>Ga0335073_10002352_pt1 | contig 25855 bp, 19 predicted proteins | sample Lox_Sample_22_FD_207093 | JGI IMG/M metagenome (GOLD analysis project Ga0335073, IMG submission 207093) | Soil microbial communities from Loxahatchee National Wildlife Refuge, Florida, United States - Lox_Sample_2.2 | ecosystem: Environmental > Terrestrial > Soil > Wetlands | place: USA... | reverse complement strand
GCCGATCCGCGCACCATCATGCTGCTGTTGTTGTGGATCGCCTCCGACCCGCGCGGCCCGAACACTTCGCCGTCAGCGCCGTTGCGCAGCGTAATTTGGGTGATCCCGTCCGGCTTCACGTCGAGGCGATAAACGCCGACATGCACCGGCCGCAGCGAAATGCTAGGCGTGCTGATTTCGACCTGCGCATCCGAATCGCGCAGCACGCGATAGATGATCGTCCCGGCCGCGACCTCCACCTGATATCGCCCGCGCTGCAATTGGCCGAGCCGAACCTCGCTCCCCGGCGCGAGGCGAAAAAAATTGGCATAATCGAGCTGCACTTCCGCGCGCCCGTTATCGCCGGTCACCACGCGATCGCCGGCCGTCAGCGGCGCATTCACCGCCGCCGCGATCAAATCCGCCGAATCGCCGCGGCGCACCGAAACATTCCCAAACATGAAACTGATCCGCGCCACAGCGTGCTGCGCCGCCTGCGGATCGGCATCGGCAGGCGGGGGACCTGCCGGCTGCTGCGGACCGTATTGCGGCTGCTGCGGATAAGGCGGCTGCTCCGACCACGGCCCTTGCTGTTGCGGTTGTGGCTGGGCAAAGGCGATGGTTGTAAAGATCGCGATTGCGGCCAGGACTCGAATCATACTCGCACGGCTTATGGCAATTGCGAGTCCAAACGCGATGTTGCTGATTATAAGAAATTTAACCTGATTTAAGAAAGCAGTCCGACTGGCTGAAAACCACCACCATGGTCGAAATCAGCCCCGCAATAGAGCGGCGTCACCACGGTTAGCGGGGTTCTGAAAAAGGGGACAGGTATCCAGTTGTTCCGATATCCAGCGCGTGCCTTCGTCGCCCAACGGCATGCGGTTCGGGCGCATGCGAAAATGATCCGATCGTCTCTTCAGACGGCGATCTGTGGCAAACTAGGGTTGGAACCGATGAATAGGTAACGGTATCCAATGGTTATGAAGTACTGGGGTTACCTCGCGGCGAAGATCATTGTGTGGATGGCGATTCTCGGCGGAATCGACCGCATGATTATGGCGGCGTTTCCTCAGCCGCTGAACCTGTCGCGTCCGAGCGAGGTTACACGCTACCTCAACTACGAATTCGTCATGCTGCTGTTCGGACTCTTCGCGGTCGGCCTGGCGTGGCTGATCGTCTGGGACCAGCGCTATCGCTGCCGGACTTGTCTGCGCCGTTTGCGGATGCCGGTGCAAATGGGATCGTGGAACCATATTTTATTGGGCGCGCCCCGCACCGATTACATCTGCCCCTACGGCCACGGCACACTGCAAGTCTCGGATCTGCAAATCCATGGGCACGACGAGCCGGACTGGCAGCCGCACGAAGATATGTGGAAAGAGCTCGAAGCGCTGAACGAAACGAAAAAGTGAGAAAATTGCTCTTGATGAGTGAGAGCGTCTGTTGCGCCGCAGGAAGCGGTCCAACGGCGAAATCCGAAATGAGCACCCGTGCCCGCTAGGCCGAAAACTCCGCGCAAATCGCTGTTCATCCGCTTTCTGGTCAGCCCGTGGGGCCGCGCCTTTCTGATCGCGTTCTTCGTGACCGTCGCCAGCGGACTCGGCGTCTTCACTTATTTCTACGAAAAATACGCGGGCATCACCGAAGAGAAGCTGAAGGCCGGGCCGTTCTCCAACACTTCCCTGCTCTACGCCGCGCCCGAACCGGTGGAAGTCGGCGAAGAAGATAAAATTTCCGACATCGCCGATTATCTGCGCCGCGCCGGATACAACGAATCGAGCAACAATCGCCTGGGCTGGTTCAATATCCGGCCCGACGCCATCGAAATCAATCCCGGACCCGAGGCCTACGATTCGGAAGGCGCGGTGATCAAGTTCAGCGGCGGGCACATCGCCCAGATCATTTCGCTGCGCGACCAGACCGAGCGCAACGAATATCAGCTCGAGCCGGAATTGATCACCAATCTCTTCGACAAGAAGCGCGAGAAACGCAAAATCGTACACTTTAACGAAATTCCACAGGTGATGGTGAACGCGGTGCTGGCGGCGGAGGACAAACATTTCTTCCAGCACTCCGGCTTCGATCCGATGGGAATTCTGCGCGCCACGCTGGTCGATTTGAAAGAACGGCGCGAATCGCAGGGCGCTTCGACGCTGACCAATCAGCTCGCGCGAACGCTGTTTTTGGGACAGGAACGCGGCTGGAAACGGAAATTGCAGGAAATCATGATCACGCTGCACCTGGAGCAGGATTTAACCAAGCAGCAGATCTTCGAATACTACGCCGATTCGATCGACGTCGGCCATGAAGGCAGCTTCGGCATCCGCGGATTCGCGCAGGCCGCCGACGTTTATCTGGGAAAGGATTTGAGCCAGGTGACCATTCCGGACGCGGCGCTGCTGGCCGGCCTGGTGCAGGCGCCGATGAGCCGCAATCCGTTCCGCCATCCCGAGCGCGCCAAAGCTCGCCGCAACGTGGTGCTCCGGGCGATGCTCGAAGACGGGTTCATTACGCAAAAGCAATACGACGATTCGATCGCCGCGCCGCTCGATGTCACCCACGAAGAAGCCGAATCGAGCGACGCGCCGTATTTCGTTGACCTGGTCGACGACAGCTTGCAGAACCAGTTTGAAGGCCGCGATTTTCTGAGCAATTCCTATCGCGTTTACACCACGCTGGACATGAATCTTCAGCGCGACGCGGTGGAAGCGGTGCGCGAAGGCATCAAGGAAACCGACGCGATCTGGAAGCGGCGAAATAAAAAATACGGCACCGCCGAATTTCCGCCGGCGCAGGTCGCCCTGATCTGCCTCGATGCCGAAACCGGCGATTTGAAGGCGCTGGTGGGCGGGCGAGCTTACGGCGTCAGCCAGCTCGATCACGCCATGGCCAAACGCCAGCCGGGGTCGTCGTTCAAGCCGTTCGTGTATGCCACCGCGTTTGCCACCGCGCTCGATCCGAGCGGCCAGGGTCCGGTGATCACGCCGGCCACGATCATTGACGATGAACCGACCACGTTCTGGTACGACGATAAACCCTACGAGCCGGCCAATTTCAAAGACGAATATTTCGGCGAAATTCCGGCGTGGTTCGCGCTGGCGCATTCGCTGAACGTGTCGGCCGTCAAGGTGGCCGAGATGGTTGGCTACGATAAGGTCGCGGCAACGGCGCGCGCGGCCGGTTTGAACGTCGACATCAAGCCGACGCCGTCGATCGCGCTCGGCGCCTATGAGGTGACGCCGCTCGAAATCGCCCAGGCCTACACCGTTTTCGCCAATAACGGCGAGCTGATCAAGAGCGGCTTCATTAAAAATATCCGCGATCAGCGCGGCGATTCGATTTATCAGGCGCAGCCGGATAAGAAACAGGCGCTCGATCCGCGGGTGGCTTATCTGGTCGAAAATACGCTGGAAGAAGTTCTGCGCAGCGGCACCGGAGCGGGCGTTCGCGCGCGCGGCTTCACGCTGCCTGCCGCGGGAAAAACGGGCACCGACCGCGATGGCTGGTTCGCCGGATTCACCTCCAAACTGATCTGCGTGGTGTGGGTCGGCTTCGACGATAATCGCGATCTGAAGATGGAGGGCGCCCACAGCGCTCTGCCCATCTGGACCGACTTCATGATTCGCGCGCACAAGCATCCCGAGTATCGCGACGTGCACAGCTTCGATCCCCCCGATGGAATCGTGACCGCGGAGATTGACGCGGACACCGGCCAGCTCGCCACGCCGGCCTGCCCGCACGTGCGTACGCAGGCGTTCATCGCGGGAACGCAGCCGGTGGAAATGTGCAAACTGCACGGCGGCGGACGGACGCAGATTTCCGGATGGGAGCCCTCGGCCGCACCCGCCGCGCCGGCCGGTCAACCGCAGCCGACGGTAATTCCGGATAATCGCGATAAAGCTCCGGCGCTGGCCGCCGCGCCTCCGCCGAAGACGCCGCGGAGCATCCCGATTGAGCCGGCTCCGCCGGAAACGCAGCCGCAGCCGAAAAAGAAAAAGGGATTTTTCGGGCATCTGAAAGATTTGTTCAAGCAGCAGTAGCTGCTAAGACTTGCTTTTTGCGGCGGCGATCGCCTTGGCCAGGAGCGAAGCGACAAAGTTCTGAAACCCGAGCTCAGATGCGGGCTCGGAATAACGTCCCTTGGGGCCGTCCTGTGCATTGGACATAAGAAGACAGGCCGCGTCGTATAGCCGCTCCCGCACCAGCTTGGTCAGCAAAATCTCATAACGCTTCGCATAGGATGCGCCGCGGAACTCCGGAAACACTTTGAAATGTGGTTGGCTTGCCCGCACCGCGCTCAATGAGCCAGGCGCCTCTTCGAGCAGCATCAGATATCCGAGCCAGGGGCGCGCCGACGGTTTGAACGCGCCCTCGCGGTATGCGGCCCAGACGTCAACTGCGCTCCCAATGGCTTCCTCGGTTCGGTTGTTATAGTTGTTGCCGAACGATCCAACCTGGGATTTAAATTCGATGCCGGCAAGCAGCTTGCCCTCGGAAACCACCAGAAGGTCCCATTTCTTCTCCGGCCGGTACCACCCCGGCAGTTCAACGCACTTTTCGCAATAGACACTCGCTTTGGGAAGACCATTTTGGCAGAGCAGTTCCCGCACTAATTCGACAAAGCCGCTCATTTGCGCGCCGCCGGTAACCGCCGACCGTGCGCCCGCATCTTTATTCCCCGAAATGACGCCTTGTTTTTGAGCTTGTGTCTCGCGACTATTCCAGAAATGTCTGACCGCCGCACGGACGTGCGTCTCGATCCTGGAATTAAAACTCATCCAACGTTGACCGTCGCCCGGTTGAATAACAGCGAGGTTTCATTCGCGATCCTTTTGCAGGCTTGGTCGAAATAGTGCGAATCGATTTCAAATCCGATACTGTTGCGTCCCACCGCGGCCGACGCGATCGAGGTTGTGCCTGTTCCAAGGAACGGGTCAAGCACCGTATCGCCGACAAAACTGAACATCCGGATCAGCCGCTCCGCCAGTTCGAGCGGGTAGGGCGCAGGATGGCTGCGCGTGGAGGCCCCGGTGAGTCCGGTCCAGATCTGTTGAAACCACTGTTTGTGATTTTCGCTGGAAATAAGGCTCAGGATGCGGGTTGGAAGATCGGGGGCACGGTAGCCGCCGGGCTTGCGCTGCATGAGAATGAACTCGATATCGTTTTTAATGACCGAGTTTGGCTCGTACGGCTTTCCAAGAAAACCGGACCCGTTCTCCACTTCGTAAACGGCGTTTGCAATCTTGTGCCAGATAATCGGCGCAAGATTGTCAAAGCCTATCTTGCGGCAGCGTTCCTGAATCGAAGCATGAAGGGGGACGACGGTGTGCCGGCCATTGTTCTTCCGCCGCGACAGACATACGTCGCCCACAACGCAGATCAACCGCCCTCCGGGAACGAGCGCGCGCAGGCAATGGTTCCAGACCTTATCGAGCTCATGCAGGAAAACGTCGTAATCCTCGATGTGCCCCATTTGCCTGTCTGACCTTCGATACTCTTTCAGCGTCCAATAGGGCGGCGACGTCAGAACCAGGTGAACGCTATCCGGCGCCAGACCAGACATTTCACGAGCATCGCCGCAATAAAGGTTGTGCGTGGTCGGAACGGCGCGGACGGCCTCTTCTATCAGCCGGACCAGATTCGCGTCTTTTGCAATTCGCGGCAGGTCCGTCTGCGGATTCGTCAGCGGGTAAATCTCGCGCGGTACCAGTGCCTCGAGTTTCGTCGAAGACTCAGGCTCACCGTCCGGCTCGATCGGCGGGCGCTTGGATTTCAGGGCGAAACTCGTTGGTCGTTGAATGCGGGGAGTCCCTCCGTATCAAAACGCACTTCCACTCGCTGAGTCAAGCCTGCCTTGCGCTATCTGATTTCGGGACTGTTGGCGTTGGCCGGCTCCGCCGTAATGCTCTGCCGGATCACCAGCGTCTGGTCAGAGAAAAACGATCGGCTGGCGGTGCTGTTGAACGCCTCCGGCACGGCAGTCACCGAATATCCCGTGGGCGACCCGGCGACGGTGAAAATATAGCCGCTGTTTTTTCCGTCGGCGAGATTTTTGGGGATAATGTCGGCCGCCGCCGGTCCCGGCGCTCCGCTGGCGGGCGGACCAAGCTCGGCCAGCGTGTCGGCGTATTTGCCGAATTCCGAGTAATACTGCGTCTCGGCCTGATGAATGGTGCCGATCTGGCGGATGGCCGCCTGTTCGCGCGCCAGCATCAGCTGCCGGTTCATTTTCGGCACCGCGATGGCCGCGATAATCAAAATGATCGAGATGACGATCAGCAGCTCAATCAGGGAAAAGCCGCGACGGCGCCAGTTCAGCTTCATACTTGTATGTTAGACGTTTTCTGCCGCGCTGGCGTGCAAAACGGTGATTATCGAACCTTCCCTTATAAATCCGTTTTGAAACTCCGCCAGCCGCCCCGGCACGCGGGTTTAAATCCGCTTAGAACGGCAGATCCGGCTGGACCTGTTGCAGCGTCGCCGAGCGCGACAAATAAGGATACGGATTCACCGGGCTTCCGCCCACCCGCACCTCGAAATGCAGGTGCGGAGCCGTCACGCGTCCGGTGTTGCCGGAAAGCGCGATCACCTGCCCCCGCCGCACCTCTTCGCCCGGCACCACCTCGAAGCGCGAAAGATGCGCGTAGCGCGTCTGCAGGCCGTTGCCGTGATCCACCACCACCATGTTCCCGTAGCGTCCCGAATATTCCGCCGAGATCACCACGCCGTCCGCGGCCACATGTACCGGCGTGCGCATCGCCGCCGAAAGATCGACGCCGGTGTGGAAGTGCGTGCCTTCACTGGTGAACGGATCCTCGCGGTCGCCGAAGCGGCTCAGCACGATTCCGTTCACCGGCCACAAACTCGGAATGGTGTTCTTCTGCCAGGAGCGCGGATACATGTGCTCCAGCCGCGAGAAGCTGGCGGATTTGAGGAAATTGTAGGTTTCCATCGACTCCTTGTAGGTCGGCGCGAGCGTTCCTTCGCTCGAAAAATCATCGTCGCCTTCCAGGCGCTGCTTAATGCCCAGCGCGACGGTGACTTCGCTCGCCATCATTTGCAGGGAGGCCAGTTCTTCCTGTTTCTGATCGTCTTCCCGCTGCAATTCCTGATAGCGCGAGCGCAGCGTGGCAACCTGATTCCGCAACGAATTGTAATTGGCGACTTTCCACGTCATCCGGAGATAGCTGGAGACCATTCCAAAAAGCGAAACCGAACCGAAAAGGGCCAGTGCTAAAACAATATAAATAGTTTGATGAGGAATGTGAATCCGGCGTAGCCGTCCGTGCAGAGAGTGCGCCAGAACGACGACGAAGTAGTGCTGCTTCATGAATCTCCCGGTTTTCTCAAGCGAGACGTATTTCGGCAGGCGCTTCAATGGTGCTGAAGGGGTACCTGCCGGTGAACTACACGGCAGAGTGAACTACTAACGTTAACAATTTGTCATAATAACCCATTTAAGACGGCGCGTCAAGACTAAAGCATGCTGACGGCCGGCCGCAGGATTCCAGACGGCGCCTTTAAGCCGATTCCCTACCCGGACCTTAAGGGGTTCGCTGCGTGGTATTTCGCGGCTACGACGGCTACCATGGGGCGATGTCATGGTCTGACGATATTCGATGCCTGTATTGCGACGGGCGTCTACCTCTGTATCGCAAGATCACCAACGGGCAGTTCTGTTCCACCGCGCACCGCAAGGCGTACTGGAAGGAACAGGAACGCCTCGCCGTGGAACGGCTGCATCAGACCCATGACACGCTACAGGCTTACCGCGCGTCCGCGAACCAGGACGTGGACAGCATTATCGGCGTGGTTCCGATCACGGAGCCGGAACCAATCCCGGCGCCATTACCGGCGCTGGAGCAACGGCCCTGGTGGATTTCGCTGGTGAACACCGGCACGATCCCCATGGGGACATTCTTCCCCAGCCCGTTGTCCACCCAGCCGCAGTGGCCGCAGGACGGTCTGGCGGGCGCGGAACCGGCGCCGCTCGATTATTCGAAAATTGTTCGCCGTCCCTTCTATGCCTGCCGGCTGTTCGACTGCGGATTCGACCTGGCGACGCCCGCGGCGCTGGCGTTGACCGCGGCGCAGGCCAATGTCCAGGCGATCTCGCTGGCGCTGGTCCCGATCCGCGCGGTGGTGCATCCCATCGTCCGGCTCGACGTCGAATTGCAGCCAGTTTATGAGGCGGTCGAAATCGTCGAGGAACAGATTCCGGCGTTTGCGGGACTGCTCGCGCTGGCGCGTGCCGTTTCGCGCGACGCCTGGCACGCTCTGGCCGTGGCCGAGCCTTTGGAAATCGTGCTGCGCCCGCGGCTGCCTCTCGACCAAGGGGAATCCCGCTATGCCTGGGCGCCGGCCCAACTCCTCTCCGCCGGATTGCGTCCGCTGGCGATTCAGCAGATCGCGATGGCGCTGGCGTGCCCGGGCGAAGCGCCGCGCGCCTTCGATCTGCGGATCGGAACCGAAGCGCCGTTCTTACATCTGCTGCTGACGCCCGCGATTCCGCCGCGGCTGCGCCTTGCGCCGGGCCGCCACTTCGCCCTGACCGCGCGCAACAGCATCGCCGCGCCGCTAACGCCGGAGGCGCAGACGCTCGGTTCCCGGTCCGCCGTATTGCCGCCGACGCCCGCGGTTCCGCCGCGGCTGCGCCTTGCGCCGGGCTGCCGCTACGCCGTGACCACGCCGAACAGCGTGGCTACGCCGATCCCGCCGGCGTTACAGATGTTCGCGTCCGAATTGCCGGCCATCATATTGCCGCCGCGGACGGTCAAAGTTCTGCGCGGTGCGCCGTCGGCGCGGCCGGCTCCGGTGGAGGAACCGAATCCCGCCGGTCTGCTGGCGCTGCCGATGCTCGCGCAGGCCGCCGCCTGTGCCATCGAAATGCACGCGGCGCCGCAGGCGTTGTTGGCGCCGCAGATGCCGCGTCCGAACGTGATTCGCCCGCGCGCCCGCCTGGAAGCGCAGCGAATCGCCTTCGATCCGGACGGCGCGCCGCTTCCTCTACCCGAGGCCGAGCCGCCGCGTCCGCGCGGTTTCGCTCCGCTGGTCGATTTCTGGCATCGCGCGCCGCGCGACCTGAAAATGTTGGGATTCGGCATTCCTCTGCTGCTGGCGCTGGCGCTGCATCCGCGGCTGCCGAAAGTGCGCGTCGCCGCGCCGACCGGAGCCGCGACCATTCAGCGGAATTTCGAAAAGGCCTGGAACACGGAGCTGGTCAACGTGAAGCAGAGCGTCACCGAACGCGCCGCGATAGCCCTCGACGAGGATTTTCGCGCCGGCCTGGACGATTGGGTGAGCCGCGGCGATGCGCCCACCGCGTGGTCCTTCGACGCCACCGGCTTTGTGCTGCCGGGTCCGCTGGCGCTGTACCGGCCCAGCATGAGCCTCGGCGATTACGAAATGCAGTTCCTGGGCATGATCGACAAGAAAGCCCTGAGCTGGGTGGTTCGCGCCTCCGATTTCAACAATTTTTACGTGATCAAGCTGGTGGTGCTGAAGGCCGGTCCGCTGCCGCAAATCGGCGTGACCCGGTACGCGGTGGTGAACGGCAAAGCCGATTCGCGGGTGGACACCGTGGTGCCGATCGATGCTCGCGAGGATACGCTTTACCGCGTCCGGCTGGACGTCCACGGCGATGAATTCGTGCTGAACGTGCAGGACCAGCTGGTCGATGCCTGGAGCGAGCCGCGCCTGCGCCACGGCGGCATCGGATTCTTCACCTCGCGCGGCGAACAAAGCCGCCTGCGCTGGGTGCAGGTTACACATCAATACGATATGCTGGGCCGCGTCTGCGCGTACCTGGCGCCATATAACGTCGCGCAAGCGACAAGCGGGAGCTGGGAACAATAATGAGCGTACGCAAAAACGGAACAGACACCACGGTTCGGAGCAACGGGAAACCGGTTTCATCGGCGCTGGCGCGCTCGGTTTCACTGCACCTGGAGGGCAAACGCAAGGAAGCCCTGCGGGAGCTGAACACGGCCATCGAGGGTGGTGAAGAATCGGCTGAGATCTTCGCCGCCAAAGGCCATATTCAATTCGAGTTAGAGCAATACGACGATGCTATCAAGAGCTATGAGAAGCTGCTCGCGATGGCGCCGCGGCATCCCACCGCGTACTTCAACATGGGCATCTGCTTCGAAAAGCTGGGGCGCTGGCCGGAGGCGAGCGACGCGTTCCAGAAGGCGCTCGAGTCAGACCCGTCGCGCGAGGAAGCGCAGTTGGGGCTGGGGATCTGCCTGCTCCACCAGGAAAAGCCGGAGCCGGCCATTGCGGCCTTTGATAAAGTTCTGGCGCGGCGCGGCGAGCAGGAAACGGCGTTGTTCGGCAAAGCGGTTTCGCTGCAACTGCTGTGGAAATTCGACGAGGCCACGCAGGTTTATCTCAAGATTCTGCAAAAGAATCCGCAGTCGGAAGAATGCCTGGTGAATCTGATCACCATCGGGATGGCGCGCAAGGATTATCCCTCGATTCAGCAGTATTCCGAGCGCTTGCTGGCGATGCGGCCATTTTCTCAAGCTGCGCTTGAAGGCCTGGCGACGTGCGCGTTCCAGTCGAATGAATATGAGGCTGCGGCTCGCTATTGCACTAAATTAGTTGAATTTACGCCAGATCATTTCGAGCGTTGGTTTAATCTGGGCGTGGCCGAACAGAAGTCGGGGCACGCGGAGCAGGCCGCCAAAGCGTATGCGGAAGCGGCACGCATCCGGCCCGATGCCAAGCAGGCCCACGTGAATCTCGGAATCGTGCGGCAGGAGATGGGCGAGCTGAAGCTGGCCCGCGAATCCTACGAACGGGCGTTGCAAATCGCGCCAGACCTGGCGGACGTGATCTATAACTTGGCGAGCGTGCTCGAACAGCAAGGCGAAAAAGAGGACGCCGAGCGGTTATATGTGAAACTGCTGACGCGTAATCCGGAATGGGAGGACGCGTGGTTCCGTCTGGGCTATCTGCGGCTGCAACGCGCCGATCATCGGGGTGCGCAGGAGGCCTTCCACAATTGTCTGCGGAAACGTTCGCCGTGGCCGGAGGCGCAGTTGAACCTTGGCCTGGCGTGCTGGAATAACGGCGACCACGATGGCGCGGCCAAGGCGTTTGAGGCCGTGCTCGAATCGGATCCGCACTCGATCGACGCGCTGCGCGGGCTGGCGGCGCTGGCGGTGGAGCGCGAGGATCTGGACAAAGCGCTCGATTTGCAGGCCAAGCTGATCGAAGCGGGCGAGCGTACGCCGGAGCTGTTCTACAACACCGGCCTGTTGCTGCAAAAATCGGGCCAGGTGGAAGACGCGATCCGTTTGTATCAGGAAGCGCTCAGCGAGCGTCCGAACTTCGCCGAAGCGCTGCTGAATCTGGGTCACGCCTTGAAGGCGCAAGGGAATCTCGAAGACGCGCGCAACTGCTGGCGTCAGGCGCTGGAGCAGAAACCGGACCTGGCGGCCGGTTATTTCGAGCAGTAGGCAGCCAACGCGTCTTCAAGTCGCCAGCCCTCCGGTAAGAATCGTTCATGAGATTGCAGGTGGGGCAGGCCCCCGGCCTGCCGCCTGGTCGGCTCAAAGAAGAGGCGGGCGGCGCGCCCGCCGCAGGCCGGGGGCCTGCCCCACATAAACGATCCGGGAGCTCGAATGCGGTATTTTGGGGGAGTGGGAAGCCCCTTCGCCGACCCTCTGCGTTTTGAACGGCGAGTTCCCGATTGCGCCATGACCATCTTCGGCGCCACCGGGGATCTGACTCGCCGCAAATTGATGCCTTCGCTTTACCGCCTGGCCGCGCAGCGGCGCCTGCCGGCCGGATTCTCCGTGATCGGCACCGCGCACGATTCGCTTTCCGACGACCGGTTCCGCGCCATCATGTGCGACGGCGTCAAGCAATTTCTCGAAGACGATTCGTTCAATGACGAGTTGTGGTCCGCGTTCGCGCGCAACCTGTATTGCGTCGGCGGCGATTTCAAAAATCCGCAGCTTTATTCCGCGATCGCCCAGAAATTGCAAGAGCTGAAACAGCCGAACGCTCTGTTCTATCTGGCCACGCCGCCCAGTTTTTATGAGACCATCGTCGCCGGATTGGGCGCGGCCAAGCTCTCTGGCGGCGATCCCGCAAATGAAGGCTGGCGCCGGGTGGTGATCGAAAAACCGTTCGGCCACGACCTCAAAAGCGCGGAATGCCTGAACGAAGCGATTCATCGCGTCTTTAAAGAGCCGCAGATTTACCGCATCGATCATTACCTGGGCAAGGAAACGGTGCAGAACATTCTGGCCTTTCGCTTCGCCAACGGAATTTTCGAGCCGGTGTGGAACCGGCGCTACGTGAATCACGTGCAGATCACCGCCGGGGAGACGATCGGCGTCGAAGGACGCGGCGGGTATTATCAGGAAGCGGGCGCGCTGCGCGATATGATTCAAAGCCACCTGCTTCAGGTGATGGCGACCATCGCCATGGAGCCGCCGGCCAGCTTCGATCCGGAAACCGTGCGCGATGAGCGCGCCAAGCTTCTGCGTGCGATCAAAATCATGTGCTCCGGCGAAGTGAGCGGCTGCGCGGTGGCCGGGCAATATCGCGGATTCCGCCAGGAAAAAGGCGTCGATCCGAATTCCAGGACCGAAACCTACGCCGCCGCGACCTTCTACGCGCAGAACTGGCGCTGGGCGGGCGTGCCGTTTTATCTGCGCACCGGAAAGAAACTGATGCGCCACGTGACCGACATCGCGGTGCAGTTCAATGACGCGCCGCTCGAAATGTTCGGCGCGAGCGACGGTCCCGACGCGCATCCCAATCTGCTGATCGTGCGCATCCAGCCGGAAGAAGGAATTTCGCTGCGCTTTTTGTCCAAACAGCCGGGCAGCGGGATGCGGCTGCGTCCGGTGTCGATGGATTTTAACTATGGATCGAGCTTCGGCGAGCGCGGTCCCACGGCCTACGAAACGCTGCTGGTGGACGCGATGATCGGCGATCCCACGCTGTACACGCGCGAGGACATGGTCGAAGCAAGCTGGCGCGCGGTGCAGCCGATTCTGGATGACTGGAGCAAGCGGCAGTTCGATTTTCCGAATTACGACTCCGGGTCGTGGGGGCCCAAGGCCGCCGATGAGATGCTGGCGCGCAACGGGCACCAATGGAGAAACAGTTGACCCCGGGAACGATTGAAACAGAAAAGCTGCTGGCTGATTTGAACGGCCTGTGGACCACGCTCGCCGGCGAACAGCAGGGCGCACTGCTGCGCGCCTGCTCCATGACGCTGGTGGTGACCTGTGAAGGCGACGGCGACGCCGCGCGGGTGCGGCGCATGATCGGCGTGGTGATGCGCGAGCATCCCTCGCGCGCGATTCTCATCGAACTGAAAAACGGCGCGCTGCCGGAGGGGCGCGTGTTCTCCGAATGCCATCGTGGCGCCGGCGGAAGCGAGCAGATCTGTTCCGAGGGAATCGAAATTGCGACGGACCCGGAGCATCTGGCCGGGATCGCGCGGCAAATCGCGCCGCTGGCAGCGCGGGATCTGCCGGTGATGCTGTGGTGCCGCGGGCCGCGCGTCTTTTCCTCGGCGGTGTTTGAGCCGCTGTATCCGATCGCGCAGCGCATCATCGTCGATTCCTGCACGGCGCAGGACCTGGCGACGGCGCTGGCCGCGGTAAAGAAAATTCGCGCGGGCGGCCGTCGCGTCGCCGATCTGGCGTGGACGCGCCTCACCGGATGGCGCGAGGCGCTGGCCTATCGCCTGGAGGCGAACTCGATTCGAGCGGAGCAGATTCGCACCGCCGCGGTGCGCTACAGCGGCGCGGCGGCCGAGCCTTGCGCGCGTTATCTGAAATTCTGGATCGAAGGCGCGGCGCCGTCGGCTCGCGTCTCGGTAGAGAAGATCGCGGGCGAAACGGGGATCCGCGCGATTGCCGTTTCCTGCGCGCGCATGGAGCTGAACGTGGATCTCTCAAAACCGCGCGAGGCCGAGCGCGACGAAGCGGAGCTGATCCACGAAGAGCTGTCGATCAGCGGCGCCGATCCGGTGTTTGAAGATTTGCTGAACCGCCTGTAAGCGATGTTTGTCCCTGCCGGCTGTGGGGCAGGCCCCCGGCCTGCGGCGGGCGCGCCACAAAAAAAGGGAAGATGATTTAATAGGATTCGCGGAGGATGCGTGAGACTCGCCACAGCGCTGTGGTTCGCCGTTTCGCTCGCCGCGCAGGATGCGGAGCCGGTGCTGGCCCGCGCGCGCGAAAAAATTCTCAACGTGACCCATCGCCTGCCGCGGTACACGTGCCTGGAGACCATCCACCGCGATTATTTCGAAGCGCCCAAACCACGTCCGCACAAACATGAACTGACCGCGAAACCCGCGCCGTCCTGCGCGCTGGTCCTCGATCATCCGCTGAACAATCTGCTTCCGGAAGGATGGGACCGCGTGCGGCTGGACGTCGCCGTGGCCGGCAATCACGAGATCGAATCGTGGCCCGGGGCCAGCCGTTTCGATTCGCGGCGCCTGGATCAGATTGTCACCACCGGTCCCACCAGCACCGGCGCGTTCGGAACTTATTTGATCGAGGTGTTCGAAAACGCGGGCGCGAAAATCAAATTCACAAGCCGCCATGGCGGGCTTCTCGAATATTCATTTCTCATTCCCCGAGAGTCCAGCCATTACGGCGTCGGCGCCGGCACAGGATTCTTCATCACCGGAACCAGTGGATCGTTCAGCATCGATCCGAAGACCGCGGATTTGACGCAACTGATCATCGCCACCGATGTTCTTCCGCCGCAGGCGCAGATGTGCCAGGCCAAAACGACCATCGCTTATGAGCACCTGCGCATCGGCGAGAGCGATTTCCTGCTGCCGCAGTCGAGCACCCTCGAAACCTTGCACAGCGATTTTTCACGCACCGCAAGCGTGACAACATTTTCCGCCTGCCACGAATACACCGCGGAATCGACCCTGCTTCTCGACGATCAGGACGCCGCGGCAGGGAGCGAGGCCGCGAATTCCCCGGCCGCGCCGCTGCCCGCGGGACTTCCGCTTTCGCTCGCGCTCGCCGCGCCGATCGACAGCGACACGGCCGCCGCCGGCGATCTGGTTTTCGCGAGCGTCCTGAAGGCGGTGAACGCGCCGCACCAAAAAAACGTGCTGATCCCCAAAGGATCGCGCGTGCGCGGCCGTATTTCGGAGATGAAGTACTTCGCCGATCCCACGCCGCACTTTCAATTCGGCCTGAGCTTCGATCACCTGCAAATCGGCGGCGTGTGGACGCCGGTGACGATGGAAGTGGACCGCGGCACCCGCAGGGAAATGCCCCCTTCTGCTCTCAACACGGTACGCCGATCGTCCGGCTTGCGCACGCGCGGAATGGTGATCCAGCTTTCTCCGCCGGGATCGGACGGTGGGGGTTTGTTCGTGTTTGCGGCCAAATCGCCTCGCTACCTCGTTCCGGCCGGTTACGAATCGAAATGGGTCACGCGCGAAACCAAGCCCTAAACCGGGCGCTGGCCGGCCTGCTTGCGGCGTCGCTTTGCGCGCAAACGCGCGATCCGGCGGCGGCGCTGGCCGAAGCTCGCGACCGTTTGCTCGCACAGCGCGACCGCCTCACGAGCATTTCCTGCACCGTGACGATGGACCGCAGTTACTTCGAACGCGTTCACCCTCCGGCGCACACCTCCTGCGATCAGATCGCCGCGGATCGCCGAAAGAACCGCGCCCGGTTGAAGCTTTTCTCCACGGATCGCCTTCGCTTGAAAATTTTTTTCAACGGCCAGCGGGAAGTGTTCGCGTGGCCGTCGCCGCTCGCCTTCGAATCGCACTCGCTCGACCAGGTTTTGCTGGCCGGTCCCCTCGGCACGGGAGGGTTGGGCGCGTTCTATCTACGCCTGTTCGAAGATCCCGCGGCGAGTTTTGAATTTACCGGCGAAAAAGACGGCAAACTCGAATATACGTTCAGCGAATCCACCGATTCCAGCCATCACACGGTGCGCGCCGGCGAGCAGTGGCTTCCGGCGGCGCATTCCGGTTCGCTTTGGATCGACAGCACTTCGCTCGATCTGGAAAAATTCTCGGTCGACACGAGCACACTGCCGCCGGAAACATCGATGTGCGAAGCGGCGTCGACGGTCGATTATCATCCCATGCGGATTGGCGGCGAAAATGTTTTGTTGCCGGTGCGGGAACAATCGCACGATGTGTTGGTGAACGCGCAGGAAACCGACAGCGTGATCGCGTATTCCTCCTGCACGGACGAACCACCTGCGAACGAGCCGCCGCAGGTTGAGCCTGCTCTGCCGGAAAAATTGCTGGTTCAGTTGGCGCTGGATGATCCCATCGATTCCGCGACGGCCGCGGCCGGCGATGCGGTTGCGGCGGCGGTGACTCGCGACGTGCTCGCGCGCGATGGCATGACCATTGTGCTGCACAAGGGAACGCGCGTGCGCGGCCGCATTCTGAATTTGGAGCGCTGGCTCCAGGACGAAAATCCGTTTTTCGTGGTGGCGATTTCCTTCGACGCCGCCGAATTCAACGGCGTCGCTTCGCCCTTCCGCGCGCGGCTGGCCGGCGCCAGCGTCCGGCTGAACGACGCCAGCTCGCGCTGGCCGGAAGATTCGCTGGTGTTCGCCACCCGCGCGGGGCATTATGTCATCCCGCGCGGTTTTGAGTCGCGCTGGCGCACTGTTAAATGAAGTTACTTCACCGACATCGTCAATCCCGTCTGGCTGGCCACTCCACCGACGGTCACGATCACCGGCGCGGCCTGACTCGATTTCAAACCGGCCGGCACGGTCACGTTTAATTGAATCAACCCCGGCACCGATCCCGGCGGCGCCTGCGCAGCCTGCACCACCGCTCCCTGGCCGCCGATCGAAACCGTTGGCGCGAGCAGCGGCGTCACCGCGGGCGACAGCGGAATCAGTTGATCATCGACGTTCGAGGTGGTTGTTCCCGCGCCGGTGATGTAGATGACGATGGTCGATCCCGCAGCGGCCGGATTTGACGCCGAGTTGATGCTGAAATCCCCGGTGGAGGAATTGTAATTCAGGATTGCGCCCTGCCCCTGGCCCGACGAGGCCAGCGAGTAAATTCCCGGATCCGACGCGGCGACGGCGACCGTGAACGGCTGCGACGATAATCCGCCGTAAGTCACAACCACCTGCGCGCTGGGACCGGCGGTGGTGTACGGCACAATCACGCCGACCACCGTCCCGCTGGTGTACAAAACCGATGCGGCGGTGCCGTTGATGGTCACCGAGGTCGAAGGCGCAGCGGCCGGCAGCGCCGTCGGAATCGGCGGTGAGCTGGGATCGAAAATGGTCAGCGCCGACGGCCCCAGGCCCACGCCAAAAATCGCGATCATGTCGCCCGGCGCCAGCGTTCCCTGCGCGTAGCTGGCGGAATTGACCACCGCAGTGATCTGCGGATTCGGTCCGTAAATCTGAAACTGCGCTTCGTTCGAAGTTCCGCCGCCGGGCGCGGGTGTCGAAACGGCCATGCGCAGGACACCGGCCTGGACCATGTCCGCGGCCGGAATGGTCGCCAGCAGAGCGCTGTCGCTGACCGCGGTCGCAGCCACCGGGCCGGCATTTCCGTCGGTCGACGGCGTACCGCTCAGCACGCCCGACGAGCTCAGCGTGAATCCCGGCGGAAGATTCGTCGCCGTCCAGCTCAGCGCGGCTTGGCCGTTTACCGCGCTCAGCGACACCGGCCCGTACGGCGTGCCAATGATCCCGATCGGCAGCGGCGCGGCCGCGGTCTCGATGGTCAGCGCGGTGGCCCCCGCCGGGTCGATGGTCAACTGAACCTGGTTATAGGCGTTAATCGGCTGGCTGGAGCTGTCGGTCACGCCGACGGTAAATAGAAATGTTCCGGCATTGGCCGGTGTGCCGCTGATCACGCCGGCGCTGTTGATCGATAATCCCGCCGGCATGGTGCCGGAAAGCTGCGTGAAGGTGTAAGGCGACGTTCCTCCGGCCGCGGTCAGCATCTGCGAATACGCCGTTCCCACCGCGCCCGAAGGCAAGGGCGAAGCGACGGCCAGGGTCAGCATGGTCGACGTCGCCGCGTACACCGGAATCAGAAAAGTTTGCGTCGCGACGCTGGTGCCATCGGTGACGCTGATGGTGGTCGCGGGGGTGAACCCCGTGGCTGTGACGGTCGAGTTCGAAAAGAATGCGCTGCCGTTAAGCGTCGCGATGGTTTGCGCGGAACTTTGAATCACGCCGGCAGGCCAGGTGGAAGTGATCGCGGGCGCGGCCGCGTTGACCGTCAGCGTGACCGTCAGGGTCAGCGATTTATCGGTCGCCGCCGGCGCGCTGATCTTGATGGTTCCGGTGTACACTTTGGGCGCAAGTCCGGTCGGATCGACGGTCACGGTGATGGTGTTGAGCAGGCCGATCAGCGAAATATCTCCGCTGGGCGTGGCCGTCAGCCAGCTCGCGCCGGAGATGCTGAGCGTCGCCGAGAGCGGCGCGCCGTTGCTCGATAGAATGAACGCGCTCGCCAGCGACGCGCTGGGAATCGGATCGCCGGTGGTGTAGCTGAAGCTGAGCGAGGAAGGCGTCGCCGTCACCGTCGCCGCCGCGCTGCTGACCGCCAGGTTCACCGTCGCCGAGCCGGTATAGTTCTCGTTCCCGTTGACCGCCGTCACCGTAATAGTCCCCGCGTAGTTTCCCGCGGCGAGTCCGGTGGGGTTCACCTCGACTTTGAGCGATGCGGCTCCCACGCCGCTGGTTTCCGAGACCAGCAGCCACGCGGCATTATACGGCGACCCGGAAATCGCCACGGTGAAGTCCAGCGTTTTCGGCGTGGGCGTGACCGTGAGCGTCTGCGCCGCCGGCAGCGACGCCGCGCCGATCTGATAAGTGAAATTGAGCGTCGCCGGACTGACCGTCACGCCGCTGGTCGATTGCGCGCAGCCGACCGAACACACCACCAGTGCTAAAGCGGAAATGGTTTTCAACACAGAAACTCCCGCGGCCGTGAAAATGGCCGCCACGATTTCTTATCGGCGGGAGTCGTCTCGGTTTAGATCAGGATATTTCCGGGGAAACGGCCTTGCGGGTTTTCGTGAGGCAGGCCCTGGCCTATTGCCCGATCCGGAGCAGTTCCACTTCGAACACCAGCGTCGCTCCACCAGGAATCACCGGCGGACTTCCCGCGTCGCCGTAAGCGATGTTCGACGGGCACACCAGTTGCGCCTTGCCGCCGACCTTCATTCTTTGCAGACCCTCCGTCCAGCACGGGATCACCTGGCTCAACGGAAACTGCGCCGGCTGATTGCGCTTGTAGGAGCTGTCGAACTCGGTGCCGTCGGTCAGCGTGCCGCGGTAATTGACGGTCACCACATCGGTCGGACGCGGCGAGGGTCCGTTGCCGGGACGCAGGTCCTTATAAACCAGACCGCTTGGAGTGCGGATCGCGCCCGGCTCGGCGGCGGCCTTGTCGAGAAAAGCCTGACCCTCCGGTTTCGAGGAGCACGCGGCCAGAAGCACCGCGAAAAAGAACAGACAAGTGCGCATATGTTCAGATTAGCAACCGAGGCCAGCGCGCGTAATCTGGTAGTGCGTGAGGTCCGCGTTGATTCGCGATGCGCCCCCGCCGCACCTGCAGCCCCGCCAGTCATGGCGGGGGTTCCCCATCCTTCGCAAATTTCACGCACTGCCCGTAATCTGCGTCGATCCCGAAGAAGGGCGGGTCTGCATTTAGCGCATCACCGGTAATCTCGAATTGGCTTGGTCCGTCAAAAAGGACGTAAGGAGTTTTTAAAAAACAAACTATGAAGTCGCTTTTACTCACCATTCCTTTAATGTGCAGCCTGGCGTTTGCGCAGGGGCCGCGTTTTCATCGCAACGCGCAGTCCGGCGCCGCGACGCCGCAGCAGATGGCCCAGAATGAGACCAATCGTCTGACGCGGTTTTTCAGCTTAAGCTCGACCCAGCAGAGCCAGGTGCTCGGAATTCTGACCACCGCGGATACGCAAATCTCCACCTTGAGAACGCAGATCCAGCCGCTGCGCGCCAATCTCGTCGCGGCGGTCAAAGCCAATAATCCGGACCAGATCACCGCGGCACTGAACGCGCTCGCGCCGCTGCAACAGCAGGTCGCGTCGTTTGAAGCGAACGCCGCCGGCCAGATTTACGCGACGGTGCTCAATCCCACGCAGCAGGGCCAGATCCCCAACGGACTCGGACCGTTAATGGGCATGGGCTTCGGCGGCAGATTCTAGCAGGGTGCCGAAAAAGGGGCGACGCGTCCGCTCGCCCCTCGCCACTACCCAAACGTGAGCGTAAACGTAATCGGAAAATGATCCGACGCGCGCACGTTCGGGTGAATCTTCGCTGCGGCCGCCTGCACCCGGCCGCGCACGTAGGCCCAGTCGATGGCCGGTCCATGCACGAAAAAAAGATGCGTAGTCGCCTCCGGCTTAGGACCGGTCACGCTGCGGAATCCGGCATCGCGAATCTCCGCCGCGGGCCGCTCATGCGTCGCGTTGAGATTGAAATCGCCCGCCACCAGCACCGGTCTCTTCGAATCGTATCGCGCCGTGTCGTTCATCACCTCGGCGATCTGCGAATCGCGCAACGCGTCGGTGTTGCGGCTCTCTAAATGAAGGTTGTAGGCGGCCAGATTGCCCAGCGCCCCGTCCGCTTCCGTCACCAGTCCGATTCTTCCGCCCAATCGAACCTGAAACGGGTAAACGTGCGGCACAAACCAGTGCGGCTTCCAGAACCCGGACTGCTGGCGAAAACGAATGATCCGCGGACGATTCAGGCGCCAGCGCGCCAGCGTCGCCTGCCCGGTGTAGGCCGGCGAATCGGAGGTTCCCTGCACCAGTTCCTGGAATTCCCGCGCCCAAACATAATTCATCTTCAGCGTTTTGGCGATTTCTTCCGCCACGTTCACGCGATTGGTGCGTTTGGCGTTGAGATCCACCTCCTGAAGCAGCAGCAGATCGGCATCGGCGCTCGACAGAAATTTCAGGACGCCGGGAAGATCCTCGCCGCGCTCGATGTTCCAGTCGACCACGCGAATCGACCGTGGCGAGCCGAAGCGCAACCGCGCGGGAGCAAAATTACCGGTCAGAATTTCGGGGAACGGAGCGCTCAAATTCCAATTTCGCACGCCTCCCCGCCGATTGCCAAAGGCGCCCCCCGCCATAACTGCCGCGGCCATAACGGGTACCACAGCCCCGCCAGTCATGGCGGGGGTTCTACATGCTTCAGGATCAACGCAGATTTCAGGCACTACCAAAGGCCGGATATACGACAGACCGCTCTGTCCACGGCCATGGCCGCACGAGGCATGAATAACGTACAGGCGGGGACAGAGTCCCCTTTTTCAGCACCCTGCCAGATTTGTTTTTTTGACTTTTCTCGCACGGCAACAGCCCAAATTGCGACAATCGAATCGATGCCCCCGGAGCGCCTGGCTCGCCGCGTGGCTCTTTCGAGCATCCTGATCAGCGCCGCGCTCGCCGCCCTCAAAATCACCGTGGGACTCGCGGCCCGTTCCGTCGCGCTGGTCTCGGACGGCTTCGAATCGGCCACCGATTTCTTCACTTCCGGAATGGTGCTGATCGGTCTGTGGATCGCCTCCAAGCCCGCCGACAAAGAGCATCCCTACGGCCACGGCCGCTTCGAAATTCTGGTGGGGCTCGCGATCGGCGTGGTGCTGGTGGCCACCGGAACGGGCATCAGCCTGAGCGCCTGGGAAACGCGCGGCACGCCCGACGCGCCGGCGCCTTACGCGATCTGGCCCCTCGCCGGATCGATTGCCGTGAAGTCGATTCTGTTCCTGGCGAAACGGCGCATGAGCCGTTTGAGCGGCAGTTCCGGTCTCAAAGCCGACGCCTGGCACGACGCGGTCGACATTCTTTCCGGCGGCGTCGCGTTGACCGCGGTGGCGCTGGCCGTTTTCGGACCCAGGAATTTCGCCGCGGCCGATCATTACGGCGGCGTCGCCATCGGCCTGATCGTGATTTTCCTCGGCTTCAGCGTGGTGCGCGAAACGGTGCTGCACCTGGTGGACACCATGCCGGATGAAGCGCAGATGGCCGAGATTCGCGACGTCGCCATGCGCGTGCCGGGAGCGCGCCGCATCGAAAAATGTTTCGCGCGCAAGACCGGTCTGCGCTATCATGTCGATCTGCACCTGGAAGTGGACCCCGATCTGACCGTCCGCGCCTCGCACGAAATCGCGCGCCAGGTGAAGAACCGCATCAAATCCCGCGTCGAATGGGTAGAAGACGTTCTGGTCCACGTCGAACCGTATCAGGAGTTGTGAAACCCGCAAGCTCCCGGCAGCCAGCGCTCCGCATTCCGCCGCGGCGCTGAAAGCGGAGAGCGGAAACATCTACTCTGATTCTATGACTCTGGAAAATCAGGTCGCTCTCGTCACCGGCGCGACGCGCGGCATCGGACGCGCGATCGCCAAAATGTTTTTACAGAATAAATGCAGCGTGGTCCTCTGCGGACGCGAACCGCGCGCCGTCGATCAGGCCGTCCGCGAGCTCGCCGCCGAAACCGGCGGTAAAGTCGCGGGCAAAGCCGCCGATGTTAGGAACTATGATCAGGTCCGCGCGTTGTTTGAGTTCGCCGATAGTATCGGCCCGCTCGACGTACTTGTCAATAACGCCGGCGTGGGAGCATTCGCACCGGCTTCCCAGCTCTCGGTCGAAGACTGGCTGCGCGTCATTGAAACCAATCTTAACGGCGCGTTTTTCTGTGCGCGCGAGGCCCTTCAACGCTTCACCTCTGAAACCGCGCGTGGCGGTTACATCGTCAACATTAGTAGCCTGGCTGGAAAAAATCCATTTGCCGGCGGCGCGGCGTACAACGCCTCGAAATTCGGAATGAACGGTTTCAGTGAAGCAACGATGCTCGATGAGCGCTATCGCGGCGTGCGCGTCAGTTACATCATGCCCGGCAGCGTGGCGACGGAGTTTGGAGGGCCGGCTTCCGGCCATAGCGACGATTGGAAGATCCAGGCGGAAGACATTGCCGAAATTGTACAGATGCTCATTCGGATGCCAAAAAGAACCTTGATCAGCCGGGTAGAGGTTCGGCCGTCGCAGCCGAAAAGGTAGATGTTGCTTGAGAATCCGGGAGCATCATGGGGCATCTAAGAAATGGCACTCGGGTTGCCTGAGAGTTTGTGGAGAGCGGTTGAAAGGCAGTCAGCCGCGGACAAATTGGCAAGGGCAGGAAGGTTTAAAGGGCGCGAGAGTGAGAAAGGCGGTAGATAAAATGGTACGGCTAAACATCCCATTGGACCCGGCACGGACAGGACGAGACGCGATGTCGCTCGAATCCAGCCTCCGGCGCATGATTATTGGCCAGGACGAGGCCATCGAGCAGATTGTAAACATTTATCAAATGCATCTGACTGGGATGAGCGCTCCCGGGCGACCCATCGGAAATTTCCTATTCTTGGGGCCCACCGGTTCAGGGAAAACCCGCATCGTTGAAGCGACCGCCGAGGCGCTTTTGAAGAATCCGCGCGCCGTCATTAAAATCGACTGCGCCGAATTTCAGCACAGCCACGAAATCGCCAAGCTGATCGGTTCGCCTCCCGGATATCTGGGCCATCGCGAAACGCATCCGCTGCTGTCGCAGGAAGTGCTGAATCAGTATCACACCGAAACCATCAAGTTGAGTTTCGTGCTGTTCGACGAAATTGAAAAAGCATCCGACGCGTTGTGGAATCTGCTGCTCGGCATACTGGACAAGGCGACGCTGACGTTAGGCGACAATCGCAAGGTGGATTTCTCGCGGGCCATGATCTTCATGACCAGCAATCTGGGCGCGACCGAAATGAGCAACATTATGGCTCCGAAGCTCGGCTTCGGAGTTCAGGAAGCCCGCGAGAAGACCGCCAACGGAATCGTGGACGAAAAAACTACCGGAAAAATCTCTCGCAGCGGCGTCGAAGCCGCGCGGAAGAAGTTCACGCCGGAGTTTATGAACCGGCTGGATAAAATCGTTACCTTCCAGCCGCTCGGCAGCGAGCAGTTGAAGAAAATTTTAGATATCGAACTGAACCTGGTGCAACAGCGGATCTTCAACACCGCGAACGATCGCGCGTTCGTCTTCACCCTGTCCGATTCGAGCAAGTCATTTCTGCTCGAAGAAGGCACGGACCTGAAATACGGCGCGCGCCATCTGAAACGGGCCATTGAGCGTTTGCTGGTCCAGCCGATGTCGAACCTGATCGCCACCGAACAGGTCCGTGGCGGCGACTGGATTCGCGTCGATTTCGACGATAATGCCCGCGCGCTGTCATTTGCCAAGGAAGCCGAAGGGCTGCCCGTTCAGGATATGGCGAGGCTGGTGGATACGTCAGTCACGATCCCGGCCATGGCTGCGGCCAGCGGCGCGAGCGTCGAGCCGATCCGCACGGTGTCGGCAAAAAGCTCGAAGCGGAGCTAGCAGAAGAAATCCGAACAAGGGGACAGACCCCGGTCAGTATGGGTGCGCCACTAGCCGTGTGACCCGGCCCGTGGACAGAGGTAGAAGAAGAAATCAGGAGCCGGAATCCGACGCCTGCGTCAAGATTCCGACTCCTGACTGCTTAAGAAATTCACGCCGCGCACTCGCCGCGGCCCAATTCCAGCGAATAGTCGACCTCGTCGCCCCAATCTTTATACATTTCGGGCGACAATTCGGCCGGCTTCACCAGATCGGCCGTCAACTTGCGGAACGTTTCCACCTTGTGCCGCAGCACATACTGGCGGAACGGCTCCCCATCCTGCCGGTTGGCCTTAAAGTGCGCCAAAACACGCAATAACGCCGCCGGAGCCAGGCGGGCCGGAAGGCTTTGGATCGCAACTCCAAATTCCAACTGCGAACCACCCAGTAACATCAGGTAGTACGGTACTTCCCTTCCCTCGATCTTACGGGCGTTGCCGTAGAACCCGATGTCTCCGATCCAGTGCTGGCCGCAGGAATTAGGGCATCCACTGACCCGGATCTGGAGCGCGCGAACCTGCTTGTCGGCATCCTGACGCACCACTTCGGCAATTGCCGCGCCCAATCCCATCGCCTTGGTCAGCGCCAGATTGCAACTGTACGCACCGGGACAAGTTGTCACATCGCTGATCTCATTGGCGCGCGACCCGGCCAACCCCAAATCGCCCAAGGCGCCATATACGCGGTTCAAAGCGGTACTCGGCACCCACGCCAGCACCACATTCTGGTTCATAGTGAAACGTAACGAGCCATCGCCCGCCCGTTCTGACAAGCCGGCCAGCCCACGCATCTGCTCGCCCGTCAGATTCCCCTGTGGGACCTTCACCGTGACAATCGAATATCCCGCCTGCTTCTGCGGCTGCACGTTGGTTTCGCGCCACTCGGCCAAGCCGCGCGCGGCCGGCTCGAAAATCGGCAGCGACCGCCCGGAACCAAGCGGCGGTGGTTGTGGTTGAAAACCACCGAAGCCTTCCGGAACTTCTTGCGGCATCGGAATCCCGCCATCCCGCAGAATATTCTCGTACTCTTCCGCGATCGCGTTGCGCAGCCACTCGAATCCGCGCTCCCGCAGCACGAATTTCAAGCGAGCCTTGTTCTTGTTGTTACGGTTTCCGTGCCGGCTGAATACGCGGATCACCGCTTCCACGTGCCGCACCACCTCCCCGGCCGGAATAAATTCGTGCAGCACGCGAGCCTCGGTCGGCAACGGTCCCAACCCCCCGGCCACGGTCATTCTGAACCCCCGCCGGCCGTCACGAATGACGGCCCGCAGACCCACATCGTTGATTGCCGTCGCCACGCAGTCTTCCGGGCATCCGGAAAAGGCGACTTTAAATTTGCGCGGCAGATTGTCCGTCAATTCCTTATGCAGAAACGCGAACGCCAGGCGGCGGGCGTACGGCTGAACATCAAACGGCTCTTCCGGATGCAGTCCCGCGAGCGGACA
>Ga0335073_10002351_pt1 | contig 25859 bp, 21 predicted proteins | sample Lox_Sample_22_FD_207093 | JGI IMG/M metagenome (GOLD analysis project Ga0335073, IMG submission 207093) | Soil microbial communities from Loxahatchee National Wildlife Refuge, Florida, United States - Lox_Sample_2.2 | ecosystem: Environmental > Terrestrial > Soil > Wetlands | place: USA... | reverse complement strand
AACACACATATGCGCAGTTCATCACTGCTGCATTGGGAGGAAACTGCTCCGAGCTTTTTGGTAGTTCGATCTTAAGACGAACATACAAATATACAATCAATTGAACATTTATAAGCATTTTGTCTCGATTCTTGACTGTCGAATTTCTGGTTATCTGAGCCAGGCTCAGTTATCCCGCTGGTCAATTGAGAATACTGTACAGAGAGGAGAAGGGAGATCATCGTTCCAACACCCGCCATTTCAAGAGACATCCTCCATTTCCTCTGCACAGCCTTTAAATAGGTACCGGTGCTGATGAAAGCCTCATTGAGGGGGAAATGAACCAAAATGCATCAAAGATGCTGTAAATGCGTGAATCTTCTCAACGCCATTGCGATGCAAACTTTCAGCCAACAAAATCCTGAAGCTCAAATATAGTCTCTCGCACTCTTTTGCAATTCAATAAGCCTCCAGCCTCTGGTCTCTGGATTCGATACGTCCTCGGGAATCCTTGTGATGCCAATTACATACGTAACCTGCTGCACCTTGTCGTCCACACCGGCCGCCAGCTCCCCGGTCTTCGCGTTGCGGTAAGTGTGAACCTCTTGAGTACGGGCGCTAATCAAGAAAATTGGGATCTCGCCGGGGTCGAGGATCTTCGCGGACACGATGTCAACGTGTCTGATATCGAGGATGCGGCCGTCAGACTTGAGTCCCGCCTGGGTGTACTGCTGCATCAGCGCCGACCAAACTTGAAACTGCGCCGCGCTGAGCCATAGCTTCAGCGTCTCGGCGTCGCCCTTGACGAACGCATCAAGCACTTCGGGAAGTATGTACTCGCGCATTTCCTGTAGGAACGGCTCCAGCTGGAAGCTCGGATCCATTTCGCGGAATTTCTTGATCACGGTTGCGGTTTCGTTCTCGGCAAAGAAACCAGCCACTCGATCACTGATGCTGCGCGCGGTCGAAATCAGTGGATTCTCAGATTCCTGGTAAGTGTCGCGCAAGGAGAAAAGAGACTGCATGAGTGGGTTGGAGTCACGGAATTCGCGCCAACGAGTGTGGAAGGCCGAGTCTTTGTGAAGGGTGATGCCGGTTCCAGCACTGTCGTACGTTAGCATACTGAAAGTAGTATTTCCATAGGAACTTGTCAAACTCACTTTGGATCTTCGACCGCGGGCTCCTTTTTCGATCCATTCTGAATTTCCTTGGCTTCTCGCAACTCACGTCGTCGCTTGCGCTCTTCTTTCTCCATCCACCCTCCATATCGTGATGAGGCACCGTCATCGATGGTCTCCTTCACATTCTTGTAAGCTTCCGTCTCTCGCAAAGGACGCGTAACTTTCTCAATGCCTTTGCCCGTGACCTCGGCACCTTTTCTGATTCCTTTAAGTACTGGCGTTTCCCAAGCCCACGCAGCACCTTGGCCGATGGCTCGGCCTGTGCTCTTTAGCGCAGCGGACGTAGTCGAGCCGACAGCGTCAGCACTCTGAGTGTATGCACTTTTGGCTTTCTGCAGCGTAGGGTTCTGAGTGAAATCTTGATATCCGGCAGCCAGTTGTTTGGTCGACTCGTTCCACTCCTTTGAGGCTTTGAACTCAGAATTAAGCGTCTCTGTGAATACCTGCCACGGAGTTTTATCGCCATGTGGTGGAGGCGGAGGAGGGTCTTCCTTCGACTTCTGATCCTTTGCGCCTTCTTCGCCTTTGTCCTGCTCTTTGGACTTGGCGCCCTCCTCGCCTTCTGCCTTTGTCTTCGTGTTTGCCTCTGACGACTCGGCTTCGGGAGGAGGTTTTGCCTGTGCTGCAGGTTCTGACCGCGGCTGATCATTAACCTCTTGCTTTGCTTCTGCTTGCTGTTGTCGTAACCGGGTCCCAGTGTGTATATGTCTGCTGACAGCTACAGTGGTGCGCAACGAATGTGGGGAGTGAGGACTTCGTAGTAACGATAAAGCTGGCGACAAGGGCGATCTTGAAGACAGCGTAGGAGATGAAAGCAGCGCATGTGGTTGATTCGCATCGACTGATAACCTTCGGAAGGCCGCCGTTCTACTGTGAGCGACTGCCAAAGAGGCATAAGACCTCACGGCCAATGGCCGTAAGCGCGCTTTGGCAGCGCTCGATGTAAGGATTCTCATGCCCTGGATAGACAATGAGAAAAGAATTAGAGTTGGAGATGGTGGTTGAAGAGGCGAAGATTTAACAGGGCAGGCCTTCGCATAAATCTTTACAAGGCACGGGCGGAATGAGCCGCCAAGACGGAGATGAACCGTAAAGAGCCGATAGTTTTTCCAGACCTCAAGCAATTCGACCGTGGACTTCACCTATCAGCTTGCTATCAATCGACCAACACAATCTCAATTGCGGGATCAAATTCCTGCCAATCTTGAGGAGTCCAATCCCATCATGACGCCCAAGTCACTACAACACCTCTTCACCCGCTCAATATGTCCCTCCTGCCGCGCAAAACGACTTCGAATATCCCCATTGTCACGACCATTCTCATCAACAGCTCCTCTCACCGCCAATGACAAGCCACCAAGCGAATCCCGCCAAGCTCCAAACCTGTCGCCGCTGATGAGCGGTCTCCGGTCCATGTACAACGAGACGACAGCAGCTCCCCCCCAGCCCTCGCGGTTCTCGCTGGACGACCTGTCGTCGCTGCTGGAAGCGTCATTCCGACCGCCAGCGCACGCCCGCGGCTACGGCAACCGCGCGATGGACGCGGAGCCGCACCACCTGCACGTGTACGCGACGAAGCACAACTGCCACATCACGCTGACGCGGCCGTCCAAGGACGCCATCGTGTCCCTCAGCGCCGGCAACATCGGCTTCCGCAAGGGCCAGCGCGGCTCCTTCGACGCCGCCTTCCAGCTCGCTGCCTACGTCATGCGCAGCATCCAGGAGAGGGGCCTTTTGAGGGCGCCGACGGCGCAGGGCGCGGCGGAGGGCGCGGCCGGTGCGGCCGATGGCGTCGAGGAGCCCATCAGGAGCTTGGAGATTGTGTTTCGGGGTTTCGGGGACGGCAGAGAAGCTGTGACGAAGGCTTTGCTTGGGAATGAGGGAAGGTTACTACGAGGAAAGGTCGTCAAGGTGGCGGATGCCACGAGGTTGAAGTTTGGCGGAACGAGAAGTCCCAATCCGAGACGCTTGGGTTGAGTATCTTCTTGGTTTGGAGTTGAGATTCAATGCCCATTTCAGGCGGCATAGAACATGCATTGTGAGGAGTTAATCAATCATGATCGGCATTGGCTCCTTTACTCGTGTTGGTGACGAGCAGGTACCATCCGATGTGATATTTGCTGTATCATCTCTACAGTATATTAAAGGTAGATCAACATAATTGAAGACCTTTGACTCGAAAACTTTAGTTGAATCAGCTCTTCGCCGCACCAGCTTTTACTAGCATAATATCACCGTCCTGCATCACATACTCCTTCCCCTTCGTCATGACCTTTCCTTTCGCCTTCACCTCTGCTTCACTGCCCTCCTCCTTCAACGTATCGTAGTTGTAAATGATAGCCTGAATGAAGGTCTTTTCGAAATCTGTGTGAATAACACCTGCTGCTTGCGGCGCCTTGGTGCCAGCTCTAATCGTCCACTGCCTTACTTCGTCTGTACCAGTAGTGAAGAAGCTGATTAGGTTCAGGGCTTTCCGCATCGTTATGATGACCTTTGGCAGTGCCGACTTTGTATTCAGATTCTTGCATTCCTCCGCAACTTCTTCGTCAGAACCTAGCTGCGTAAGACGCTCCTCGAATGAGACGGAGATTGGGATGATAGGATCGCCTTCCGCGTGCTCCTTCACCCAAGCGGCGATTTTGGGGAGATGCTTGTTCTTCTGGCGAATGTAGTCCTTTTCGCTGAGGTTGACGAGAAAGACAACTGGCTTCGCAGTGAGAAGGAAGAGCGGGTTTATTACTTCGACCTTCATAAGGTTAGTCTTGCTCGACTAGTGTAATTTGTAATTGTTTATGGAAGTGTCGAAGTTGTCAGGGTTGGAGTTGGTCTCATGATTGCCTCGACGTGAGATTTATGAGGCATTCGAAGAGCTGGGATTAGATTCGAGCCTTGGCTCTTGTTCATCATTGAAAAACACAGCGAAAATATAGAAGCAGAAGCATAACTTACTTCTTTTGGACCCCAGTCTCCTTTCCGTACGTCCTTCCCACTCTTGAGCCACTCCAAAACTTTCTCCACTGTCGCTTTCTCCTCGTTCAACTTCTTCATCTCCAAGCTCTGACCGCCTCTTCTCGTCTGCTTTGCCAGATTCTCCTGTGCCTTCTCCACGAACTCAATGTCCTTTATCCGTAGTTCTTCAGCAATGATGTCCAGATCTCGCACAGGATCCACGTCACCTTCCACGTGTATGATTTCGGCATCGTCGAAACATCTCACGACTTGAAAGATGGCGTCAACGGCTCTGATGTGTGATAAGAATGCATTTCCCAAGCCTGCACCGGTGCTGGCTCCTCTTGTCAAGCCGGCAATATCATATACCGTCAAGTTGGCAGGGACCTCAGACTTCGGTTTGTAAAGCTGACATAAGAAATCAAACCGCTCATCGGGAACTATGACTCGGGCTTCTTCAGGATCGATTGTGGCATAGGGAAAATTGGCAGGATTGCCCAAAGAGCATTTTGTGATGGCTTGGAATAGGGTAGATTTGCCAACGTTGGCGAGACCGACAATGCCGGATTTTAGGTTGTTTCCTGGCCGACCGAGAAGGATCTTCTCTTGCTTGACCTCCTTCTTAGGTGGCATTCTTCTTTTTCCCTTGGCGTAGTATCTGATGGATACGTGTTGCTGCGCAGTGCGTCGACGTAAATTGAGTGAGAAAGCAGATCCTGCTGCAAATGCGCCGATCAAGGGCCGTGTGGAATGGAAGGGAACGAAAATGAGCTTGAGAGATATTTTGACTGGCTGGGAGACGCAACTACAGGCGTCTCGCAGGGTCGATTCGCGCAAGAGAAGAGTTCCGAATAGCTTCTTCCAACTAAACAAGGCTCGTACAAAGTGGCAGACTGGAAAATTCGGCGAAACCCGCTCCGACGTCAAGGATTAATATTGGGGCACCAAGGCCTCAATTCCGCCTTGTGCTTCAAATGTGGATCTGCGACGACATCTATCAGCCTGCGACAACCAAACGCCAGCACCTCCCTTTCCTTTAACCTTTTCCATTCCACAACTTTCGTTGACCCTCGACTTACCATCTACCTTCACCTGCAAATATTTCTTCTCTTGTCCAACATCATCTTAAGCCTCGACCGTTCCTTCGAGCTCTACCTCTACTGTAGCATCAAACAGTCAAAGCGTCATCCCACCATGTCCTCGTCAGCGACTCCATCTCCGAAACCTCAGCCTAGCAAAACGGGCTCGCACCGGTCATCAAGCTCACAGCACCGCTCAACGCCATCAGCCCAAAAAACCGAAGTGCGAATCAACGTCTACGACCTCCTCCCACCCTCACGCCTCTCCTCCGTCCTCTGGGCGCTAGGCACCTCGCTGCTGCACAGCGGCGTAGTGCTGAACGAGCGGGAGTACGCCTACGGGGGGCACGACACGGCGGCGCGAACAGGCGTGTACCACACGCGGGCGGGGCAGGCACCGCCAGGCGGAAGACACCGCGCGACGCTGCTGCACGGCTTCACGTTCCTGTCGGCGGCCGAAGTCGACGCCGTGATCCGCGCCGCCAGCCTCGCCTTCCTCGGCCCCTCCTACAACCTGCTCTCCAAGAACTGTAACCACTTCACCTCGTACCTCGTCGAGCGCCTGACCGGCCGGCCTGCGCCTGGATGGCTCAACAGGGCCGCTGGTATCGGCCTGGCGCTGCCGTGCGTCGTGCCTAGGGAGTGGATCACGCCGCCGGAGTACGATAGCCAGGATGGGCATCTCATGGCAGAGGAGGACGATGAGGATTACGATGAAGGGACGGCCATGCTGAGGCGGCAGAACTCGGATCATATGAGAGCCAAGGTCGACGACGTGGAGGCGGAGGACAACGGTGGAAGAGGCAGTAATGGTCGCGTGAGACCGTCTGGCTCGCTGAAGGATACCAGTGGAAGGAAAATACCTCCTAGTGAAAGGGCGCCCGTCTTGAGAAACTGAGTACACTTTCGAAGAGATTGCATTTGTGGAGTTCTATACCCAGTACGCTTTTAGAGTTTGGAATTGAAGGCGTTAAGACCTCAGGAATGGCGCCATTCGTCTACCTGCACTGTCATCACTACGTATGTCCTCATGAAAAGCACCGAAGTGTTCACATAAATAGAGAAGAAGACGTATTGTTCAGGTCCACATTTGATTTCGTCCATCAATCGATCTCCAATGAGTGATGGATTCTACGTTAGCCATGTATTAAAAGGCTCTTATAACGACAATTCTGCCATCTGGTTGACATCTTCAGAGGTCGAGATGCCTCTGGAAACCGAAATTATCCAGCTTATGTGCGGTCAGACGGTAATTGCCCTGTCGTCCATGTTCGTGCCAACCACCCACAACAAATCTGCACAACCACGCATTCGGAGAGAAACAAATATTCAACACGCCTGGAAATACTCCTCATCCCATCCATTTAGAGCCACCACAGCCGTGGCTGTAGGCTTTGCCATGCATGAGTGAACTCGTGACGGCGTTGAAAATGCTTTGAGTGCTTGTTGCCCATTTAATTGAAAAGATCATGTTTGATGTGAACGCCGGTGATATGATTGTTTTTGGGTTCGTGCCTTGGATGCAGGAGGCTTGGAAGAGAAGATGCTGCGCTAAACGCACAAAACGGCCATGCTGGAAGTTTGAGGACAAAGAATTGGTTGTACATTGTGTATTCAAGAGTGTACTGTACTTTCACCAGTTGCAAAAGCTTAACTGCTGGAATGCATGAAGTACTTTCAAGCGCTGATGGCGGAGGATGATGGTGGAGGAGGTGGTGCGGCATCCTTTGCACTCGCTGTGGTTGTGCCATTAGGTGGACTATTCTGGCCCTGTGGTTCCGATGAAGCCTTGTTCGCCTGTTCTTTGGCAACCTTTCCATAAAGAGACTTCAATGTCTCTCCGGTTGCCTTCTTGTTCAGCCAGATGTACTTAGCCGCATACTCCCAAGCGTCTTTCTGCTTCTGCTCGGAATAGCCCTTGCGTTTCAGTTCATCAGCGACGTTAGCGATGATGGTGAGAGCGGTCTTAACTGCGGCCACGCGGTCTTCTTTGGAAGCAGTGGCGTTGCTGTGTACTTTCAGCTTACGCCTCACGCGATCCTTGTGTGGTTCAAACAAGCGAGCCAATTGCGAGTCAAATGACGAGTTACCATTCACTCCACCGTGACTTGGACTGTGGTGAGATGGTCGCTGGTATTCGTCATGAGTTGAGCGGTCGCTGTTTCGGGACTTGAGTTCTTCGGAGGGACGATGTTGGTGCTTAGGACGCTCAACATCGCCGTTGGCCGTTGGGCGAGTAGAGCTTCGTTCATGGTCGATGTTTGGCCTATGGCGTTTCTTGTCACGATGGTCGTCGTCTTCATCTCGATGATGTTTGTGACCTGAGCTATGTTCATGGTGAAACTTAGTGTGATGCTCATCGCTAGGCCTCGGACGCATCGGTTCCCGATCGCCGTCTTCATCATCGTGTCGACGCTTGTGACCTAAGCTATGCTCGCGGTGAACTCTAGTGTGATGCTCATCGCTGGGCCTCCGACGCTTTGGTTCCCGACCACCTTCTTCATCCTCGTGTCGACGCTTGTTCCGATGGTCGGCATCTCCTTCGCGAGTTGAGCTCGACCGATGGCGTTTGTAATCTGGATGATCACCATCCTCGTCGTACCTACGCTTCAGTTCTTTATGCCCATCTTTGCCGTGACGAGAATCAGGGCTGCCAGCTCCGAGTCGATACTTGTCATCACTCCCAGCTCGGCGAATTTCGGGTGTTGTATGGTGTTCGGAGCCATTCAGTTGCTTGCGATCGACACTGTGTCGAGACTCGCCCTGACTATATCCACGATCTCGCGGCTTCTCATGCTTAATCTTACGAGCAAGCGGGGTACCGGCTCGCGGGGCAGGACTTGATGCCGCACTGCCGACGCTGCTATTGACACCCCCGAGAAGCTGCCTCTTCGTATTGCGGTGATGATTCTCTAATGCCTTGGCGGCAGCAGCGTCGTTACCGACCTTGCTCCTGAGGACGGTGATCAGGTACTTTGCACGACGGACTGCATGGACGGCTTGAGGTCTGATCGAATCCTTGCTGTCCGCTTTTGCTTGTTCGTTCTTCTTATCGACTCTTTGTTCCTCGAGGAAGAACTTGTCTTTCATGTTGAGTTCGGGATCATCACGGATTTCAATCCACGCGCCAAATCCATGGCGGGCCATGCCAACGATCATCATCGCGTCCTCTCTCGCTCCCCAATCGCAAGTGAAATCAGCACTTTTGGTCGCTTCTGGGATGCGATAGCGCCTCCAGTCTGAGACGGTAGCCACACTTTCACGAATGATACGCATATCTACCGCTCGTTCAACCATCGTACGAGCGTTGATGCGCTTGACACCATTGTAGGTGAAGATCACCTCGTGTCTATCTTTCTTGCTCGTAGGCTGTGCATCCTGGCGCTGCTCGTCGTTGTTAACAAGCTTGACACTCTCTTGAAACATCTCATCCAGAGTGCGCTTGAGAACAGCTACATCTCGACCCTTGAGTTTGGCATCGCGGATGATCTCATCTCGTTTATCCTCGAAGGATCCCCATTTTTCGAAAGATTTGTGGAGGCGTCGAGTTTCACTCGTGTTCAGAGGGCGCTTTGGATCCTTCACTTTACCGGGGTCTGACTCGTCATCTCCGCCATCATCGCTTTCAGCAGCCACCTGTTTCGTTGCAGCACGAGCTTTCTTCTTGGCGGCGCGTGGCTGGGGTGCGGCGGTACCTGAGGAGGGAGCTTTTCGGTTACGAGGCATTGATTCCTCAAGAAGTGCTTTGGTCTGTTCATCTTCCCTACGCTTCCGCTCCTCTTCCTTCATGCGAGTCAATTCATCTTTGGGAATGATGTCGTCCCAGTCTAGATCGACTTTGACATCGGTGTACTCGAAGCTCTTCAAGAAGTCTTCTCCACCATCAGCAACGAAGCCTTCGGGTTGCTCCGTCTTGTATGCCTCTGCGGATTCAAGAACAGCGTCAATATCGAGTTCTTCAAGCTTCTTTTGATTTTCGTCGGCGGTTTGTTCAAACATCTTTTGACCACGCTGCTTGAGGATCCGCGAGATATCGTCGGCAGATGTGGGCTCCGCGACCGCGGCGGTTGCCTTGGCCGTCAGCGCCTCGAGCTCTTTTTGCTTTCTGTCTGAAGCAACGGTACGTTGGATAGTCAGCCACTCAAGAATGCGCTTGTTACGAGCGCGCTCTAGAATCTCTTCCTCGACGGTATCCTTTGAGACAAAGCGGTAGACGGTAACGGGTTTGGTCTGGCCAATGCGATGTGCGCGAGCCATTGCCTGGAGATCCATTTGGGGATTCCAGTCCGAGTCGAAGAGGATAACGGTATCTGCAGTCATAAGGTTGATACCCAAACCACCTGCGCGAGTCGACAGTACAAAGACGAAGTCATCGCTGTCCGGAGCATTGAAGTGGTCTATGGCTCGTTGCCTGGGACCTTGGGAAATGTTTCCATCAATACGCTGGAACTTGTAGTTGCGAAGCCTTAGGTACCAGCCGATGATATCGAGCATCTTGACCATTTGACTGAATAGGAGGACGCGGTGTCCATTGCTCTTTAGCTTTTGTAGAAGCTTGTCGAGGAGCATCATCTTGCCACTGCTGGTGATAAGACCTCTCAGTATTTCCTCACGAAGTTCGGTGCCAGCGAGGATCTTGTCTTCATAGTTCGGAAACAAGAAAGCGTGGTTGCTGGCCTTCTTCAGTTCCATCATGATGTTCAAAAGAGATTGCTTCGGCCCATTGCCTCCAGCATTCAGAGCCTCGTAATTACGGCACATGATATTCTTATAGAGTTCGAGCTGAGGATTGGATAGTTCAACGCGAATGATTTTTTCGGACTTTGGAGGAAGATCGGTTTCGACAGACTCTTTCGTTCGGCGCATCATGAACGGGCGGATGGCGTCCGAGAGTTCCTGTAGCTTTTGTGTGGCAGTATCCGACTGTAGGTCGAGATCTTCGTCAACCTGAACGGCGCCGGGCATGAGGAAGTCCATTAGAGACATCAGTTCAGTCAGTGTGTTCTGCATCGGAGTTCCGGTGATGAGAAGTCGAGATGGTACGTTGAGCTTCGTGAGTGTACTCCACAGCTTGGAAAACTTGTTCTTTAGACGATGGGCCTCATCAACGGCTAGCACCTGCCACTTGAATTGAGACAAGTAGTCGAAGTCCTTTGAAACCATCTCGTATGTGGTGATGAGGGCATGGAAGCGTGGTCTGCGAGGATCACCGTCGGCGGCCATTTCGTGCTCCTGAATGACCGATCGACTCTCACGGTGGCCATGATACACTACGAAGTTGATTGCTGGCGCCCAGAGGTCGAATGTGTCGATCCAAGCCTGCACGGTACTGAGGGGGATGACGATCATGAATGGACCTTGTTGATGCTTCTCATGGAACAGCCAGTTAAGCCATGCCACAGTTTGAACCGTTTTACCTAGGCCCATCTCGTCTGCGAGGATGACATTCTTCCCTTGACACCAATTGTGGCACAGAAAGTTGAGTCCCTTGAGTTGGAATTCTCGCAGTTGACCGAACTTTACGTAGTCGGGTTGGGAGCGTAGAGGAGTGTGTGAAGCCCAAGTTCGAGGCTTTGACCTGGGCAAGTTCGAGATGCGGTTGAGATAGCGATCAATCTCATCTTGTGCTAGTGTACTGACCAAATCGGCGGACTCCCACGTGCAGTCTCTATATTCAGAGAGCTTCCATTTGACCAGGTACTCGGTGCCAGTACCCTCGTCGCGACTGTTTATTACACGCTCAACATGTTTACGTGCTTCCGTCTCTTCGAGTGCCTTTTCACGTGCCATGCTCCACACCTCCTTATCTTCGGGAAGGACGCCTGGGAGAAGCCAGAAGAGTTCGCCATTCTCGCTAGCAGGGCTGATCATGCTGTCAAAGTAGTTGTTGAGCTTCTTCTTCGATCCAGATGTAGTTTGCCAGTCATCGGTAGTCTCCCATGTGGCATGATATATTGCCTGGCCGGTCCACTTGATGAGGTATTCAAAGTCATTCCAGGTGAGCTTGACACTCATCTCCAAACCCTTCTTTAGGCGATGGTTCAAGACCACGTCAATCTTGGGTTCATTGCTCTCAACGACACCAGAGTAGTTAGGAGTTACCATCTCGGACTCATCTTCATCGAAATCATCATCGTCAATTTCGTTATAGTTCATGACTTTTGCGCCACGACGAGTGGAGAAGCGGACTTCTGCAAAGGTTGGAGGCGCGAGGCCGTTTGCAACTTCGTGCTGACGTCGCTTCAATCGCTTGGTGAGGTGTTTCTTGTTGGTGACATAGACGTCATCGGAGTCGGAATGTGATGCGGAGGTGGGGATAGCGGGTGTGGGTTGCTTTGAGACTTTCGACTGCGTACCGGTTCGTCTTCGCTTCTTTGACCGAGAAGCCGCGGTAGAGTCGTAATCATCACTGGAGTCATCGGAATCACTCTCGATAATGCGCCGCTTCGGGTGGGCTCGATCCTTGATTACCTCGTTAGTGGCCCTATGAGCCAACAAGCCCTTAATTCTTACGCTGCGACGGAGGCCATAGAGTTCTGGATCCCGACGAATGTAGTCCTCTTCATCCATGCTCATTTTCCTCTTTTTGGTTTTCAACGATATCACTGATGCTGAACGGGACTGTTCGCTCTCTTCACGGTGTTCGACGGTCAGGTGAGGCTCTTCGTAATCGGTGTCGTCAGAGCCCTCGGCATCCTGATCCGAGTCATCTTCGGAGGGACTGGCATCCTCCTTGTACTCATCAGGCGATTGTGCCTCAGGAGATGGTGATGGAGGATCAGAAAAGGTCTCGGATGGAACATCGACATGGACTTCTGACAGGTCGCTCTCGGAGGCAGCAGGGGGGTCCTCGGCAGGAGCGATTGGTGAAGGCCTTAGGGAGATATGGCCGTTCACGGCAATCTGCGGCGACTCAGTGATCGCCATCGAGTCTGGTGCGTCTGGATTCGACAAGGAGGGACTAAGGATGGATCCGGCTGATGGAGTAGATGGTTAGCTTTGATGATTCTAATGACCAATGGCTCCGGACGAGCCAAAACCGCATATAGAGGTGGAGAATGACCAAGCGACATCACATATGCAAAACAGGGGCAGAAAAACGTATAATCGCAAAGTACACTAGGTCTGACCGGACAAGGCTTCGGTAGATGAGATGGGGATGCACAGCGTCGAGTGTTCTTGAAAGTGATGGGAAATGACAGGTGCGCTTAAGGCAGCTGTAGTAGCATGGAGCAGTTCGTAGAAGGAGTACAGTCGAGTCTAGACGCAAATCATGGCCACGACGGGCCAGTAATGGATAAATGGGGATGAAAGTAGATGGAGATTCTCGGTGCGGAAAGGCCAGCAGCGGGCCGGCCGACAAGGGCTTGGGCAGAAAGAAAGACGGCAATTCAGGAATTATAACTTACAGGCCATGAGCGAAAGAGCCTCCGGACGGGCGAAAAGAAGATGGTGAGGTCAGGTTGATGGGGATGGGGAGGAGACGGTGTTAGTGGAGGAAGGGTGTGGAAGTGTGGATGAGGTTGAGTGAGAGGCAGACGACCTGGGGAGGGTTTGACGGGTGAACTGGGGGACTGGGCGGGCCTGACTTTGCGAACAGGCGAGAGCAGGCCGGCGGAAAGGCAGCGTGGTCGGTCGGTAAAAAGTGGCTGCCGGGGTGGCTGTGCGGGTGCCCTATGCCGCCGCTGATGCTACTGCACGCCGCCAAAAGCCCTGGCGAACACACACACTGATGTCGTCGGTGACTCGATTTGTGCTGCTTTGTTTGACTCAGACCGTAACCTAGAGTTAGACAAGAATTTCAGCTCTCGGTTTCCTGGCTATTCTCTCTCGATCCCGCACACTTAAAGAGGGATAGGCCCTCGTCTTTCTTTCCCACAACGCCTCTTTTTTCGATAAGACCCCACCAACAAACCTCTACGCAGTCCGTTCGCAGGATTGCAACAGAAAAAAGATGTCGGACAAACTCACCAGAATCGCTATCGTGAATAGCGATAAAGTACGTCAATAGTCTGACTCTACCTGTTCGTTGAAAGAAATCTAACACCGAGACAGTGCAAACCAAAGGTACTTTTCAACCCTCCCGTACTCGCTCTGATCTCACTCCCTCTGACCGTACCAGAAATGTAACAATTCCTCAACTGAGTCACATCACTTCCGCACTGAACAGTAAAATACAGGCAGGCAAGAATGCAAAAAGAGCTGCCCTGTCGTCAGGACCGGTACGTGGAAGCATGCCGTCATTGCCGACAATTCAAATTCATACTCCGAGATGGGAATTTGATGCCGTTCACTCTGCAAAAGCTTGGAGTTATATTTTCTGACAACGATCAGGAAAACTATGTATCGAGGTCACTCCAGACTCGAAGATCGCTTTCATCAGCGAGCGGCTATGTCAGTATCCACGCACTCCATGCTACTACCGCAACTGACGGCCATAGGCATCGGCTGTGGTATCTGCCCAAAGAAATGTCCTGTAAGTCTACTTGCTGTATAGATGGCATAATTGGACGGTGAACTCATCCGACATTCTTCTGAACCTCTCGGTTACACCCCAAGTCCCACCGCTTTTTAATGAATCACCTCCAAAGAATTTCAAACCAATCAGAAGCGTTGCTGACATAATGGCATAGTTTGATGCTATCACAATCATCAACTTGCCCACCAACCTTGAAACGTGCGTACCATTCCTTCTGGAAGTCCATATACAGGCTCTTAATTCGATTTAGTATGGTGACACATCGTTATTCTGCAAATAGCTTCAAGCTCCACCGATTGCCCATGCCAAGACCCGGTCAAGTCCTCGGTCTGGTCGGCACCAACGGTATTGGAAAGTCCACTGCCTTGAAGATTCTTTCCGGCAAGTTGAAGGTATAATCTCTTTTCTAAGACTTGACCGTACTCGGATATTGATCTATTCGTCTAGCCTAACCTTGGCCGATATGACAGCCCTCCAGATTGGGAAGAGATCCTTAAATACTTTCGAGGAAGCGAGCTTCAAAGTAAGCGACCTACGAGCTCATTTGTTTGTTGATACTGACCTAAGCAGACTACTTCACCAAGATCCTCGAGGATAATTTGCGTGTATGTCTCGCTAACTTCCGATTGGAATGCTTTTTGCTAAAACTCTTTAGTCCGTCGTGAAGCCTCAATATGTCGATCAGCTTCCCAAAGCAGTTAAAAGTGCAGACAGGAGCGTGGGTGCCTTGATCAAGGCACGAGCGCAAATGGATAACCTGGAAGAGATCGTTGAAGCTCTTGAACTCCGCTCAGTCTACGACCGCGACATTAGTCAACTTTCCGGTGGAGAGCTTCAACGCTTCGCTATCGGCACGACGTGTGTGCAACAAGCCGACGTCTACATGTTTGATGAGCCATCATCTTTCCTTGATGTCAAGCAGCGTCTCGCCGCTGGCCGCATGATCCGTAGCCTACTTCGACCGGACGACTATGTCGTTGTTGTCGAGCACGACTTGTCAGTCCTCGACTACCTTTCCGACTTCATCTGCGTCCTCTACGGAAAGCCAGCCGTCTATGGTGTTGTGGCCCTTCCAGCTTCCGTCCGTGAAGGCATTAACATCTTCCTTGACGGTCACATCCCTACTGAGAATCTGCGCTTCCGCGAGGAAAGCTTGCAATTCCGCATCGGTGAGGCTGGTGAAGAGTTCGTTGTCGACAAATCACGAGGCTACAGTTACCCAGCAATGGAGAAGACTCTGGGTGGCTTCCATCTGAGCATCGAGGCAGGCCAATTCACGAACTCAGAGATCATCGTCATGATGGGTGAGAACGGAACGGGCAAGACGACCTTCTGCCGTATGCTGGCTGGTGCCGAGAAGCCCGATGGCACAAAGAAGATGCCACAGCTGCTTGTGTCAATGAAGCCGCAGAAGATTACCCCCAAGTTCACGGGTACAGTGCGCCAACTCTTCTTCAAGAAGATCAAAGCAGCATTCCTCAGCCCGCAGTTCCAGACAGACGTGTACAAGCCACTCAAGATTGACGATTTTATCGACCAGGAGGTGCAGAACCTTTCAGGTGGTGAGTTGCAGCGCGTGGCAATCGTACTGGCTCTCGGTATTCCTGCCGATATCTACCTCATTGACGAGCCATCTGCGTACCTGGACTCGGAACAGCGTGTTATCGCTGCCCGCGTCATTAAGCGGTTCATCATGCACGCGAAGAAGACTGCCTTCGTGGTCGAGCACGACTTCATCATGGCAACGTACCTCGCCGACCGCGTCATCGTCTTCGAAGGTGAGCCTGCCGTTGAGGCCAAGGCCAATTCGCCTGAGTCGCTGCTCTCCGGCTGCAACAAGTTCTTAAAGTCTCTTGACGTCACCTTCCGCCGCGATCCAACCTCGTATCGTCCGCGAATCAACAAGTTGAACTCTCAATTGGACCAGGAGCAGAAGTTGTCAGGCAACTACGTAAGTTCATGGCTGTTCTTGACAGGCTGAAGATTGAGCAACAGACTAATTTGGCTTTGTAGTTCTTCCTGGAAGAAGAATCCTGAAAGTTGCCGAGGGCATCCCAAAGAGAGATACACCGCCGCCCGAGCGTCACGCGCCTGATGAAGATGCAGGCGGGCTAGGCAAGGCCGCGGTCGGTGCCAACAAGGACCGCAAACGCCGTGGAGCAGCACTTCCAGCTGAGGAGAGTGCTGCTGAAGAAGATGATGACGAAGATGATATCTAACGCTGACGGCAGTCTACCTCCTGTCGCTTCTCGTCTTTGATGTACTCCTGCATAGGAGCTATTGCATCTGTCTGTGAGGCTTGAAGCACGGGTCAAGTTAGGTGACTGCCGTTGGATATCACTGGGTTGGAACAGAGAAGTCTGAAGGAAATATTGGTGTTGAGTAGATGAATCGTAGGGGTGACAACGACCATCCAAAACCCGTTTTGGTTGAAATATAGGTACTTTACATGGAAATGACCAATTGCCTTCTGCCCAACCCTTCACTTTAATGCCATCGAGATGCCACTGATCCCGGTCCCTCCCGATACCACATCCATCTGCACTTCCCATTCTTGGCTCCCATCGTGTGAAAACTGTCGTTCTGCAACCGACAAAATCAGCCAGCGCCCTTGAACACCATCCTTAAAAGAATCGACTCACCATCCCAAGACCGAATGAAAGCTTTTCAAGCATTCCGGATTGTTGTCCAGAGAAAATGAGATTAGGAACAAATAAGATCCTTAGCTTGCCGATTCGCTTTGTCGTTGATGCTGTCCATTACCTGCGTTAAAACGCCATTCATATCTCCTCTATTTCCCCTTCTTCCGACCCCGACCGGAGCGCCCTTTCTTCGCTCGCTTCCGTTGTCCGGACGGGTGTTGAGACACTTCCCCTTTGATCCGAAGCCCGATATCTTCTCCTGGAGGTGGAGTCCTACCCAAGTGTCAGTACTATCCTCAGATGGGGCAGTCGTAAAATTTTTTATTAAATACTCAATTCCTTCAGCTGTCTGCCCACCTGAAGCGACAGGTTGGGCAAACCTGATGCGTTCAGCAAGGCTACGCCTCACGGGTGGTTGAATTTCGGGTTGGGGAGCGTGCAAAGCAGGCTGGATCCTGTCAGCGAGCCCACGGGACACAAGTCCTTGAGTTTGAGGCTCAGGAACGAGTGTCGTGGGCTTCGAGCCGGTGATCCGAAGTTCCAGCTTACACCTTTCAACCTTGTCCGTTTGCGAATGTTGCTTCTCCAAAGATTGCTCATCGGCAACGCACTTGGGGGTGGATAAGATTTTCCCGTTCGGTTAAAGTTTAAAAAGTATTTCTTACCTTTCGAAGATACTCATCTCCGTCATTGTCATGGCCACGCACGGTTGGGCCTTCGTCATATGTCAGGTTTACCGTACGCTCGAGCGGATCTGCCCGACTTGAGTGAGACCTATCGCCGCGAGAGTCACGCTCCCGGTCACGACGATCATAATTGCGATGAGAGCTGGCAGGTCTGCTGTGGTCTCGATCATGGTAGCGATCGCGATCGCGATCGTCTCGATAGTGACCCAATGGAGAAACGCCGCTTCTTGAGTAGATACGTTCGCGATCCGCCTCCAACTTCTTGCGCTCGCTTTCATATGCATCCGCTTCAGCCGGTCCGTTTGTGGTGTGAGTGCGTGGAGAATTGCCGTTGCGGTGTTCTCGATCAGTTGCACGGTCACTCACTTCCCGTTGGCTGTCTCTCAAACGGCGCAGATGCTTGTCGAATGCTGCACGCCTCGATTCGTCATCCAAAGTTTGATATTCGGTGTACTTTTCAAGACGAGGACGAACTTCATCCCAGCTATCTGTGAGACTGACTGGTGGCTTCAGGTGCTTGATCCGGGAACGCAAGTCGTCGATAGCTTTGCGTTGATTGTGCTCTGCTTTGTGCCTCTCTTCTTCATCCAGATGACGAACCTTTGCCTGGAATCGTTCAAAGATGATTTTGATTTCCCAGTCTTCTAGCGACGAGGTGCGATCATCGCTTTGCATGATGGAAGAAAACTCGTCGAGAGTGGTAGAAGTGGTAATCTCAGCTTTGCGTTCCTGTTCAATTTCAGCGAGAGATTAAAATGTAAAGCATTCTTGAGAGACCTACGTTCAGGACTGCACGAACAATGGAACGCTTCGCCTTCAAATGCATGTCCGTTGCATAAATGAGGTCGCAGAAGAATTCCATTGGGTCCGACCCTTCGGTATTGTCCAGAAGGGCATCATAGCGAGGATCATCTTCAATCAGCGGGTAGATGTCTTCCCATTGAGTTGTGTCGGGGTTGATGTGGCCGTTGACTTTAAGCTCTTGAAGTAGCTCCTTGAAGCCGTCCCGGTTTTTGCGCTCTCGGCGGTAGCGCAAACGCTCTTCTTCTTCGTCTTGAAGGTCATCCTGACGAGCCAATTCCGCCCAGAACTCGATCCATTCGTCAAGCATATCCTTTTCTTTCAGAGAGCGGAAAATCTCTTCGCTTCGGAATCGCTCGTTCGCTTCAATGACTGGTCTGTACTCTTTCCAAGAGCCGTCAAGAGTGAATCCCAGGGTCCGAATGAGCGCAGCAAACTCAGTTCTTGCGAGATTTTGCTTCCTCTCTTCTTCAGTGCAGAAATTTTGCCAGAGTTCCTCTGCATAATCTTCAAAAACAGCTTTTCTCTCTCCATCATCTTTGCCGGTTTGAAAGATGGCATCGTTTTCGATCAGTGGTCGAATAGTTTTCCACTGGCTGTAGTGCTTGATTTCTGGACGACGGCTCAGCATGGCGGTGAACTCCATCCGGAACTGCGCAGCCCGGTCTTGTTCTTGTTGCTCTGCTTGGGCACGGAAATCGGCCACGTACTTCTCAAATGCAGCCTTGCGGTCTGCCGGTAGTTTGATTGCCTTATACTGAGGCTCCTTGATAACAGCCAACATGGTTTGGTCCCATGTCCACTTATCATCAACGTTATGTTGTCGCAGGAGTTCGAAGAAGGCCGCTTCGGCTTGCTCGGCGGTGGCGTAGGCAGGTTGGGCTTGTGAAGCCAGCGCAGATGGGCCAGTGTAGCCGGTAGGTCGGTCTTGTGTTGCGCGGTCATAAGCGTGAGAGCCTGGGTAATGGTCGTCACGGTCGCGCGGTCGATAGCTATCTGGTTGACCCAGTGAGCCGGCCGAGACGAAAGTGGGAGCATTTGATTGCGGTGGCGGGATTGCGGGAAGCTGATGACCTGCGGCAGCCGCATTCTTGAGCGCATCCGGCATTTCCCATGTCGTCTTCTTCGTGATGAGGTTGTAGAAGTAGGGACGGCCTTCCGAGTTCTTGTATTCCTTCCATGCTGAATCACTCGCGGCTCGCTGTAATATGTTAGTGATCCATGATGTGATGGATGGAATGAACAAAAGGTATATACCTCGGACGCTGTCATGAGCTCGATGGGTTTCTCCCATTGTGTCTTGTTTTCCTTCTTGTTGTAGAAATACGCACGCCCCTCCGAGTTCTTCAACTCCTGCCAGTCGCTTGCCCCCTCCATGCTGCTCTGAGATCTTGACAATCGAGCAGAGAGAGATTCAGATACCACCGATGCCTTCTGAAGCTCAGGAAGGTGACAACAGCGAGTTGCTATTGATCGAGCACTGGTGAGGAAGCAAGAGGGAAGAGAGAAGAGAGTAAATATTGCTGTCGAAACGCGCCCGCTAGCGTGCCAAGAGCGAAGGCGGTGAGCCAATTCTATCGTTTGGTCGAAGCTTGAATGTACAGCGCTAATACTGTTACGGACAATTGGAACGCGACCCGTTCACTTCCTCCATCTGCGACCGTTCGATTTTCGATCTTCTCCAAAGTGAATTAGGTTAACCCAGGATGCTGCGATAGCATGAATGACACCGATCAAAACCCTATACAATGGTCTGAAAGTGATTTCCTAGAACGTGCCGTTATCGAGGCATTTGCCCCGTCCGATTCAGACCTGAACCTTCGGGAGCTGATTGAAAATTGGGATGGCAATGGAGCTACGGCTAGCACGTCAATAGTGCCGTTTGTTGAACAACGACAATTCATTCTTCTCGGTAGCTCTCCTTTTTGCTATGGTAATCGCGATTTGGAGCCTAATCTAATGTTGCTTAGATGAACTACTGCCAGTCTATGCCGTTTTGAGGACCGGTCCTCTGTCTGAAGATGCACTTCGGAGCTTCGTTGGGCGCCTCACCGTAACAATTGAGGCTCGGGCTGTTGGGAGTGTCACTACGCAGTCGGCTGATGGCAAGGGAGCGCAGCTCACTCAGGCAAATGAGCTTTTGCACTCTACGTCTGTGGATGAAGACGAACCCACTGTCTGCGCCGTCGAATTACACTCGGAGGAGGATGAGGATGGGCCAAAACGGTATTTATATTCATTGTGGAAGACTTTGATTCCTATAGGTATGCTTATGTATAACGCTTCTTCTGGCTCACATCAAGAACTCATTTTGAATTTACAGGACGCCCGAAGGTAAAGATTCAGAAGATGGGCGTGTATTTTGCAACAGCTGCCTCATTAAGACCGTCAGATAAATCCCCGGCTGAGGTCACAACAGACGAATTTTTACCAAGCATGACTCCTGCTCCATTGAACTTACTGGAACCTTTCATCAATGACCCCATGCTAGACGGAGCTAGAATCCACCTGTCAGCTTCGAGAATTAACCGGAATACGTTCGTTGCTCCGCCGCAGAAGAGCAATTCGAAATTGTTGAAAACGGGTCCGCGTCGATTTTTTCGAGCAGCACCAGCGCTCCTTTGGCGAGTCCGGTTTATTCCTGTGCCTGTTGCTGGTCAGAAAGATACCGTTATTGCTTCTCTCGACTTTGAGATTGCAAACTTTGCGTCGAGCAGTATGTCACTGGATAAGGTTAACTTGACTCTGGCTTCCGGGCACGTGGAATCCTTAGGATCCCTGCTTCCGGTGCAATGCCAGCCGAATGATCAAGTGACGGTCCTCCACAAGTTGTTGCCCGGGCCGACCAAGATAGGAGACATGATCAGCCGTAGTAGTCAGGATGAATTGACAGTGGATGCTGCAGCCACCGTATACATTTCTACGAAATGTCAGGCCCAAATCCGAATATCGTGGAAGACAACGGTAGACTTCAGCTCCTTTGGGTCAAACACAAGACCAACTTCTTTGCCTCATTCTGGCAGTGGGACAACTAGCAACAGACTAAGCGGAAAAGATCTCCCAAGGCTGCCGGGACCAGATTCACTTCCGAATACTGATCAACAGCACGACACAAGGGCAACGGCAAGCAGCGCAGCTGGAGTGAGCATCACTATATCCGGCCCGAGCCTCGTATGCGTTGGTGAAATGTTTCAATGGCAAATACTCGTAGTCAATCGATCCGAGCAGGTACAAAGACTGGCTCTGGTGGTGATGGCGAAGAAAAGGCGGATGGAGTCAATTGCGGCCGGGTCTGGCTCTAGGGATGGACCGCAACAGAGGCGTGAATCCGTCCCAAGGGCTGTAGTTGACGACCGCACATTGGCGCAACTCCAAAGGGCATCGGTCCAAGAACCGACGGAGCTGATATGTTTGAGTCCAGACCTCAGAATCGGGTGAGTCAAGCCAACAGATTGATTTTCTACGCTACACTTGCTAATCACATTGTAATAGTCCGCTGGCAGCGTTGGCATGCTTCGAGACCGAGATCAAGTTTTTGCCATTGGAAACAGGCGTTCTGCACGTAGAATCTGTGCGCTTGGTGGATCTTAATACACAGGAAGTAATTGATATCACAGATTTACCAGACATTGTGGCCGCTGCGAAACAGTCCGACTAGAATAGCTCAAATCAAGCAACGTGGTGACGGAGGATCAGTTTTGGCATTTGACCACTTGAGATACCGTATCTTCTTCGACAGCGTTCATAGAAGAGTCAAGATTCAATGAGCCGTCCAAGTATGTTTGCATCACATGTATGATCTGGCGTGTGCAATATACGTCGGTAGTTCTCAGAATAAGTCAATTCGCGCGGCAAGTAATAGCAGGCAGCGCACTGCACGACCGCAAACAGAAAGAAGCGGTCCAATTACACCCTCGCGCCGCATGCCGTAACCCGCCCCACTGTTTGAAGTCAGCCGCTCTGCAAAGTTGGCCATGCTTAACACCCTGCGACAATCCAAGCCTCACCTCTCGAACTCCACGAACTCTTCCTTTGCTTTGTTCTCCTTCCACTTGCATGCTCCTCACCTGTTGCTTAGTCTGTGCCACTTCTTGAGGCCGCCGTGTTACCGCTGAACTCCCTCGGACCACAGTTCAGCCAGGGCTTGGCTGCCGGTACCAGCCTACAGCGTCATTGCCCCATCATATCCAAGTTACGACTACCTTCCATCTGTCAACGGCCATGATCGAATCACAGAGGAGGCGACTCCTCAAAGCTCTGAATTCGCGATATATCTACGGCAAACTTGTTAGTGCTCGTCCTTAGCCTCTCTTCTCCTCTCACCCTCGTCGCCGACTGCTGATAACGTCTCACCTTCTAGCCACTCCTACATGCCCTCGTCCTCCTCCTCCAGATGGCGGTGGCGTCGATATTGATCCGAAAATTCAATTCTTATTATGCCGCAAGACCAGGTGTGCCACAGAGATGATCAGAATGCTGGGTTCAATCTTACTAACCTAGACATGCAGTCCTTACGACGATGGTCACCAACGCAGTATGTCTAACATATCACCTCCACCAAGTCCCGACATCGTATACTAATATCAATCCGCGAATAGGTTCTCGGTGGTATCGCTGACACTGTCGCCCAAACACTGACAGCAATCCGTCAACGCGCGGTTCGGAAACCCAGCGGCCCAAACGCTCGAGACGACTTCATCGCCATTGAGATCCACGAGCTTGATCAGAAGAAGCCTATTGGGCTAGAAGAGTTGATTCCAGACTCGAGACGTCTACCTCCGCCCTTTGATTTCGAGCGCCTCACACGGTTCATGGCCTACGGTTTCCTGATGGCACCTGTGCAGCACAGGTGGTACGCTTTCCTGTCTACGACATTTCCCATCACCAAAGAGACCGGTGGGACTGGTCCAGCGCTGAAGAGAGTCGCCTTTGACCAGCTACTATTTGCTCCCATCGGTCTGGGCATTTTCTTCACCTTCATGACCGTTGCGGAGGGTGGTGGCAAGAGAGCGATCGTGAAGAAGTTTCAAGACGTGTATATCCCTGCGCTCAAGGCCAACTACATGGTGTGGCCGGCTGTGCAGATTCTTAACTTTAGGGTTATCCCACTAGCATTCCAGATCGTGAGTGCAGCGTGCCACTTCATTCCACTTCCTTAATGCTAACATTTAGTACAGCCATTTGTCTCAACAATCGGTATTGCGTGGACAGCGTATCTTTCATTGACAAATTCCTCTGATGAGTCGTAAATATCTCTACCTCGAACTTCCTACCGCTCTCACACTTTTGCATACATCTCAGCAGGGCCTATGGTATCTGAAAGGCGGCGCATAGTTGAACAAATGGGGATTGAAACCTGGCGGAACATGCATGCTGGAGGCGTATTTGATTATCGGCGATGAATGAATGACTGTGTTACCTGTTCATACCCCGAGAACATCGACAGATCAATCAAAAGGCTGAGCATTTCTACATGACTTATAACTTGTTCTACAAATCGTCCCGCTGAAACGCCCTCATCAAATCATAATACAATCTCATTCCCTCCACATGTGCTTTTAACTCGACTCTCTCGTCGATTGTATGCATGTTCAGTCTTGCTCCCAGGCGCGCGGGCGTGAAGCGGTAGATATTTTTCGTCAGATTCCAGTAATGCTTCGTATCTGTGTTTCCTGTCATAATATCGCCTACAGGAATGATTGTCTTGCCCATGATATCTTCGAACACGTGGCGAACTACACCACTGAAGATAGACCAGACAGGATCGGAGATAGAGGTTGGGGAGATAGGTGAAGGTGTCAGGTCCTCGTGGGAAGAAAGGATGAGTCGTTCTTCAATCGTTGGTTCATCGACTGGTGAGTCTGCATTGAAGCTATCAACAACAGCAATGCCATGCTTCTTGGCTATCGGCGAAACGATCCCTTCGACATGTTGCTTTACGGCCTCAATTGAGTCATGTGGCGCGATTCGGTAGTTTATAAGAGTGCGAACACTCTCAGGGAGCTGATTAGCTTTCTCTCCTCCGTTGATGATATCCACTGCTTGACTTGTCTGCATCAAAAATCGAACCTCTTTGCCGCGTGCTTCCGCGAGTTTGGTACCAATGGACACTTCATCTTCGCCTTTGAGAAGGGCTCTTTCAAGCCAGTCTTCCACTTTATTCGGTGTGTAGCGAACCTGGCATTCCAAGAAACCTCTAAATGGGTTGGACTGGGTTAATCGCGGCTTGAAGGGATTTTGCTCCATTGCGCAAATCATTTCGCTCATGATGCCGATTCCACTGTGTTCCGAAGGTCGAGAGCTGTGACCGCCATTGACTTCGAGCGTGAGGATAATATCCAAATATCCCTTTTCAGCCACGGCTGGTAGAGCATAGGCGTAGTCTCCGACTGTTTCTAAACCCATGCCGCCTTCGTCCATGACCATGGCGATACCATTTTTACCGTATCTCCTCTCGACCTCTGTGGCAATATATGCGGCACCTCTTTCGCCACCGGTCTCTTCATCATATCCGAATGCTAAAAGAACAGTTCGCTTTGGTTTCCAATCTTGCGAAAGCAGATCTTCCACAACAGACAGGAGGCCGATGAGGTTGTTCTTACAATCCGCTGCTCCTCGTCCCCATACAAAACGGCCATCGTAATATGGTTCGAATGGTGGATGGCTCCATTTGTCTGGCGAGGCTGCTGGTACTACATCCTGATGTGCTGTAAACATGATCGGCTTGAGGTTCGGATCACTTCCTTCAACTGTGTACAATAATCCCAACTCGTTAACTGAGTCTACCTTGACATGGTCTCGGACGAGTGGGAATAGGTCACCAAGAACATCGTGGAAATGGAAAAAGGGCAGCCATCTGTCGTCGATTCCAACGTCTCCATTGTCGTCGTAGCTCACAGTTGCGACTCGTACTGCTTGGGACAGTCGCTCAAGCTGTCGCTGAACAGATGATGACTGTTCGAATTTGGTCGATGGATCCAATCCGTCCTTCAATTCTGCAAGTTTGCTCGGTAGTGAACACCACGACGATACATCTCCCTTGCCTTTACTGATATCGGGGCCGGAATTCTTTGCTCCTTCAGTATCGAAGACCTGACGTCCTCCACTGAAGGTTCCTTGAAGAGACAAGAAAGTTACTATCAGAAACACCGAAACGAAAACGAAGACGAAAGCCCTCAATCGATAATTAGAAGAATCCATACAAAAAGAAAAGGAAAATTCATGAGAAAGCCAGAAGAAGGCGGATATAACGTCTTTCACTCCACGTGCAGACCCCCGCGACTTGATTCGGATAGCGCAGGCACACTGCGTCATAGCAGAGCTGCCCATGCATGGCACAGAAATCAGAACTGAGCGGATTCATACGTCTACAATTTAAAGACTTCAAAAGACACTCTGTGTATAGAAAGCCCTGATCTTCCATAACAGTCATGGACGTAAGCAATGGGAGCTCCTAGAAACCAATCCAAAGCAATCCAGCTAACAAGCCGCATCCAAAGGTCTACAACGCCTACGCCTTCAGCACCTCAGCGTATCTGTCCGCGCAGGCGCTGCCGATGCTCCTGAGCCCACGCATGATCGTAGCGATGCTCAGCGCGGACGCGCGGGCAGCCACCGACCTGGAGCACTACCTGAGCCGGCTGCTCGGACTCACGCTGCTGGCGTTGGCGGCGCTGAGCCTGATACTCACGGGCACCGTGCCGCTCACGACGAGCCCGGCGACGACGGACGCGGACGACCACAGCGCCCCCTACGCTCAACCCACGCTCGTCACCACCTTCTTCTACCACGCGGCGTGCGCCTTCTACAGCTACGCGGTGTGGACGCAGGCTGGGCTGTTCCCGCACTTGGTTGGAGTGGCGGGCAGCACGGTGCTTGCGGCGATGGGCCTGTGGTGTATCCTGTTTGCGACGACGGAGGGCCGCTTCAGCAAGAAGACCGGCGCCGATAAGAGGACGAGTGGGTATCCGTTCAAGAATGTCGAAGCTGACAAGAGGAAGGCCGGAAAACGGTTGTAGGCCGAAGTGGCGACGGCGGTGGCGGCGACAGAGACACGGCTACAG
>Ga0335073_10002350_pt1 | contig 25862 bp, 20 predicted proteins | sample Lox_Sample_22_FD_207093 | JGI IMG/M metagenome (GOLD analysis project Ga0335073, IMG submission 207093) | Soil microbial communities from Loxahatchee National Wildlife Refuge, Florida, United States - Lox_Sample_2.2 | ecosystem: Environmental > Terrestrial > Soil > Wetlands | place: USA... | reverse complement strand
CCAAGCTCGCTACGAACAAATGTATGGCGTTACCGTCGCTATCGCGACGGAAACGCCATACATTTCGATTAAATTATCTTAAGCAGCTAGTAGCTCCAGGTGTCAGTTAACCGTGGGCTCCAGGCCGCCGGAAACCAGGGGTCAGCGCGGTCCGGGGGACTTGCGCAGCGCCGTGGTGATGATGCGGTCGATGAGCGCGGGCAGCGGCAGGCCGCTCGCCGCCCACATCATGGGGAACCCGGACGCGGGGGTCATGCCCGGCATGGTGTTGATCTCGTTGAGCACGATCTCGCCCGCGGGGGTGTAGAAGAAGTCCACCCGGGCCAGCCCTTCGCAGGAGATGGCTTCGAACGCCGCGCAGGCGAGCCGCCGGATCTGCTCCGCGGCGCTGTCGGGTATCGGCGCGGGGATCACCATGGTCGTTTCCGCGCCTAGGTACTTGGCCTCGAAGTCGTAGAACGACGAATGCGGGTCGATGACGACCTGACCTGGCAGGCTCGCCTCGGGCGGCCCGCCGTCGGCGCCCTCGAGCACCGCGCATTCGACCTCGGCCCCCTCGATAGCCGCCTCGACGAGCACCTTGCGGTCGTACTGGCGGGCGTCCTCGATCGCCGCCTCGAGGTCCGCCGGGCTGGTCACCCGCGACGTGCCGATGCTCGACCCGCCGCGGGCGGGCTTGACGAACACCGGCCAGCCCAGTTCGGCGATCTCGTCGAGCACGCGTTTGCGCTCCGCCGCGTGGGGCGCGCAAGCGCCCCAGTCGCGGTCCCTGACCACCACGTACCGGCCGACCGGCAGCCCGCGGGCGGCGAACAGGAGCTTCATGTACTCCTTGTCCATGCCCGCCGCGCTCGCCAGCACGCCCGCGCCCGCGTACGGGATCCCGGTCATCTCGAGCAGGCCCTGTATCGTGCCGTCCTCGCCGTAGGTGCCGTGCAGCAGGGGCAGCACGACGTCCACGTCGCCGAAGTCCGGCGGGACCTCCGCGGGGCCAGTCACGACTAGCGCGCCTGCGCCCGGGCCGGTGCGCGGCGTCACCGACACGCCGGGCGTCGCGACAGCCTCCACGGACGGCAGCTCAGCTGACGTGAGCGCCAGCCGGGCCGGGTCGCCGGATGTCAGCACCCACCGGCCGTCGCGCGCGATGCCGATCGGCACGACCTCGTAGCGCTCGCGGTCGATGGCTCCGAGCACCAGCCCGGCGCTGGCGCACGACACCGCGTGCTCCGCGCTCCGGCCGCCGAACACGACGGCAACCCTGATCTTGCGCCGCTCGCTCATCGCGCCCACCTCCGCTGCCGTTGCCACTGCCTACCAGTCGACCCCCAGATGGTAGTGCCTGATCAGCGGTCCGCAGGTGGCTGCCACGCCGTTTCGGCCTCAGCCGCCATGGCCGGGCAAGGCCACCCGAGGCCACGCGGATCACACCGAGGCCACCGCATCCAGGCCACACCGAGGCCGCGCTAAGGCCGCGCCGAGTCCCCGCACAGGCCACCACAACGGCCCCTCGCCGAGCGCCGCGCGGGTGCTGCCGCCTGGCGGCCGAGCGCCGCGCGGGTGCTGCCGCCTGGCGGCCGAGCGCCACGCGGGTGCTGGCGCCTGGCGGCCGAGCCACTCCACGGGCGCTGCCACCTAGCGGCCGAGCGACTCCAAGGCCAGGTAGGCGTCGGAGATGAGGTCCTCGGCGTCCTCAAGGCCGATGGAGAACCGCACCGCACCCGGGTCGATCCCGGCTTCGGCCAGCGCCCTGTCGTCGAGCTGCCGGTGCGTCGTGGACGCGACGTGCGACGCCTTGGTGTGGGTCCCGCCGAGCGACGTCGCAGGGGCCGCGAGCCGCAGCTTGCTGACGAACGACTGCCCCGCCTCGCGGCCGCCGTACGGCGTGACGCTCACGACCGCGCCGAACCGCACCCCCTCAGGCCCCGCGTCGAACTGCCGCCTGGCCAGTTCGTGGCTGCGGTGTGTCGCCAGCCCCGGGTAGTCGACGTAAGCGACGGCATGATGCCTGGCGACCGTCGCGGCGAACACCGCCGCGGTCGAGCACTGGCGCCGGACCCGGACCGGCAGCGTCTCCAGGCCACGGCGGAGCAGGAAGGCGTCATCGGGGGACAGCGACCCGCCCGTGTCGATCCGCGTCGCGCGGATCTGGCTGATCAGCTCGATCTGGCCCGTGACAACGCCGCCGGTGACGTCGGAGTGCCCGCCGATGTACTTGGTCGCGGAGTGGACAACAAGGTCGGCGCCGTGCTCCAAAGGCCGGCAGATCACCGGCGGCGCGAGCGTGGAGTCGACGACGAGCAGCGCCCCGTTGCCGTGCGCAATCTCGCCGAGCGCCCGCACGTCGGCGACGACCGTCGTCGGGTTGGCGATCGTCTCGGCGTACACGATCCGCGTCGCTGGCCGCATGGCGGCCCGGACCGCGTCGAGGTCGGACACGTCCACGAAGGTCGTCTCGACCCCGAAGCGCGTGAGCACGTTGCGCAGGAGGCTATAGGTTCCGCCGTAGAGCGCGGACGACGCCACCACGTGCGCGCCCGCGCGGGCGAACGTCCAGAACACCCCGGAGATGGCGGCCATGCCGGAGGCGAACGCCTGCGCGGCCGGCCAGCGCGGCAGGTTAGCCCCCTCCAGGGCCGCGACAGCCCGGGCGAACGCGTCCACGGTCGGGTTGTCGATCCGGCTGTAGCTGTAGCCGGGCACGCGGTCGTTCAGCACCGCCGCGTACTCTTCGGCGGTGCTGAAGGCGAACGCCGCGGTCCGGTACACGGGCGTGCCGAGCGGCCGCTGCGCGGGCTCGGGCGGCGGCGGCAGGTGCACCGCCCTGGTGTTTTCCCCCAGTTGCCTGCGGGCTATTTCCACTGCGAAGGCTCCAACAAACTCAAGGCTCCCCGGTCATGATGGCCACGACCGATGCGTTTTGCTCGGGTTCCCTACCATTCCGGTTTGGCTGAACGTGACGCTAGCACCGCCGCGGCGTCCCGGACGGGAAGCTCGCCCGCGATCACCGCGGCGACCACCTTGGTGATGGGCATGTCCACGCCGTGCTTGCGGGCCAGTTCGAGCACTGGGGCGTAGGACGTGACGCCCTCGGCGGTCTGCCTGGTGGCCGACAACGCCTCCGCCGCCGACATGCCGCTGCCCAGGTGCTGGCCGAACGTCCTGTTCCGTGACAGCGGCGAGCTGCACGTCGCCACCAGGTCACCCATGCCGGCCAGGCCCGCGAACGTCCGCGGGTCAGCGCCGAGCGCCTCGCCAAGCCGTGTGATCTCCGCAAGCCCGCGGGTGATCAGCGTTGCCTTTGTGTTGTCGCCCTGCCCGAGCGCGACCGCGATCCCGACCGCGAGCGCGATGATGTTCTTGACCGATCCGCCGAGCTCGCACCCGATCACGTCCGTGCTCGAGTACGGACGGAAGTACCCCGCGTGGCAGGCCTGCTGCAGTAGCTTCGCGCCCCGCTCGTCGGCGCAGGCCACCACGCTCGCCGCGACCTGTCGCTCGGCGATCTCCCGCGCGAGGTTCGGGCCGGAGACCACGGCCACCCGAGCGGGCGGGACGCCGAGCACCTCCATGATCACTTCGCTCATCCGCTTGCAGGTGCTGAGCTCGATGCCCTTCATCAGGCTGACGAGCAGCGCGTCCGGCGGGATCAGCGTTGCCCAGGCCGCCAGGCAGGGCCGCAGCGTCTGCGCGGGGATGGCGAGCACCACCAGGTCCGCGCCGGCGAGCGCGGCCACCGGGTCGGACGTCGCGGCGAGCGACGGCGGCAGCGAGATCCCCGGCAGGTAGCGGGGGTTCTCATGCGCGGCGGTCACCGATTCGGCGACAGCCGCGCCGCGAGCCCACAGCACGGTGGGAGTCCCGGCGTCGCAGAGCACCTGCGCGAACGTGGTGCCCCATGAGCCGGCGCCCATCACCGTCGCTTTCACGTCTGGCCGGCTTCGCTCTGCCCGGCCACTTCAGCGCCGGCCGCGCTCGCCCCGTTCCCTGCCGCCTCGTTCCCTGCCGCCTCGTTCCCTGCCGCCTCGTTCCCTGCCGCCTCGTTCCCGTCTGCCTCGTTCCCGTCTGCCTCGTTCCCCGCGGCCTCGCTCCCCGCCGCCCCGTCCCCAGGCGCTGAGGGGACCGCGGGGGAGTCGCCACTGTCCGTTCGGGATACGGCGGAGGGGTCGTAAGGTGCGGCGGGCGGCTGTTCCCCCCGCAGGTGCGCGACGAGTGCGGTGACATCCGTCATGATCGCGTTCGTGGCGGCGCGCAGCGCCCGGGCGGAGGTCTGCTGGCCTGCCCACTGCGACAAGTCCACCGGCGGGCCGGCTACCGTACGCACGGTCTTGCGCGGGAAGAGCCGGACCTTCTTGCTGCCGTAAGGGAGAACGTCTTGGGTGCCCCAGCGGGCGACAGGGATCACCGGGACGCCGGTAGCCAGCGCGAGCCTGGCGACACCGGTTTTGGCCACCATCGGCCACAGGTCCGGGTCTCTGGTAGCCGTCGATTCCGGGTAGATCACGACGGCGGCCCCTGCCGCCAGCGCCTTCTCGGCCTCCTTGAGCACGAGCGCGGCGTCCGCCCGGCCTCGGTGCACCGGCAGCTGGCCGGCCTTGTGGAGGAACGGGCCGATGCCCTTGACCTCGAAGGCCGAGGACTTGATCAGGAAGGTCGGGTACCGCCCCGACTCGTAGAAGAACAGGCAATCGGTGCCCCAGTCCGCGTAGGACAAGTGGTTCGGCGCCAGGATGATGCCGCCGGTCCTGGGAATGTTCTCCCGGCCCTCCCACTTGTTCTTGACCAGCAGGTGCAGCAGTGGTCGCAGCACGATGACGGAGATCAGCCGCCACGTGGGCGAGTAAGACTTGCTCATCGGGGAGGCCTTCCCATGGTCTGGTTCAGCGCGTACAGCACGTCATGCTCCAAAATCTGCCGATGGTCACCTGCATGACCGAGTCTGCCCTGTTCACTTGGACAGTGGTGATGCCAGTCAAGGTACTAGGCCACGCCAAGTCCAGGCTCGCCGTCCTGGCAGGACCGCGGCGCTCGGAACTTGCCCTCGCTCTGGCGTCCGACACCGTCTGCGCCGTGCTCAACTGCCCCGACGTCGCGCGTGTAGTCGTGGTGACCGCCGATCCCGTCGCCGGTCCCCGGCTGGCCGCGCTCGGGGCGCACGTCGTCGCCGACGAGCCGGGCGGGGGTCTGGGCCGCTCTGGCGGGCTCAACGCGGCGCTGGCGCACGGCGCCGCTGTCGCGCGAGCGCGCTGGCCTGGCAGCGGGGTCGTGGCCCTCGCCGCGGACCTCCCCGCGCTGCGCCCCGCGGAACTCAGCCAGGCCCTCCGTGGCGCCGTCCGCCTGGGCACGGCGGGCGGGCAGGCCGCGTTTGTCCCCGACGCCGCCGGGGTGGGTACCACGATGTACGCGGTGCCGCCGGGAACGGCGTTCGCGCCGATGTTCGGCGGCGCGTCCAGGGCACGGCACGCGGCGGGCGGCGGGCGGGAGCTTGACCTGCCAGGCATCCCCGGGCTGCGACGGGACGTGGACACGCCGGAAGACCTGCGCGCGGCGCTTACGCTCGGGGTGGGAGCCCGGACGGCGTCGCTCGCCGGCGAGCTGCTCGGCGTTTAGATGTGCACGACCGGGCAGGTCAGTGTCCGGGTGATCCCTTCCACCGCCTGAATCTGGGCCGCGACCAGCTTGCCTAGCTCGTCCACGTTCTCAGCCCGCGCCCGCACTATGACGTCATAAGGGCCGGTCACATCCTCCGCCTGCGTGACCCCGGCGATTTCCGCTATCTGCCGTGCCACGTCGGCGGCTTTGCCGACCTCGGTCTGAACGAGGATGTATGCCTGCACCATGGCGTCCTCCTGGGGGCGGCGTAGGGCAGCTGCCCCTGAAGTGTCACGCTACCGTAGTGGTCCAGACCGGTGCCGCTCTGGCTGGTTCTTTTTGACTCGAAATCTGGCGTGGCTTACGCGTGGAGGCGTGATCACAGAATCCGGCGGGTCCGTCGCCGATATGGGCGAGTGGGGGCTGATCGCGGCGCTAGCGGCGCGCATGCCGCCGGGGCCGTACGCGCGGCTCGGCATCGGCGACGATTCGGCGGTCGTGTCGGCGCCGTCGGGCAGCGTCGTCGCGGCCGTCGACATGCTCCTTGAGGGGCGGCATTTCACGCTCGACTGGTCGTCCGCGTACGACATCGGCGTGAAGGCCGCGGCGCGCAGCCTCGCGGACATCGCGGCCATGGGCGCGGTCCCGACCGCGCTGCTCGTCGCGCTCGCCGCGCCGGGCACGCTGCCCGGGCGGTGGGCGCTCGACCTGGCCGACGGGCTGGCCGCCGAGGCCACCCGCGCGGGCGCGGGGATCGTCGGCGGCGACACCGCGCGCGCCGACTCGGTGCTGCTGTCGGTGACCGCGCTCGGCGACCTGGCGGGGCGTCCCCCGCTGCGCCGCGCGGGGGCCCGCCCGGGCGACGTCGTGGCCGTCGCCGGCCCGCTCGGCCATTCGGCCGCGGGCCACGCGCTGCTGTCCGCGGGGGTCACGTCCTTCCCGTCGCTCGTCGCCGCCCACCTGCGCCCCGCGCCCCCCTACGAGGCCGGCCCGGAAGCGGCGCTGCTCGGCGCCACCGCCATGATCGACGTCAGCGACGGCCTCGTCGCCGACCTCGGCCACGTCGCCGCGGCAAGCGGCGTCCGCATCGACATCGGCAGTCCCCCGCTCGCGACCGGTGACGAGCTGGCAAGAGCCGCGGCCGCCGTATCAGGTTCCGCCTCCCCGTCATCCCGAACGAGCCCGCCCGGCTCCCCAGCCTCCCTTGCTCTGCGGTGGGCGCTGACGGGCGGCGAGGACCACTGCCTGGTCGCGACGTTCCCGCCCGCGGTCGTGCTGCCGGCCCGGTGGCGTGTCATCGGCGCGGTGACGGCGGGGGAGGGCGTCACGGTCGACGGTGCACCCTACACGGGCCCAGGCGGCTGGGACCACTTCCGCTGATGCCTGCGGCAGGAAACGGCCGCCCGACCTTGGTGCAGAGCCACTCTGCGCCAATAGGTTTGGCGGTGAGCCACTCTGCGCCAATAACGGCTCTTGCTGGCGCCGTCCCAACAATCTCGTAAGGCGCCAGGATCGCCTCTGTAACACGCGTGAAGCGCGCAGAGGCTTCCAACGCCTGCCCCCTGACGGCGCACACGTCAAAAGCGCATCCGGCCCGCATGGAGCGGGCCAAATGCGCCTTAAGCCTGAGGAAGGCTAGCGGGTGACCTTGCCGGCCTTGATGCAGGAGGTGCAGACGTTCAGGCGCTTGGGCGTCCCGGACACCACAGCGCGAACGGTCTGGATGTTCGGGTTCCAGCGGCGGCGGGTTCGGACGTGCGAGTGCGAGACGTTGTTGCCGAAGCCCGGCCCCTTGCCGCAGATGTCGCAGACGGAAGCCACGGTTCGCTCCATTGATCAGTAGGAAGAGTCAGTAGGCGCCCGTGCCCGCGGCGAGACGACGCCAGCCGGAACAAGGCAGCTTGCAGAGCATACCCGAAGCCGCCGCCGCCGCGCGAACCGCACCGAATGTCGGCGGGCGCTTCTATGCTGCCAGATGTGACCACGCTGCGTGATCCGCTGATCCGGCCCGTTGGCAGGAAGACGAGCGACGTGCTCGAGAGCGTCTTCGGCCTGCGGACGGTCGGCGACCTGCTCAGGCATTACCCGCGCCGGTATTACACCCGCGGCGAGCTGACCAGCCTGGCCGCGCTGCGCGAGAACGACCACATCACGGTGCTTGCGCGGGTGGCGCAGGCCAGGCTGGTGCCGATGCGCCCGCCGCACTGGCGGCCGCCGAAAGACAAGCCCTACCGCTCCAACGACCGGGCAGAGGTCATCGTCACCGACGGCATGGCGACCCTGACGCTCACGTTCTTCGCCAAGGCCCACTTCCACGTCAAGCAACTGCAACCGGGGACACTGGGGCTGTTCGCGGGGACGGTGTCGACCTATCGCGGCCGCCGCCAGCTGGTGCACCCGGAGTACGAGCTGCTGCCGGAGGCCGCGTCCGATGAACGGATCACCGCCGAGCTGGCAGCGGAGTACGCCACCGAACTGATCCCCGTTTACCCGGCGACCGCCAAGCTCAGCTCCTGGCAGATCTCCAGGGCGATTCAGGTGATCTTGGACACCCTCGACGCCGGCGAGGACCCGCTGCCGGAGGACGTCAGGCAGAAGTACCGGCTCTGGCCGCGGGAGACGGCGATCCGGGCCATCCACCGGCCGCAGGACCGGGAGGATCTCGACCAGGCGCGCAAGCGGCTGAAGTGGGATGAAGCGTTCTCGATGCAGACCGCGCTCGCACAGCGGCGGCTGGCCGCGGCCGCGATGCCGGCCGTCCCGCGCCCGCCGGAGCCTGACGGGATCGCCGCGGCGTTCGACGCGGGTCTGCCGTTCACGCTGACCGACGGGCAGCGGCACGTCGGCGAGGTGATAGCGCGCGACCTGTCCTGCGCGTACCCGATGAACCGGCTGCTGCAGGGCGAGGTCGGCTCGGGTAAGACCGTGGTCGCCGTGCGCGCCATGCTCCAGGTGGTGGACGCCGGCGGCCAGGCGGCGCTGCTCGCGCCGACCGAGGTGCTGGCACAGCAGCACTACCGGTCCATCACGCAGCTGCTCGGCCCGCTCGCGCGGGGCGGGCAGCTGGACGGCGCCGAGGGCGCCACGCGCGTGGCGTTGCTCACCGGCTCGACGGGCGTGGCGGCGCGGCGCAGCGCGCTGTCTGACGTGTTCACGGGCGACGCCGGCATCCTCATCGGGACCCACGCCCTGCTCGAGAACCGCGTTCAGTTCGCCGACCTCGGCCTGGTGGTCATCGACGAACAGCACAGGTTCGGCGTGGAACAGCGCGACGCCCTGCGGGAAAAGGCCGCGGGGGCCCGGCCGCACGTCCTGGTGATGACCGCGACGCCGATCCCGCGGACAGTGGCGATGACCGTGTTCGGCGACCTGGAGGTCTCCACGCTGGCCGAGCTGCCGGCCGGCCGGTCGCCGATCGCCAGCCACGTGGTGCCGGCGGAGCGGCCGCGGTACCTGGAGCGGGCGTGGGAGCGGGTGCGCGAGGAAGTGGCCGGCGGACGCCAGGCATACGTGGTGTGCCCGCGCATCGGCGACGAGGCCCCGGGCGAGGGCGACTACGAGGCCGTCGCGGACGACGACGGCGGCGGGGACGAAGGCGACGACGGGACCGCGGCGGCACCCCCCGCCGCGCGCCGCCCGCCGCTTGCTGTCCTCGACGTGGCGCCGGCCCTGGCGCAGGGGCCGCTGTCCGGGCTGCGTTTCGGCGTCCTGCACGGGCGGCTGAACCCGGACGAGAAGGACCGGGTGATGAGCGCGTTCGCGGGCGGTGACATCGACGTGCTGGTGGCGACCACGGTCATCGAGGTCGGCGTGGACGTGCCCAACGCTACGGCGATGGTCATCATGGACGCCGAGCGCTTCGGCGTCTCCCAGCTGCACCAGCTGCGCGGCCGGGTCGGCCGGGGCGAAGCCCCCGGGCTGTGCCTGCTCGTGACAGACACCCCGGAGGCCAGCCCGTCCCGTGAGCGGCTGGACGCCGTCGCCGCGACCTCGGACGGTTTCCGGTTGTCCAGGCTTGACCTGATGCAGCGCAGGGAGGGTGACGTGCTCGGCGCCGCGCAGGCCGGCCGGCACAGCAGCCTGAAGATGCTGCGGCTGCTGTCCGATGAGGAGCTGATCGCGTTCGCCCGCGAGGAGGCCTCCGCCCTCGTCGAGACCGATCCGCGGCTCGACGCGCATCCGGCCCTGCGGGACGCGATCGATGACCTGCTCGGCCCGCAGCGCGCCGAATTCCTCGACAAGGCCTGACACACTGAAGGCATGACACGCGTCATCGCGGGTTTGGCGGGCGGACGCCGCCTGGCGGTTCCCCGTGGCACGGCGACCCGGCCGACGAGCGACCGTGCCAGGGAGGGGCTGTTCGCCTCCGTGCTGTCCGAGCTCGGCTCGCTCGACGGCAAGCGCGTGCTTGACCTGTACGCCGGCTCGGGGGCCGTCGGGCTGGAGGCGCTGTCAAGGGGCGCGGGACACGTGCTGCTCGTCGAGTCCGACGCCCGCGCCGCCGCGGTGATCAAAGCGAACGTCGCGGCGGTCGGCCTCCCCGGCGCGGTCGTGGCCGCCGACCGCGCGGAGCGGCTGCTCGCCCGCCCGCCGGCGCCCCCGTCGGCGCCCCCGTCGGTGCCCCCGTCGGCACCGGGCGGTCCCGCGGGCCAGGCCAGCCCGCCCGGCCAGGAGGGCCCGCCCGGCCAGGAATCGCCGCGCTACGACCTGGTGTTCGCGGATCCGCCCTACGCCGTGACGGCCGAGGCCGTCCGCTCGGTGCTCACGCTGCTCGCGGCCGGCTGGGTGGCGGACGACGCCCTGATCGTGGTGGAGCGGGCCACCCGATCCCGCCCGCTCGACTGGCCCCCCGGCTATCTGTCCGGAAAGTCCCGCAGGTACGGTGAGGCGACCTTCTGGTTCGGCTGGTATGGCGGCGGAGTGGTCGCGGGACAGGCCCCAGGAACCGCGCCGCGCCCCGCGCATGCGGCGCATGAGGAGTGAGACCGAGTGCAGCGAGTGGCTTGCCCTGGTTCGTTCGATCCCGTCACGAACGGCCACCTCGACATCGTGAGCCGGGCCGCGGGCCTGTACGACGAGGTAGTCGTCGCCGTGCTTATCAACATCACCAAGCGGACCCTGTTCACCGTCGACGAGCGGGTGGACATGCTGCGTGAGGTCACCAAGAGCTACGGCAACGTGCGCGTCGAGCGCTTTCACGGGCTGACCGTCGACTTCTGCGCGGCCAACGGCATCACGGCTCTGGTCAAGGGGCTGCGGGCGGTCAGCGACTTCGAGTACGAGATGCAGATGGCCCAGATGAACTACCGGCTGGCCAAGGTCGAGACGCTGTTCATGACGACCAATCCGCTGTACTCGTTCCTCAGCTCTAGCCTGGTCAAGGACGTCGCCAGGTACGGCGGCGACGTCAGCGGCCTGGTCCCGGACTACGTCCTCGAGCGGCTGCGCGCCCGCCTCGCCGAGGAGTAACCCGCTCCGAGTTGGGAATACCGCGCGCCGCCGGTAGGCTAATCGGTCGGTTCAGGAACTGCCCACACGGTAGACTGTGATGTCCAAGGAAAACGTTAATTCCGTCGCGCGCGGAGTGCCCGGTGCGCACGGCCACGGCTCTGGCGGCCATGGCCGCGGTAGCGGTGACTTCGTGTTCGACATGCGGCCGCTCGGCCGGACACCTGGTTCTTTCCGGGACGAGACGCGGACGGCGCGTGCGCCGGATGGTCTCGGATCGGGGCTAGCCTTGGTGCCTGCCGGTGCGGACGTGGCTCTTGACCTGCGGTTCGAGGCGGTCTCCGAGGGGGTGCTCGTCACCGGCTCGGCGGTCGCCCCGCTGGCAGGCGAGTGCGCGCGGTGCCTGGACCCGCTGTCCTCCAGCATGGAGGTCAGCATCCAGGAGCTGTACCGGTACCTGCCGGATCCTGATGAGGACGAGGCCGACGACGAGGAGCGCTTCCTCGACGGCGACCGTCTTGACCTGGAGCCGGCGTTCCGCGACGCGGTGGTGCTTGCGTTGCCGCTTTCGCCGCTGTGCCGGGAAGACTGCCCTGGGCTGTGCGTCGAATGCGGCGCACGGCTCGCCGAGGCGGGTCCGCTCCACGGGCACGGTGCGGACGTGGATCCCCGGTGGGGTCCGCTACGCCAGCTTGACGTTCCCGACCGAGTAGAAGACTGACGAGTAGAAGACTGACAGGAGAAGCTGAAGTGGCCGTTCCCAAGCGGAGGATGTCGCGCAGCAACACCCGTTCCCGGCGTTCGCAGTGGAAGACGTCTGCGCCCACGCTGGTGAGCTGCCCGCAGTGCCACAGCCCGAAGCTGCCGCACGCTGCCTGCCCGACCTGCGGGACCTACCGGCGGCGCCAGGTCATCTCGCCGGCCTGACTCTCTATAGGGAGCGCCGGTGAGTGGTCGACGTACGGACGCGGGCTTCGCGGACGCCGGGGACCCGGGCGAGCTGCTGGCCGCTCTCGGGGTGCCGATCAGCGCCGCGACCCTGGAACGTGCGCTGACCCATCGTTCGTATGCCTATGAGAACGGCGGGCTGCCGACCAACGAGCGGCTGGAATTCCTCGGCGATTCCGTGCTAGGGCTCGTGGTGACGGACACCCTGTTCAACGAGCACCCGGACCTGCCGGAGGGCCAGCTCGCCAAGCTGCGTGCCGCGGTCGTGCAGATGGGCGCGCTCGCCGAGGTTGCGCGCGAGCTCCGGCTCGGCGCCTACGTGCGGCTCGGCCGTGGCGAGGAAGGGACCGGGGGCAGGGACAAGCCGTCGATCCTCGCCGACACGCTCGAAGCGGTGATCGGCGCCACGTACGTCGACTGCGGGCTGGACGCGGCGCGTGCGCTTGTTCACCGGCTGTTCGACCCGGTGATCGAGCGCTCCGCCTTGCTCGGCGCCGGTCTTGACTGGAAGACCTCCCTGCAGGAACTCACCGCCGTGCGCAACCTCGGCGTGCCCGAGTACGTGGTAAAGGACAGCGGGCCTGACCACCAGAAGCTGTTCCGCGCCGTGGTGCGCGTGGGCGGCAGGGAACTCGGGGCCGGGGAGGGCCGCTCGAAGAAGGCCGCCGAGCAGCTCGCCGCCGAGGCAGCGTGGCGCGCCATCACCGCCGAGGCCGCCGCGGCCAGCCCTGACGGGTCACCGTCAGACGACCCCGGGCCAGAGCAGCCCGACGCGGGCACGCCGCCCGCGACAGACAGCTGACGTCGCTGGACTGGTGCCGCCGTGCCTGAACTGCCTGAGGTCGAGACCGTCCGCAAGGGCCTGGAAGCCCACGTCGTCGGCCGGACGATCGCGTCCGCGCAGGTGCTCCATCCGCGCGCGGTGCGCCGCGACCCCGCGGGTCCCGCCGGCTTCGCCGCCGCGCTAGCCGGTCGTCCGCTGAAGCGGGCCGAACGGCGCGGCAAGTACCTCTGGCTCGCCCTCGACGACGACGAGGCGCTGCTCGGCCACCTCGGCATGAGCGGTCAGTTGCTCGTCGGCGAGCCCGACCGCCCGCTGTCCCCGCACGTGCGCGCGCGGTTCACGTTCACCGACGGCGGCCCGGACCTGCGGTTCACCGACCAGCGCACGTTCGGCCACCTGATGCTGGTCCCGTTCGCGCACGAGACGCCCGCCGGCGAGCCTGCCGATCAGGACCCGGCCGCCCATCAGCCCGCGGGACGAGCGCTCCCCGCGCCGATCGCGCACATCGCGCCCGACCCGCTCGAAGAGGCCTTCGACCCGGCCGCTTTCGCGGCCAGGCTGACCCGGCGCCACACCGGGGTCAAGCGCGCGCTGCTCGACCAGTCGCTGGTCAGCGGCGTCGGCAACATCTACGCCGACGAGGCCCTGTGGCGCGCCCGGCTGCACTGGGCCAGGGCGACGGAGACCCTCAGCCGCGCCGAAGTGTCCCGGTTGCTCGAAGCGGTCAAGCACGTGCTGTCGGCGGCGCTGACCGCCGGCGGGACTTCCTTCGACTCGCTGTACGTGAACGTCAACGGGGAAAGCGGCTACTTCGACCGGTCGCTCGAGGCATACGGCCGGGCCGGCGAGCCGTGCAGCCGGTGCGGCACCCCCATCCGCCGCGACGCGTTCATGAACCGCTCGTCCTACAGCTGCCCCCGCTGCCAGCCCCGCCCCCGCCGCGCCCACTGGTAACACGTCGCCTACTGGTAACACGGCGCCGGCCAATCCGGTCGGCTCAAAGTCGCGCCCGGACCGCGCGCCTCCTGACCCTTTCCCGCCCGTCCCACTGGCCTCTCCCGACCACCTTGTGTAAGCGCCGACCATTTGTGGCCCCGATTTGTACTGATATGTCGTGCGGGACGAGCCTGGTGGCGAATTCGCGTCGCTTGGCGTCGACGATCACGGCGCCCGCCCCGGCAAGGAGCCGGTTTCCAAGATCATGGGATATTCCGGGTAGCCCTGGCTACGTTTACTATCCCCGATCTCGTGATCTTGCCCATACAGGCCCTATCAGCGTGGCACCAGTGGCAGCCGTGCCCGGTGATGTACACGGGCGCGGACCGAGACCGCCATCGCCTGCGGGGCCAGCCCACAGCCCGGCCCCGGACCGGTCCGAATTGGCCACCAGCATCCGGGACATACACAAAGTGCACACAAGGGGCGGATGTGACAACGATCGGAAGTCCCGACGCTCCGTCGCGCGCTGAGAGCGCGGGCGAAAACGCCCAAGGCCGCCCAAAGAATACTAAGCGCGACCATCTCGCGAACCCTGGTGACCCCGCGGAACCGAGGGCTGGACTCGCGCCGCGCGGCACGTCAGAATGGGTTTGCGGTGCGAGCGAACCCCCAGATGTAGGGGTTAGCGAGCCCTGAGTTTGTTCTGCCAATGGATCTTTGGTACGATTGAACGCATAACGGGTGCTACGGGTCTCTCAACTTGACCGCAAAAGGCCATGGTGAGACCCTGTATCTGTTGATTGCACGCATGGGCGTGCAGATAATCTACGCCCACTCTGGTCACTCAGTGTGGAGGACCTTTCACCATGGCGAAGGCTCTATTCGGCCACGTCGGCGGTCCCGATCCGCGCATGCTCTCCGAGATGCGACGTCTCCAGCAGCGCGTTCGCGACCTGGAAGCCGAGCTTGTCCGGCTCCAGGAAGAGAACGACACGCTCGCGGCAGGCGTCTCTCACGAAGACGTGCTCGTCTTGGACCGCGAGCCGGCGCTCACCTGACGATCTCAGGAAGCGCTGGTCGGCCTGCACTGGCGCGACACGGCAAAACCGCAGAACGAACCAGGGACGCCTCCCGGCGTCCCTCTTCGTTGTTCCGCGGTCGCACCTGTTGAATTCGCAAGGATTCGCCCCGGTACCCAGGCTCTGATTTTCCGCTCAAAGCCGCCGTACGCGCGGACGCCAGTGTGGCGTGAAACACACTCGTGGCATTAGACATCTGTCACACTAGTGTGCTCCTTTTACCCAGATGTTCGATGATAGGACGTCTGTTGTTCAAGGGAATTTCCCGTTCCGGCGCGGTTTCGCCCAGGTAGCGGCGACTGAGCGGTAGTGTTCCGGGAGGCGGCCGTTCGCCAGCGCGGATCCGGGGGAGGAGAGGGCGCGTGTACCTGAAGTCCCTGACCCTGCGCGGCTTCAAGTCGTTCGCCTCCGCCACCAGCCTGCGCCTGGAGCCTGGCATCACCTGCGTCGTCGGCCCGAACGGCTCAGGCAAGTCCAACATCGTCGACGCCCTCTCCTGGGTCATGGGCGAGCAGGGAGCCAAGAGCCTGCGCGGCGGCAAGATGGAGGACGTCGTCTTCGCCGGCACCACGTCCCGCGCCCCGCTTGGCCGCGCCGAGGTCACCCTCACGATCGACAACAGCGACGGGTCGCTGCCGATCGACTACGCCGAAGTGACGATCAGCAGGCTGATGTTCCGCTCCGGGCAGAGCGAGTACGCCATCAACGGCGACACGTGCCGCCTGCTCGACGTGCAGGACCTGCTCTCCGACAGCGGCCTCGGCCGCGAGATGCACGTGATCGTCGGCCAGGGGCAGCTCGACGAGATCCTGCACGCCGGGCCCGAGGCCAGAAGGGCCCTGATCGAAGAGGCGGCCGGCGTCCTCAAGCACCGCAAGCGCAAAGAGAAGGCGCTGCGCAAGCTGGAGGCGATGCAGGCCAACCTGACCAGGCTCGTCGACCTCACCGCCGAGCTCAACCGGCGCCTGAAGCCGCTCGGCAGGCAGGCCGAGGTCGCCCGCAAGGCGGCCACCATCCAGGCCGAACTGCGCGACGCGCGGCTGCGGCTGCTCGCCGACGACTACATGAACCTGCACGACCGGCTGCGGCGCGAGGAAGCCGACGAGGCCGCGATCAGGACTCGCCGCGCCGCATTGGAGGCCGACCTCGCGACGGCGCGCCTGCGGGAGGACGAACTCGACCGCGCGGCGCAGGCCCAGGGCGCCGAGCTCAGCCAGGCGCAGCAGACCTGGTTCGCGCTGTCCCAGCTGACCGAGCGGATGCGCGGCATCGCGGGGCTGGCCAACGAGCGCGCCCGGCTGCTGTCCGCCGACCCCGAGCCGGATCGCCCAGGCCGTGACCCGGACGAACTCGAGCGGCAGGCCGCCGAGCTGCGCGAGGAAGAGACGGGCCTCACCGAACGGCTGGCGCTCGGCCGCGAGGCCCTGTCTGAGGCCGTCGCGGAACGCGGCGCCGCCGAGGCGGCCCTGACCGCCACCGAGCGCAGGCTGGCCGACGAGGCCCGCGCCGCGGCCGGCCGCGCCGAGCGGCTCGCCAGGCTGCGCGGCATGGTCGACGCCGCGCACAGCCGCAGCGCCGCGACCGGCGAGGAGATCGACCGGCTCACCGCCGCCGCCGAGCAGGCCCGCGCCCGCGCCGAGCGCGCCCGCCTCGAGTACAGCGAGGTACAGGATGTGGCCGACGGCGGGGACTTCGACCGTAGCGGGCTGGCCGCCGAACTCGAGCGCGCGACCGATACTCACGATCATTGTTCCGAACGAGCCGTGGCGGCTCGCACGACCGAACGCGCTGCCAACAGCGATGTGGCCGCCTTGCGCGCCCGGGTCGAGGCACTGCGGGAGACGCTCCGCCGCGGCGTGGACGCGACCGCCGCGGTGCTCGCGGACCCGGACCGATTCGGCGCCGTGCTCGGCTCGTTCGCGGCACGCCTGACCGTCGCCGACGGCTACGAGACCGCGATCGCCGCCGCCCTCGGCGCCGCCGCCGAGGCGATCACCGTCGACGGCCTGGACGCGGCCGTCACGGTGCTCGCCAAGATCCGCGCCGCCGACGCGGGCACGGTGGGCCTGGTCATCGCGGACGCGACAACGACCGCAAACCAGTCCACCCCCAGCAGCCACAACGGCCACTTCAGCGCCAACGGCACTTCAGGTCCCTCCGGTCATGGTTCCAGCGACTCCCTCAGTCCCTCGAGTCGCACTGCCACCGCTGCTCACTCCCTGATCGACGACCCCACCACCCCCGCTCTTCCCGCCGGTGCACGCTGGGCCGTCGAGTTCGTGACGGCGCCGGCCGAGCTCGCCGCAGCGGTCCGCGAGCTGCTCGCCGGCGTCGTCGTCGTAGCCGACCTGCCGGAGGCGGCCGGGATCGTTCGGGATAATCCTGATCTTCGAGCCGTTACGGCGGCCGGCGACCTGCTCGGCGGGCACTGGGCGCACGGCGGCTCGGCGCGGCCGCAATCGCTGCTCGACGTGCGGGCCGCGGCGGACGAGGCGGCCGCAGGGCTCGCGGCGGCGGAGGTGCGCTGCGAGGAGGCCGCGCAGGCGCTAGCCCTCGCCCAGGAGGCGCAGGACGCAGCCAGGCAGGCGCTCGACGACACGCGCGGGCGCATGCAGGCCGCCGACGCGGCCGCCGCGGAGATCTCCGGGCGGCTCGGCAGGCTGGCTGGCGCGGCGCGGGCCGCCACGGACGAGGCGAACCGGCTAGACGCCGCGGCGGGCGCCGCGCGGCGGTCCGCGGAGAAGGACCTGGTCAAGCTCGGCGCTTTGAAGAGCGAGCTGGCGGAAGCGGAAGCGGCGGACCTTCGGGCCGCGGACCCGGAGGTCGAGGACCAGCTCGCGGCCGACGAGCGCGCGGAGATGGCACAGCGCGCCGCGGCGGCGCGCAACACGGAGATGGAAGCGCGCCTGGAGGTGCGCACCGTCGAAGAGCGGCTGCGCGCCATCGGCGGCCGTGCCGACTCGCTGACGGCCGCCGCGACCGCGGAGCGCACCGCGCGCGAGCGGTCGGCTGCCCGCCGCCAGCAGCGGGCCGCGCAGGCGGCGGTCGCCCGGGCGGTGGCCACGGGCGCAGCGGTTGCCGTGGCCGCGGCCACGTCCTCGCTCACGCTCGCCGACGCGCGGCGCGCGGAGGCGGAGGCGGCCAGCACGGGCGGTGCCGAATCGCTCAAGGCGGTCCGCGCCAGGGTCGGGGTCCTGTCCGGCGAGCTTGACACGGTGGTGGACACCGCCCACGGCACCGAGATCGCGCGGGCCGAGCACCGGCTGCGGCTTGAGCAGTTCGCGGCGCACGCCGCCGACGAGTACGGCGTGCAGCCGGACGAACTGGTCGCGGAGTACGGCCCGGACGTCCCCGTGCCGGTCGCGTCGCCGGCCGCTGGTTCGGGTGGGCGTGCCGCCGTTCCCGACGAGGCGCCGGCCACGCTCGCCGACGCGCTGCGCGCGGTCACCGAGGCGGTCCGCGCGGAGGAGGCGGCGGCAGGCGCCGAGGCGGACGGGCTGGTTGACCTGGGGCTGGGGGACCTCGGGCCCGGCGCCGGGACCGTCCCGGTCGAGATCGTCGGCGTGCCGTACGTGCGCGAGGAGCAGCAGGCGCGGGCCGACGAGGCCGAGCGCCAGCTCGCCAGGCTCGGCAAGGTGAACCCGCTCGCGCTCGAGGAGTTCGCGGCGCTGCAGGAGCGGCACCAGTTCCTCGCAACCCAGCTCGAGGACCTGCGCAAGACCCGCCGCGACCTGCTGACGGTCGTCAAGGAGGTCGACGACCGGGTTCAGGAGGTGTTCGCCGCGGCGTTCACCGACACCGCCCGCGAGTTCGAGGGCCTGTTCGCGCGGCTGTTCCCAGGCGGCTCGGGCCGGCTGCTGCTCACCGAGCCCGACGATATGCTGGCCACGGGCATCGAGATCGAGGCCAGGCCGCCGGGCAAGAAGGTGAAGCGGCTGTCGCTGCTGTCCGGCGGCGAGCGGTCGCTGACCGCGATCGCCTACCTTTTCGCGATCTTCAAGGCCCGGCCGTCGCCGTTCTACGTGCTCGACGAGGTAGAGGCCGCGCTCGACGACAGCAACCTGCAGCGACTGCTGCAGGTGTTCGAGGAGCTGCGGGAGAACTCCCAGCTGATCGTGATCACCCACCAGCGGCGGACAATGGAGTCGGCGGACGCCCTGTACGGCATCACGATGCGCGGCGACGGCGTCTCCACGGTGATCAGCCAGCGCGTCCGCGAACACGAACCCGCCTAGGGCGCGTCGTGTGGGCGCGGCGCGATCGGGCATGCTAGAGCGTGCTCAACGCTTGCGCCGCGCGCATGAGCCGGCAGATGTGTGTCAACAGGCAAGACAAGGTGCGCGGCTTCGGTCGTGGATCCGGTGTTCCGGGAGACTGTGAGTAGCTATGGAATACATCATCCTCATCGTCGTGCTCGCGGTGCTGCTTCTCGGCGTCGGCGGGACGATGCTGCTGCGGCCGCGCGGCACGCGCGGTGTCCGCCGCGGCCGCGCCGGCGGCGATCTCGGGACGGGCACCGGCACGGGGACGATCAGCGACACGGACACCGGATCAGGGGGGACCGGCACAGGGACCGCGACGCTGCCGCCTCCGCTGGAGTCCACGGGGCCTTCCGCGTCGAGCCCAAGCCCGTCATCGAGAAGCCGCCCCCCTCGGCCGGACGGATGGTGCGCCTGCGGGCGCGGCTGGCGAGGTCGCAGAGCGGTTTCGGGACAGCGCTGCTCGGCTTGCTGTCGCGGGACCGGCTCGACGACGACACGTGGGACGAGATCGAAGAGGTCCTGATCACGGCCGACGTCGGCGTGACGCCCGCCAGGCAGATCGTGTCGGACCTGCGGACCAAGGTAAAGGTCGAGGGGACGCGGACGCCGGACGAGGTCCGCGAGATGCTCAGGTCCGAGCTGCTCGCCCAGGTGGACACGCCGGCCAGCCGCGCGCTTGCGACGCAGCGGCATGAGGGATTGCCCGCCGTCATCCTCGTGGTGGGCGTCAACGGCACAGGGAAGACCACCACGTGCGGCAAGCTCGCCCGGTCGCTGATCGGCGACGGCGATTCGGTGCTGCTCGGCGCGGCCGACACGTTCCGTGCCGCGGCGGCGGATCAGCTGCAGACGTGGGGCGAGCGGGTCGGCGCGGAAACCGTCCGCTCGGACGTCGAAGGCGCGGACCCGGCGAGCGTGGCGTTCGAGGCGGTCAGCAAGGGCATCGAGGCCGAGGTCGACGTGGTGCTCATCGACACGGCGGGCCGCCTGCACACCAAGACGGGCCTGATGGACGAGCTCGGCAAGGTCAAGCGGGTCATCGAGAAGCGCACGAGCGTCGACGAGGTGCTGCTCGTGCTCGACGCCACGACCGGCCAGAACGGGCTTCGCCAGGCCCGGGTGTTCGCCGAGGTCGTGGACGTCTCTGGCATCGTGCTGACGAAGCTGGACGGGACCGCCAAGGGCGGCATCGTGATCGCGGTGCAGCGGGAACTTGGCGTTCCCGTCAAGCTGGTCGGCCTCGGCGAGGGCCCCGACGACCTCGCGCCGTTCGAGCCCGCGACGTTCGTCGACGCGATCCTCGGAGGCTGACCGCACCCGGTCCGGCCCCCGGGATCTCCGGCTCCGCCTGTTAGCAAGCGCGAAACACTGCCGTAATAGACACGTCGCCTGTTTCACGTTCCGGACACATTCGGACTGGACTCCGGAAACGCGCTTCCGGCAATCTCGGTGGCAGGCGATCGAGAGGGTGGTCACATGAAGCTCATCACGGCTGTCATCAAGCCCTTCAAACTGGATGACGTCAAGGCGGCGCTGCAGGCATTCGGCGTGCACGGTATGACCGTCAGTGAAGCGAGCGGATACGGCAGGCAGCGCGGGCACACCGAGGTATACCGGGGTGCCGAGTACCAGGTGGACCTGGTGCCCAAGGTCCGGGTCGAGGTGATCTGCGACGACGAGGACGCCGACGACCTGGTGGGCGTCATCGTCAAGGCGGCGCAGACCGGCCGGATCGGAGACGGCAAGGTGTGGGTCCAGCCCATTGACGCGGTCATCCGGGTGCGCACAGGCGAGCGCGGGGCGGACGCGATCTGAGCGGACGCCGGCTGAGCCGGCGTCCGCCTGTCGGGGACCAGTACCGCGAGCGCGCCATCCGTGGCGTGCACTGATCACTCGGGGGACCTGGTGAGCGTTGATGACCACTTTCGCGGCTGATCGTAGCCGGAGGGCTACGGAGACAGACCGATGGCTGGCCGGGATGCTGGGGGCGGAGCCTGGCGTGGCTCTCGTGGCTGTCGGCGGCTACGGCCGGAAGGAACTGCTGCCCGGCAGTGATCTCGACGTGCTGCTCCTGCACGACGGCAGGGACGGCATCGCCGCGATCGCTGACCGGGTCTGGTACCCGGTGTGGGACTCCGGCGCCCGGCTTGACCACGCCGTGCGGACCGTGCCGCAGGCGCGGAGGGTGGCCCGCAACGACCTCAAGGTCGCGCTCGGGCTGCTGAACGCCAGGCACGTGGCGGGCGACCCGGACCTGACGACGCGGCTGCGGGAGGGCGCGCTCGACGACTGGCGCGCCAACGCCAGGACGCGGCTCGCCGATCTCAGGGAGCTGCACGAGGAACGCACCCGCCTGCACGGCGAGCTCGCCTTCCTGCTGGAGCCTGACCTCAAGGAGTCGCGCGGCGGGCAGCGTGACGTGCACGCCATCCAGGCGATCGCGGCGGCCTGGGTGGCCCCCGCGCCCGGACCGCGGGTGCGCGCCGCCTACGAGCAGATCCTCGACGCGCGCCACGTGCTGCACGAGGTCACGGGCCGGCGCCTCGACCGGCTGGTGCTCGAGGAGCAGGACGAGGTCGCGCGCACGCTCGGCCTGCTCGACGGGGACGCGCTGCTGCGCAACCTCGCGGGCGCGGGCCGCACGGTGGCCTACGCGGTCGACCACGCCTTCCGCCAGGCCGACCGGGCAGGCGGGCGCCGCGCGATCGGCGTCCGGATGCGGCGCGGCAAGCCGGAGCGCCGCCCGCTGGCGGACGGAGTCGTCGAGCAGGAAGGCGAGGTGGTCCTCGCCCGCGCGGCCGCGCCCGCCACCGACCCTGTGCTGGTGCTGCGCGCCGCCGCGGCCGCCGCGCAGGCCGGCCTGCCGCTGGCGCCGCGCGCGCTCGCACGGCTCGCCGAATGCCCCCCGCTGCCTGTCCCGTGGCCGGACGCGGCGCGCGACGCGCTGCTCACCCTGCTCGGCGCGGGGCCGAACGCGATCGCCGTCTGGGAGGCGCTGGACCAGGAGGGCCTGCTGACCGCGCTGATCCCCGACTGGGAGCGCGTGCGCAACCGGCCGCAGCGCAACCCGCTGCACCGCTTCACGGTGGACAGGCACCTGGTGGAATGCGCCGCGAACGCCGCCGCGCTCACCCGCGACGTGGCCCGTCCCGACCTGCTCCTGCTCGCCGCCCTCTTGCACGACATCGGCAAGGGCTGGCCGGGGGACCACAGCGTCTCAGGCGAGGTCGTGGCCCGTGACGTGGCCCGCCGCGTCGGGCTGAACGAGGCCGACGCCGAGCTGATCGCCGCCGCCGTGCGGCATCACTTGCTGCTGCCCGTGGTGGCGACCCGCCGCGACCTCGACGACCCGATGACCGTGCAGCACGTGGCCAGCGTCGTCGGCGGCAGCCAGCTGCTGCTCGAGGTGCTGCACGCGGTGTCGCAGGCGGACGGGCTGGCGACCGGGCCCGCGGCGTGGAACGACTGGAAGGCGGGGCTGGTCACCGACCTGGTGCGCCGGGTATCCGCCGTGCTCGACGGGGAGCCCACCCCGGAGCCGGCGCCGCTGCGCCCGGATCAGCTCGCGCTCGCGCAAGCGGGCGGGCCGGCCGCGGTCGTCAAGGGTAACGAGGTCACCGTGGTCGCCCTCGACCGGCCGGGGCTGCTGTGGCGCGCCGCCGGCGTGCTGGCATCGCACCGGCTGGTGGTGCGCGGCGCGAACGCGCACTCGGTCGGCGACATGGCGGTGACGGTGTTCAACGTGGTGCCGGAATACGGCGAGCCGCCGGACGCCACGCTGGTCGCCGCGGACCTGCGGCGCATGCTGGAGGGACGGCTGGACGTCGAGGACCGCCTCGAGCGGCGGGCGCGCGCGGCTCGCCCCTCGGGCTCGGCCGCCCCGCCGCCCAAGGTGACGCTGGTCGACGGGGCGTCGCAGAACGCGACCGTGGTCGAGGTCCGCGCGCACGACGAGCCTGGCCTGCTCTGGCGGATCGGCCGTGCGCTCGGCGAATGCGGGCTCAACGTGCAGGCGGCCCGCGTGGAGACGCTGGGCGCCGAGGCCGTCGATGTCTTCTACGTCACCGACGCGATGGGCGGCCTGCTCACCGACCCGGACACCCGCCGCGGCACGGTAGCCACGGTCCTGGCCGCGCTCACGGTGTGACCCACACCGCGAAAGCGCGACGCCAGACGCGGCGACGCCAGACCGGCGGCGCGGAAGCGCGGCGCCGGAATGACAGCGCCAGAGCGGTGGCGCCAGACTGGCGGCGCGGAAGCGCGGCGCCGGAATGACAGCGCCAGAGCGGTGGCGCCGAAGCCACCCGGAGCAATGCAAAGCCGCCAGGGAAAGGCCGCGCAGCGCCGCACGCCGCCGCAGCCCGGTCCTATTCCCGCCAGTCCCACTGGCCCCACACATCCACTTTGTATATGTCCCGACCACTTTGCGGGCCGTTTTGTCCTAGTTTGTCGTGTGGCACATATACAAGGTGAACACCAGAGACTGGTGTGACAGGGGTCCCGGTGCCCGGCAGGGCGGGAGCGGAACTGTCCCCAGGGACACGTACGAACGTCCTCAGCCCTGGCGGGCCGGTAGCCTGGAAGCGTGTTTGAGACGCTATCCGACCGGCTGACCCAGGTCTTCTCCCAACTGCGCGGCAAGGGGCGCCTGTCGCCCGCCGATATCGACGCGACCGCGCGCGAGATACGCATCGCCCTGCTCGAGGCGGACGTCGCGCTGCCCGTTGTCAGGCAGTTCATCGGGCGGGTGAAGGAGCGGGCGAGCGGCGCGGAGGTGTCTGCCGCGCTCAACCCGGCGCAGCAGGTCATCAAGATCGTGCACGAGGAGCTGATCGAGATCCTCGGCGGCGAGGCGCGGCGGCTCCGGTTCGCCAAGGTCTCGCCGACCGTGATCCTGCTGGCCGGCCTGCAGGGTACTGGCAAGACGACGCTGGCGGGCAAGCTCGCGCTGTGGCTGAAGGAGCAGGGCAACACGCCGATGCTCGTCGCCGCTGACTTGCAGCGCCCGAACGCGGTGCAGCAGCTGCAGGTGATCGGCCAGCGCGCCGGCGTGCCGGTCTACGCGCCGTCGCCCGGCAACGGGGTCGGCGACCCGGTGGCGGTCGCGCGGCAGTCGATCGACGAGGCGCGGCGTACCCAGCACAACATGGTGATCATCGACACCGCCGGCCGGCTGGGCATCGACGCGGACATGATGGCGCAGGCGCGGGCTATCCGCGACGCGACCGAGCCTGACGAGGTGCTGTTCGTCGTCGACGCGATGATCGGCCAGGACGCCGTGGCGACCGCCCAGGCGTTCCTCGACGGCGTCGGCTACGACGGCGTGGTGCTGACCAAGCTTGACGGCGACGCCCGCGGTGGCGCGGCGCTGTCGATAGCTGCCCTGACCGGCAAGCCGATCATGTTCGCGTCCACCGGTGAGAAGCTGGCCGACTTCGACATGTTCCACCCGGACCGGATGGCGTCCCGGATCCTGGACATGGGCGATGTGCTCAGCCTGATCGAGCAGGCGGAGAAGGCGTTCGACCAGCAGCAGGCCGCGTCGATAGCCTCCAAGCTGATGTCCGGCGATGGCTTCACGCTCGAGGACTTCGTCGAGCAACTCGGCATGCTCCGCAAGCTGGGGCCGATCCAGAACCTGCTCGGCATGATGCCTGGCGCGGGGCGGAACAAGGAGCTGCTTTCCCAGGTCAACGACAAGGACCTGGACCGGGCTGAGGCCATCGTGCGCTCGATGACCCCGGAGGAGCGGCGCAATCCCAAGATCGTCAACGGGTCGCGGCGGCTGCGGATCGCCAAGGGTTCGGGCGTGTCGGTAGGCGAGGTATCCCAGCTGATCACGAACTTCTTCGAGGGCCAGAAGCAGATGCGGGCGATGTTCGGCGGCGCGATGCCTGGCATGGCCGGCCTGATGGGCGGCACCGGGGGGCGCCGCTCCGCTCGCGCCGCGGCGAAGGCGGGCAAGGGCGGGAAGGGCGCGCGCAAGAGCGGCGACCCGCGCAAGGCCGGGCTGGCGGCCGGCGGCGCGAACAGCGGCGGCAGGCCGAACGGCAAGGGCGCGGGCGGCTCCGGCGGCTCCCAGCCCGCGGCAGCGGCCGCGCCGGCCTCGATGGACGAGCTCGCCGAGATGCTGCGCGACGCCACGGCCGCCGGCGCGGGCGGCCCGGGCGGCCCGGGCGGCTTCGGCGCGGGGGACGGCTTCGCCGGCTTCCGCGGCGGCCCGGCTGGCTTGCCCCCGGTGCCCGGGGCGCTCCCGCCAGGCAACATCCCCGCGGCCTTCGGCAAGCGCCGCAAGAAGAAGTAACTCCGCGCCATCCTCGTCGGCGCCGTCCCCGTCGGCCGCGATGGCGCGGACCGAGTCGATCGTGTCCGCCTCGGCCGCCGGCTTGTCCTCCCGGTAGCGGAGCACCCGCGCGAACCGGAGCGCGACGCCGCCGGGGTAGCGCGGGCTGCGCTGCACGCCGTCGAAGGCTATCTCTACGACGAGTTCTGGCCGGACGTACACGGTCCAGTCGTCCCGGTGGTCTTCCAGTTCAAGCAACCGCGCCGTCTGCCAGGTCAGCAGCTCGTCGGTGAGCCCTTTGAACGTCTTGCCGAGCATCACCAAGCCGCCGGTCCGCGGGTCGCGGGCCCCGAGGTGCAAGTTGGACAGCCAGCCCCTGCGCCGCCCGTGGCCCCACTCGACGGCCAGCACCACGAGGTCGAGCGTGTGCCTTGGCTTGACCTTGATCCACCCGGCGCCGCGGCGGCCCGCCCCGGACGGAGTCGCGAGCGGCGTGTCGACGACCCCCACGTGACCAAGCGTCAGGGCGT
>Ga0335073_10002348_pt1 | contig 25894 bp, 17 predicted proteins | sample Lox_Sample_22_FD_207093 | JGI IMG/M metagenome (GOLD analysis project Ga0335073, IMG submission 207093) | Soil microbial communities from Loxahatchee National Wildlife Refuge, Florida, United States - Lox_Sample_2.2 | ecosystem: Environmental > Terrestrial > Soil > Wetlands | place: USA... | reverse complement strand
CCTGTCCTTTCGGACAGGTGAAAACTGGCAGGCAACCCTTTTCCCAAGCCCGTAGTTCTAACACCAGTCGGGGACAAGTATCAGAAAATGCAGGACATTTGGCGGATTGACGGGGAACTTGCCGAGGGTTAGAATCCAAAGTCCTGAATTTGAGGTGTTCCGATGCCACGGGTGAGCCGTACCCTGTTAATTGCTGCATTTTCTTGGTTCGTTTCTTTACCCGCCATTTCCGCGCAGCAGGCCCAGGATCCAGCCCAGGATCCCAACAATCCTGCTGCCAACCAAACCCTTACGAAAGAACAGCGCAAAGAGCAGAAGCGCAAAGCGAGCAAGACCCTCAAGGAACTGGATAGCCAGTACAAGCAGTGGCTCAATGAGGATGTGATTTACATTATCTCGCCCGAAGAGCGAAACGCCTTCCTGCAACTCGATACCAATGAAGAACGGGAGCAGTTCATCGAGCAGTTCTGGCTGCGTCGCAGCAGCAATCCGGACGCCCCGGACAACGATTTCAAGGATGAACACTACCGCCGGATTGCTTACGCCAATGAACACTATGCATCGGGCATTCCGGGATGGAAGACGGATCGCGGTCGCCTGTACATCATGTGGGGGCCGGCCGACGAAGTAGATTCGCACCCGATGGGCGGTACCTGGGATCGCCCGATGGAAATGGGCGGCGGTTCGACCACAACCTATCCGTGGGAAACCTGGCGCTGGCGGTACCTCGAGGGCATCGGGGAGAACGTTGAGATCGAGTTCGTGGACACCACGGGATCCGGCGAATACCACATGACCATGGATCCTTCGGAAAAAGATGCCTTGCTGCACGTGCCCGGCGCAGGTTTGAGCTTGCTGGAGTCGATGGGCTTGGCGTCCAAGACGGATCGCTTCACCCGGTCTGATGGCACGAACATGCCAACCTCGATGGGCGGAACGCCCGCCAGTTTGGACGAATTCAACCGCCTCGAACTCTACGCCAAGATTCAGAAGCCGCCCGAAGTCAAGTTCAAGGACCTGGAAGCTATCGTCACGGCGCGCATTGTGCGCGATCAGTTGAAGTTCAACTGGCGGACCGATTTCCTGAAAGTAACCAACGACACGGTGCTGGTGCCGATCACCATTCAGGTACCGAATGGCCAGCTCTCGTTCACCGCGAAGGATGGGATCCATTCCGCGACGATGAACGTCTTCGGGCGCGTGAGCAGCTTGACCGGCCGCATCGTGCAAACGTTTGAAGATCCGGTCTCCAAGGATTTTCCGGATTCGCTGTTCCAGCAGTCCATGAAGCTGCAGTCGATCTACCAGAAGGCCGTGCCGCTGCGGCCGGGTTTGTATCGTTTGGACATCGTGATCAAGGACGTACAAAGCGGCAATGTGGGCGTGGTGAATACGCGCCTGGCTGTGCCGCGCTACGCCGATGACAAGCTGGATGCCAGCACGCTCATTCTGGCCGATCAACTCGAGCGCGTGCCCGCCAGGCAGATTGGCACCGGGCAATTTGTGCTGGGTTCGACCAAAGTGCGGCCGCGCTTGGAAAGCGACTTCACCACCGCGGACCGCCTCGGCATCTATCTCCAGATCTACAACCTGCGGCCCGACGAGAAGACCCACAAGTCCAACGCCACCTTCCAGTTCACGGTGAAGAAGGGCGGCCAGCCGGTCCCGGATATGCAGTTCAAGCTGACCTCGGAAGAGATGAAGCAAACCGGCGACCAGGTGACCATCGAGCGCTGGTTGCCGTTGGCGAATCTCGCGCCAGGTAAGTACACCCTGGAAGTGAATGCAACCGATGCGGTTGCCAACCAATCTATTTCCAAGTCCGCGGAGTTTACGGTCAAGAGCGCGCCCGAGCCAACTAGAACGGCGGCCAAGACCGGTTCAGGGAGGTAGCTCGAAGTGAATCGAGGACAGGTCCGAGTTTGGGGGGCACTCGTCCTGACCGCAGCGTTCTCATCCGTGGGAGCGAATTCTGCGCTGGCACAGTTGAAGCCTGTCCAGGGCACCCTGTCTGGCGTGGTCCGCGATGCTGCCGGAACGCCACAATTGGGCGCCACGGTGGAAGTAATTTCCGAGGCTGCCGCCGCTTCTGCTGCGTCCTTCGACCTCCTCACCAACACCAAAGGCTTTTTTCACGGTGACAAGCTCACGCCGGGCCTCTACACCATTCGAGTCACCCTTGCTGGATTTCTTCCGACCCTAGAAAAGCATGTGCGGGTGAATGCGAACTTTACCACCCTGGTGCGCATTCAGCTGGAATCCATGTTTGCTTCGCTCGATCAATTGCGGCGCGCCCCCGCTTCTGCCGCCGCTGAGGCCGACGATTGGAAGTGGGTATTGCGTTCGGCGACAGCCGCCCGGCCCGCCCTGGAGTGGGTCGAGCAGGATCCGCTGAGTGCGGTGGTTGTGGATGAGGACTCCGTTCCGGCGGAGACGATGCGTGGCCGGGTGGACTTTACCGACGGCGCACGCAAGCCCGGCTCGGTTTCCAACTTGCCGGCGAGTCCAGCGACAACATTCGCCTATGATCAACGTGTTGGCGATATGGGACGGCTGCTCCTCGCGGGGCTGATGAGCTATGATACGGATTCTCCTGCTGGCGGCGTGGCTACCGTCTGGCTGCCTACCGGTTCCCTCGGCTCGGGCCCGCACACGGCGCTTGTGCTGCGCGAATCGAAGCTAGGCGATGTGGGACCCACATTCCGCGGTGTCCGTGTGGACCAAGGTGGTTCTCTGGCCCTCGGAGACCGGGCCGTCTTGAAATATGGCGGCGAGTACGTTTTGGTTGGTCTGGGCAAGCCGGCGACCTCCCTGCGGCCACGCATGGAAATGGATGTCCAAGTTTCCGATAACTGGGAGGCGTCTCTCATTTTCGCCTCGATGCCAGTTGGGCCGATGCCATTGGAGGCGGTGGACGGTGAGGCGGCTAGCGCCTTGGCCGGTGCCCTCAACGAATTGGATGCATTTCCGGTATTGATGTGGCGAGCGGGCCGGCCGGTCTTGGAGAGCGGTTTCCACGAGGAGTTAGCGGTCGGTCGCAAACTGGGCGCCCAGGGTAAACTGCAAGTAGCCGCTTTCCATGATGATAATGGCCATACGGCGTTGTTTGGCCGCGGCAACAACCTTCCGGCGAGCGATTTTTTCCAGGACGTCTATTCCAACGGGTTTGCGTATGACGGCGGATCTTCCAGCAGTTGGGGCGGTCGCGTGGCTTATCAGGAGAAGCTGTCTGATAACGTCGAAATTACGGCGCTCTACGCCTTCGCCGGAGCCTTGACGCCCTCCAGCGCGGCTTTTGGCCCGCTGCGCGAGATGTTGCGCACCACCGGCAGGCAGTCGGCTGGAATACGGGTTTCGCGCAAGGTGACGCGGGCAGGCACCCGCATCACTACGGGCTACGCGTGGACCAGCGGAACCACGCTGACGGGCGTGGATGCCTTTGGCGAGTCACTCTTTGATATCGAGCCCTTTTTCCATGTGGGTGTGCACCAACGCCTGCCCAAATTTGGCCCGGGACGCTGGGAGGCGAATGCTGAGTGTGACAATCTTTTGGCGCAAGGCTATCTCACCATCAACACGCAGGATGGCCGGATGACCTTAATGCCCGCGTTCCGAACCTTCCGCGGCGGCCTGAGCCTCCAGTTTTAAGGTGAAAAACAAAGCTTTTGAATCCTGGATAACTCCTCCCAGAAAGTGTATCCTCCGACCACCCATGTTCGTTAGCTTTGTTAAACTATTAAAAATAAGCCACTTATTTGCTGGCAGGTATACCAAAGAATGGACATCGGGTTGCACCTAAGAAGCTTGGGAAAGTGTCCGAGCCTGTCTAGACGAATATGAAGCAGACCCTGCGAGTTAGCCTGGGAGCCGTCGTGCTGGCGTTAGCCACGCTTGCGACGGTGGTTTTTGCCTGGCTTAACTTCGTACAGAGAACGGAATTTGACTCCCCGGACGACGGAGTGGTCTGGCTGGATACCGATCAAGGCGTGCAGGCCCTGCAGGTCGCTCCGGACTCGCCGGCCATCCGCGCTGGAGTTCACGCTGGCGACTATCTCTTGGCGGTCAACGACACGCCTATCGAGCGCCAGGTGCAGGTCACCAAAAAGCTGTGGCGCGCGGGCTTGTGGAACAAAGTCAGCTATCGGCTGGCCCGTAACGGGCAGACCTTTGACACCTACATCGTTACTGCGCCTGCAGCGAAGCCCACTTCTATCGAAAACTATGAGCGGTTCATTGGCCTCATTTATCTCTTCATTGGCTTGTTCATTTTTGCGCGCCGCTGGAACGCCCCGCGCGCCGTCCATTTCTACGTTTTCTGCCTGGCGTCTTTCGTCTTGTACTCGTTTCACTACAGCGGGAAGCTGGACACGTTTGACTATGAGGTTTACTGGGCAAAAATTCTAGCCCAGTTGCTCACGCCGGCCCTGCTGCTGCATTTCGCTTTGGTTTTCCCCGAGCGCGGACAAGCCACCAGCCGATCGGTCTCCAAGGTGAGCCTGGTCTATTTTCCTCCGCTCGCCCTTCTGCTGGTGCATGTCAGCACGGCAGTAGGCGCCCTGGGGTTTGTACCCTGGCTCGGTTCGCGCATTTTGCTGGACAAAATAGCCTACAGCTATCTCGGTGTATGTTTCTTGCTCGCAGGAGTTGTTTTTTACCGTAGCTTCCGCGCGGCGCCCGCGGGCGTGTTGCGGCAGCAGTTGAAATGGCTGACTGCCGGCACTTTTGTCGGCACCGTGCCTTTCGTTTTCTTGTATGTCCTGCCTTTCGTCCTGGATGTCGCGCTGAAGCCGTGGATGAAGCTGTCGACCCTTACGCTCATTTTCCTTCCCCTATGCTTTGGCTACGCGATCATCCGCTACCGCTTGATGGACGTGGACATCATCTTCAAGCGCGGTTTGGCCTATACCGCGGCCACCGCGGCCGTCGCGGCCATCTACTTTGCCTTGGTCTATTTGATCGCCAACATTTTCCATGCCACCGGCTTGGTCGGCGGGCTCATCGCGGTCGGCATCGCGGCATCGCTCTTCGAGCCGTTCCGCGTGTGGATCCAGTCGCGGTTGGACCGTTTCTTTTACCGCGACCGTCTCGATTATCGCCGAACGTTGATCGAGTTCGGCAGAACACTCACCAATGAAGTGCGCTTCGATCCGATGCTGGGTTCGGTGATTGACCGCATTTCGCAGACCTTGCTGGTGGATCGTGTGGCCATTTTTGTCGAGGATCCGCAGGCTCCCGGACGTATGCAGATGGCGCGCTCCATGGGTGTGCGCCTTGCGGAGCCCTTGGACCTGAGTTTTCTGGACGCCGCGCGCCCCGAATGGACCCGTCAAGCGCTGTTCTTCGAGTCGCCCCGCGCCGCCCGCGACGTGAGTGATTCCGTACGCCAAACTCTCGAGCAGTTGGACCTGAATTATTTCGTGCCCTGCCGCATTCGCGAGCATACCGTTGCCGTTTTGGGTCTGGGCAAGACCGTCGACGGCGACTATCTCTCCAGCGATGACGTGGAACTTGTCGAAACGATCGCCGGCTACGTGGCCGTTGCCCTCGATAACGCCCAGCTGTATTCCTCGCTCGAACAGAAAGCCTTGGAGATTGCGCGGCTCAAGGATTTCAGCGAAAACATTGTCGAGTCGCTGAATGTCGGCGTGCTCGCGGTGGACTTGGAAGGACTCGTCGAGTCCTGGAATACCCGCATGGAACAGCTCTTCGGCGTTGCGCGGCAGGACGCGGTCGGCCGCCAGCTGCGATCCTTGCTGCCGCCACAGCTAGCGGAAGAGATTGCGGCGCGCGGCGATCAGGAGCAGATCACCGGGATCTACAAGCAACGCGTGCAGCACCAGGGTAAATTGCTGACGCTGAACGTTTCCATCACGCCGCTCGTCAGCAAATCCGCGGAGCGAATCGGGCGGCTGCTGCTCTTCGATGATGTGACCCAGCGCGAACGCATGGAAGAGCAGATGACCCAGACCGAAAAACTGACATCATTGGGCTTGCTCGCTGCAGGCGTAGCCCACGAGGTGAATACGCCGCTGGCCGTTATCTCCAACTACATCCAGATGCTGGGCAAGCAGATGCCCGATGGCGATCCGCGGCAAGGAATCATCGAAAAAATCGTGAAGCAAACCTTCCGCGCCAGCGAAATTGTGAATAATCTTTTGAATTTCTCGCGCACGGGCGCGGCCGAAGCGTCTGATATCGATGTAAATCGCGTCGTCGAGGAAACGCTGTCGCTGGTCTCCCATCCGCTCAAGACTTCGCAGATCCAAGTGGTAAAGCATCTGGGCGAGACTTTGCCGCCTGTCCGCGGCTCAGCCAACAAGCTGCAGCAGGTCTTCCTCAACCTGTTCCTGAACGCGCGAGACGCCATGCCCGGCGGAGGTTTGCTGGAGATTCGCACCGGCGCGCACAACGGCAGTGTCGAGGTTGAAGTCGTTGACACCGGCGCGGGCATTCCCCGCGAACACATCCATCGCATCTTCGATCCATTTTTTACTACGAAACCGAACGGCCGCGGCACCGGTTTGGGGCTCTCCGTTAGCTACGGTATTATTAAAGAGCATTCTGGAAAGATCGATGTCCGCTCGACGCCCGGCAAAGGTACTTCATTCCACGTAGAGTTCCCCGCGGTCAGGAAGTCGGTTCATGCCTAAAGGTTCGATTCTGGTGGTAGACGACGAATCCGAAATTCGCGAGGGCTTGGAGCTGTTGCTCACCAGCGAAGGCTATGGCGTGGCCAGCGCGGAAACCGGTGCCTCCGGCCTGGCCAAGCTTGAAGAGCATCCTTACGACCTGCTGCTGCTGGACGTCAGTTTGCCCGATCGCAACGGTCTCGAATTGCTGCGCGAGATTCGCCGCCGTGATCCGCAGCTCTCCGTTGTTTTGATCACTGCTTACGGTTCCATTGACATGGCGCGCGCCGCCTTCAAGGGCGGCGCCCTGGACTACATCACCAAGCCGTGGTCGAACGACGAATTGCTTGCGCAAGTTGCGCAGGCGGTGGAAGCGCGCCATCTGCGCGAAGAAAATGTGCAACTGAAGCGTGCCCTGAAGCAGCGCTTCAACTTCCCCAACATTATCGGCAAGAGCGAAAAGATGCTGGCGCTGCTTGACTTGGTAACGCAGGTGGCACCGTCCCGCTCTACCGTGCTGATCAGCGGCGAAAGCGGTACCGGCAAGGAACTCATCGCCAAAGCCATCCACTCAGCATCCACCCGCGCCGACAAAGCCTTTGTCCCGGTCAACACCGGATCGATTCCCGTGGATTTGCTCGAATCGCAGCTCTTCGGGCATGTGAAGGGCGCGTTCACCAGCGCCATCGCGTCCAAAAAGGGCCTCTTCGAAGTGGCCGATCAGGGCACTATCTTCTTCGACGAGATCGCGACGATCAGCCATGAAACGCAGGCCAAACTGCTGCGGGTCATTCAGGAGCGCGAATTCATGCGTCTGGGCGGCACGGAGCAGATTAAGGTGGATGTCCGGATCGTCGCGGCGTCTAACGTAGACTTGCTTACTTTGGTTCGCGAAGGCCGCTTCCGCGAAGACCTGTATCACCGCCTCAACGTCATCCACTTGCAACTGCCGCCGCTGCGCGATCGCCGCGAAGACGTGCCGGCGCTCCTCGTCCATTTCATTCAGCGCTACTGCCAGGAAAACAGCAAACCACTTCGCCAGTTCACGCCCGGCGCGATGAAGCTGTTGATGGATTACGATTGGCCCGGCAACGTCCGTGAACTGGAAAACGTAGTCGAGCGCGCCGTAGTTCTTTCCACTACCGAACGGGTGGACATCGAGCTGCTGCCGGAAAGCATCCGCAGCAAGGAAATTGTCCGCGGCGTGCGCCTCCAACTCTCCGAGTTCTTGCCGCCCCTCCCCGGAGAGCCGGGATCGCGCTCAGCGGCCGACCATCCACAACCGTCGCTATTCCAAATCATGGACGAGATCGAGCGCCGCATCATCGTTGACATGCTCGAACGGACCGCCTGGAACCAGACCGAGGCAGCCGAACGGTTTATGATTCCCCTATCCACCCTCAACCAGAAGATCAAACGTCTGGGAATTGACGTGCGGCGGCGTGGTCGCGGGGACGAGTCGTTCTCTGCTTCCAGCGGGAAATAAACTGTCGCTTCCTAGCCATCGCGTGCCTCTCGCGTTCTGACTTTCGCCTTGCATCTGCTAGTTCGTCTATGCACAGTATCGCGGGATGATTTTTCGGCTTTCTATTCCGACGGCGCGCATTTTCCTTTTGCCGATCGCGGTCGCGCTCGCCGCCGTCCTCGCCTATTCGAGCATCTGCAACGCGCTCGCCGCGCATTACGCTGGTCTCAACACGCTTGACGGTTTCGAACACGCCACTCGCTTGGAGTCTTCCGACGCTTCGAACTGGTATCTCCTGGGCCGCTATTGGCAGTACAACTTGGAAGATCCCGATAGCGAGAAAGCGATCGCCGCTTATAAAAAGGCTCTCGCTCTCGATGGACATTCCGCCGACACCTGGTCCGATCTCGCCATGGCTTACGAGTCCCAGGATAACCTCGACGCCGCACGGGAGGCCTTTCTGCAAGCCAAGCGGGCCTATCCGCTTTCGCCGGAAGTGGCTTGGCGCTTTGGCAATTTCTTGTTGCGGCGCGGTGAGCTCGATGCGGCTTTCCCTGAATTGCGCCATGCCGTCGCATTGGACCCCAACCGGGGAGCCGCTGCGTTTGCGCTCTGCATGCGGCTGGACCCGGACATGGACCGCGTTCTGGACCGCGTCCTGCCTCCTTCTCCGCAAGCCTATTTAACCGTCATCGCAGCACTAACCGAACAACAGCGAACCGGGCAGGCATTCCAGGTGTGGAAGCTATTGATCAAGCTCCGTCCGCATCTCGATTTGCACGATTCTACGCGTCTCATCCAGGGCCTGTTGCAGCAGAACCAGGCGAGTGAGGCGGAGAGCGTCTGGAACGAGACGGTGGCCGCAGCGGGAGTCGTTCGGCCGCCCGATCCGCAGGGGTCGCTAGTTTGGGACGGTGGTTTTGAATCGACCGTCCACAATGTGGGACTGGCCTGGAACTATTTGTCGTTCAGCAGTGGCGTGCAGATCGCTCGAGATTCCCGCGAGAAGCATTCCGGCAATTTCTCGCTGCGCCTCACCTTCAACGGCCTTCGCAATGTCGATTTTCACGACGTGTGCCAGGACCTCGCAGTGCAGCCGGAAACCTCGTATTTTTTTTCCGCCTGGGTGCAGACGCACGCCATTTCCACAGATGAAGGCGTCCGTTTCGGTTTGCAATCCTTCGGAAATTCTGGCAATCCCACCGCTTGGACCGACGATGTCCGCGGCACCGAGCCGTGGACGCAAATCCAGCTCCCCTGGCGATCCGGGCCAGATGTTCAGCACCTTCGGCTATGCATCAGCCGCAGGCCCAGCGCCAAGTTTGACAGCAAGATTGGCGGCTACGCCTGGATCGACGATGTGGCGCTATTGCCGGAAACCGCAGAGAGTTCCCCACGATGAGGGGGATCCGGATGGGCATTTGCGTGCTCGTGGTGTTTGGCATCCTGGCGCACGGGGGCGTGGAAGAATGGGCGCATGCTGTACTCGAGATCGGCGCCGGCCTGCTGTTTGTTTGGTGGGTGATCCAGGCTTGTTGGAGGCAGGAGGAACAATTCGTTGTTCCGGCAGTGTTGCTGCCACTATTCGGCCTGCTCTTCGTCGTAACGCTGCAGTGGCTCCTGCATCGTACCGCGTCCGCCCATGACACTACGGTCGACCTTCAGCTTCTTGTTGCGGATGTCCTCATTGTGTTTCTTGCCGCGCAATCGTTCCGCACACTGGCGGACTTTCGCGGCTTGGTCTGGTTCATCATGGCCTTGGGATTCCTCGTTTCCATTTTTGGCATTCTTCAACATTTGACCTTTAACGGCAAACTGTATTGGTTTCGCGAGATGCGTTTCGGCGGTATTCCGTTTGGTCCTTACGTCAATCGCAATCACTTTGCGGGATTCGCCGAGTTAGTGATTCCGGTTTCTCTGGTACCGCTGCTGCTGGGCAAGGTGCGGCGAGAACGGTGGTTCATTGTCGGTCTTTTCGCGGTGGTGCCCATTGGCGCGCTCTTCTTTTCCGCGTCGCGCGGAGGAATTGTGAGTTTCGGCGTGGAACTTGGCGTCATCGCTATCTGGTTTGCGGTGCGGCGTATCGCCGGTCGCCAGTTGCTTTCGGCCGCGGCGGTTTTGTTGTTCGCGTTTCTTATGGTTTCTTGGCTCGGCGTGCGCCAGGCGCTCGAGCGGTTTTCGTCCATGCAATCGCTCGAAGTAACCCGAGGCAAGCGCACCTCGATGGCCGCCGATACGTGGCACATCTTTCTGGATCACCCGTTCCTCGGCACGGGCCTCGGCACCCTGCAGGACGTTTTTCCGCCTTATGAAACCCAGTACGACGGAAAGGTCGTGAATCACACCCACAACGACTACCTGGAAGCGCTCGCGGAAACTGGCATCGCTGGCGGCATCTTTTGCGTCTGGTTCCTGGGCGGCTTGTTTTTCGAATCTCTGCGCCGGCTTTCACCCGCAGCGGGAGGCTTCGCCTCGACCGTCCAGCTTTCCGGTTTGGTGGCCTGCACGGGATTCCTCACCCACAGCCTGGTGGATTTCAACCTCCACATCCCCGGTAACGCCCTCCTTTTCTTTCTCTCGGCCTACGTGGCTACGGCCGATATTCGTCTGCCGGTGCCACAGCTGTCTGGCCCACCCCGTCATCGCCACCGGCATCGAAAACATTCGTAGACTTTCTGTTTCTATCTGTATAATCAAGGCTCGGGGGTCATCTATTCGTATGCAGCCAGCGAGACTGGGCGGGCTGTGGTGTTTCGCCTTGTCTGGATTGTTTGGATTACTGGCTTTAGCGCCGTCCAGCCGCGCGCAGGCCGTTCTCGAAACGCCACAACAAACGAACGACCGCATTCGCGAGCTATCCGCCGCGGCCGCGCGTAGCGCTCCCCATGACTACGTGATCGGTACCGGCGACGTCCTCAGCATTGACGTCTTCGACGTAAAAGAACTCAGCCGCGATGTCCGTGTCAGCCAGACCGGCACGATCGGCATTCCCTTGGTACCGGTGCGCCTGCATGTTGCGGGACTGACGGAAGCGCAAGCCGAACAAAAGATTGCCGAAGTGCTGGAAGCCAACGGGCTGGTGACGCATCCGGACGTAAGCGTTTCCGTAAAAGAGCGGAAAAGCAAGCCGATCACGGTAGTCGGCGCGGTGAACCATCCTTTGGTGTACGAAGCCGACCGCCAAGTAACGCTACTGGAAGTTCTCGCCGAAGCGGGAGGCTTGTCAGCCGACGCGGGCGATCAGGTCATTGTCACGCGCCCGGTGCCCGAGATGACCTTTGATGAAGCCGAGCCTCCAGCTATCGGTGAGGCGGACGCGCCGCCCAAAACTACGGAATCCGCCCGGGCGGAAGCCAAACCGCTTAGTGCCGCGCCCGCCAGCCCAACTACCGATGCAACCGCGGCGAACGCGGCTCCAGCCGAGCCGCCACCGCTTCCGGGCTCCGACGCCCGCTCGCAGAAAATGGTGTTAGGAGCGGCCGCTGCCGGTACTCCCACGGACACTTTTACCGTAAGCCTGAACGACCTGATGGAAAACGGTAACCTCAAAAACAATATGGTATTGCTGGCGGGCGACGTGGTCACGGTGCCGCACTCCGGCATTGTCTATGTTCTCGGCGCCGTCCAGCGGCCAGGCGGATTCGTGCTCACCAACGACCGCGAGCAACTGACCACTTTGAAGATTCTTGCGCTCGCGGGAGGCTTCACCACCACCGCGAAGTCCTCGCACGCCGTCGTGATCCGCAAGGATGCCAGCGGAAAGCAACAGGAAGTCGACGTGGATTTAAAGAAAATTCGCAATCGGCAGCAGGAAGACTTGCAGCTGCAGCCCAGCGACATTTTGTACGTACCGGAAAGCGGCGCAAAGCAGGCGCTGCTGCGATCGGTGGAGTTCGGTGTCGCTTTGGGCTCCGGCGTTGCCTTGTACCGCCTCGCGTATCGCTAGACTATGGCTGAAGACAACAAGCTCGTTGCTCGGGAGAATGGCTCAAACGGCGTCGTTGAGCTGATTCCGCCTTCTTCGCGGCTACCAAACTGGGATCTCTCCCCGCGCGAGCCCCATCTCTACGACTATCTGCTGATCCTGCGGAAGCACCAGTGGCTGATTCTTTCGTTTTTGCTCGCGGTCGTAACCATCGTTTCCATCGCCACGTTTCGCATGAAGTCCGTCTACGTAGCGACAGCCCGGATCGAGATTGATCGCGAAAACGGCAGCATTTTGCCTTTTCAGGGTGTCGATTCCTACGACTACATGATGGACGACAACTATATCGAGACGCAGTCCAAGATTCTGACCAGCGAAACGCTGGCGCTGCAAACCATCCGCAGCAGCGGGTTGGGCGCGCGTCCGGAATTTGCCTCTTCGGATGGTCCTTCGGAAGCGATTGCTATCGGCAGCCTGGAAAATCAGAAACGGCCCGTCGAGTTGGGTGCCTTCCTCGGTAGCCTCGTCATCCGGCGGGTGCCGAACAGCCGGCTGCTCGATGTCAGTTTTGAATCCACCGATCCCCAGTTTGCGGCCCGCGTCGTCAACGAGCACATCCGCAATTTCCAGGACCAGAACATCAAGAGCCGCTACGACGAAACCGCTCGCGCCACGGCTTGGCTGCGTGACCAACTCGAAGAACTCAAGATCAAAGTTCAGGAATCGGAAGACAAGCGCATCGCCTACGAGCGCAAGAACCAGATCTGGACCCTCGACGATAAATCCAACATCACTACCCAACGCCTGGCGGATGTCAACAAAGCCTTGACCGACGCGCAGGACGATCGTATGCGCAAGCAAGCGCTCTACGAGTTTGCCAAGGCGGGCGACATCGCGGATGTACCGGCGTTGCGAGACAACAGCACGCTGCAAAACCTCACCCAGAAGCGGCAGGTCGCTTCGGAAGATTACGTGGATGCGCTGAACCAGTATGGGCCCAACTTCCCCAAGGTTCAGCGGCTGCAAGCACAGCTGAAGGATTTGGATCAACTGATTCAAAAGGAAAACGTCAATACTTTGCGCCGCATCGAGAGTGAATACCGCGAAGCCCGCCAGCGCGAGAACATGATGATGCAGGCGCTCGATGAGCAGAAGGTCGAGGCCAATCAATTGGCCGAACGCCTCGTCGAATACAACATTCTCAAGCGGGAAGCGGAAGCCAATAAGACTCTTTACGACGGCCTGATGACCAAGCTGAAGGAAGTCGATATTTCGTCGGCTTTGCGGTCTTCCAACATTCGGGTGGTGGATCCCGCCATGATCCCGGCATATCCTTCCCGCCCGGCCAAAGCCCGGAATATTGCCCTGGCTTTTCTGGTGGGCCTGGTTGGCGGCATCGGTTTGGCTTTGCTCCGCGAATACCTGGACAACACGGTGAAAACACCCGACGACATCGAGACCCTGGCTCGCTTGCCATCGCTGGCGGTGGTTCCGCAATTCGCCGGCTCCAATGGCAATGGCACCCGCAAGCATCTGCTCAAAGGTGTATCAACCAACGGCCACGACAAGCGCATCGAGCTGGTCGCGCAACATCTACCCAAGTCGCAAATGTCCGAGGCTTTCCGGGCTCTTCGTACTTCCTTACTGCTCTCGCAACCGGGGCGCCCGCCGCAAGTTATTCTGGTCACTAGCGCTTTGCCCCGCGAAGGCAAGACCACCGCCGCCGCCAACCTCGCCGTGACGCTGGCCCAACTCGGCGATCACACGGTGCTGGTTGACGCCGACTTACGCAAACCAGGCGTGGGCCGCTTGCTGAATCTGACCGGTGGCAAATACGCCGGGCTGAGTTCCTATCTCGCCGGCGTGTCCAGCCTCGACCTGGTCACCGTCCCACATCCCGCTATTCCAAATCTTGCCGCCATTCCCACGGGTCCCCTTCCTCCCAATCCGGCCGACCTGCTGTCTTCGAGCAAGCTCACGGAAGCGATCGCCGAACTGCGGAGCAAGTTTAAGTTTGTGGTGATTGACTCCCCGCCGATCATGGCCGCCACCGACGCGGTGATTCTCTCGGTGCAAACCGATGGTGTCCTGCTGGTAGTGCGCAGTGGCGAGACTCCCAAAGAGGCTTTCACGCGCACTCGCGACCTGCTCAATAGCGTCAAATGCCACATGCTCGGCGTCGTGCTGAATGCAGTGGACTCCAGCGCTCCGGACTACTATTATTCTTACCGCTACTATCCTTACTCTTACGGGTACGGACCGCAGGAAGCTGCTGAACTTTCCAATGAACGCGATCATCTCGCCGAAGTGGTCTCTGAGAACTCCCGGCACGATCGCGACGACGACCAGGCTTTGTAAGGAGGCTCTTTGCGTTACTTGATCACCGGCGGCGCCGGTTTTATCGGTTCCCATCTTGCAGAACGGCTTCTGGCGCGCGGCGATCGAGTGATTTTGCTCGACAATCTCTCGACCGGCAGTATGGAGAATGTCCGCCACCTCAAGAGTTCCGGCCACCTGCAATATCATCTCGACAACATCGAAAACCGGCAGTTGCTCGCAGAGGTGGTGGATGAAGCCGACGTTATCATTCACCTCGCCGCCGCCGTCGGCGTGAAGTTGATCGTCGAAAGCCCAGTTCGCACCATCGAGACTAACGTCAACGGCACCCAGATGGTTCTGGAAGCCGCCTGCAAAAAACGCAAGCTGGTCCTCACGGCATCGACTTCCGAGGTCTACGGAAAGAATACCTGTGTACCGTTTCGTGAGGATGCCGATTTAGTGCTCGGCGCAACCACGAAAGGCCGCTGGAGCTATGCCGCCTCCAAAGCGCTGGATGAGTTCCTCGCGCTTTCCTATTGGAAGGAAAAGAAGCTTCCTGTCATTGTGGTCAGGCTGTTCAATACCGTTGGCCCCCGGCAAACCGGCCGCTATGGCATGGTGCTGCCGAATTTCGTAAAGCAGGCTTTGGAGCATGCACCTATTCAGGTCTACGGAAACGGCCAGCAGTCGCGCTGCTTTTGCGATGTCCGAGACACCGCCGAAGCACTGCTTCGGTTGATGGCGACAGATCGTGCCGTCGGGGAAGTGGTCAACGTCGGCAACACCGAAGAAATCAGCATCGAGGGCCTCGCCCATCGTGTCAAAGAACGCACCCGCAGTTCCTCGCGAATCGAGTTCATTCCCTACGACCAGGCTTACGAACCCGGATTTGAAGACATGATGCGCCGGGTGCCTTGCGTGGACAAACTCCACGCGCTGACTGGCTTCCGCCCGCAGACCAGCTTGAATGAGATCATCGACCGAGTTACCGCACACTTTCAGGAAAGGCTGGAACCCGCCGCTCCGCGCGTCGCGGCCAGTAGCGCCGTCTGAAGTTTTCTCGTCTGCGCGACTTCCAGTAGTCCGTCAGGGTCGCGTAAGACGCTTGTTTTCTGCGGATTAGGCGGTTGCGCAGAAAACAGCTTTTCGTCCAAACGTACCACCTCGGCAATTTATTTTCTTTCGCCAAACCTTTTTTGATTTTGAACGTATCCACTTGTAGCGAGACGCGCGTTGTTTTGTCTCCGCCGCCCACACCATCGTCTTTGAGGTCGTGCTATGCCCAATGCTGCGCGCCGGTCGTCTTTTCTCGATTCTATTGATACCGCCATCCGCGATTTGCGCTATTCCCTGCGCACGCTCGCTCGTACTCCCGGATTCACGGCGATCGCCATTCTCACCCTGGCTTTGGGCATCGGGGCCAATACCGCCATCTTCACCCTGCTCGATCAGATTCTTCTTCGCCTGCTGCCCGTGAAAAATCCTCAGGAGCTCGTACTCCTTACGATGCGCGGTCGTCACTACGGCAGCAACTGGGGCGGCAACGCCATCTCCCATCCAATGTTTCGTGATTTCGCGGCACACAACGACGTTTTCTCCGACATGTTTTGCCGCTTTCCTTTTGACGCGAGCGTCGCGTTCAATGGTCAGTCCGAGCACATTCAACTGGAGATGGTGTCCGGAACTTACTTCTCGACACTTGGCTTGAATCCGCTTATCGGCCGCATCTTCACTCCGGATGACGACAAACTCCCTGACGCGTACCCGTACGTTGTTCTGAACTATGCCTATTGGAAGTCGCGGTTCGCGTCCGATCCGGATGTCGTTGGTAAATCCTTGGTGGTGAACAACAACAAAATGACGGTCGTCGGAGTCCTGCAGCCCGGTTTCGATGGCGTCGAACTCGGCCGCTCTCCGCAGCTTTTCATCCCCATCATGATGCAGAAAGAGATCATGGTCGGCAATCCCACCGATATGCTGAAAGAACGCCGCAATCGCTGGGTCAATGCCTTCGGGCGGCTGAAACCTGGCGTCACTCGCCAGCAAGCGAAGGCCGCGCTGCAGCCTTTCATGCACTCCATGCTCGAAATGGAAGTGAAGGATAAAGCTTTCGCGCACGCCTCGCCCTATGACCGCGAGCAATTCCTCAAATGCTATATCGACGTCCTGCCCGGCTCGCAAGGCCGTTCCTACACGCGGCAGACTCTTTCGACTCCTTTGTGGGTGCTCATGGCCACCACAGGCCTTGTGCTGCTTATTGCTTGCGCCAATCTCGCGAATCTCTTGCTGGTTCGCGGTTCGGCGCGCAAAAAAGAAATCGCCATTCGCTTGGCCATGGGTGCTACGCGCCCGCGCATCATCGCGCAACTTCTGATCGAAAGCCTGGCTCTTTCGACGCTTGGTGCGTTTGCTGGCCTGGCTTTTGCCTATTGGGCCGACCGCGCGCTCATGGCTATCTATCTCCCTTCAGATTCCGGCGGGCTGAAAATCTCCACGACTCCGGACGTTCGCATTCTCCTCTTCACGCTTGCGGTCACCATCATGACGGGCGTGCTCTTCGGCCTGATGCCTGCCTTGCAGACGACGAAGCCCAATGTAGCGTCGACCCTCAAGGACGAAGCTGCGGCCGTTGTCGGCGGCGGACACGGCGCGCTGCGCAAATCTCTGGTCATTGCTCAAGTCACGCTTTCTCTTTTGCTTCTGATCGGTGCTGGTCTTTTTACGAAGAGTCTCGGGAATCTTCGCAATCTGGGCCCGGGCTTCAACCCGCAAAACCTGGTCGGTTTTGGAATTGATCCCTCGTACAGCGGCTATACTGTCGCCCGCCTGAAGGCCTTCTATCCTCAATTGCTCGATGCGCTCTCATCGATTCCTGGCGTGCAGGCCACCGGCCTGGCTTCCGTGCGGATTCTGGAAGACAACGAATGGGACAGCAGCATGACTGTCGAAGGGTTCACGCCGCCAACTCCGGACGCGCATCCCGAACCTTTCATGAACACGATCAGCCCCAACTATTTCGCCACCCTGGGTGTGCCCATCATCATGGGCCGCGATTTCCGCCCGAACGACACGCGGGAGGTGAAGCACAATCCCGAAGAACAGGGCGACATGGGCTGGACCCCGGCTGCCGTAATGATCAATGAAACGTTCGCCAAGAAATACTTTCCGGGCCGCAATCCGGTTGGTATGCACATCGGTTTCGGCGAAGACCCTGGCACGCCCACCGACATGGAAATCATCGGTGTCGTCAAGGACATTAAGTACACCAACCTGCGTGACGAGATCCCTGCCCAGGCTTATCTGCCGTACATGGCGGACCGCTTTCTCGGCGGCATGAACATTTATGTTCGCACCACCGCCGATCCCACGCTGCTGATGTCCTCCATTCGCGCCAAAATGCGGGACCTGGACCCGAATATTCCGATCAACGATATGCACACCACCGAGGTGCAGATCAGCAATTCGCTTTCGAGCGAGCGCATGATTGCCAGCCTGTCGGCGGTGTTCGGTTTTCTCGCCACACTTCTTGCCGTCATCGGGCTCTACGGCGTCATGGCGTATACGGTTGCACAGCGGACGCGCGAGGTCGGCATTCGCATGGCTCTGGGCGCCGCGCAAGGCAAGGTGATTTGGATGGTGATGCGCGAGGTTCTGATCCTCATTGCGATTGGCGTGGTGGCTGGCGTACCTGCTGCGTTAGGTCTCACGAAGCTGGTGCAGTCGCAGCTGTTTGGCCTTACTCCCCACGACCCAGCCACGCTAGCGGTCGCGACGATCGCGCTAGCTGCGGTGGCATCCGCGGCCGGCTACATTCCCGCTTGGCGCGCCAGCCGTCTCGACCCAGTGCGCGCGCTCCGCTACGAATAAGGCAGCTGCTCAAGGCGGGGCCCGCCGCTTTGCTGGTGCGTGCCACTACTATCCCTTTCTCTATTTGCGACTCGCGCTGTCGGCGCGCTGGACCTGTGCGTGCAGGAAGTCTCGGACAATGCGATTGCATTGGTCGGAAACAGCCGGCTCGCTATGCGGACTATGCTTTCCAGTCTCGAGGAATTTCACGTGCGCTTGCGGAACCGTATCTGCTACCCGCTCCATTTCTCCCGGTTCCGTTCGCGGATCAAGCCTCCCGTGCAGGAAAAGTGTTTTGACCGTTAGCTCGGAAAGACGGCCATCGTACAAGTCCTCATCCGGGGTTCGTACCGCATCGGCGATGCGGATCCAAGCGCCGCAGTTTCGCCGCGGCACTCTTGGCCAGGTTTCGCCGTGGTCCTTCTTGAGAAGTTGTTGCGTCTCGTCTCCCAAATCTTCCGGGCGCGCCGTAAATCTTTCAAAGAATCCGCGCGACCTGGGCTTTTTCTTTAGATAATGAAACGCCTCGAGAATGAGGGCGGCGCATCTTGCCGGCGCTAGCAAACCGATCATCGCGGAGATCACCGCTCCGTCGCTGTGCCCCCACAAAACCGCCCGCTCGATGCCTAGACCGTCCAAAAACGCGATCGTCTCGTACGCTGCCCGGCGATGAAAGTCGAGCGGCATCTCGCTGTCCACGCGCGTCGAGCCTCCATAGCCCGAGCGGTCCGGAATCAGAATTCGATAGTCGCCCTGAAATGCGGCAATCTGCGCATCAAACGGGTACACTCCGTAGCCCCAACCGCCATGCAGAAACACCAGCGGCTGCCCCTCACCAAATGCGCGGTAATGAATGCCCACCGGATGAATTCCCGGCGCATGCTGCGACTCCTTCAATTCAAGTGTCCCCAACGCGGACCTCCCAAAAACTGCGGGCGACATCCGCCTCACCGTTCTGGCTTCTGAATTCGGCTTGCGAGAATTGCGTTCTCTGAGATGAACCTCGTCACCATATCATTGGCCCGCCTTTCCCGCGAAGAGAGCGGCTCGTGCCTTGAACTTTCAGCCTTGATCCTCAAGCATAAAACTTCGATTGGCATCGAGCCTTTTCTTCCGTGGATGGAGGAGTGTGGTACAGACGGAAGCGCGGGATCACACAACGGGCTTGTTGGGTCACGAAACAAAAGAACGGCCGGCAACCTTCGTTGCCGGCCGTTTGACTGAACAGTTCGGGTTAATTGCGCTTAGCGATGCCCACCACCGTGGCCTCCGCCGCCGTGGAACCCACCTCCACCGTGGAACCCACCTCCGCCGTGGAATCCGCCGCCTCCATGAGAACCACTGTTGCCATGGAAGCCACTGCCGCCGCGGAATCCGCCGTTAAAACCGCCTCGCGCAACTCCACCGCGGGGTGCTGCGAAGGCGCGGCCGCCGCCGAATCCTGGACGACCAGCGAATCCCCGGCCGCCTTCCCAGCCTCGACCACCGAAGCCCCGGCCTCCCCAATAACCACGGCCGCCCCAGTAGCCATGGCCCCAGCCATGGAACCAGGGCCCGGCACCGATAAATATGCCGCCCGCAAACCAGTCAGGGCCGTAATAACCATAGGGGGCGCAGGCATATGGATAGTAGCCATAGTAGCCGTAAGGACAAACGGGAGCGGGTCCGTAGTCGTAATAACCTGGGCCAACCCCAATACCTACGCCGAAGCGAACTTGTGCATGGGAAGGAAGAGCGGCTGGGAGAGCGCAAATCGCAAGTAACGCCAAATATCTTAAATAACGCATGATCGTTTCCTTTGGGACCCGGACCGCTTGTCCAGTTCGAATTCACCGGATCCAGCGCCCCAGCCTGACTTTGATCTGGGGGCCTACGTAATTAAAAACGGGAGTGGGCAAAAAGTTGCTCAGAGTCAGACGCGTGGTGCTAAAGAGTACCAGTACTGCGCTGGACTGGCGACTCTCCCTAGGTTGCCCTGGCGAGATCAAAACAAATCATGCGGCCGCGGGAATTGCCCTGTGGCCCGAAACTGCGGCAAGCTGGGAAAAGCAGCCCTCGCTGCAAAGGGACGCTTTGCGGGGTATAGTTCGTCTGTTAAGATAAAAGACTCGGTTTCGCAACTCTCAGACTAATTCTGCTGCCGATTCGCAGCGAAGTAGGAAATAAACGATGGCTTTGAAGTGTGAACTTTGCGGCAAAGCGCCGCACTATGGCAACGTAATCAGCCACGCCAACAATACCCGGCGGAGGCGGTGGAATCCGAACCTCCGGCGGATGAAGGCGGTGGTTGGCGGCACCCGGAAGCATCTCCGCGTTTGCACGGCCTGCATTCGCGCCGGCCGCGTGAAAAAAGCGGCCTGAGCACCATCCTTGAAATCCGCACAAGGGATCGCATATGGGAGCACCAGCCTGCACGCGTGGAAGCGTCCGGCGCGCATGCGAGTGCTGTTGCCGCTGCTGGCCGCCGGGGTCCTGTTTGGTGGCTGCAAGCAGAAAGCCCAGCCGGCCCCAGACGTGTGGGCGGTAGTGAATGGCCAGGAAATCAAACGCGACGACGTGGATAAATACTACCGGACGCGAGTGAATCCAGAGGGCCAAGAACCATCGCAGGAAGAGGCCCTGTCGCTGAAACTCAACGTTCTCGATGAGCTGATCAACAACGAGATTCTGCTGGAACGCGCGAAGAAACTGAACCTGGAAGCCAGCGACGGCGAAGTCGAGGATAAATTCACCGAGCTGAAGAGCCCCTACACGGAAGACGAATTTCAAAGACAACTCAAAGAACGCGGCGTGTCCGTGGACGACCTGAAACGCGACTTGCGGCGGCAGCTTTCGATTCAGAAGCTGTTGAATCGCGAAGTCGTGGCGAAGATCACGATCACCGACCAGGATGTGACCGACGCGTTCAACGCCAACAAAGCGCAGTTCAATGTGGTCGAACCGCGCTACCGGATTTCTGAAATTGTCGTGACACCCCGCAAAGAGTCTCAAATTCGCAACCTCAAAAATGATGATGCGACCACCGAGGCAGAAGCCGAGCGCAAGGTCAAAATGTTGATGGACAAGCTGAACAGTGGCGCGGACTTTGCGCAACTGGCCATGGACTATTCGGAAGACATGAACTCTGCGGCCATGGGCGGGGACTTGGGGTACGTGCCGGAATCCGCATTGAACCAGTCCGATCCCGCGCTCAAGCGAGTTGTGCTCGGGATGAAAGCGGGACAGGTTAGCCAGCCGATGGCAATCCAAGGCAAAGACGGGCCGCGAATTGTGATCCTGAAGCTGATTTCGCGCGAGTCGCCCGGGCAGCGGAACATTTCCGATCCGCAGGTGCAACAAACGATTCGCGACACGCTGCGCAACCACAAAGAGCAGCTGCTGCGCGCTGCGTATCTCTCCATCGCGCGTGACGAAGCGCGCGTGACCAACTATCTGGCGCAACAAATCATTGAAGCGGCGGGGAAGCTCCCGGATGCGGCGAAAACGGACCTGCCGCCGAAATCCGCGCCACCTGCGATACATTAGAGCTGAACGTGTCTAGGAAACGACACAGAGAATTTCGCCAGCGTTGACCGGCTGACCTTCTTTTGCCATGAACCGCTCGACCGTGCCGGTCTTCGGCGAGCGAATTTCGTTCTGCATTTTCATGGCTTCCACAACCAGGAGCCCCTGCCCCGCCTGAACTTTCTCCCCCGCCTGCACCAGAATTCGCACCACTTTGCCAGGCATCGGCGCTGCCACCTGCTGTCGCCCCTCGGCTTGCAACAAGCTCTGCCGGCGGCTGCGCCACGCCCGCGGGTCCGTGACCTCCGCGGTGAACTCCCGCAAGGGCGTTTGCAGTTTCAACGGGCCATTCGGTAGTTGCGTGACCTGAAAGGCGTAGGAGCGGCCGTCGATCAGAACGGAAACTGTGTGAGGATCGATCTCCACCAAATCTGCGTCGATGGGCTGACCGTCCAACGAGATGCGCCAGGACTCGCCGTTGCGTAGCAGCTCAACCATTCGCCGCTGCTTGCCGGAGGCACCAGAAACGAGGACTTCAAATTTCATGGCCGCCGATCCACTTGTTCCCGGCGGCCTTCGAGCTTCCAACGGGAAGGCGAATGAGAACCGGAGGAGGACATTGAATGGTCCGAGTTTCGCGCAGGCTTTTCAGCCTGCCACGCCGCGGCAGCAATCGCGACGGCGTCCGCGGTCCGATCCGCGTCGGCGTCATCGGTGGCGGCACGACTGCGGCGAAGCAGTTCGTCGAGCCACTTGGTGTGAATTTCGCCGCGCAAGAATTCGGGTTCGGCAAGAATACGCCGGAACAGGCTGGCATTTGTCTTGATTCCCGCAATGCTGTACTCGCCGAGGGCCCGGCGGAGCCGCGCGATCGTTTCTTCGCGGCTGTTACCCCACGCGATCAACTTGCTTAGCAGAGGATCGTAGTCCATCGGCACGGTCCAACCCTCGTAAACACCGTCATCCATGCGGATGCCCGGACCGCTAGGAGCGTGACGCGAAAAGATTGTGCCGGGTGAAGGGAAAAAATTGTTGTCCGGGTCTTCCGCGTACAGGCGGACTTCCATGGCATGGCCGCGGGGCGTGATGGTTTCCCAGGCAAACGGCAGGCGATGACCGGCGGCAATCGCGATCTGCAGCTTGACGAGGTCAAGCCCAGTCACTTGCTCCGTAACGGGATGTTCCACTTGGAGACGCGTGTTGACCTCGAGAAAATAAAAATTGAGATGGGCATCCACAAGAAACTCAACCGTGCCGGCATTTACGTACCCGCCCGCCCGCGCCAAACGAACTGCCGCATCGCCCATTTTCTTGCGCAGTTCCGGCGTGACCACCAGAGACGGCGCTTCCTCAACAACTTTTTGGTGACGTCGCTGTACTGAACACTCGCGCTCGCCCAAAGAAACGACCCGGCCATGCGCATCCGCGAGAATCTGAATCTCTACATGGCGCGGCTTTTCCAGATATTTCTCGAGATACAGACGAGCATCTCCGAAAGCATTGAGCGCCTCGGAGGAAGCGTCACGCCATGCGGAAGCAAACTCGGATAGGTGGGCCACCACGCGCATGCCCTTGCCGCCACCGCCAGCGACGGCTTTCAGCAAAACCGGGTAGCCCATGCTCTGCGCCAGAGCTTGCGCCTCTTCCGCGCGCTCGATGGGGTTGTTTGCGCCCGGCACAGTAGGCACGTCAGCGCGGCGAGCCAACTGGCGGCCAGCGGTTTTTGAGCCCAGGGCTTCCATGGCATCGGCGCTGGGTCCAATGAAAGTGACGCCGGCCTCCGCACATGCGCGGGGCAGCGCGGGATTCTCGGCGAGGAAACCATAGCCGGGATGCAGAGCGTCGCAACCCGCGCGGCGAGCGACAGCCATCAATTTGTCCACCCGCAAATAGCTTTCGCGGGAGGCTGCGGGGCCCAGGGGATACGCTTCATCGGCCAGTCGCACGTGCAGGGACTTGCGGTCCACTTCACTGAACACCGCGACCGATGCAATTCCGAGTTCACGGCAGGCGCGGACGATGCGCACGGCAATTTCGCCGCGGTTGGCGATCAGAATTTTTCTGAACATGGGCTAAACGCCCGGAGAGTGTAGCATGGCTGGTAGCCGAGACACGGAAGAGCCGCCAGAGCCACCCGGCAGAATGAACACCGCGGGTTGACCGACAACGCGACTTGGGCGGACGCGATTTCCTAGGTCAGAGTGATCTGCAGTTCGAATTGCATCGAATGCGGGATGCCGCGCGGGACGATGCCGACGCGCTCCAGCCGCGGGGTGTCCAGCAGCACGTTCATCAACTTGTGGAGGGTTAGGGAGTCCACGAGATAGCGCGCGGTCAAACCATTGGGTACGGGAGAACTAGCCACCTCGGTTGCGTACGGCGCGATGCCGTATTTGTTTTTGAGGCTGGACACGATATTGACCAAATCTGCGAGATTTTCCTTTTCCAAGCCGCTGAAGCGCAGTTTGTCGAGCAAATAGTAGTCGAGCGAATATTCGCGGGCAGTCGTAGCCATGCAGAGTTCCTCCAAGCCAGGAATGTAGTGGAGGCCGGGATGAGCCGGCGGAAGGGTGGACACTGAGAATAGAATCGGCAGAAGACGGGGTCAACTTTAGGAGTGAGGTGAGCCGCGAAAGAACAACTAGGCAAGACCTGCCTAGATTCTCGGCCGGTTCGCTCGCCAGGCTTACAGCTTTCAAAGAGGGATGTTGCCGTGTTTTTTGCGCGGGTTGGTGTCCCGCTTGTTCTCGAGGGCGCGAAGGGCGGTGATGACGTGAGCCCGCGTCTCGGCCGGCTCGATGACCGCGTCGATGTACCCCTTTTCCGCAGCCACAAAGGGGTTCGCAAAGCGGTCGCGAAATTCTGCAATTTTGTCCTGGCGCAAGCCTTCGCGCTCGGATTCGGGCACTCTATCCAGTTCGCGTTTGTAGACGATGTTGACCGCCCCTTCCGGCCCCATCACGGCAATTTCGGCCGAAGGCCAGGCGAAATTCGCGTCGGTGCGGATGTGCTTGCTGGCCATCACGCAGTAGGCTCCGCCGTAGGCCTTGCGCGTAATGATCGTGATTTTCGGCACGGTCGCTTCGGCAAAGGCGAAGAGCAATTTCGCGCCGTGCTTGATGATTCCGCCGAACTCCTGCTGCGTGCCCGGCAAAAATCCCGGCACATCTTCAAACGTAATCAGCGGAATGTTGAAAGCATCGCAGAAACGCACAAAACGCGCGCCTTTGATCGAAGCATTGATGTCGAGCACGCCGGCGAGAAAGGCCGGTTGATTAGCGACTAGTCCCACCGGGCGCCCGTCCAGGCGCGCGAAGCCCACGACAATATTCTTCGCGAAGTGTTCGTGAACTTCGAAAAAGTAGCCGTCGTCCACAATGGAATGAATCGCATCCTTGATGTCATAAGGCTTTAGGGCCTCCGATGGAACCAGTGTGTTCAGGGACTCTTCGCGGCGGTCCCAGGCATCGCTGCAGGCGCGGCGCGGTGGGTCTTCCAAATTATTGGAGGGGAGAAAGCTGAAGAGCTCGCGAATCATCGCCAGGCAGTCCGCGTCGTCCACGGCGACAAAATGTGCCACACCACTCTGTTCATTGTGGGTCATGGCACCACCGAGTTCGTGCTTGGTAACTTCCTCGTGCGTAACCGTTTTGATGACGTCGGGCCCGGTTACGAACATGTAGGAAGTGTCGCGCGTCATGAAAATAAAATCGGTGATGGCCGGCGAATAAACAGCGCCGCCGGCGCAAGGGCCCATGACCGCGCTGATCTGGGGGATTACGCCGCTGGACAACGTGTTGCGCAGAAAAATGTCCGCATAGCCGGCGAGTGAAGCGACGCCCTCCTGAATACGCGCTCCGCCGGAGTCGTTCAGCCCGATAACCGGCGCTCCTGAGCGCATGGCCAAATCCATAATCTTGCAGATTTTTCGCGCATTGGCTTCGGAAAGGGAACCGCCAAACACCGTGAAGTCTTGCGCAAAAACGTAAACCAGCCGTCCGTCGATGCGGCCAAAGCCGGTCACGAACCCATCGCCGACGGGCCGCTGCTCGTCCATGCCAAAATCGGTACAACTGTGGCGGACGAATTTGTCCAGTTCTTCAAAGGAGGCCTCATCGAGCAGCAACTGAATCCGTTCTCGCGCCGCCAGCTTGCCAGCCTTATGCTCCCGTTCGCGGCGCTCCGGCCCGCCTCCGGCCTCGGCCT
>Ga0335073_10002347_pt1 | contig 25906 bp, 19 predicted proteins | sample Lox_Sample_22_FD_207093 | JGI IMG/M metagenome (GOLD analysis project Ga0335073, IMG submission 207093) | Soil microbial communities from Loxahatchee National Wildlife Refuge, Florida, United States - Lox_Sample_2.2 | ecosystem: Environmental > Terrestrial > Soil > Wetlands | place: USA... | reverse complement strand
TCTATACAATTGAAGGTCCACTCCAAATTGGATGCTCGGATATCCACACAACATCCACGTGGCTTAACAAATTGATTCAAACGTGATGCTCTCCATGCCACAATACATGTATGGATCATGATTTGCGGGCCAGGCCGCTCCAGACTAAGCCTCCTTGCACTGCACGCAAAAACCGTGATGCCCGAGCAGCCCGACTTCCACGTCCACTGCGGTGCAACGGCTCAGCCTTGTTCAATGATGACATTAGCTTTCTCATGCCCACCTTGCGGCTTACACCTCAAACTTTCATGAATGCGATTTTCTTTTGAACTACATCACAATCATCCAACCGCAAGCAGGAACGCGCCCCCAGTGGCCCAGCAAGTTGAACACCCCGATCACGCTGTTTCAGGCTACGATCAAGGACACATAATACTTCTGCACTTCTGAGGCCTCTGGATCTCATTCTCATGGCCATGGAATCCCTCGCTGCTGCTGGGTTGGCCGGTAATATCCTTCAGTTTGTTGATTTTGCCAGCAAGCTCCTCTCAGGCGCTCGGGATCTCTATCTTTCTGTGCATGGAGCGAAGCAGGACAATTTGGAGTCAGAGGCTCTCGCCAAACACATTATTCATCTTGTTGCAGAGGTCCAGCCGCCAAAACATACTCTAGGAGTTCGTCTAAGCCAGGACGTGGAGCTGCTGAGCGATCTGAGTACTCAGTGTTTCGAAGTATCGAATGAGCTTTTGTCAATACTCAATAGTCTCAAAGTCAAAGGTGTTCACAGAAGTTGGGAGAGTTTCCATAAAGCGTTTCGGAGCGAATGGAAAAAGGACCACATCAATGCCCTTCATCAGAGACTCGAGCTTATTAGCGCTCAAATTCGGGATCATATCTTCGAAAATAGATACTTAACAATAATGCGCACTCTGCATAACCTTGGCAACGAAAATAAACGCCTTTTAGCTTCGCGAGACACTGAGATCGCGGAGATTAGAAAGATATTCGAACAGCATTCCGAAGAACATGAGGCAGAAATTACATCCGAAGATTCTCGGGAGAATACCGGACTACATCTGTCTGCAATTAACACAAGAGGTAGGCAATACTTTGCTGAACAGACAGTTTTAAACTTCTTGCGCTTTACAACCATTGATGACAACCTTATTCAAGTGGCGGCCACACATGATCGTACCTATGAGTGAATTTTGGACAATGAGGATGAAAAGATCACTAATGGACCATATACCGGTTTCGTTGAATGGCTTTCACATGAAGATCCCATATTCTGGGTCTCTGGGAAGCCTGGATCTGGCAAGTCAACGCTCATGAAGTACCTCAGCTCCCACCCACGGGTACTCTTCTAGAACCATGGGTAGGAGACTGTCAACTAATTACTGCGAAATATTTTTTTCTGGAACTTTGCCAAAGATCGTCTTCAAAAATCGCAATGTGGCCTTCTCCATTCCATCCTCTATCAGATCTTACGTTCGAACCCAGACTTGATGCAGCCAGCTTTCTCCGATATATGGGATGCCCTTAGCATATACAGTCCGGAATATGGAATAGACATTCTCAAAACCAAAGACAATGTTGAAAGTCTTCTGGCAATATTCAGCAATGTGTGCAATCATTTGGAAGGTAGAACAGTTAAATTCTGTTTCTTCATCGATGGACTCGACGAGTATGAGGCCGTCCTGAAACTATCATCAAAGTCATCCACCAGCTCAAATCGATGCATACGATGAAAATTTGCTTATCAAGCCGTCCTTGGAATGAGTTCGAGGATGCTTTTGGAAGACAAAGCCAGTGGAAGCTCTACATGCATGAGTTGACAACTCAAGATATTCGAAGTTTCGCGGAAGACAATCTTGCAAGAGACGAAAGGTTCATGGAATTGAGAAAACATGATGATCGATGTCCGGACTTTATAGAAGAGATCGTTCAGACCGCTGATGGCGTCTTCCTCTGGGTGTTCCTTGTTGTCAGGTCGCTCCTGGAAGGGCTCACTAATGCTGATCGCATTGTTGACCTTCAGAGAAGACTATGAGAACTACCAACCGATCTTTACGCATTTTTCGACCGCATTCTTCCGAGCATAGACGAACCTTATCGGCAGCGGGCTGCATGCCTCTTCCTGATTACTTTGGAATCCTCCTGCCCGCTACCGCTCTCCATTTATTGGTTCATTGACGAAGATAACCTAGATTATTTGCGGGGTTTGAAAACCGAGTCAATCAGCCTCGAAACGGCGGAATTTCGTGTTAAGCAGATGCGGAAGAGGCTGGACACAATCTCTAGAGGATTGCTTGACTGCCCTCCAAGAGCGAACAGAAACTTTGACACAGCGTCCGAAAATTGTAATGTTCAATTTCTGTATCGTATGGTCGGAGACTTCATGAAGCAACCTCAGGCGGAAGCTTTCCTGCGCCAACTGGTGAGAAAAGATTTCTACGTGGACGAGGTTATCTGTGAAGCGATCATTGCACAGTTCAAAACATTGCCGCAGGGTAATGATATTGACCATACCCGGTTCTACACCCATACTTTGGCCCCCAAACTTACGCCTGCTCTTTTCCATCATGCAAAGAAGTTGAGCGATATTTATCTTGACGAAAGGCCCGAGATTCGCATAGTCGACGAATTGGATGCCACCTTACGGCTCTTGGACGAACAGAAACGATTGAGACCTTACTATTCCATTGCTATCCCTGCTTTCGGACAACTCATCAAGACCAATTCCATAGATTTAGACATTTGTTCGATCCCGGCAGCCGCCATCAGTAACAGACTCTTCCATTACGTAGAGGAAAGAGTTGGTGTACAACTATTCTCACGTACAGGACGCGGGGTATCTTCTTTGGAGCTTTTCGTTATCCGCAGCAAAAGGAAAGACTTGGAAGATGAGGATCTTCAAATGTTGCGGCTTCTTCTGGAAAAGGCAGCCGCGGATTTGAACTTAGGGAAATGGATTATCATGGATACTTTTGTTAAATTCTTAGGGCTTTTACGTTCCGCAACCTCGTCATCGTTCGACCAAAGGCCTATATCACCAATTGAAGCGGCTGAATTCACAGTTAGACGGTTCCCGAGTGAAAGCCATAAGATATCTCCTCAAGAGTTCCAAGTCATTCAAGAATTTCTTCGTGTCCTAGGGAAAGAACGCTTGGCTGACCCTGATGCTAACATCGGATCGCAGAGGGTCATAAAGGTGCTTGAGGAGATACTCAGTCCAGATCAGTTCGGTTCGTTGGAAATAACTTCTGTTGCAACATGATCGGAAGAGGTTGACGGTCTTCCGAAACCGTTCTTCGAAAAGATCATATCTACATGCCTTTGGACGACAGGATGGTGAGGGCAGCAATCTCAAGTCTTGCCGTGAAATGGACGAGCGAGAATCAAATTGATTATATCGGCCCGCTAGGGGTACAAAATCTATTAGTTTTTTGTACAACAGCGTTGAAAGCTTGCAAGCTCGATGTAGATCTGATTACGTGATACGATATGGCATCGGCTTAACCTCGGGACTGTGACTGATTCTCATTGTCGTCTGGCTCTAACTTTCACTCCCTTTGAACCAACCGCGACCGTTCAAAAGCTGTGTTGCGAACGCCTACCTCGGATTCTTGCGGTTGTTCACGGGTGAACAGCTCCAGGAGAGGGAGTCGGTGTCTACGATCCTCTTTTTCTCGATCTCTCTTTGGTCTTTGGGATTGACCTTTAATTCCTTTCTCACATGCCCTCAACCCAACCTCCGCTTCGACCGCCACCACCCTCCACTCGTCGAGAAACTCTGCTCTTCAAGTTTTCAGAAGTCTCGATTCACCGTGATCATCTGCTTCTGACCGACCGTATTATCTGAGCACCATGGCGACGGACGGCTCTTCAAAGCCCTTCTCGTGGGGCGGCATCACTGGCCAACCACTCTCAACTGCCATGCCTACAGAACACGAGCTGAAGCTGCAAGAATCTCTCATTACAGAACTTCGGGCGCAGAACAATTTTGCTAGCGCCGAAGACATCGAAATACGAAAGCAAACCCTCAATCGATTGCAAAAGATCGCTCAGGACTTCGTTCGCCATGTGGGAAAGAAGAAAGGCCTCTCTCAATCTGCTATCGACAACGCAGGAGGCAGGATCTTCACCTTTGGCAGTTACCGACTTGGAGTATTTGGGCCCTCTTCCGATATCGATACGCTTCTAGTTGCTCCCAAGCATGTCGGCCGTAGCGACTTCTTCGAATATTTCCCTGATCTTCTGAGGAAGATGTCTCCTCCCGGAGCTATCAAAGAACTCACACCTGTTCCCGATGCCCACACACCCATCATTAAATTGAAGTATGCTGACGTCGACATTGATCTCATCTTTGTGAGCCTCAAAACGAACTCGATCCCCAACAACTTAGACCTGAAAGAAGAAAGTCATCTGAGAGGCTTGGACGAAACAGATCTACGAAGTATAAACGGCGCCCGTGTATCTGATGAGCTTCTGAGCTTGATTCCAGAGACTAAGGCCTTTCGTTACACACTTCGTACCATCAAACTCTGGGCTCAGCGTCGTGGAATCTACGGCAATGTCTTCGGCTTCCCAGGAGGTATCGCGTGGGCATTGTTAGTCGGCCGAATCTGTCAGCTGTACCCTTGCGCTACGGGTGCAGTCATAGTAGTCAAGTTTTTCAACCTCATGGCTCAATGGCGTTGGCCAAAGCCTGTGATGCTAAAGGTTCACCAAGAGCAAGGTCCTCTTCAAGTCCGCGTCTGGAATCCATCCATCTACCCAGCGGACAAATTCCATCTCATGCCCATCATTACGCCGGCCTATCCAGGCATGTGCTGCACTCACAATGTTACCGAATCCACCAAAACAATCATCATTCGCGAGCTGAAACGCGCCAGTGGTATCGCAAACGACATCCTCCAAGGCAAACAGCAATGGAACGCGCTGTTTGAGAAGCACACCTTCTTCACTGATGATTACAAGCACTATCTCAGTGTTCACAGTGCAAGCCGAAGCAAAGAAGCTCAGCAGATCTGGTCGGGCTACGTCCAATCCCGTGTCCGTCGGTTGATTAGCCTCATCGAGGCGTCTGCAAAGGGTGTCAAGCTCGCACATCCTTACGTCAAAGGCTTTGATCGCGCCCATGTGTGCAAGGTGGAAAACATCAACTCCATCATGCTAGGAGAGACCAAGTTCCAGGTGAAAGAAGTCCCCGAGTCCATTCCTGACGGGCAGATAGTGCTCTACACCACGACATTCTATCTTGGACTAGAAATCAGCGACGTTGTTGGTGAACTTGACATTTCAAATGCAGTTCGCGAGTTCTGTGACCAGACCACACAGTGGCAATCTTTCATAAGCGATAACAATGAACTCAAAGTTGTACACACGCGCTGCTACGACCTCCCTGACGACGTTTTCGAACCTGGAGAGAAGCGACCACTTAAGAAGAAGAAAAAGAAGGCTCAAGCAGCCAAGCAAGCGTCGTCCACCAATGCAATTGACGGCACACAAGAGACGGCTTTGCTCAAGCGAAAGTCATCCGATGCTTCGGAAACACCAAATGCTAAACGACAAAAGGCTCAGGATACAGTTTCGAAAGTTCCATCTCAGGTACGAAATTCTTTGCAGACTCCTCCGTTGTATCGACCAGTTTCCTCAGCTGCTGGTCTTACCGAATATCTGTCTGCTAATCCTCCAATCGAGCAAGTGAAGAAAGCAAAAACTAAACGTAGATCAGACCGTCGACGGCACAAGTAACCCGAATGTCGTGGTTACACCCACCCCAGCAGGTTGAAAAGTGACAAAATCGCGTTGTGAGCAGTCTCACGAATGCCATCATTTCATAAACTTTCAACTAATGACGACCATTTAGGCACCTGTTGCACGGATATGTCTAGCTTATGTCTAGATGGTTTTGGAATGCGAATTCGCCCACAAGGGCTTACGGTTACCGGAGGCAGCGTCCTTTGGATGACTGGCCAACTGATTACCCTTTAGGAACGTCCCGCACCGAGCGGTCGACTCGTTAAGTGCTACAGTTCCAATCGAAGCACGAAGGGTGAATCAACAAGCATACGGCTAAGGCATCAGATTGCCAAGCGAGCTGAAGCTGGGTATGGTGGTACATTGCTGATTTGGGTTGCAACGAAAACGGCCTCTGGGGATAAGTGGCTGGTCAGAGTGGTGTGCAAAGTTGGTGAAGAAACGTCGAAAATGTACACGTCGAAAAGTCCATCAGACTAAACATAAGTAGTGTAGGCAGATTGAATAGAAAATACAATTTCGAGGTCATGGGCCTCAACAATCCGAAAACTCGTCTCTTAGGCTTTTCTGTATTTCACTGTCAGCGCCGATTAATTGTGCGAGTGTCGAGTGATGACTTGAAGCACCGTCAATATCTTTTGGCTCATGCGAGACTGGATAAGCAGTTGCTGATATCGTCATACCATAAAGTCCATTTCGGGCAACAACGAAAAGTCAAAAGTATTTCCCTATAGCTCTCTGATAGATACCTTAATCTACTCAACTCTTCGTGAATCTCTTCATCATTGGTAGCTAAGTTTTGTTGACTTGATATTCTAAGACCGGCGTCGCGGTCATCACTTGGGATGATAATGTCGGCCTCTTCTCTAAGGAAGGCAGCGAAATAGTTCTTGGCTGACTACTAAATCGGTTCTCTATTGACTGCTTCAGCATCCAGTCTGTAGAGCAGCATCAAAATCACCATCGCTTTTACATATCAATGACTTCAGGCTCAATCGCTCTCCCTCCTTCAAGCAAGAGACTAGTGATAGTGACAATGCTATATCCCCTCCTCTTTATTTCCGGAATCACTTCGCGTAGCATTGGAAGTGTCCAGGATCTCCTATCATGACAAATGATAATCCCACCCGGACGCATCATGCTAAGAATGTGATCCGCGTTCCACTTCCACATCGAAATCTGTGGATCGTGCGGATAAATGCTGCCAAGCACAAGCTGATAACCAAGTCTCTTCATCAGTGCCCTCATTCGATTGCTGAATAGACCTGAACCGGGTCTGAAGTATCTGGGAGCAGACTTGACACCAGTGATAGCATACGCCTTATTGATCAGAAATTCCACTTGATGAATCTCCTCTGTGAGCGTGGTATCGCTGAGTGATCTCGAAGGCTCATCGTGCATCGCGTGGTTCCCTAGTTCGTTTCCTCCGCGAATGATTTCTTCCAGCATTGGTCGATTTCCTTGGGCTTGGGACCCGATGAGAAAGAACGTTGCCTTTGCGTCGTTCTCGGCCAGAATTTGCAGAATGTCCTTGGTATATTGTGAAGGCGCATCATCGATGGTTAAAGCGACCACTTTTCGATTTGTTTCGACGGCCCAGAGTACGTCCGGCCATCGGCGTTGGAAGTATCTGATGATGAATGCTGGCGGTTTATAGACGAAGTACAGCGGCGTAATCAGAACGAATAGCACACCCAAGAGTAACAACATGGTTGCAAGTCTCGATCGCCTGGCTCGTCTGTGCAATTTCGATGGAAGTCGAAAAACACTAAATAGGCGAGGCATTTGGACTGGAGAAGGTCGTCACTAATGCGCAGTGGTTGAGATCGAAAGTCCCGACAACCTTGTGAATTCACTGCCAGGAAGCTTCCTAGCGCAAGTCCATGGTAATAAAAGGAATAAAAGATCGAGATTCAAGAGAATATCGATTGGCCGATCCAGATTTCGATGATTCGATTCAACACAGCGGACAAGGTAGCGGAACTTCCGAAAAGGGGTGTTTCGAACGAGAGACAAGAGATTGCAGGTTTTTAGAAAGATAGAACGCTAGTAACTCGAATTGCGTATCTGATCTTATTTACCTTTATCTATTCACAAGGCTCGAAGTAATTTGTGAATGGGCGTAGGTAGAAGTATGCGGTAATATGCGGCTAAAGTGGTAGCCGTTGACGTTATACCGCGCCCTGCATCCGAACGCCTTTGATTAATTACGGTAGTTCGTTCAAATGTAACCGAGCTCCAACTTCAACATTCTGTCAATCACCACGAACCATGATTTGACATCAGTCACTCTCTTCAAATCAATCAAATCCTTCTTAGCAATGTCCACCATCTTGAATGATGATTCGTCTCGGGATGTGTCTAAGCTGTGGGAGAATGCGCCACCACCACTGGCTGCTCTCTTCCTAATCAAGTTCGACGTTAAGGTCGGGTGAGTTTGCTTGCAAGTCGTTCACGAGCATCCAATCTAACATTTCTAGGTATACCCTATCATGGAATAGGTCGATTGACGGAGGTATGTCCATCACCATCATTCAACACCCTCTACGCGATCCTTTCTGACGCTTCCAAGTTACCCTTGAAGGAGTTGTCGAATATAAAAGTCTCCCTTCTGGTCTGCATAATGTAAAAGAAGATTTGGTGTACTTTATCGATGGTCAGTTTGCTGGTTTGAGTGCATTCGTCAGTGGTCACGGCAGTGAAGATGAACGCAATGCTCGATTTGTTGCCGTTGGATTACTATTGCCCTTGAACGACGGCAGGCTAGGAAGAGCGTGGCTTCACGCAACACAGCTTAAGGAACTTGCAAAGTGAGTACATTTGGTCTCTATGAGCTCGGCAGCGTCTAACATCAAACGAAGTAAGCTTGTAGTTGATCCCAAGGACACGAGTAGTCTCGAGGAGTATTGGAATGAACACCGTATCCATGATTTGGAACCTCAAGAACCTTCGGAATTTCGACTGCTTCAGAGAAAAACACGAAGTTTATCCACGGCGACAGCAATCGTTGCCGATCAAACTCTACCTCCCTCCCATCCAGCACTATCCATACTGAAGTATCTCGACACCTTTGGTCCCCTCGTCTTCCCGCTGCATAGAGCTGCACTTCTTCGAAAACGCATCCTTCTGGTCAAACCTCCTCCCGTGCAGTTGACCTGCAATTATGGTGAGTGTCACTAGCACTTTGAAGAACTTTAGCTAATGTTCAAAGTCTACAATATCTCCATCCTTTCCTCACTTCCCATCGCGCTGGCCTCGATCCTCGACCTCCCTTCAGCCTCACTCACCCGTTTGCGGCCATTATTCGCACTTGGAATTCACGATATCCCCTTTCTTGAAGAACTCTCAGCGGAATCGCCAACGGCGAATGGTCATCTCTCCTCCGCGGAGGAGACGAATACGGATTTGAACAATGGCTGGATTGGCTGCACTACAGATGAGATTCTGTCTCTGAAAACGAAGTTATTCGACTTGGTGGTGCAGCTCCCTTCTTCCGAGCGATTAGCGGACAACCAGCCAAAACATTGGCCCGTGATCAAGCGTGCAATTGACGGCAAAGAAGTTCGAGCCACACATCGTGACCTGCGAAGGTATCGAAGCTTGCGGCGAGCATTGGCAGCGGTTAAGTTTAATGAAGACGTCGGTGGACCTGGCTACGAAACTGACGAGCGCACACATCTCCTGTTTGGACAGCTCAAAGACAATTCCCAGGAAGGCGAAATCTGGAACGGCGATGAGGACAAACTTGTTGAGCCATCTAGCTGGGCGGCTCTCGCGTACTCAAGTTTCATGTGGTGGGCCAGTGCAGGAGAAAAGAACGATGCACAGTTTGAAGAAGATAACCTGGATCAGCAGTTACTCGGCGATCTCGATAAGGTTGCAGCTAGGAGAGCAGAAAGAGGACAGTATCACGATGACATAGACGATGAAGAGAATCAAGCAGACGATGGTGATGACAACGATCCAACTCAAGGGAAAGACGCCACTTTGGAAACAGCCGTGATAGCATATTTCCATCGAGTCACGAAACAAACCTTTGAAGAATGCGCGGCAGCATTGCGGCTACCGACCGACGAGGATGACGAAGGCCAGGACGAAGAAGTCCGCTCTTTGGGGAGTGCCGGGCTTCTCCATATGGGACTTGATGTTTGGAGTGATGGTGATAAGGAGTTTGTGCGGCAGTTTGTGCCATTATGGTTTGGCAAGGAGGTACATGTCGATGGTATGGGCATTGATTTGTGTGGCATGCGTATCTGCTAGCCTCTCAAGCTTCCGACGTACAAATGGATACATTGAACCGCCCAAATCTCAGTCAATTAGCAAAGAGTCGAAGATATCGTTTCGTGAAGCTACAACGATACACTCAAAGTAGAGATAGTGCGATTGACATCCATCAATCGACATCTACTTCAGGCTCGTTGGGTTCTCGATCTCGGATGATGAGATCCCTAAGGGCCAATCAAACGACAGCAGTTTTTGCTAGCATAAGTCCAAAGTCTTCAGTTCGAATCGTTCTTTGAGCTCTTGCCCTCAGCATCTTCACAGTAATTTGCTCAATTGGCGCTCTTCCCTTGTCTGCATCATGCGGCCTGTGCGAATTCATCAGCGATGTGGACCGTACCAACCCGTATCCCAGCACGACTGCCAACGGGAACCGTGGCCTCGATAACGAACAAGAAACGAACCTTCCACGACTACTTTGTCACGCATTTGCCGTCATCTTCCCTACATCCGGATGCAAGATCTTCCAGACCTCATCATAAGCTCCCACGAGACCAATCGACCCCCCATGACCCTGGAAGCACAAGTAGTGTACCGGCGGCAGCACCGCCGATGGTGGGCATATCGAGAGAGATGACGGTGGTTAGGATACCTATTAAGAGTGCGAAGCATCATTTTGGAGTGTCATTCTCTCGTGGGCAGCGGCCGTACAACGAGGATACTTTCCAAGCCGGAACCATCGAGATACCAGCCTTCGCAAAACGACGCCCTATGTCTTTAACAAGGAATCCCCACAGAGACTATGATGGCACAGCAACCTCAGCTGATGGCGCAAGTGGAGATCCGCAAGTCTTCTACTTTGGAGTTTTCGATGGCCATGGTGGAAGTGAATGCAGCGAATTTCTCCGCGATCAATTGCACGAGTACATCGAAGATAGCACAAAGCAGTTCGAGATGCAAAGCACATTGACGCGGAAACAAGGAGAAGTAACACGCTTTGGGCAGAAGAAGACTCAAAATGAGGACGACATGTCAGGGAAAGACTCTAATAAGCCCATTTCTGATTCGAACACGTCTAAGCCATCTAGTGTAGATGCTCAAGACTCCACTGCCGAAACGCAGGCTTCACGGCCTAAGAACCCTCGACCACCCACAGAGTCCCACAATGTCAGCAAAGCCAAAGAGTTAGAACGCTCTCTTGTCAATTCTTGGAAGCACCTGGTTGGTGGATATTTTAGAAGATTCAAACCCGAGTACTTCTGTGCAAATGCAGGCGGCAAAGGACACATCTTGGATAGTGACGCTCAAGATCAAGCAAAGGACGACGATGGAATTCAAATTAGAATCGAGTCAGTGTTGGAATACGCCTTTCTAAAGGCAGATTATGACTTCGTCTCCGCGCAAGTCTCGAAGCCTGACGACGACAGTGATTCTGACCGCGCTATCAATGCCGATGAGATCCTTGGCAAGCCGTCCAGAACCGTAAAGCGTATAGGAGGACCAAAGCGCTTCAAAGGCGGCAGTACCTGCAGTGTGGCGTTAATATCAACGCCGACACCCACACCGTTCTGGCATCCGGCCTCACCGTCGACCCTCATTACATCACACGTTGGTGATACACGCATTCTGCTTTGCGAGACTGCAACTGGCAAAGCCGTACCAATGACCTCGAACCATCATCCGAGCCTCCCTCAAGAAGCCGAGCGGATGCGTCGATACGCCGCAACGTTTGTGACGGATTCCTTTGGAGAAGAGCGCGTCCTTGGTCTTGCAAACACGCGAGCATTTGGTGATATTGCCTCGAAGCGCTTTGGAGTGTCAGCGGAGCCCGAGATCTGCCGCGTGGAGCTTGGTCCTGCGGAATATTCGTTCCTTGTGCTCATGTCGGATGGCATATCCGGTCAACTCAGCGATCAGGAGATTGTGGACATCGTGAAGGAGGCACGTACACCGGAGCAAGGTGCAAAGGACATTGTCAACTTTGCCACGGAAGTCACGTCCGAAGGAGATAATGCGACAGCACTTGTGGTGAGGCTCGGTGGGTGGGAGCGAAGGAGTGAGGGAGCAGTGGGAAGTCTGGGTACCAAAGAGCTCCGCGACTGGCGTAGACAGGAAGCGCTCGATCCGAGATCAAGGCGAATGTGAGAATATATGGAACTCAGCTTATACCTTGTAACGTACCTAGAATTTACCAGCATTATTTTGGCTGCCGAGTGTGCGGCGCACTAGCATGGATAGAGAGCATCCGCATACAATGTTACAACAGCTCAGCGAAATTTCACATCTGAAAATGGCCGCTCATGCAAATTCACGAGTATTTTTGAGTGAAAAAACACTGCATCCAAGGGATTGAAGTGATGCAATGCTGAATAAGGGTCAGTCCAAGTGAGTGAGCATTCACGAAAACCCGAGCCAACGCGACTGGCTACGAGTTTGTTTAGTGTGGAACCTCAGCTAATTTTGCGCAGTTCGCGGAGGATTGTGCTTTCGTGAGAAGATCCTCATTACATTTTCAAGAGACCATTTACACGTCGTAATTACAATCCCGGTTCGCATTAGAATTGCTGCTAGTTAGCTCTTCACCTTTCATCGCGCTCGCTGCGAGGCAAACATCGTCGCTTTGCCAGACGCTCACGTGTTGACTGCCTTGAACAAGGAATCAGCGTTCGCTTCATTCTCTATCGAACCGCCGCGCCAACTCCTGGAACACCACGATTGCCCTCCCACCTACCTTGGAATTGTTTCTTCTCCTTACATCGACCTGGTCCCCTCTTTCGCGTTTCTTTCATCCATCATGAATGTCAACGCGGTCCTTGAGGGGACGCTCTCCGGAGGTTCGTCCACTACCGTAGCCTTACGTATTGCGTTGACTGTTTTGCTAACTAATACAGATGCAAGTGTCCGTCGAGAAGCTGAACTGCAACTTTCCCAGGCTGCCGATGCCGATTTTGTAAGTGTCTTCTAATTCATACTGCTTCGTCCAGGCATGGTCATTACTGACACTACACAACACAGCCCTCCTACCTTACTACCCTCGCGACCGAACTATCAAGCGAGTCTGCTCAAACCTCGACCCGACAAGCCGCTGCCCTTGCGCTCAAGAACTCCCTTTCGGCGCGCGAGTATGGCCGGTTGCGCCAAATGCAAGACCGCTGGCTCAACCAGGTGAATCCCAGCATTAAGAATGCCGTCAAGCAGCTTGCCCTGAAGACTCTGAGCACATCCGACTCGAGAGTTGGACAGGCAGATGCTCAGTTCATCGCCGCTATTGCGGCCGTTGAACTGCCGCAGAAGCTATGGCCCGAACTCATGGAAACTCTGGTGTCCAATGTGGTCGGCGAGGGAGCTGATCACCAAAAACAGGCCTCATTGACGGCTATCGGCTACATTTGCGACACTGAAGATCTCGAACTGCGTCAAAGTTTAGAAAGCCACTCGAATGCAATTCTCACCGCAGTGATTCAAGGCGCGCAGAAGGGACAGACCAACCCAGAGGTCCGTAATGCTGCCATCACTGCTCTTAGTGACTCGCTCGAGTTTGTGCGATCCAACTTCGAGAATGAAGGCGAGCGCAACTACATCATGCAAGTCATTTGCGAAGCAACGCAGGCCGAGGACGTCCGAATACAGCAAGGCGCTTTCGCATGTCTCAACAGAATCATGGGTTTATACTACGATAAGATGCGATTCTACATGGAGAAGGCTCTTTTCGGACTCACGGTTCAAGGGATGCGGAGTGAAGAGGAGGATGTGGCAAAGCTGGCCGTAGAATTTTGGTGCACCGTTTGCGAGGAAGAAATCTCCATCGAAGACGACAACACCCAAGCTGCCGCCGAAGGCTCGACCGAATTGCGTGAATACCACAATTTTGCACGCATTGCTACCTCCGAAGTTGTTCCCGTCCTCCTTGAACTGCTCACCAAGCAAGACGAAGACGCCGCAGACGACGAGTACAATATTTCTCGAGCCGCTTATCAATGTCTTCAACTCTGGGCCCAAACGGTGCAGGGCATCGTTGTCGCGCCGGTCTTGCAGTTTGTCGAGAAGAATCTACGCTCTGAAAACTGGCATCTTCGCGACGCTGCTGTCTCTGCATTTGGTGCTATTGTAGAAGGCCCAGATGAGAAGGTTCTTGATCCGATCGTTAGACAAGCCCTTCCGATCTTGATCGGCATGATGAACGATCCAGTTGTTCAAGTCAAAGACTCCGCGGCGTACGCCCTTGGACGGATTTGCGAATGCTGCTTTGAGTCCATTGACCCGAATGAGCACCTTTCTGCCCTCATCCAGGCTCTCTTCGCTGGTCTTGCTAGCGAGCGTCAAATGGCGTCTTCCTGCTGTTGGGCTTTGATGAACCTCGCCGATCGCTTCATTGGAGATCCCGGTAGTCAAGTCAACCCTTTGACACCCTACTTCTCCAACAGCGTCACCCAGATCCTACAGGTCACAGGTCGTCGTGATGTGGACAGTCAAGTACGAACGGCTGCATATGAAGTCTTGAATTCTTTTATCAACAACGCCGCCAACGACAGTCTCTTGACGATTGCAGAGCTCTCCACGGCCCTCCTTGATCGCTTGGAAGAAACCATTCCAATGCAGACGCAGGTTGTGAGCGTAGAGGACAAGCTTACGGTTGAGGACATGCAAACAAGCTTGACCAGCGTCATCCTATCGATTGTCGGCCGCTTGGAAATTGAAATCAAACCTCAAGGTGATCGCATCGTGCGCATCTGCCTCAACCTACTCAACACCGTGCCACCGAAGTCGAGCGTTCCCGAAACCGTCTTCGCTGCAATGGGTGCTCTGGCCAACGCGCTTGAGCTTGATTTCCTACCATACATGGAGCCATTTGCGCCTTATCTATTCAAGGGCCTTGAGAACCAAGAGGAGACCAGCTTGTGTTCAATGTCGATTGGCCTTGTCAGCGACATTACCCGTTCTCTAGGAGAAAAGGTCCAACCCTGGTGCGACGACTTCATGAACCGCCTTCTTGCCGATCTTCAGAGTCAGGTACTTGGCAATCAATTCAAGCCGGCTATCCTACAGTGCTTCGGTGACATTGCTCAAGCAATTGGAGGCTACTTTGAGACATACCTCCCAGTTGTTGCACAAGTTCTCAACCAAGCTGCTACTGTCAGCGTGGGTCAAGATGTTCCCATGGAACTTGTAGATTATGTTGTATCACTTCGTGAGGGCATTATGGACGCCTGGGATGGTGCAATTGTGGCTATGAGCAAGGGCAATAAAGGTAAGTTTCCCTAATCGACAGTATGGTGTCCATATGCTAATATACAACAGCTGAGCTTCTCAAACCCTATGTCGAGCATATTTTCCAGTTGCTTCACACCGTCTTCGCCGATCCCAACCGCACGGAAGCACTGCTTCGATCATCTATGGGTGTCATTGGGTATGTACTTCCTACCTTCATCCTAAGCTTGCGCTGACTTTAATGATCCAGTGATCTCTCTGAAGCTTTCCCGCACGGTGAATACGCAAGCTTCTTCCGTCAAGATTGGGTTACAACCATGGCAAAGGAAGTTCGAGCGAATCGCGACTTTTCTGAACGAACCACCGCTACCGCTCGCTGGGCTCGAGAGCAGATTAAGCGGCAAATAGGTGAGCTTGACATTACTATAATGCTTCCTGGCGACGCGCTTGATCAGTTTTTGTTACAGATCAGGGCAGACGCCTATTGAAGCATATTCACGTTACAGGGACTTCTTTCGCGGGACAAAACTAACAGGTATATTCGGTATCTAGGCGGCTCTCAGAGCCAGATCTAATTGATTCGACCCCAAATTCTCAGCACCCACCCCATTCCCTCCCCTTTCTAAAGGAGTAGTACAAGTCTACACCGCTCAAAGCGATTCGACTCCCAACGGCACGCAGCACTTGCAATCTCGCAACATTGGTCGCTCCATTAGCTTCCCGCCTGCGCCTTCTGCCATGAACGCACATTCCACCCAACGCACCACCACCCTTGCAATTGCTTGCACCCTTTCACCGCACGCTCCTCGTCGAATTCTGCACAATTCAGCATATTTCCCGGCGCAAAGAACCCCAAAGGACGGATTTAGAACCCCTCGAGTTTTCAACAAAAAGCCATGTATACCCCAGTCATGTACGGGCCGCAACGGTTGCGAAGCCCATCCCCAGGAATGTCACCCTCGAATCCGAATATATATGTCTTTCCAACGGCACGCCACTTGTTACAGCCGCACCGAAAGTTGCCGGATGACCTACACTAGTAGCCGCAACCTACTAGAAACAGCCGACTTTTGAGAGCTTCTTTCAGACGTCGAGTCCCTGTCAATCAACTGAATTGGTTACTCTGCTAGCTCTGTTACCAGACAGAAACACTACTGAATGCCTCTGGTCAGCCTCTCTCCGTCAAGATTTGCGTTTTCAAATACCGAATCGAAGCCTTAGGAAGCCTGGACGAGTCCGACAACTTTTCGTTCCCATGGTGGACATTTCCCTTGGACCAGAGAATCCTTTTCACTCCTAACGGCCTTCGGTTTACAACATACCTCTTCCACGGAAACGCGGTACATCTAAGAGTTCGAACTATGGACAGGCTTCAGGTGAGAAGATAGAATTGGAGGCGGATCATTGTAGCAGCAGCAGACCCATTTCTATACACTATCAAGATGAAAGACAGATGTAGTAGTTTTAGGAATAGACCTCTTCCATGCCGTAATTTTCCTCTAAGCCTTGATTCCAACAATTAAATATTCACATATCTTGGGTGTTGTGCAAAAACGCTCAGCCTTGCAAACGCGTCGCGCTCCAGCCAATTGCCCTTACGGTCCATAGCGCGTCCCAGCCACTCCCACTTTTCTCCAACAACCAACTCAACTCCACCACCCAACACTCCCACCTCCGCACCAACAACACTAAACCCGTCCTCACAATGCACACCCGCAAGCGCCAATTCCAACCCGCAATCGACAGCTTCTTCGCGCGCCGCGACCCCAGCACCCACCCCGCGCCCTCGCCCCGCCCGCCCTCCTCCACGCCCGCCCTCCCGCCGAGCGTGCAGGCCAGCCTGCTGAGCGTGGGCATGCGGGTGCGCAAAGCCGTGCCGGAGGGCTACCAGACGCCGAAGGCGGCACTGTTTGGCGACGCGACGCCGGCGGGCGCGCCGCAGCGCCGCCGCGAGCTGCCGCCGTTTTGCGCGCTGCTGCGCGTCGGCGGCTGGGCTGCCCAGGACGAGACGCCTGCTGCTGCTGCCGACGGCAGGCCCGCGGAGGAGGTGCACTGCGAGCCGGCGTGGTTCTCCTCCCAGGAGTCGGATGGGAGCGCGGTGGTGGGCCGCGTGGAGGCGGTGGCGGCGGGCGCGGGCGCGCCGCGCAAGAGGCCGCATGGTGGGAGCGATGGTGGCGAGGGCGAGGGGGACTGGGAAGAGGAGGAGGAGGAGGAGTGTTGCCAGGAGGACCGCGCGGCGGAGGTCGTGATGGAGGGCGCTGGTAGGCGCTTTGCGCGCCCGAGGACAAGGAGGAGGCCGGGAGATGCGCTTGATGAGTCTGCTGCTACGCCGAGGAATAGTCTGGATTGGGAGGAGGCGGCGTTTCTGGAGCCGTGGGACGCGGAGATGCATGGAACGTGAAGACACCGGCGAATATCAACGCGAAAGCAAAGGCATGAAAAGCGATCAATTGTTGATATGTTATATCAATGCATCCTCGACAGTCATCATTTATGACACCGAGTCATTAGCGAAACTCAAAGCCTAAACGGGAAGCAGTGCCGACAGCAAACGTCTGTCGAAAATCTCTAGCAGAGCAGGAGAAGAACCACATCGAACGGAGTACGACACACGAAGTGCGAACAGACCATGGACACGATCGCTGCGACCAAAAATGCTCACAACTGCGAAGCAGCTGTGAATTCAGAGCAAGCTTTCACTGTATAATTAGTGGCATCACAGAGCAGAGGTTCAGATCACAATCAATCAAAGGGAAGCAGTTAACGATCCAAATCTTTGTCTTTTTCCATTAGACATATGTCTAAAATCTCATGCATCCATCACGTCGTCAAATCGTGAAGTATACAGTTTTTAAAAATATCCCAAACGCCGTGCTCACAAGGCCGGCCCAAAGACAAAATAACTTATGTAAAGGTTTGCCAACTTTCAATCATCTACGTGTAGAGATCCAAGTCTCCATCGGCATCCTGCAACTCGGCCAGCGCATCCTCCTCATCAAACATATCCTCATCATCATCCTCAGCCTCGGTGTCGCCATGATTCGGCAGAACATGGATGTGGTTGTTGTCGAGGACGACGTGGGCGACCTCGCCGTCGCGGACGGCGCCGCGCAGGATGAGCACGGCGAGGCGATTGAGCACCTCCTTCTCGATGAGGCGGGCGAGCGGGCGCGCGCCGTACGCCGGGCTGTAGCCCGCCGTACCCAGGTAGTCGCGCACCTCGTCCGTCATGTCGATGCGGATGTTACGCCCGTTGGTGTTCAGCCGTTTCTGGATCTCCGCCACGCGCACGTCCACGATCTTGCGGATCTCGCGCTTCGTCAGCCGGTTGAAGATGACGATCGACGAAATGCGGTTCAGGAATTCTGGCAGGAAGTAGTTGCGTAGCGCGCCCATCACTAGCTCTTTTGTTGTTGGATCAATCTTGCCCGATGGAAGGTTTGGTCGCGACAGATACTCGGCACCAAGGTTGCTCGTCATGACGACGATACAGTTCTTTGCGTCGACAACGCGGCCTTGACCATCTGTGATGCGTCCGTCATCCATGAGCTGAAGAAGAACTGTCAACACTTCCTTGGCTGCCTTCTCAACTTCATCGAATAGCAGTATGGAGAAAGGCCGTCGTCGGAGTGCTTCTGTGAGCTGACCACCTGCATCATGTCCAACATAGCCCGGTGGCGCGCCGATCATACGAGACAGAGAGTGCCGTTCCTGGTATTCTGACATATCGAAGCGGATCATAGCCTTCGGGTCATCGAACAGAAATTCAGCCAATGCTTTGGTCAGGAGCGTCTTACCCGTACCAGACGGACCGCAGAAGAGGAATGATGGTGGTTGATTTGGGTTCGACAGGCCTGAACGTTGAAGACGGATAGCGTTGGAGACTGCTTTGACAGCTTCCGGTTGTCCAACAACAACCTCGCTCAGCGCCTTCTCCATGTGCAGCAGCTTGTCTTTCTCTGAAGTCTTGAGACGAGTAACTGGAATACCCGTCCACCTTGCGACGATTTCTTGAATTTGCTCAGGTCCAACAGCATCAGTGACGAGTGGAGCCTCGCCAACGGAACCTCGTCGAGAGTACATTTCAAGATCAGCTTGTTGCTTCTCTTTCTCGAGTCGAGCGATACGTGCTTCCATGTCTGGGATTGCATAGTACTGAAGGTCGGAGGCAGTCTGGAAGTCACGGTTTCGATCAGCTTCGGCGAGTTTGACTTTGAGCTGGTCGAGCTTGATCTTCGCTTCTTGGATTTCCTTGCTACGCTCCTTTTCGCTCTCGTATTTCTCGCGCAGTGGCTTCAATTCCTCTTCGACGTTGGCGGCTTCTTGCTTAGCTTCGTTGAGACGTGCTCTTGCAGCTTCGTCCTTCTCACGCTCCAGAGCATGAATTTCGATTTGCAATTGACGAAGCTTTCGCTCCAGGTGGTCGAGGATTTCAGGTTGTGATTCTCGGGTGACTCGAACTGCTGCTGCAGCTTCATCGATGAGATCAACTGCTGAATCCGGGAGACGACGTTGGGTGAGGTAGCGAGCGGCGAGTGTAGCAGCAGCCACGATGGCGCCGTCCAGGATCGTGACACCATGATGAGTTTCGTACTTCTCCTTGAGTCCACGGAGAATTGAGATGGTTTCCGGGATGGTCGGCTCCTTGACGAGAACTTGTTGGAATCGTCGCTCGAAAGCCTGGTCCTTTTCGATGTACTTCCGGTACTCCGTGAGCGTGGTGGCGCCGATACAATGCAGCTGTCCGCGCGCAAGCATTGGTTTGAGCAGGTTGGCAGCATCCATACCGCCTTCGCCGCTCGATCCAGCGCCCATAAGTAAGTGAATTTCGTCGACAAAGAGAACAATCGTCTCGGCAGAATCCTCGATCTCCTTGAGAACGCCCTTCATTCTCTCTTCGAACTCACCGCGGTACTTGCTACCCGCGACAATTGCACCGACGTCCAAGGACAAGAGTTTGCAAGCAGCAAGATTGGCCGGGACATCTGCATTGACAATCCGCAGAGCAAGACCTTCCACGATGGTGGTTTTGCCAACACCCGGTTCACCAATCAGGACAGGGTTGTTTTTAGTTCGTCGGGAGAGAATTCTAATAACGCGACGAATCTCTTCCTCACGTCCGATGACGGGATCGATCTTGCCTTCTCTTGCAAGCGACGTCATGTCGATTGTGAACTTTTTCAAGTTTTCATTTTCTTCTTCCGCATCGGCCGTCTTCGAATCAACCCTCCTTGTGCCTCGGATTTGTTGGATAGCTTGGTCGATTAGAGCTGGCTTAGGGATGTTGGCCTCGGCCAGACACCGCTGGATGTTGGCATCCTGGCAGAGTGCCTGGATGAGATGGTCTACAGCGATAAAGCTGTCCTTCTGGGTCTTGGACAAGTCATTGGCGGCTCGAAGGACCTTTGACAAGGCTGGTGCGATAGCGACCTGCTCTGGAGGAGGGTCTTGGGACGGTAATCGAACCAGAGCTTTTTTCAGTGCACGATCGAAGGTTTGTGCGTCGCCGTGGGCTCGGTCAACAACCTGTTTGAAGAGAGGAGTGGATGCTTCAGCGTGTGAGGCGTGGCCGGCCGGAGTCTGTTGATCTTTGGAGAGGTCTGGAGGAGGATCGATGAGGGAAACGGCGAGATGAAGAGGCATCATCTGCGAATGAGCGTATGAAGTTGCCAATTCATTGGCATCTACCAGGGCCTTTTGTGCCCGGTCCGTGAATTGCATACCAGAAGTCATTTTGGTGGTATGACTTGGAGGTGGGGTTGGTGTTGGTTTCCGAAAGATGCGAGTCTTCCTATAGATGCTGAAAGCTGAAGAAAAGAAAAGGAAAAATCAGGGTGGCGGTTACAATATATATCAAGTCGTGCGAGAGGTTCTAGTTAGCTGGTGAAAGCACGCGGGAGTTGTGGATGTAGCTGGTATTGCCATGTTTGGCCGTGAATGGGCTCGAAAGCACGAGATGATTCCATTAGCGGGATCCCCACTAATTAAAGCCCAAGCCTCAACGTCATTGGCAGCCATCGCTCGGCCAAGGACCTACGCCCAACTTTGACTCTCGATAGCCCGCGGAATGCTTTTGAACCTTATGCCTTTCAATTTGCCACCTTCCAGATTCGAAAGGGTCCGAAAATGGGCCTTACATTGTTGTCACCCCGCCCAGAAACGTTCTCATAGGAGTCTCCGCAGACGCCCTTGATGAAGGGCGACGTGGCTATGCGGAGGCTAGGCAAGGCGTTTTTGAAGGGCTCAGCAATCGAAGAAGGGCTCAACTGACCGAAGAATGGCTTAGTGATCGAAGGGCCCAATGGTCGAAGACGGGCTCGATGATCAAAGAAGGGCTCGAAGGGCTCGAAGGGCTCAATAATCGAAGAAGGGCGACGTAGCGGCTCTCGCCATCTCACTATTAAGAGCATTGTATCCACCGAAGCTGTCTGCATATTCATACTTCGCTCTAATGATGCTACTACTGTGTATTTATTAGGCTTCGAGATGTCAATATTACCTTCCTAATATCACGCCTTCGCACCAAGCTTTCTCAACGGGGCAGTTCTCAACACTTAATTAAGCCAGCAGTATGAATGGACAGCATCATGACTCCGACCTTACAGATTTGGGCCCATCAAATGGCGGAAAGAACTCAAGGAATCCCACATTGTTACAATGGCCCAATCAGACACCCGTTGACCCCCAGGAGCAAAATAGTCAAGCATTATGGACACCTTCGACTCCTGGCCCAGGTACCAGCTTTCCATATCCACCACGGAACACGAACATCAATGGCACAAACATCGATGGCTTTTCACCCGAATCTAGCAACGCCTTACCCTTTTACCGTGGAACTGCATTGACAACTGGAAGTACTCCTTCATCTTATCCAAACATCACGTGACCCTTCATGCTGACGTGCTGATAGACCTATGGGAATGAGAATCCCAAGGCGTGTACCCCGGTCCCTGTATTTGATTCAGGTTATGGTAGTTCCAATGTAATCGACTCTAGCCTTCCGAAACAGCAGAATACTATCCATCGAGACATTGAAAACGAGGCCTTCGTATGTAACCCACATCCTTGGATGAGTCCAGTTTCAGGAGCGAGTTTCTCCGGTCGACAGAAGAGAACGCAGATGTTTGGCCAGGCCTCTGATGAAGTCACTGAGTTAAGCCCCAATTTATTCAAAAAGCCCAGAGTCGGACCGTTGGTAGATAGTATCATGGATCTCATAGACGAAACTTGCGAATTCTTCCTGTATAATTGGTTTGTCAACTATGGCTGCCGGATGCCGACAGATGAAGAACTCAACTCGCATGCCATTCTCACTAGGAAGCCGAAGGAGGCAATTCGCCGGTGGTTTGAAAGCATTATGACTCCGCAAAGGGTCGCGATTGGTTTCCAAAATTGGGGGGCGAAAAATAAGAACCACACAGCGCTAGGCAGCACGGCACACCCGACTCCCCCTATCGGAAATCCTTACTGCGTTGTAGGTCCTGCTAAACATGATGAATCAGCTCATGTGCCCGTAATTGAGTTGACGAAAGACAACAAGTCCCTTCAAAACAATAAACATCTACTTCGCGGATACCTCCCAGGCAACTTGGAGGTTGTTATTAAGAAAGTTATCAAGCAAAGGAAGCAAGGTTGCCGTGCCATTCGCGGGCATGAGACGACAAAGAAAGGCAAGTTCTATTGCACCTCCGGATGCGGTAGGAGATTTCTCAGGAGACACGAATGGCTCAGACATCTCGAGGCCATCTACCCACAGGAGTTTTGGTTTTGCAGACAATGCGGGGATCCTTCGCGTGCTAGATCGGAATTCTTATTCACACGCAAAGACAAATTTCGTGATCATGTCCGCAGCAAGCACGAAAAATGGCGTGAAGGAGATGCTTTAAGAATTTGTTCGGTTGATTTTACGGCTCCGTTCAAGCGTCGATGTGGTTTCTGTGTTCGTAATGAATTCAGAGCCACATCTTGGAATCAATGGATTGAACATGTTGGGAAACATTTCGCGTGCGAAGGCCTCACTTACGACAAATGGCGCGACTGGCCTGAAAACGATGGAGGCGACGACGATGAGGATTACTGGAACCAAGGAGTAGCAGAAGACGACGAAGATGATGATAATGACGACGACGAGAACAATAATGACTCTCAGGACAACGATGATCACGATAACAATGAGAAAGACTGGGGAGCTCGAGAAGGCCCACCCTCCGATCCTCATTGGCCTACAGGCCCTTCCGCCGGATCTTCTTTCTTGTTCACAGGCGGCGACGACACCAGCTTTCAACCATTTGAGTTCAGTAGTAAATGGCGATATCAACAGCCGGTTGGTGTGCGACATGACTCAACCCAGCACTTTCAACACAGTCGACAAGATCCTGTCGAAATTTCTGGCGACAATTCCAAATATCAAACCAAATTGGGTCGTTATATTTCACAGCAAAGAGGTCTTTCAGTCTTCGATGTTGAAAGAATGAACGTCGTTGCCGTACCACATGGCACTCGGTACTTTGCACTTGCATATCGAGATTTCAATACCAACGCGATACCCCCATCGCTCCATCGCCGCCTTGGATCCCTCAGCGGAGCATTCCATTCCGATATTCTGAATGCAAGGGACCTCCTCAGGCGCCTTGGTGAGCGCTACCTCTGGGTTGGAGGCTTGATCTCTCACTCTAATCGAGATAAGAATACGACACAACTACTGAGAGAGCAAAGCTATTCACTTCAGAACGCTGTATTTACGCTCGTGCCGGCTGAGTCACTGGGGCTTGTACCGAAATCCGAGAATGGCACTTGCCAAACGCTTTGGTTTTGCAGCGGCTTTCATACATCCACACTTTCCACTCCTGTCAGAAGCATCATCCTTCGGATTGGATTTCTTGGAAGAGGTTCGCATGGTTGGGTTGACAAAATCAAGGTTCTTCCTCATGGCCAATTTTACGCGCGGAAAACATTGGGTCTTGACGGGAGTTCTCTGTTGGGATCTCAAGTCATGAGCGAGATCGAACTCCTCAGGTCTATGGATCATCCTCATATTATACACTTCGTCGGAGCATACTCGCTAGGCTCTTCGCTAAGCATAATCATGGAACCGGTCGCAGAGGGCGACCTAAAACAAGTTCTCGAAACGCCGGAGAGATGGCCACAGGCCGTTAAGAATATCCCCTCTTGGTTTGGTTGTCTAGCATCTGCTCTGTCCTATCTCCATGAGCACAAAAGAGTTGTCCACATGGATATAAAGCCGGCGAATATCCTCATCAGGTCCGGCAATGTTGTCTTGACCGATTTCGGGCTCGCTTACAATGTCGGTAAAGACATAAAATGGCAAGATCTGAGTCCTCTCAGGCAAATGACGCCGATGTATGCACCGCCGGAATCTCGTGAGGGTACTCCTCCAGGGCCTGGCTTTGATGCTTGGTCTCTTGGATGTACTTTCGTGGAAATGTTGACTGTCTCTCTGGGTCACACGTTATATCAGCTACACACATTCATTGGCTTAAATCCAGCTACGAATTCGTCAAGCAAAACATACAGCAGTGCCACGGATGGCCTACACAAATGGCTTCTGGTGCTGAAGTCTGAAGCGGAATCCGAGTTAATTCAACGCCTGCTAGAGCTGGTTAAATCGATGCTCGATATTGACTATGCTCGGCGGCCATCCGCAGCGAGTGTGAACAAAGAAGTACACGAGATCCTGTCTCGACACAATGCCCTTGCCATCACTCAGGTCAAATGCGATCATTGCCGGCTATATCTCTCAGAGACACGCAAGGACGTGGAACATCCGGCTAGGGAAGTGGTTAACTGTGGTGTTTCAAAACAGTCTGATAGAAGCTTAACCTCCCTACATAGCTCCAATCGCGGCCCGTCAGTACATTCGCATCGGCATCTCCATGCCCTTCTCAAAGTTTCACCAAATCACAGTCGGAAAATTCGTCTTTTGAAATGCAGCCGTGCTGGCGAATTCACGCTAACCAACTTCGTTGGAGATGATGTTCCATGCTATGCGATACTTGCGCACGTGTGGGGAGCAAATGATGAGGAGGTCACGTACGAAGACCTTACAAATGGCACTGGTAAGGACAAGCCTGGCTATGAGAAGATCCTTTTTTGTGGAGAACAAGCCAGACGAGATGGCTTGCAATACATCTGGGTCGACACCTGTTGCATCGATGAGTCAAACAGCACTGAAGTACAAGAGGCTATTGAATCTATGTTCCGCTGGTACCAGAAAGCAGCTAAATGCTATGTCTATCGATCGGATGTTTCGACAGCTAAGCGGAAAGCAGGCCATGAATTTTCTGGGTTTACTCGGAAATCGGTTCTTTGGAGCAATAGATGGTTCAAACGGAGGTGGATGCTCCAAGAACTTCTTGGTCCGCTGAACCTTGCGCGAAGTCAAGTTGAATTTTTCTCTCGAGAACAACAGCGACTTAGGGACGGGATATACCTAAAGCAACACATTTTCGTTGGCTACATACACCCTGTCTGTGACGAAGAGATGAGGTCCGCGTTTAAGCGGCTCCTGGACAAGGTTAGCAAGCTGAAGAACAATATCCAAAGACTGCACCTCACCAATCCCGATGATGACAAGAAGCGTCGCAATGACTGGCGGAGCCGACTACTAACATGGATAAAAGGCGATCTCGGCGACGACGAGAAGTGTCGCAATGACCATCAGAGCCGAGTACTACCGTGTAAAGGCGTTTCCGGCGCAAGCAAGGCGGCGCTGGGT
>Ga0335073_10002346_pt1 | contig 25914 bp, 24 predicted proteins | sample Lox_Sample_22_FD_207093 | JGI IMG/M metagenome (GOLD analysis project Ga0335073, IMG submission 207093) | Soil microbial communities from Loxahatchee National Wildlife Refuge, Florida, United States - Lox_Sample_2.2 | ecosystem: Environmental > Terrestrial > Soil > Wetlands | place: USA... | reverse complement strand
CAGTGAATACCTCCTTTGTCTCTTTCCACATTTCGTAGTCTATGATACTGCTGTATGTGGCATTAGTCTTCTGCGAGCTCCCATGCAAAGGTGAGGTACTCAACATACCACGTTCTATTCTGCCTATCCCACATGATATTCCTCAGCGCTCGATCTTCAGGTTGAATACCAAGCTCATGTATTGCCCTGTAAAGTGGTCAGTGTAGTGGGAAAGTGAATTGGACAGAACTGAAAAAGACAAACCGTAGAACTTCCAGAAACCTCTGTTTAATGTCTTGCTGTTCTTCCTCCGGTAATGACCAGTAGTGCAGGTCAAATAGCGAATCGCCAGGCACTTTGTTCATCAGCGTGAATGTGATGTAGCCTCCGGGGAGCGGGCCATTGTCGCCCTGGACTGATCGCTTGAAGGCTAGAAGATGGGGCGCAACTGTACTGTTTGCTTTACCGAATATCTCGAGCGCTTTGAGCTCTAGGGCAGTCGTAGTGCTTGGTCCCTCCTCTGGCTTTTGTATGTCTATCTCCGAGTTGTCTGGAAGCCTGGGTTTCTTGTTAGTTTGAGGGTTCTGGCTGTCTGCGGGGGAAAAGAGACGTTGAATTACTGTACTTTGACCTTCACAATGTATTCCTCGTCCCCATCGCTATCCGACTGTTTACATGCGTATAAAATGCGAGCTTCCAAGGGTGTCCCCTCGTGGCAAGCTCTGTAATCTGTGATCGACCGCAGCAGCTTGTAAGAACTACCGTTGGCGAAGTCTACAACTTTCTCAAGAAATTCTGGAGACGATTGAGTTGAGGTTGCCATAACGTGCGAAACAGGTCAGAATAGACTATTCATTAGAAGAAAAATAGCCAGAGATGATATTAGAAGGAAAATAAGTTGACGACATTATCCATGTCAGCTTCCGAAATACGGCATGTTCCACGATAGGTCACTATTCCCTATTCCTTACAGAGGACTAGCGGATGCACGACCTTGGCAGTTCATTTTCTCTTCGACGCTTGGGCTTAAGTAGTTGTAGTTCCCTTCATTACAAATAACATCTACCTACCCGTAGTTTCAATTTCCTTTTTCTCAGCATGTCTGAGATCAGCATTGTATTCAATTTCAAGTCCATCCGTTCAATACTGCATCGTCTTCCAATGCCGCCATTACTCTCTGCATACCAACTTCAACCAAGTCCTGTGAATGGGAAAAGACGACACGAAACCACCCTGACCTTTCTGATCCACTTGAAGTCCCATCAACAAGGAATATTTTATGCCTCAGCAGCGATGCCATAATCGCTTCTGTGATATCTTTATCATTGTTCAACTCCATCCCTGGATGTCGGTCCATATATGCCTGTCCTAAGTTGACCCAGAGAAAGAATGCAGCATTTGCACCTGGCATGTACTCGATCTTGTGTTTAATTAGAATATCAACACAATACTTGTATGCCTCGGCGAGTCGAATCCTGTTGGTGTTGATGTAGTATTCGGTAAAGCCATCATCTTCAAGTACGTTGGCTACAATATGCTCAGATACGGATGATACGTAGGAGAAGCCAGATGCTGCGAGAACTGCAGATATCAACGCCTTGTTATGTTGAGAAATGATGCAGCCAACTCGAAGACCGTTGGCACCAAAATCCTTGCTCATACCCCAGAGCACATGAAGAAGATCTGGATCAAGAAGGCTGCTCAGATCGATAGAAAGCGTAGATACGAAATCTGTCGAAGGTGGAGACTTGTCAACATTATTTTCCCACACCGAAAGCGCGTAGACTTCATCGCTGATGAGATTGATTCTGTACTTCTGACAGAACTTCATGTACCCAATAAGGACTTCTTTAGGATAACATCGTCCTAAGGGATTATGAGGTGAACACAATACCAGCCCTTTGATCTTTTGGCCACGTGCTTGTGCTGCAACCATGGCTTGTTCATACATTGACACGGCTTCCAAGCTCATAGGGTCCACATCTCCGAACTCAACGGTGACCAACTCGGTTTCTGTCCGAAGGTTTAAATCATGAGGGAAAGCCCCATAGAAAGGTCGCCCTAGTAAGAATGCATCGCCGGGGTTCGCCAATGCCCAGGAACAATGCTCAAGCGCACTGGAGACTCCATTGGTAACCAAGATATGCTCTGGCTGGAGTGGTATGATCGGTCTGAGGTGCTTGGTGAGAAAGCGGGCGATTGCCTTGCGTAGTCTTCTGGATCCTGTTGGACCATCTCCATAAGTGAACGCTCGAGAAGGAACGTTGATGTTGTCTTTGAGATGCCGCTCCAAATCTTTGTGCATGAGAGAGTTTTCAGCTACCCCAAGACTAACATAACCATTTGGGTTTGTCTCTACATCCCAGAGATTACTGATGATCTCCCAGATAAGATTCGAGCTGGTGTCACCCACTGACAATCTTCCACGGTCTGAAAGTTTGCTCTTCTGCTCGTCAAGCAGCATATTTGATGTCGTGTTAAGAGATATGAGAATGAAGTCTTGCTCGAAAATGTCTCGAAAGCACGGCCAGCTACCGATGTGAAGTGAAACTATTGGACGATCCTTTGCGGGTGACACGGAAACATTCTAATCCGCATACAGCATGCTAGCCATGGTAAGAGTGCATGCATTGGGAAGCTGGAGTGGTGGGAAGGGAGCCTACTGCGCTGCAATTGACATCGAATTCTCGAATTTCTTGATGCTGAGATTTCTGAATTTTGGTATGTTTCGAGAATGTACAGATTACGTGCTAGGCTAACAAATCTATATAGGAGAGATGGACGAAATAACTTTTGCCTCACTCTCTCTTTTCTCTTCTCATCCCGCTTTATCGCACTCTACGACCAGAAAATGAATTTTCAAAAACAGCTAAAGCTACGCCAGGCGCCGCGATAGGCTCGGAGACGAACTCGTAGAACGTACAGGTGCCTGGTTGCAGGTGGCCATCGATAATGCTGAAAGCCCCCTCGCTAGGTGGAGTGTACGTTGCACCGAGGCAATCGATATTATCAGGGTTATCATTGCATTGCGATGAGCAGTCCTCAATATTGTAGCCCGGATTTGTTCCTGCCGCAAAGGACTCGGACCCAGCATTTGCATTACAGTGAATGATGTAGCCCATAATTGAATCGCCGTCGACGGTTGGGCAGCCGTTCTGGTCGACACTCACAGACGACGCTGTGGAGGTAGTTACGGTCACGGTGGCGGTGTTGGTAACAGTGTTCGTGACAGTCGAAGCAGAGGCGGTGATTGTGTCGGTGATGGTGTCAGTCTCGGTCGCGGTGTCGGTGTCGGTCGCGGTGACTGTATCTGTCAGGGTGTTCGAAACTGTATTTGTGACCGAGTCTGTAATGGTGCCAGTGACCGTAACAGAAACCGTGAGAGTGCTTGTCGCTGTTGATTGATGGGAACTCAGGCAGGAGCAAAAGGAAGAAATGGCTGGCTGGAACACAGTTGGGATATCTTTTTCGATAACACTGAACATAATCCAGTTAGTAAATCAAATTGCTGCTTTTGAGGGCAAGGATAGATGGATCGATAGGTGCTTACCATAAATTGGTGGGAATTGCTCCGCAGACGCAAAACAGAGCGGCTACGACGAACAAGACGTAGACCATGGCTGCAGATTAACCCTTAGCAGCTCAACCGGTCCTTTCGGCGTAATCTGACGGGGTTTGACTTAACTTGAAGAGAGAGATATTCCAGAGCATTTTGAGTGGAAATGGCTGTATATAAGCTAGCTTGTCGTTTAGACTTGACTTGTCGTATAGACCGTGCCATGGCGGCCTATGGTTCCAGAAATACTGATCGGGAATGTCTTCAGCTTTTCAGCTGCAAGCGGCGCGGCCGAAAAACACGTCCTGCAAGCCTCAATATGAAGGATTCTCGTTCGTATTACCATCGAGGCTCCTCGTTCGCACTAGCATCGAGGCTTCGCATTCGTATTAGCATCAGAATCACAATTTAGCGTCACACGTAGTAGAGTACGCCACTATTGGCATGTGCATTTCCCGCATAGAATTTCCCATTTCGTCTGCAACCTTACACTCTTCAGCGGCTCGCCTGATCTTAACCGTCAGGGCAAGGGTAAATATGATCGAAAAGTGGGTTGCGGGAAGCGAAAAGACGGAAACCCATTGTGCGCACCAGGCCAATGAGATGGCACGCGGCGGAATCAGAGTTCACCAGCCATCAGGACATTCACTGGGCAATGTTTTGGTTATTTTGATTCAGTCTTGGCCAACATCGACTCTCTTACGCTCGGCATGCCAGTCGTCTTCTTGCCTCCCTGATGGTACAAATTTGATCGGGGGGAGAGCGTATGAGAAAACGTGTGGAATCAGTGAGGACTCTGGCCGTCTGGGTGGACCCTTTGCAGCATGAGCGCCACGATACTGAACAGGAATATGTGGGCATCAGAGGGGCAGTAAAATGAAAGTTATGGATCTTGTCGTAGCACAAGCAAGGCGTAAAGACAAAGAAGCGGCAGCGGTCAAAGACAATTTAATGCGGTTTGTCGCAAACCCCAGCGAGGTTGAATCTGGTAATTAGCCGATTACGCATGCAGATATACCGTACTAGCCATTCCTTAAACGGCTAATATATTCCGCATAGAAAAAGTCGCTTCGACTTCGCGCAAGAGGTCTTCGAGGATCAGTGGCTAGGGTGGCGGCACGGAACCAACTATCGTATCGTACACCTCTTCACCAAGCCACAGCAACGGCCAACCTGCCAACAGTATCAAGGCTCGAAACTGCTTTCGCATACTGCACCGGCCACCGCATCTTGAAATCACCAGATATAATTAAACTTGAACGACTTACGTCTCCTGTTTACTTCAGGCAACATCCTCCAGCGGCAACGTTTTCAGTAAGGTTGGGCAAGGCTGAAGCAAACGCTTCTCATTCCGTCTCTTCGGCCTCGACCTCAACCATTTCATTCCACTGAACTCGGTTTAACGCCACGCAAATACAGACGCTCTCAACTTTCAGCATGGAGGCTATCGGCGCAGCTTCCAGTATACTGGCTATCCTTGGCGCTGCGTTGGCGTCTGCCAAAGCCATCAACGACGTTCTTTCGGCGGTAAAGGATAGACCACACGATATCCAGAGCCTCGACGGCGAAGTTGCGCAGCTACAGTCTATCCTTTACCGGGTTCACCATCTCCAAAATGGGCTCACAGCTAGCACGGATTTAAGCAACTTGACAACCTACGCGAGCAGATGTGCCGCCGAAGTTACCGCTTTCGAAAAGAAGCTGAAGCGCCTCCGTCTCTCCGATAATGACCGTCGCTTTGGTCGACTTTGGAGGCGGCTGAAAGCTATAGTCTCCGAAAATGATCTCAGACGCATGCAAGCTATCGTTAATAGTCACACGTTAGCGTTAAATCTCGAGCTCAGCCTGGTGCAAACTACACAGCTTTCTGGTTCAACGACCCAATACTCCGAAATTCTAAGCCTTTTGAAACAGATCAAAAGCGACACGGCAAGTTTCCAAAGGCCGTCAGTGTCGACAGATGCTCCTTCGATAGCGCTAGAAAGTCAGGGCGCAAGAGGAATGGAAGACGTGGACAACAATCCACCGTCAATTCCATCAATTGATGTGGCGCTTCAGGAGAGTATCGCTCGGTTGACAAAGTTGGTCGAGGAGAATGAATGCACGGTAGAGTCCGACGACGCAGAGCAACTGATTCACGACCTCGAGAATCTGCTCGAATCCGCTCAGGACAAGGAATTGGAGTCTGAACTACCACACACCTCTCAGTGCCTACATGGTTACCAAGAGAGTACGACAGTCTCGAACGTTCTGAAAGAACTAAAACTAACCAAAAGCCTGATTCAATCGACCCCGGCAATAGCAATTAATGGAAGAGGTATGACTCAGCCTGTCGTTGGTGAAGATGTCTGTTATCTAATGATATGCAGCCGTTGCCACGTTAATGGCTTCTGTTCCGGCCGGAATCGTGTTTGATCAGCAAAGAAAGCGGAAGACTATTGATACCGGCAGCGGAGTTCTCACGATATCTACAAACAAGCGCCGACGAAAATATGCTTACCAACAACAAGAGGACACAGCTGATGCCAACGGCAATCACCAGCGAGATTTCATTGTTAAAATTGGCTTCGAACCCCAAGGCGCCGAGTATAAACTCAATTTGTTCGCCGCCCAATCTCAAAGCCTCCATGGTAGCTTCTTGAGCATACCAAATCTCTCAATCAACAATATCGTCTCGCGCGATTCTCAGGTCTTTCAAATAGCTGCGGGTGGCAGCGTTGAAGACCTTAAATTATTGATGGCTGCAGGGAAAGCTAACATACATGATCATGATCCATATGGATGGTCGCTCCTTCACGTAAGACGATCGTCATTGAAATTTGAGGTCGTAGTGCTTACAGAGCTGCAGTTTGCCGTAGATGCCGATAACCCATCGATGTGTAAGTTCCTTGTTGAAAACGGGTTGGACGTAGACGAGGTCTCATTGCACCCGAATTCCAGTGCCGAATGGTATGTCCATAATACAGTCTCAAATTTTGGATTCCGGATCTTAAATACTAACATGATGGTACCCTTAGTACGCCTCTTCACCTCATCCTACGTAATTGTGGCCCTGAAACTGGCGCAATTCTCCTAGAAGCAGGGGCGGATCCAACCATCTAATATGTGCACAGATACATCTGCCCTTTTCTTATGGTGGTCGATAAAAATGGCGGCGGGGTATGTCTGATGAATTTGAACGCATTGCTGCTCCTCCTAACGCGTAGAAAGCTTAGTATTTTTAATAAGATGTTGACGACGAGTGCTCATTTTGGACTTGTCCATTTGAGAACTTTTTTAGGAAATTCAGCTCTGTCTAGCCTTTGTGATATTACTCTAATCAGCGAGACACTCGATCCAAAAAATACTATTGGAAGAATTGTGTCTCTTCTGGACAAAGGATTCAACATCTTGGCTAGTGCTGATCAGGGCCTGACCTGTCTACATACGTTTTTCTTAAATTACGGAGAAGTTTCTAATCGGGAAGAGTGGCATCATCTTCCAATACTTCTCGTCAACCGGGGAGCAGACATACATGCGATAGATGGCCTAGGAAGATCCGTTTCCGATGTTGCATATTCAGAAACATGTTTAGATGTCCGGCAAAAACTGGGGACATATCGAGGAGATCTTTGGGACTTCGTTCTGGACTCATGCGGCTACAACATCTACGAGTTCCGGAAGACATATCCACGTAAGGCAAAATATGATGAAAGCTACTCCCGGCAGGATTTTGAATTGCTCTGGAAAGACAAGGAGCATCGTTGCCCTTATTGGGATGACGCTGAATGGCCTTGTCTCGAGAATAACTGCTGTAATCAACATTCAGATGGAAAGAGGGAGATCATGTGTGCCCGGCCAGGCTATTGCAGTAATCCGATATACCGGAATTCCGACAGCGAGAGTGACTCTGAAACTGATGCCTCAGATTCAGAGAATGAGTTGAGCGATGGCGATGGTGAAACAGACCTGATGGTAGCCCAACAGTCAAGCCCGTCCGTGACGGACGATTGTCAATCATCTCTCGCTTCACAGAAGAGTTCGGTGAGGCAAGATAGCGATGAAGACGGAATGCACCGGCAAGCTGAAGTACGTGACTTCCGTCATGAAATAAGCACTTCAACATGGCTATCTGCGGATAGGGACGACATGGAATGGGATAACACAGTGCCGAATGCCGTATACCACCGCAGCTCTTTCCAGACCCGCCCAGACACGCTGTATGACGATGAGCTATTTCACGACCCATGGGCGAACACTTAGCTTTAGGCTCGAGGAGCCAAGCCGAATCGGCTATAGCTGTTGGATCTGTGAAGCTGGCCTCGTCGTCTTCCTCGTTCCGACCAAACGTCATGCTCCAAGCCTCGAGGAGAGGAGTCCTCTGATAGACGGAAGCCCATTCTGATTTCAGTCTTCTGTAGCACAGTAAAGAACGAGAGATGAAGGTAATTAAATGATCGACGGTAGAAGAGACAAGATGAGATGAACGATCTTGGAGAGGCGGGAGGGAGGAACCATCAGGATGTGCAGTGGGCTGTGCCGACGGTGACAGTGGGCGGGAGCAAGCTTGTTGCCGCCAGGGGAGCAGCGGGTTAACAGTGGCTTCGGCAGGGACTTTGACTGGCAGTGCTAGATCAGCTTAATTAGTCACGTCATCGACCTTGGACGCTGTTTCGACGAGCGTGAGCACTCGACTACAAGCACGGCAGCTCCGGCAAATCCACAAGCAGAGGGTCGTTAGAGAAAAGCAGCGTTGGAGTACCAGGCCTGAGCCTGGCCATCGTTGGAGGCGTTTTTTCAAAGCTGCCTCGTAAGTGATGGAATGGCTTTGTGGGTCTGCAGGCGTTGCAGCAATGGCTGCAAGAAATACATCCCTGGGCCCGGAAACATCTCGAATTCTCATCCCTAGCATAGGCGACGGAAATAGTTCACATCTCTTCAAGATTGAGGCATAAACGGAAATTGCAGTTTTCATGCAGATTAGCGTCTACTGCGTGTCTCATTTTCACTATTGGAATGTTGTCCAAGGAGGTTAGGAAAGAAACAGAGTTGCAAATCTATTTACAAACGCTGGAAAGGACTCTTTGTCCACCGTAACTCTAGCAGCCGGTTGGCTTAAAGTACCGTTGCCAGTCAGAGCCTGCTCGTTACCGTGATCACACCGCAACTAGAAGTTCATTAAGTCTACCACAAGACGTTAGCATTCGATGTTCATTTAGAAGAAAGGAGTCGTCATAGCAAAAGATAGCTCACCTCGACCGAACATTGCTCTTTTAGCCCAATCCATGGCCAGCAAAAATCTCGTTCTGAAGCTGACACTCTGGGCAAAATATACGCTGCGCCAGATGTACACTGCCACCAACCCGCCCGAGAAACTCAAGGCGCCAAAATCGAAAACGGCAGCATTTCCAATGTAGGCTAGCGAGCCCAGATGGCGGTACTCGAAGGCTTTGTAGACAGCCTCGTCGAGGTCACCGTAATCAACATCGTTCATGCGCAGGCCGGGCGCGGATTGGGCAATCTTGTTGAACTTGCGGCCGAGGTACTGGCCCTGCTGATGTGCTCGTTGGGCCGTTGCCGGTAGCGACGTTAGTTTATTGTCGATCTGGTGTAGAAGCTCGTGTAGTTCGCCAAAGTCTAGCGTGCCCGACTTGTCCTTGTCATACTGTTCGAAGAGCTTGTCCAGACGCCGTAGGTGGTCTGAAGCTTGCGGGAACCTTTGCTTCACCCGCTTTGCGATGCTGCGCCACTCGGAGAATGTAACGTGCATCGTCTCTGGGTCCTTGCCCTTTTCCCATGCCAGAGTCCGCAGGAACGTCACGATATGATCGGAAATATTGTTTTGTACGGTAGCACAATCCCCGATCGCGTAGATATCGCCCAAAGGTGCTCCAATAAGTCGACAGTGAGAATCGGTTTCGAGAGCATGTTTATTGTTCTGGCCTTCAAGTTTGGCGGCAAGCTTTTGAGAGAACTCGGTTTGAGAAACGCCGGTGGACCAAAGACAGAATCCCATCGGAAGCTCCTTGGTGACGATCTTATCATTATCATCCTTTTGAGTGAAGAGGATACGATCTGGTCTAACTTCTTTTACTCGAGAATTGGTAAGAACGTCAACAGAATCGTGAGCGAAGCGTTGTTCCGCATATTTCGAGAGTGCTTCATCATAGGTGTTTAGGATGTGGCCGCGGCTCTGAATGACATGAACCGAGATCTCATGCCGTAGGATCTTTGGAAAGAACTTGGTCACATCTTCATTGAGCATGTCGTAAAGCTCAGCAGCAAATTCAACACCGGTTGGGCCACCACCACAGATAACAAACGAAAGTAAACGTCGTCGCTCTTCGTCGGTGGTGGTTGGCAAGCATGATGTTTCAAGATTGCGAATCACTGCATTTCGAATCAATCGAGCGTCGTTGATGTCTTTCAGGAAATGGCAATTCTCCAATCCCTTGACACCATGTGGATTCGTGACGGAACCTTCAAAATTAGTTTACTCGACAGATCATTTAAAACCGAGGTACTTACCAACACCAATGATGAGCTTGTCGTACGGCACGTAAAAGCTCTGTTTCGAGCCATCGGGCGCATAGGCAGCCACCTCGATCAGCTTCTCACTGAAATCCACATCTTCGGCCATGCCTTTGATGAAATGGCCATGGACACGTGAAACGATCTTTCGAACAGGTTCGACTAAACTCCTAAGCTCCAAAGTACCGACGGTAGCGCTAGGTAGCATGGGCGTGAATAGGAAGTGGTTTGACGGACTGATAACGGTGACATGGTAGTCATCCGGGTTCAATGTCTTTAAAAGCGCTATGCTTCCCCATCCAGTTCCCAATATGACAAGCTTAGGCTTATGTTTTTGGTTGTGTTTCTGCGGGCTGTCATCATCGTCGACGAAGTGCTCGGCGATTGGAAGGTTCTTGGGTCCGCCACAGCGGGGATTCAAGGCGATTGAAGAAACGGGAAGATCGCCGTCAATTGCTGGATTTTCTCTGTAGGTAGAGGCATCGTAGATAAAGAACGCAATGACGGAAACGCTGCCGACGGCGACGAGGAAACCGAAATAGGCGCAGGCGCGATAGAACCACCGTAAAGCGCGAGATGTGGTCTGCGGTAGAGGTGCGGTATGTAATGAACGAACTATGCGCAGCTCTCTGGCTGGCAATCTGCCGAAAGATGGTGATCGTAGGTGAAAGGTGATGGAAGCTGCGCAGGGCTTTCGAATGCTGGTCCGACGGCCAATGCTCAATGTGCGCCTGCTGAATTGAGAGTAACGCACAAAGAATGCCTCAGAGGAGAATGGTTTAAGCTGAGGTCGCGAGAGTGACGAGAGGACAGAGACTCTTGGAGCTCGAAGAGCCATCACCGGGTCAATTGAACGAGGAGAGCTTCTTTAACTTCCAAATCATCAGAGTCCGAGGTGGAGGATAAGATATTGCGAGTATGGCCGGAGAGAGAGGAAGAACGGATTGCTTGCTAGGTGGGTCGCTCAGTTTCAATAGGAGTTGCGATACGCATGGCGGAGGTCAACGGCAACGCTTGATCGTCTGTGATGTCATTGGCTACGACTCCGTACCACCACCCATTGATCCTTTGCCTCTTGGACTAAACTCCGTTATGCAACGCTTTGCTACGACCTGACACTTTCTTCCTGAGGCGTTACATCCTTGAATCCATGAAAAATGACTGAGCAATCTTCCCATGTTTTTCAGCGATTTACCGGCCTCACAAATGAAATTCACCATTACAGCTTCGAATTATCACCAAGTGCCAGCATTGTGCAGGCATTGTGCGGGCATTATTGTGTTGGAAAACAGGCCATTTCAAATCCGTATCATTCTCTCTCTGTGATTAGAATGTCGAGATTACTTTGACTTCCTTTTCAGCTTTGCAACCAGCAGCGAAACATCTTGTCTTGACTCCGCTGCTTTTGCCTTCTTTACGTGACCCGAATCCCCACCTTCCTTATCTTCCACCAGTTTACGTTTCTGTCTTCCCTCCTCGAGCAGCGCCTTCATGCCTTCGGTGCCTTTGAAACGAGGATTGGTTGGATCAATGGCGAACTCGTGGCTTTCGAACAGTCTCGAGAACCTAGGGTCTTTGACATTCATCTGGAAACCATCGTGACCGTCGTTCTCCTCCCTTCCATCTTCAACGCGTCTGCCTTTGTTCTTCTTCTGCTTTTTCTTCTGCTTCTCGGCCTTTACAATGTCCTTCATGTCAAAATGCCGAATATTCTTTTCATCATCCATCAACAGCTCCAGTTCCGCCCGTTTCGATTTACTCGCTGCCTCTGCTGCCGCTTTCTCCTTTCGTCGCTTAGCTTTAATCTCTTTTCGCGCCTTCTTCGCTGCCGCAGCAGAGGCAGAGGCAGGACCGTCGAAAAACGGATCGTCAAACCCGTCTGCAGTAGCATCCACATCGATCTCATCCTCAGCAGCTTCTTGGTCAACATCCTCCAGAGCATCGTCGGGGTCTCTCCCTTCACGACGGGCCTTTGCCTTTTCTTTCCGTCTTGCCTTTCGTTCTCTCTCTTTGCGAACGTACCTCTCTCGAGTCGTTTCTTCCACTATTGGCTCATTTTCAAATACTGACCGCTTCTCATCTGACGCAGATATACCAGGAGTGAAGCTGATCTGCATATTGCCAACGGGCGCTTCTCGCTCCTTGTGTTTGATTTTCTTCTCAGGTTCTGACGGCAGGCCTAGTGCGGCACGAAATGCATCTCGACGGTCCGCTCGTGAAGGTTTCGACATTGTAGACATGACATCGATATCCATGGCGCCTGATTCCAGAGCCTCGAGTTCTTCTTCTTCGTCCTCATCAGAAGAAGAAGCACTTCCGATGTACGCTTGTAGATCGTTCTCATCTATCTCCTTCCTAGAGAATGCCCGTTTTTGAACCTGTTTCCTGTTGCCGTCATCCAGGTCCCAAGTTAGCTTGACTTTGCTGTGATTAAGCGCGTCGGTCACGAATTCTGTGGGCTTGTAGCCATCCACCACTTCCTCGCAGGAGTCGCGCGGAGATTCGTCAAAGTCAACATCGTCCGGGATGAAACGAAGGTCAAAGAAATTTGCTGAGGAGAGGTATTCACGGCCATCCAAAGCCTCGTAAAGAGCCGCGGCGACTTTGATGGAAGAGCATGTAACAACGGCGTAGTAATATCGTAGCCGGTCGATCTGGTATCGCCGCAGAGCTGTAGAATTAAATTCTTCTCCCTTGTCCTCCTGCAGCAACTCTTTTCGTATCCTCTCTTCTTCTTCATCCGACTGCTCATCTGCATTTGCGGCACCGCTTCTACCATTCTCATTGGCAAATATTTCTCTCGGCGGGCCCTCCAGCTCCTCTTTCTCCATCCTCTCTCTTCCAAATTCACTCGGATAGACCACAACCCGCTCAATTCTCCCACCTTCGGGTACAAAACTGCCAGCAACCGCCATTATATCGGCGGCACGTATGTTATCCCAGTCCATATTCACTACAGCGATCCTCCTCGACACCTCTCCCATTGGAACCTCAGTATCTCGAGCCTGTGGGTATAATTCCGCTTCTTCAACATCATCTTCATCATCACTGTCTTCCTCGCTGCTACTGCTCTCGCTGAATCCACCTTCGCGCGCAGGGTCGTATTTCTCTTTGACTTCGGCATCCCCAACGCGCTTCAGTTCCTTTTCTACCTCCTCATCCTCATCGCCGCTCTCCAGCTCGTACAGCCTCTCCAGTTCCTTCCTCCCGGCTCCTTTTTCGATTTTGCGGCCGTAGCGATCGACGCTGGCTTTGCGACTGAACTCGTCATTCTTGAGGATTGAAGCGAAGCGTTTGTCTAGCTTGACGTGCGTGTGCCTGCGTGACGGCAGGCGATATCGCGGGTCGGTTTGGAGGGAGGCGAAGCGCGGGTCTGAGACTGCGGATTTGGAACCGTCTGTGGAGGGCTGTGTGCGCTTTACGGGGAGCTTTTGGGCAGGGAGAGGCATGGTAAGGGATGTCTGTAGGATTTAAGACGAGTGGCTCTATGAATATACCATTTCATTACGTCTGGAAGGCGGAAAGGGCTGAGAATATGGGATGCTTCCACCAAAAGTGGTAATATGGAGCTCAAATCAAAATTTCCCAGCTGTATCCAAAATTTACTGACCGCATTACGGCGTAGAGTATCGATAATCGTACGCTCGATCCGGTTAGGGCCGCTCTTTTCGGGCTATCCTCCGATCACTTTTTGACCGAAGGTCGAAGTGACTTTTTCAAAAAAAAAAAAAAAAAAAAAAAAAAAAAAAAAAAAAAAAAAAAAAAAAAAAATTTCAAAGTCAGTGCGACACTTTACCACATCGGGAATGATTGATACTGTTAAAAACTTTTGAAACAAGCGTCTTTTCAAATCCCTCCGCGCACCTTTTGTAAAACTGACAAGCACGGTGTGACCTTGCCCAAGAATTATTGGCTGAGAACAACTAATTCGCTAGTGGACCCGACGCTAAGATGGTGGGGTCCGACATTCCTCGCGTGAGGAATTTACAAATATCCGCATAGTCTCAACAGGAAGCGCAACCGATGCTGCGCTCCGGTTGCCAAAGGAGCCTTGAGGAACGAAGGGAAGAGGATGGAGACGTCTGATCAACAATCCATAACGAAATCAGCTTCACCCTTCCGAATACACACGAAGAACTGTGCTCCGCTACACAAGAAAGGCGTATATTGATCTATTACCTATTGGGATTAGGTGGCTAAATGAAGTTGAGCGAAAAGTTATAATTCTGGTGCAATGTTGGCGGGCGACTTGAGTTTGTGTGTGCGCGCTGAAACCTATTCGTTAGACACCTCGCAGCACCCAGATGTGACGAGATATAGGTAGGACAGTTCCACAGAGATGCAACCCCGAGAGACACTAGGCTTATTGATTCCAAATTTGGCTGACAGGTTCGAAATAGTCCAGAAAGTGTAGCTACAAAGTTTGGAAGTGATCAATCAGGTCGTTGTTGAGATATTCCATAGCAAGTTACTACGAATTAAGTACGACTACGGGTATCGGCTCGCTTGTGTCATCAACCCTTAAAAAAACAAAAAGCCAAATCCTCTACTCCAAAGGCTGATTCCACTCCCCAATTTCGTCGCCACGCACTGGACAACTTCAAATTTTATCAACATGACAAAATGAAGGTAACCACGCCTACTATTCGTCTCGCAGGCACATTTTTCGGCTGCTATATCTCCATCTCCATCTCCTTCTGTTCAATATGGAATTTCGCTGTCCGCCGTCTGCGAGCCCTATCATGCGGACATCATGAATCACAACATTTCGGATGGCGAAAAGAGATCTTCGGGACATGGGGGTATGGACGCCGTAGGAGGTTGAGATTACTCATCAAAGGAAGAATACAACTTGCACTTGAGCAGCGAAGCATTCGACCACGGTAACAGTTATCCATTCCTATTGATCTCCCTGGCGCGGAGACTGAAGAAAGTAGGCTAGTAGGGAACAATGCAATTGCACGTAACCCAGCCTTGTTGGATGGGTTGAAAATCAACGATGTGGAGACAACAACATTACGCGTATGTTGGAAAGAAGTGAAAGTTGATACAGTAGACTGTGAGGACTACTATGGTCGGACGCCGCTCTCGTTGGTTTGGGAGAGCGGACATGAAGTCGTCGTGAGGCTGCTGTTTAAGGCCGGCAGGGTGGATGTCGGCTCGAAGGATTATGGCGGCCAGTTACAGAAGCTCGAAGTCCACCCCCATTCGTCCGAAAGCATTGCATTCTCGAATGATGACCGACTACTAAAGTTAGTGTTACTCGACGGAACGGTCAGGTTGCGGAACCCAATAACGAGGAAGAAAGTACGAAAAACCGGGAACCACATCTCCTCCGTCTACGCTGTTACATTCTTCCATGATAGCCGGTTAATAACATCGGTGTCGGCTAATGGGAAGCTCGAAACCCATACCAATTGGATTGACATTATTTCATTTTCGCACAATGGCCAGCTACTAGCATCATCCTTGTGTGATAAAACAGTTAGGCTACGGAACCCAACAACCGGAAAGAGACAGCAAGAATACGAGAAGGCACTCAGTCCCAAACTCGCCAGCACCTGTATTCCAGCGCATCGTGCAGCTAGGAATCGCGCCCTGCAGCATGCGGAATTTGGCGAGCCCTATGAAGCTATAGGAAGGTTCTGTCGCACTTTACGTGGCGTTGATCTGGTTTGGGGGCGTTCAAACAGAGATGCTAATGATATCGCTGTCGCCTTCATTACTCGTCTTTGTGACTTACGGACGTGTTCTGAAGCAATTGGGCGCCCTACACCCTCTGTGAGTTCAACCAATTAGGATGGGGTTCGTACTAATCCTAGTCTAGCGAAGGAGACGATACACATATGTGTGGCAGTGTGTAAGTGGATATTCAAAAGAAGGCGACTTGATTGAAGCCTAACTCCGTTCCCATACAGTGTTCGTGCGGATGTTCTCAAATCGGTATAATGGTTGCAACGTGTCCAGACTGTGGTATTGCAAGGTGCGCTCGTTGCCAGGTGACCAAAGTTCCGATGTAGGGAGCCGGATGGAAAATGCGGCTGGCATGGTCGGCCAGAGTCTAGTATTTCAACTTCTTCTCCTGCCCCAGCCTTCGTATAGCCTTAGTATTGCTACTTGAATCAATCAAAAGAAGATGTCGGAAAACCACCCTCCCAACTTTGAAGCGAAAACGTGGGAGCCAGTATTCTCAAAGAATCGGAATTTCAGGGAAAACTTGCGCTACGTTGAGTTAAGAAGACTTATTACTTCAGACAGCGATGATTTTGGCATCTTTTGGAAAGACACTGAAGATCCGGCGCCTCTTTGTACAATCGAAGAAGTAGAAGAATTCTGTCAAGACATGCGTCTGGATAACCTTGAATCAGTCGCGGATACGGAGGGGCAACCGCGGCGTGCATGGCTTGATGACAGGAGTTTTCCTCGCCTGACAAGTAGTGAATGTGTGAGGAAATATGACAATCCGCTGACTGCAACTCAACTCTATCAGCTCTTGAAAACGCCGGTATGGGAAGGTCATCTTAGAGAAAGATGTAACGCTAACCACGTCTGTATTAGAGATATGCCAACGCGGATAAACCCGATGCAGACAGACGCCTTGTGTAAAGAAAAGCCCATTCTTAGCTCAATAAACAACCATGACTAATGATCTTCCACAGTTATATTGCGGATTTAGATCCCTACTACATTCTTGCTCTTACAGAAACAGCAACGTTTCACCAAGCTTCAGTGCTAAGAGATGCTATTTGGAAATACTTAGCACTTCAAACCTCGATTAGGGTTAAGATTCCTGTAAGCACTTAAAGTTCTAGAATATCAGCCCCATATAAAGATACTTACATGGCGTTCCAGTCCGTAGGATATCTCATCTTTGAACTGGAATGCCATCTTCCCTACTTCGCGTTGAGAACATCCCGGCCGCCGGAGGTCAGTTCTCAAAGAGGAGTAAAGACTAAGCCGCCAAGGAAATGGACAGATCTGTCGTTTCTTGAAATGCGGACCCCCAAGTCACAATATAAGAGAATGCATGGCATATACGAAGCGCAGATCTCATTTGTTATATGTGGCTCGGACGATTGGCAGTGGGTTGCATATGCTTTTATCGATGTCAACTTTGATGGCGATGACTTGGAAGATGAAGTGTTTTCCTATGAAGAATTTCAACAGGACCCAATCGCTTTGGGTGAACACGATGCAAATCTCCCGATTATGAATCCGAGGATGTACTTTTTGGTGATATTAAAGGTCCGAACGGCTCAAGTCCTCAGGGAGTGGCGACATCTGTTATGAGCAGCGGGGCCGTGATCATGGTGATTGATTATTGCATTGAGTTCGATGTTGTTCCTAAGTACAAGTTTGTGGAAGGGTAAGATATAACCGTCACCACCGCTCCTGCCCTAACAACATCTGGTTCGAATGGTAGAATACAGCATTAAACAACATGTACGTTGGCCCTTATCTCTCTCTACTAAGGATGAGATGTTTTTGACACTAACAAATAAATTAGAACGGTCAGCATTCTTGTACTTTATCACGGCACTCTGGTGCTCCGGGAGACCAAGCCGAGGACTTAAAGGAGACTTTTCACTGGACTTTGCGGACTTTGGAGCTTCTGCAGCAGCTATTAGGTGTTCTTTCGGAAACAGTAAAGGCTTGGGAGAGATTCACCTCTGTTAAAGGGGATGCCGGCTATTTTTCTAATATAGCGTCTTGCCGGGACGGCTTTTCAGCCCACCAAGTATTCCGTGCCATAAGAGAGACATTTGATGCTCTTGAGGACCTTCGACAAAAATTACTCAACTTGGAAAAGTCTTGCCACAATTCAGCCCAAGCTGTAAGTCGCAGTCCTATGATTTTGGAAAACAGTCCTTTTAATAGATTCAGCTTCAACTTCGTTTGACCTTCGAAAGCAACAAAGCAGCGCACCGCAATGGACTTACCTCAGGGTTTACGCTTTCGGTTTGTTTGATGCGAACGTTATCTCCTTTCGATCGCTAATTTCCTTCAGATCATCACTCCTTGTGTGCTCGCTACCGGCCTTTTCTCTATGCCCCAGACGGTTGTACCCTTCAAGTTGAATCCCAGTTCCTTTGCCATTGTTATTTTCGTCATCATGGGAGTATTGAGGCTGTTGTTCTTCCTTCAGGATGTCCTGTTGCATCGGCCTCGGTGGTGGAAAATAATCACTGCATTAATGAAGATAATTACATGGAGCGAGGTGATTGACCGTCTCCTGGCGGGCATATATGGCAGCGCCCTTACGCGAAAGAGATTTCGTAATTGCGCCGACGGAACCACTGATAGTAGAGAAATGGAGAACTGCGAAGTGTGAAGGTTAACTTGTATCGTAGGCTTTCTATTTCTTAAAAGCGATAAGCGAAGCTATTCTTCTGCACAAGTACACATGTGACATATAGTATGCTTCTGAGCTCGGTATCGAAAGCACAAGCTAGTTTCAAGGACCCGAGACCTACGATGACGCCGGTCGAGTTGATCATCTACACAATTTGGGCCTCCTACAATCCACTGATTTTGACATTCCAAGATTGGCATTGACACTTCTTCGAATGACGTCGACTGAAACATTCGATCAAGGTTCCACAACTCGGAGCCTAGTTGTCCATGTCTTTTGGTATCACCTTGTGGGCATGTACAGCCTGGGAGAGCTATCTCGGAATAGCGACAAGCTCGTAGCATTAACGGGTATTACCGCAGAGGTCAGTAGAACCACCGGCTAGACGTACGCGGCTGGACTTTGGCTTGAATTCCTTCTCTACAACCCGCTGTGGTATGTCAAAGACCCAAACACGGGTCAGGGTCGTAGGCACAGTATCCCAAGTTAGAGCTGGGCCGCTGTCGACGGTGAAATCACACATCTCCTTGCCTGGGATACCGTGTTTTGGGAACCCGTGGCGCACATCAGCATGTATCCTAAAGCAACCGTTGGTAATTCACGAATAGGCATGCTTGAAGAATTGAAAATTCACATCACTGGGCGAGTATACAGATTCAGAACTCATTGCAATGACCAAGGACAATGGTTCATCGGAGTGAGTGGTGATGCTACCACGTCTCAGAGGTTTGGAAGATTATTTCCTGATCTTGGGTCTTCTAGTCGGATTCCTGCACAAGTCTCTTGTCTCGTCCTAGTGCAAGCCAAGCGGCCTGTTCCGGAGGTCGGAAACTAGTGGAGGGAAAGCACAGAAATCATGGGTCTAGCTCTCGAGAAATAAGAGCAGAAACACGGAATAACAACATACGCCGGTGTAGGACTCTTCACAATGCAGCGAATTGTCGGAGTTGATCATTATGGTTAGGATTTGGAAGTCGATGATTACTTCCAGTCTCGTGAGAGTGAGGAAGCTGCCTTGCTTTAGAAGCTGTCTTATTCAGGCTCTCCGGGTGGAGATGCGCTTTATATTTACCAAGAGATTGCCAAAATTGTCCTGAAAGGAGAGAATAATTGGTTGCATCGAACACTCGGATGAGATCTCGTCCCATGGTGGGCCGATCTGCAACCACCAAACGGGAGGAGTCGCAGACGGATACCGGATGGATTCTGCGTGTCGTACGATGCACTGTGATTGTGGATTTGGTGGCGTCGTGGGATTTCTCTGTGAGATTTAGTCGACAATTCTTCGTAATTTCGGTGGGCAGACATTGCATTCAAAGGATTGAACGATGTCAGATGTCCCCTCGAATAGTATCTTTAGCAAGGGCGTCAGCACTGTTCCCTCGCCATCGATCAAGGGCCGGGTGGTTCAGACTCAGTGCTCTGATTTCGGCACGCAGGGACAACTACATCTGCCAGAGGTCAAACCAGCGCGCAACCACAGGCTTGGTTTGAGCTTAAATTACAGGATAAAGAGCGTATGTTGGAAGGCAGTACTGTGTAGGCGCTATCGCAGTGAGGAATACGATACGTCCACGTGGATTGCTTCGCCCCCCTAACAGCCGCGTTGTTTGAAATCTCGAAACTTATCAAAAGTTTTAAAACTCTCGGTTTCGAGAAATTTGAGATTTCTAATAAATTTCTTCAAGCAATACAGTCACTTTTTCTGCACCCCGAATTGTTTAGACTGCTTTTCACAACAGCGGTTGTATATGCATCGTGAGTTACTTTCTCGTATAATGATGGCCAACTATGCGTATGATCTAGAAAATCTTCTTCCATCAGAGGACTTAATCTCTGGTCTTCGAATGCGGTTCCTTAGCGGTGAACATGTGTTGGAATGTATATGACCCAGGAGCGAAGTTCAAACACCCCTTCTACACGAGAATAACTTTTTGTAGCTCACTATCATCCGGCTCATCCAGTAAAGCTCTTTTCAACCGATCAAGTTGCCCAAATGTTCTATCCCAGTCAATTCCACGCCAACCTTGCCTGGCTTCGCCATGAGTGAACAAGGATTTCCACGCGTTGAGCGACGATCCAGGGCTTATTCCGTCCTGCCCTATGTCTACCGCCCTCCTCATCAATGTACCAGCTACTGAACTGAATCTTTCCTTGATATTACCACCAGAACCGAAATGCCAAAGCTCTCCGCGTATCGCACCCCAAATGTACGCACAGCCAATGAAGTTGAAATGCTCTTCTCCCTTACGTCGAAGTACGAACGGGAAATCAGCTCCTCGCACAAGAGCAATGAGATCCCCTTTCTGGATCCTACTTTCTGCTATTCCAACGTGTCCGGTGGACGTAATAAAGGGATGCTGATCTCGTAAACGAAGAATGATATCGTAGGTAGCGTAAGTCGAGAGACCCTCCGTTTTCGAATCGCCCGAGTCCGGTAAGTAATAGGAGCTGGGCATTCTCGGGTCTCTTACCACCATCAATCTCATCCAGTCCAGGAATTCTCTCTCTGATTTATTCGTTTTCTTTCCTGGAGAGTTCGTAGAAAATGTTTCGAAGTGGCTCATGATCTTCTCTAGCCGACGATCGTCTTTTTCAGTACTTTGAATGAGTTCCTCGGGCATAAATTGTAACCAACGACTCAACAGCTCCTCATACCTGAAGGTACCTTCACTTGTAAATGGAGCCGGTGCCAAGTATTCTAAGGTTCCGAGCGAAAGGATGGAGACTGGGAGTTGGCCCTTCACAAATTCAGACGGGAGCCTGTACTTCGAATTTCTTGTTGCAAACGGACCAATGAAGACGTTGAGTATCGTCATGGGGGCATCGTCGTGGTCAGGGTTAAGGTCGAGCAGATAATGGATTCTTAGGACGGAATGATTTCGAGAGTTCTTGTCTGTGGTATCAGATAAGTCAAGTCCAATTCTACAGGACCAATCTGGAACCCATGATGGAAGTACCCGGCTTCCGTTGTAAGGAATTCGGCTGTGAATAAATATTGCGAGCGATTGAGTATCTCTGATTGCGGCCACTACCGTCTCTTCGTAGACCTGTTCAACGGATTTTTTATAATCCGGAACTGGTAGGCTCGGACAATTCTTAATCAGTTTCTGAACGCCGAATATCATGTCTTTTGGATCAGTAGCTCGATTATCAGATAAATGATTCAGTATCTGGTAGTTCATTTCGAGACTATTGCCGCCTCTTAATTGATGCCGGATAGTCGATCGGATCCTGCTAAGTCTGATCCATTCCAAGGATTTATCATCAACAAGGTTTGTTTCAGAATCAAGAGAGGATGCATACCGGCCCAGAATGGCTTCGATCATTTTCCACGATATAGTCTTTTCTCCGATGATCACAGATACTTCATCCGCCAACGCTAGCTCTTGAACTGTCCATATGCGCCAAAACCATTCTTTTGATTGAAAGAAAGGAATGATGCCTTGAGAGGCAGCTGTTGAGCAGTTAACTGTTTGCAAAGAAAAGTAATGAAGATAGGTTCCTACCATTTGCGTCGCCAATCTTACGACCTGCGTTCGAAATGAAACTCCCACCCAGATCTATAAGGGACTTCGCTCTTGCTTCGGACTCTCCTAAGTCTTCAGTAATGTGTGTGGCGAAAACTGGTGCCTGTTGCATTAAATTGGTAAAGATGTCGAGATAAGACTGAGATCTTGAGAAACTAGAGTCTTCTCCAAGCCAAACGAGAGCTCTTGAAGCGGCAGCATATATCTCTCCCATCATATTTACTTGTACGTTCTTCTCGCCTATATCTTGCTGATTGATACTTATAGCATCTATCCAAAGTATGCGGCTCGTGAGTTTATGCCGCAGATGGCGAATGGCTGCCTCGCAGTTGGGAGTGACGAGTAAACGTTTGAACTCGGCAGATTAGTTATGATTCAGGACGGAATTCTTTATCTCCATACCGGAGAAGACCCATTGGAACACTGGATTGGACGAGGGCTAGTCCCTTCACCCCAATGGTATGAAAGTGCCTCATATTTCCTCCGACCTGGGTTATTGGGATCCAAAACCATAGGGATGAGCCGGCATCGTATTGGTGCTTCAAGGCTCGAGGCTGGTAAAACCTCAATAACCCGAATCGACCGCGGGGATGTGAGTTCACTGTACTGGAAATCAGTAGACATGTCAACATAAAATGGCAGTAAGTTGAGCCAAAGAGGCAGTGAAGTGTTATTGATGTTGTTGGCGAAGGCTTCCCTCTCATACGCACAGTACTTATTATCTACACACTCAGCTCATGTGGCTTGCGTGGTTACGTGTCTGTTGCAGTCTAGAACCCGTTACATGTACCTCAGCTGCTGTCAAATCACTTTTCTTTTTCGCGCCTTGGTGGTTCGATGGTGTAAATTCAAGAGCCTGGTTGGCCATGGTCTGATGGGTCTAATCTGTTTTCAACTGTCTTTCGAGCAAGAGTCCATCCATTAACAACGGGTACTGCATACTGGTCATCTGCAACTGAGATTTAAGGGTGGTCATTCCTTGAGGCTGAATTCAGACTGCGAGTGTTACCGGGGTGGAAACCCGACCGTGTGTTTAATTCTGAGCCAGGTGATGCTCTTCAAACCAGTCTGAGAAGTTTGAAATCAAAAGGTAAAGAGTTCGATTTCTGGATCCCAAAAGCTGGGAAATTTTTGTTGGAGGTATCTCGTTCCGTATTCAAAATACGCATGCTGAATCACACCTACTGCTGCATCCTAGTTCGGCAAGGTGTAAGACAGAATGGCGTACTGGAGATCTTGTGCAAAGCTCGCCAGGCTGAAATGCCACTCGTCGACCAAGCTCAAAAGCATTAGAGATGTACTTGAAGTCGAGAGTACCTACTAAGCTTACCCGTCCCTTCTGTGCTTATTGGGACAGATGCGCCACAGCTCTTGACCAGCGCTTCTGTAGCCTAGACCTAGCCTCACTTGACTCTTGGGGCTTGATCACGACTGAGCAAGACAACTTTTGCGAGCTGAGATGTCGAAATGCGCTAATAAGTTGAATGGGGTCGAAATTCCCCAAATGCGGTTCCTTAGCTCCAAATTAGTCAAAGAGCTCACGCGACAGAAGCATGACGAGTCAGGGTCTGGAAAGCTAACACGGAATTATGATGAGATGGAATATCTCAACAACTACAACATCGTCCATGAGCCTGATATCTTGCCTCAGCCCCCGGCAACAGGCCCGAGTCGATTAGAACATCAATTGCCTTGCCATGGCCGGCTACTTCAAGTACGTATCCTTGAAATGGAACTTCATCTACGGAGCGACTGCTGCTTCCACTTCTATCTCGCAAGGAATTAATCGCGACATTTGCTAACGATTTCAAATAAGTAGTAGAGTGAACATTACACTCTTCTCAGTATTCGCTCTTGGAGGATCATACTTTCTGTTGAGATCCCGGCAGCTTCAGCAGAGAACGCAGAGAAGGGAAGGTGCGAGGATACAAATTTGATAGTCAAAGTTCTAGACTGACTTTGCTCCAGGTGACTATAGTGTCTCGCCAAGTCGATCCGGTTTGTTCAATTGGTAGCATAGAAGATATGCGAATAAGCTGACAACTGCTTTAGGCGGAGGAATATAATGCGCGTCTGAGAATTGGGTGATTCAGAGTGGTCATAAATTCTCAGACTGGTGCGGCAGGACATACAGTACGATACGGTACGTACGATAGAGTGCGTCCAGGATGGCATTGACGCCCTCAAGTAGCTCCGTTGTATGTAAGACAACTTCCTCGGTCGAGGGTCAATTCAAGCTCGTTCAGTAAACATTCAGCTCAGTAGTTATTCAATATTATTGCATCATTACTAATATCCTACCCCGCAATGATGTTCGGGGTGTTAAGACGTCAAGCCCATGGACTCGTATGAGAAGAGCTTGGCCACCAGTCAGCCACCGTGTTTGCATGCCGATGCGGTCTGCAGTTAGCTCGGCAAAATATCATAAAAGAGCTCATATTCGGTTCCAATTCACTGTTTGCATTTGAAAGCAGGTGAACACAGAGGATCGACGTGATCAGATCACCGAAACCAGTAATCTTTTCTTATTTCGGTCTCCGTCAGAAGATATATAAGCTCGTCATCTTGCTTTGTTTCATTAACTCACAGCATTTCTATCCCTCGATCAGCCAATCTCTCAAAGAGTTTATACCCATCAACTTCACACATTATGCCATCCTACGTCATTTCTCACAAGATTGACCTGACCGAGGGTGAGCGGCTCAACATCGCGCAAGCCATCACAAAGATCCACAGCAGGCTGTTCAACACGCCGGAGCTCTTCGTCAACGTGCATTTCTGGCCCAGCTCGCAGACCATCTCGTACGTGGGCGGCAAGCCGCACGCCAGCAACAGCGTGACGGGCCTCGTGCGCCACAACAACACGCGCACGCAGGAGCAGTACGCCGACCTATGCAACCGCATCGCCGCCGCCTGGAAGGACGCCATCCACGACGACTCCGGCGACCGCAAGCTCGGCGCCATCTTCATCCAGGGCAACATTCTTGCTGGCTGGGAGCAGGGCTTTATGATTCCGCAGGCTGGCGACGACCAAAATTGGCTGAAGCAGCATTGGGCGGAGTTCAAGAAGAGGGCTGACGATGGTGACGAGGATATGAAGGGTCTGGTTGCCGATATTGAGAGGAGGCAGATGATCGCAGCTTAGTCGGTGGATGACCCATGCCGTAGGAATGGATCTTGTTGACCGCCGTGTCTGGCGAAACGTATCCTGGAGCTGACTATGATATCTGGTGACGGCTCTTTCGTTTGAAGAGTATGCAGTGTAGCTTGAGATCAGACATGCAACCGCTGATTTTCATTCAAAAAGTCGCCAGAATTTGAACCCTTTGCCGGTCCTCAGCGCTTTCAGATGCAATCGAGTGTATCGATGATAATGTAAACTTTCGCGCACAGGAATGCGAGGAATGTGTATCTTATAGAACCTTTTATTAGGTTTTGATCCTGAGCGCCGAGAATAAACAGTCTGAATCAATTATAGGTCGAAGACGTCAAAGGCTGTTTGCTTGACCTTCTTGTTGTCAGAAGTTGAAAAGCGTCGAGCCGAAGTTCGCTTTTCAGTTCTTGGGCTTTTCTCACTTAGTACGAACTTGCCAGATGCTGACCTTCGTTTCTTTGAGCTCGACTTTGGCTTCGAAGTTCGTTGTTCCACTCCATAGTACTCATGTGAAGAAGATAGTCTGTTCCTTTTTGGCGTAATCGGTACACCAGAGTTTTCTCCAGGCGTCTTGCCATCACCCTTAGATATCTTTTTCTTTGACGTCGAGGTTGTGTTTCTTCGGATCTTAGGCGTAACGCCTATAATTGGGTCATCGTCGCCACTAATGGGCGAAAAGAGGCGAATGCGTTTATCATTTAGTCCGTCCACCGGCTTTTCAATACCATGTTGGGTACCGCTTTGATCTTGCTTGCCATTTGGTGCATTCACTGTACCTACATTTGCTTCTCCACCAATGTCTCCAAGCAGGGAAGGATCAATGTAGTCCTCC
>Ga0335073_10002345_pt1 | contig 25918 bp, 31 predicted proteins | sample Lox_Sample_22_FD_207093 | JGI IMG/M metagenome (GOLD analysis project Ga0335073, IMG submission 207093) | Soil microbial communities from Loxahatchee National Wildlife Refuge, Florida, United States - Lox_Sample_2.2 | ecosystem: Environmental > Terrestrial > Soil > Wetlands | place: USA... | reverse complement strand
GGCGGGACCAGTCGCGGAGCCGATGACGATGACGGTCTTGCGCAGCCTCATCGCGGCGCACGCAACAGCCAGGCCGACTTGGCCGAGTTGCCGTTCGTCCGGGCCTGCCAGCAAAACGCCGGACTGCGCCTCGTCCCAGCTGAACCCGACCAGCCGGCCGGACGACGGATTCACGCCGATCGCACAGCCGCCGGCCATAACCGTGTGAGAGGCGGCCATTGCCGCTGCGGCAGCCCGCCGGCGAGCCACTGCGACAACTCCGGGCCGCCAGGCAGGCGGGGAGCGCCGCCAGCCGAGCCACAGCACGATCGCCGCCTCGGCGGTTCCGCCCAGTAGCGCGAGCGGAAGCTCCCGCGGCATCCACCAGCCAGCGCCGGCAAGTGCCGAGGACGGGTCGAGAAGTCGCCCCGGATGGCTGGCCACAGCACCCTCGGCGGCAATGAGCCTGCCCGCGCTTGCTTCGAGCGCCGCCACGGCAACCAACAATCTGACAGCTGCCAGCCAGCATGCGCCGGCCATCGCGGGCAGCAGGAGCCAGTGCGGACGCCACCGAGACATGCGAGCGGTAACCGTGAGCAGGGCGGCGATCAGCAGCATGTTGGGCGCGAGCGCTAACTGCGCGGCAACCACCAGCGCGGTAAACCCGGCGGCTAACTCACGGAGTCCTAACCGCGCGGCTGGTGGGCGAAGATCGTCAGCCGGCAAGCGCCGAGTTCGGCGCTCAGCTATTCCCGCTGCTGTCGTGCGCATAGCGGGTCAAGGCTCCCAGTCCTCCACCGCATGCGTCCAGGAATTGGGCAGATTGCCGGGATCTTCGGCAGGCAACGGCGGCCGAGGAGTCTGAACGACAAGCCGGAACATGTCCGGGCGCAGCACCGCGACGGTCAGCGCCACCGGGCGACCCGAGTCCAGGTCCTCGAACCGGACCGTGACCATCATGGCCGGCTGGCCGGCGGTCAGCCGCAGGCTGCGGGCCACCGATGGCGGCGGCGCCTGCAACTCAATGTGCAGCGCGGTCGGCAGGCCAGTGAGTGGCCGGCTACTGGCACTGCCTGAAGGGGCGGCCGGGTTCTCGGCGATGCCGGTGAGCTGCATCAGGTTCAATACAGCGGGCAGGCCCGCAGGGGCACTGTCGTCCGGGCGGCCAGCGATGTCGTCGGGAACGTAGGTGGTACATAGCGCGGCAGGCTCGCCGCCAGCGGTCCATAGGAATCGCACGACGCACACCTGCTGGTCCGCGGTCAGCCGCAGCGCCCAGCTGATGTCCTCCGGCGGCAGCCGCCACGTCACCTGGCGGCTCCGGCAGGAGAACTCCCCGCCCATCGCATCGACGTACGAGACCAGGCCGGGCACGCCCTCCAGCCCGATCACGTACTCGGCCGGGCTGGCCCGGTACAACTGGCCATCTGCGAGGCGCCGCACCAGGTGCCTGTTAATGAGTTCCTCGACGGCCCCGTCGATCTCCACAACACTGACGTTGTAGCGCCTGGCAAGTGCCGAGTGCCGGGGCAGGCGCCAGCCCGGTTCATGGTGTACCAGCGCGGCGGCGAGCCGATCCGCGAGCACGCTCACGGCAGCACCGGCGGCGGGCGACCCGGCGGCTGACGACGCCGCTTGCCTGGCGGACGTGGCTGGCCCCCGCAGGCCCCGTTCCCGGTACATGGTGTTAAGGGCGCCGCGACTCGCCGCCCCGCCGATAGGCGGGCTTCCCTCGGTTGGCATGTCATCGTCGGCGGCAGCGGGCCATCCGACGCGCGGGGCGCTCATGACCGCTCACTCCGTGTTGCGCCGCGCGAAGGCGGCCACCGTACGGCCGAGCAGGATCAGCACGAGCACGAAGACGAACAGGACCAGCGCCGCATCGAAGGAGAGCACGTTAGCGCTATTGACCTGGCTTATCAGCGGCGAGAATTCGTAGACAACGTAGGTCAGGTACGGCACACCCTGGTGAGTGACGTGCGCTAGTGACGGGAACTGGGTGCCGAAGTTAGCTGTGTACAGCAGCGGCGCCGTCTCGCCGATGGCGATGGCAGCCGCCACGAGGAATCCGGTGATCATTCCGGGTATAGCGGACTTCAGCACGATCTTGCGCATAGCCCACGAGGTGGGAATGCCCAGTGCCTCCGCTCCTTCGCGATATCCGGTCGGCACCTGCGCCAGCGAGGTCTCGGTTGACTTGGTGATGTACGGAATTGTCAGGACTGAGATGACAATCACGGCCGGAAGCAGCCCGAATCCCATCTTCAGGTTGACGCAGAGCGCGATGTATCCGACGAAGCCCAGGACAATCGACGGAATTCCGGCCAGCACCTCGTACGCGCCGCGCAGCACGCTGCGGGGCGCGCCGGCTGCGAACTCGCTCAGGTACAGGCCGGTGAGCACGCTGATCACGCCGCCGATGATCATGGCGCCGAGCGTGATCGTGACAGTGCCGAGAATCGGCTGGAGCAGCCCGCCGCTCTCCGCCCCCGTTGTCTGTGTCCACAGCACGCTGAAGTGGAAGTGCGGGATCGCGCGCGCCAGGATTCCGCCCGCCAGCCACAGCGTCGGCACGACGACAAGCGCGAGAGCGATCAGGCACAACCCCCAGAAGATCACGTTGCTGATCTTCCTGCGTCGCGGGACAGGCGGCCAGTAGCCGGCCTCGCCTGGCCCACGGCCCGACGTGCCCTGCAGTGCCGGTGCGCCGCTCATCGCCTTCCTCCTCGCTGATTCGCTGCCGCGCTCATACGCCCCGGCCCACCGGAAGCGCCGTGCCAGAGACCCGCCGCACCAGCCACCGCGCACCCACGTTCACGAGCAGCGTGATCACCATCAGGATGAGCGCGAGCTCGGCGATGCTCTTGGTGGCGAACCCGGTGCCGTCCGAGAACGAGCTGTCGAGCTGGGTGACGATCGTCGCCGATATGGTCGTCATCGTCGCGTAGATGTTGCCGGGCACGGCGTTGAGCGCCACGCCGCAGCACATCGCAACGGCGAGCGTCTCCCCGAGGGCGCGGGCGAGGCCGAGCACGGCCGCGCCGACGATGCCCGACCCCACCCAGGGCAGCGTGACCCTGCGTGCTGTCTGCGCGTCCGACATGCCGAGCGCGATGGCGCCCTCGCGAGGCAGGATCGGCACCTGCCTAATCAGGTCACGAGACGTCGCGGCAACAATGGGAATGATCATGACGGCAAGCACCAGACCGGAGGTGAGCAGGCCCTCGCCATTGCCCGGGTCGCCGCGGAAGTAGTTGAGCACCGGCACGTCCGGCATGTTGCGGGCGATCACCGGAGTGATGTGGTGGGCGATGAAGGGCCCGAAGGTAAGCGCGCCCCACAAGCCGACGATAACGCTCGGGATGCCCGCCAGCAGTTCGAGGAAGATGCCGATCATGTTCGCAAGCCGCCGAGGCAGTCGCTCGACGATCGCCAGCGCCGCACCGATGGAGATCGGCACGCCGACGATCAGGGCGATGGCCGATGAGATGAGCGTCCCGGCGATCTCTGGCAAGGCACCGAACGAGCTGCCAGACAGGTGCTTGATCCCGTCGGTGCTCACGATCGAGGAGTTGTAGCCGCCCGGGCTCCAGATGCTCTTGGTAAAGAACCCGAAGCCGTTCAGCCGGATCGCCGGGATCGCGTCGACGAGCAGCACCACGAGGATGAAGCCGAGCGCCAGCAGTGGGATGAGCGCTCCGATACCGCCCAGCCAGCGGAGGATCTCACCGCGGCGGACTGCGCTACGGAGGGCCGAGCCGGCCCGGCGGGGGAGCGGAGTGCCCGCTCCCCCATCCGAGCCGACTATCGGGGTCGTCGACGACGCCATGACTCAAGAGCCGATCTTGGCAATCTGGTTGTCGGACAGCGTCACGACCGACGCGGGCAGCGGCTGGAAGTTCACCGCGCTCAGGTAGTCCGTGGCGCTCTGGCCACTGTGAACAGTCCAGTACAGGAACGCGCGGATGTCCTCTGCGACGGTCCCGTTGGTCTGCTTGTCGTTCACGATCGCGTACTCGTAATTGATGATCGGGTAACCGCCGGGAACGTTGGCGTCGATCATCGACAGCGTCTCGCTCGCGGGGGTCTTGCTGGTGAGGGCGCTCGCCTCGGCCGAGATCGTGGCCGACGTGGGCGCCTCGAACTGACCAGCACCGTTCTTCAGCTCCGCCTGGCCAAGGCCAGCCGCCTGCGTCTTGGACTCGTAGCTGATGCCGATGTAGGCGATGCAGCCCTTGGTAGCGGCGCAGCCACTGACCATGCCGCCGTTGCCCTCCTCAGCCAGTGCGCCGCTCACCGTCGGCCAGCTGATCGTGGTGCCCACGTTCGAAGACGACCATGCGCTGGAGTCCTGAGCGTTGAGGTAGCTGGTGAACAGGAACGTGTCGCCAGAGCCGTCTGCGCGGTGCAGCGGGACGATCGTCAGCGCCGGCAGGCTGACGCCAGGGTTGAGCGCGGCGATCGCCGGGTCGTTCCACTTAGTGATCTTGCCGGTGTAGATCTCGGTCAGCACTGTGCCGTCGAGCTTGAGCGGCGTCTTCACGGTCGGCAGGTTGTAGTTGATCTGCTGGGCCGAGATCGCCAGGGCAATGTTCTTCAGCGTCGGGTACGACGTCATGTCCGAGCTGCTCAGGTAGGCGTCCGAGGCGCCGATGTTCACGGTTCCGTTCGCGGCGTCGCTGATGCCGGTGCCCGAGCCGGTACCGCCGGTCTCGATGGTCGTCAGCGGCGTGCTAACGGTGGAGCTAACGGGGAATGCCTTCTGGTAGGCCTCGCTCCACGATCCCATCAGCGGGTACAGCAGCGTGCTGCCGGTCTCGGTGATGGTCTCCGGCGTCTTGGCCGGCGAGGTCGGAAGCGCGGCGCCGACCATTGCCGCGGCCTTGGTCGACGAGGTTGAGGACGTGCTGGGGGATGACGAGCCACAGGCCGCCGCCAGGACAGAGAGCGGAATCAAGGCGGCCGCTGTGTAGGCCAAGCGGAATCTCTTAGCCACCTGGGAATACTCCTTTAGTTCTGCACGCTCGCGCGTGCGCTATACGACTCGCACGCGGATGCGTGCGACTGTGTCCGCGCAAGCGCGGCCCTGCGCCCGCGCGGGGGAGTGCCGTCCTCCCGCGCGGGTGGTCTGTGTCAGCCGAAGCGCCCGGCGACGTATCGGGCGGTCTCCTCGTGTGCCGGGTTCTCGAAGACCTGCTTGGTCTCGCCGTGCTCGACCAGCCGGCCCTGGTACAGGAACATGGTCCGGTCGGCGACGCGGACGGCCTGCGCCAGGTTGTGTGTGACGATCACCACTGTCAGGTTCGGTACCAGCGTCCTGATCAGGGCTTCGATGGACTCAGTGGCGTTCGGGTCAAGTGCCGACGTCGGCTCGTCAAGCAGCAGCACGTCGGGCTTGACGGCCAGCGCCCTGGCCAGGCAGAGCAGCTGCTGCTGTCCGCCGGACAGCCGGAACGGCGAGTCCTTAAGCCGGTCCTTGACCGCATCCCACAAGCCGACCTCGGTCAGATGCTCCTCGGCCACGGCACGCAAGGCGCTGCGCGGCGCCATCTTGTGCGCCCGGGTACCAGCCGTAACGTTGTCCATGATCGACATGGGGAACGGGTTGGGCCGCTGGAACAGCATGCCCACCTTGCGGCGCAGCGTCATGAGCTCCACGATGGGGCTCCAGATGCTCCGGCCGTCGAGCAGCACATCACCGGCGTGCCGGTAACCGGTGACCTTGTCGTTCATCCGGTTGAGCGTCCGCAGCAGGGTGCTCTTGCCCGAGCCCGTCGGGCCGATCAGGGCGGTCACCACGCCACGCCGGATCTCGGTGTTGACGTCCGACAGGATCGCACGCTGGCCGAAGCTGAGCGTGAGGTCGACCGCTGAAATGATCGTCGATCCCCCGGCCGCTGCCGCCTGCTCGACTGCTGTCTGACCGCTGGCCACCTGACCGGTGACAACCTGGCTGCCGGCCGGGTTGGCATTTACGCCGCCGACATCTCCCGACTGAGCAGGATCAGCCTGTGTTGACATTCTGCTGCCTCGCCCCTGACGCTCGGTGATCATCAGCCGGCGGATCTGGCGGCTGACGGGTCCTTTTTTAGGCGGTAAAGGTGAACAGCAGTTGAACTAGGGGCATATGAATAGGCGGCATCCAGGTGGCAAGTTAGAGAACAAGTGGGGCAGTGCGCCCGGTTTTGCCCGGCTACACTGCCCCACCTGCGGTGATGTCGTCAGACCGCTACTTCGAGCTCCCTGATCTCGCCCGTCGCGGCACTCACGCCCCGGTCCGCGCTGATCCCGCCAGGCGCGAGCACCCTCAGCGTCCAGTCGCCGGGCGCCGCGAAGAACCGGAACCCGCCGTCCTCGCCGAGCGGCACTTCGGCCACGAAGTCGCCGCCCGAGTTCAGCAGGCGGGCGTACCCGACCGGCACCGGGGCGCCATCCTTGGTGACCTTGCCCTGCACGATGGCCTGGTTGCCGGCGTCCTTGATGGCGGCGCCGCCGGCCGGCGCGCCGCAGCCTGAGCTCACAGCCTGGTCACCGGCGCTCATGAGCCGTCCCCGAGCTCGATCGGAACACCGACGAGTGAGCCGTACTCGGTCCACGAGCCGTCGTAGTTCTTCACGTTCGGCTGGCCGAGCAGTTCGTGCATCACGAACCAGGTGTGGGCGGACCGCTCGCCGATCCGGCAGTAGGCGATTGTGTCGGTGCCGAAGTCGACTCCGGCCCCGCCGTACAGCGTCCGCAGCGCGTCGTCCGACTTGAACGTGCCGTCGTCCTCAGCGGCCTTCGACCACGGAACGTTCTTCGCCGAGGGCACGTGGCCGCCCCGCTGAGCCTGCTCCTGCGGGAGGTGCGCCGGGGCAAGCAGGCGGCCGGCAAACTCGTCGGGGGAGCGCACGTCGATGAGGTTCAGGTTGCCGATGGCAGCGACCACCTCGTCACGGAACGCGCGGATGGAGGTGTCCTGCTCGCTGGCCTTGTAGCTCGTGGCGGCCCGCTGCGGCACCTCGGTGACTAGCTCCCGTGAGTCCAGCTCCCACTTCTTCCGGCCGCCATCCAGCAGCTTGACGTTCTGGTGCCCGTACAGCTTGAAGTACCAGTAGGCGTACGCAGCGAACCAGTTGTTGTTGCCGCCGTACAGAATCACGGTGTCGTCGTTAGAGATACCGCGCTCGGAAAGCAGCGCTTCGAAGCCAGCCCGGTCGACGAAGTCACGGCGGACCGGGTCCTGCAGGTCCTTCTTCCAGTCGATCTTCACGGCTCCGCGGATGTGCCCCTTGTCGTAAGCACTGGTGTCCTCGTCGACCTCGACCAAAACGACGCCGGGATCGTCCCGGTGCGCCTCGACCCAGTCAGCGTCCACCAGGACGTCGGAACGGCTCATACTTCAGATCCTCCTTGCGTATCGCCCGGACTCGCCCTGAGCCCTGGCTGGCTGTGCAGCTGTTGTCCGGCTGCTGACGATGCTGTGGTGCTGGTCGGTTGGTTCGCGCGGTCATTGTTCGCGCCGGTCATAGTCAGCGCGAGTCAGCTTCGGCCGGCGCTGACGTGCGCCGGGAAGCTCCGGCGGATGAGCAGATACATCTCACACCCGAGGCAGATGCCAAACACTCCGTTCAGGATCGCGGCGACGAGCCCCAGGGCAGCCGCTGCCATCCCGAGCGGGGTCAGCCCGAGCGCGTAGCCGATGATGCCGATGATGCTGATCACCAGGCCAACCATCTGCGCGAACCTCGGCGGTGCCTCATCCTCAAGTTCGGCAGGCGGGCCGAGCCGGGGCCGGATCAGCCGGGCATAGATCAGCCCGTACGGGGACTTGCGCAGCCCGAGGAAGGCACCGGCAGCGAACGCCAGTGCCTGCAGGGCGAGCAACCACACACTGCCGGTGATCAGCACGACGGCGAATACGACCATGGTGATCAGCGCGCCGAACCGCGGGCCGCGCGGGTCAATCTGCATCTGCGGTGTCCTCTGGTCGTGTCGGGCCTGGCTGAAGCTGACGAGATCGTTACCGCTGCGATTCAGACACGCGTCGACGGGAACGGGGCCGCTGCGAACGCAGTCGCTCGCAGGGCCGTCCGCCGTCTGCGTTGCGCCAGAACCGTCAGCGGGCGGGCAGCGGCAGTCAGGCCGGACAGCTGGCCGTGGTGACGCGGCAGAAGTCCACGGCACGACGCTTGGTCAGAGCGATGACCGGGCCTTCGATGCAGGTCCGGCCGCAGGTCTGCGCGGGCACGTAGCCGATGCTATGCGGGCGAGCAGCTGGTGTCACTATCTTGTTACCCGATCTAATATATAGATTAGATGCCCGCCGCGACACCGATCGCCGCGATCACATCAGGCTTTCGCGGCTGGCCGCTGGCCCGCCTGACGATGCGCCCGTCGCTTGCGAGCACGAGGACGGTGGGAGTCCGCAGCACGTTCAGCTCGCGGACCAGATCGAGCCTGGCCTCGGCATCGATCTCGACATGCGCCACGCCCTCGGTCATTCCGGCGACCTCGGCCAGAATCCGGCGAGTCGCGCGGCACGGCGCGCAGAACGCAGAGGAGAACTGCAGCAGCGTCGCCCGCTCCCCCAGCGGATGGCCGATCCGCTCGGCGCTAAGGGCCAGCCCTGCGTCTGCCGCGTCGGTGGGCATAGCCGGGTCAGCGGAGTCTTCAGTCGGCACCGGGACGCCCGGCACCGGAACACCTGCCACCCGGACAGTTGGCACCGGAACACCTTGCACCGGGACACCTGGCACCGGGACAGCGGCCGTGGCAGCTGTCGCCTTCAGCGCCGCCGGAGTGCGCATCACGCCGTTGGTCCGGCGCCAGATCAGCCCGCCAACCAGCGCGACGGCCAGAGCCGCAACCACCGCGATCACTCCTGGCGTCATAGCTGCTTCCAGCGCATCGGCCGCCGACAGCATTCCCGATTTAGATCGTTGATGACGACCCGTTGATGACGACCCAGTTGATTGACGACCCAGTTGATAACGGGGCCGGCGGACCTTTCTGGCTCCGGGGCGGCCTCAGCTTCCGGCCAGGATCATCCCCGCCAGCAGAATGTCGGCGGTCCGCCGCAGCCGCGGCCTGAGGTCGACGCAAGCCTGGGCCAGCGCCGGATCGGAGGCGTAAAGCTCTGCGAGCGCGGGTGGCGGGTTGGCGATCTGCCACAGGGAGCCGGCCAGGGATGCCAGGGTCGCGACGAACTCCCTGCTCCCGGCACGTGTGAGTTCGGGCAGCACCCGGTGCACGAGCGCGGCTGCCTCGTTGACCACTCCGAGCGAGACCAGCTTGTAGCGCCGCACGGCCTCGGGGGAGACGTTGCGTTCCAGGTTCAGCGGCGTGTGCGCGATGAGATCGCACAGCAGCGGCCGGTCATCGAAGCTGCGCGCGAATACGTCAGCGACCAGCCCGGCCGAACCCAGAGGCGCAGCATCGAGTCCCGTGTGCAGGGCCTCGGCCCAGTCGCGCCACGCCTCAGCGGTCAGCTCCAGGAAGATCTGCTCGCGGGTCTCGAAGTAGCGCAACAGCGCTGACTTATGGACGCCGACCCGCTCGGCGATGTCGGCCAGGCTCACGTTACGGACACCATCGCGCAGCGCCAGCTCGCGGGCGGTGCTCAGGATGGCGTCCTGGCGCTGCAGCTTCTGCTCGGGGCGGCGAGCTCGCTGGAAGGTATCCGCACTCATGACAGGGCCCAGTGTACCTAACACAACACCGTTCTGCTATTATCAAAACGATGGTGCGTTAACTCGCATGGACCGTGTGACCCGAAGGGAGTGGGGCTCATGTCTCAGGTCTTCTTTCTCACTGGTAGCAGCCGGGGTCTTGGCCGCCAGATAGCCGAGGCCACCCTGGCCGCCGGGCACCAGCTGGTCGCTACCGCCCGCCAGCCGGACAGCCTGGCCGACCTGGTAGATCGCTACGGCAACCAAATCCTCCCGGTCGCACTTGACGTCACCGACCCGGCCGGCGCCGCCGCGGCGGTTGCCGCGGGAGCCAAGGCGTTCGGCCGCCTCGACGTCGTCGTCAACAACGCCGGCTACGCCAACCTCGCGGCGGTCGAGGACATCACGCTGGCGGACTTCCGAGCGCAAGTCGACGCAAACCTGTTCGGCGTCGTGAACGTCACCAAGGCGGCGCTCCCGCTCCTCCGCGAGCAGCGGACCGGCCACATCATCCAGGTCTCCTCGATCGGCGGGCGCCTGGCCACGGCCGGCCTATCGGCCTACCAGACGGCGAAGTGGGCGGTCGGCGGCTTCTCTGAAGTCCTCGCGCGGGAGGTCGGCCCGCTCGGCATCAAGGTCACCGTGCTGGAGCCGGGTGGCATGCAGACCGACTGGGCCGGGTCATCCATGCAAGTGCCGCCGATCAGCGAGCCGTACGAGCCGACCGTCGGGGTAATGGCGAGGATGCACCACGAGCTCGGCAGCGCCGGCTCGCTCGGCGACCCTGCCAAGGTTGCCCAGGTAGTGCTCACCGTCGCCGGGATGGCCGACCCGCCGCTGCGGCTGATCCTCGGGAGCGAGGCCTATGCGTACGCCATGGCAGCCGCCCAGGCGCGGGCCGAGTCCGACGCCGCGTGGCACGACCTCACCGTCTCTACCGACCGCGACGACGCGACAGCCGCGCAGCGCGACCCGATCTCCGCGCAGCGCGACCCGATCTCCGCGCAGCGATCTAAGTAGCGGGGATTTTCAGCAGCAGGCCGCCGCCGCTAGTGATCCGGAAGCTGTTGACCGAGCCCGATGCCACCGCCGACGAGGCCGAGTACCAGGGCTTTTGGCCGTACAGCGAGGTGCCAACGGTCCAGGTCCCCGCATAGGATGCCCTGCCGTCCTTCCCGACCACCCAGAACTGGCACTTCGTGCCTGCCGGTATGCCGGTAACCTGCACCCGCATGGCGGTGCCCCAGCCGGTCGGAGAGTAGTCAACGACAGCGGCAATGCGGCCGTTCGATGCCGTCGCCGTGTCGCTCGTCACCTGGGGCCTGGTCAGCTGCATTGCGGCGCCAACTCCACCGGCCGCAATCACTGCCGCAGCCGCTACCGCCAGGACGCTGCGGCGCAGCCGGCTTCGGTGCTTGACTGAGACCTTCCGCAGCAGCGAGGCGAGCATCTCGTCGGAGGGCTCCTGCAGCTCGGGCAGTTCGGTGCCGGCCGCATCCAGCCACTCCACGTCGGCGGCCGGAACCCGGCTGAGCATGGCCGGCAGGCCAGCCAGCCCGGCGAGCTCATCGCGGCACAGCTGGCACTGCCCGAGATGCTCATCGACCAGGGCGCGCTCGGCTGGGTCGATGGCACCAACGACGTAGACGCCGAGCAGCTGCCGGATCTCCTTGCATGCGGGGCCGCTGAAACCGCTCATCGTCATGGCGCCAACCCCCTTTCTTCCAGTGCGAGGCGAAGTGCCCGGAGCGCGTAAAACGTTCGTGACTTGACTGTCCCGGCCGGCACGCCGAGTGACAAGGCTGCATCGGCGACGGACTTGCCTCGGTAGTAAGTCTCCAGCAGGACCCGGCGGTGGTCCGGCCGCAGCGACGAAAGCGCGTCCGCGACCGCCCAGGACTCAAGCGCCCGCTCCGGGTCATCGGTGGCAGGCAGCATCTCCAGTGCCGCCTCACCCACCTCGTGCGGCCGGGCTTTGCGTGCCCGGTATGAGTCGATTGCCAGGTTCCTGGCTACCGCGAAAAGCCACGGCCTAGCAGGCCGGCCGGCGATGGCCTCCGGGTGCTGCCACGCCCTGAGCAGCGTCTCCTGCACGATGTCCTCCGCCCGCTGGCGGTCACCGTTCATCAGGTGCACCGCATACCGGAGCAGCGGAGCCGCGTGCTCAGCGTAGAGCGCGCGGACAAGCTCCTCGTCCGAGGAGATCCGCCCCGAGCCCCTAGCGCTAGCGCTTCCCAGGCCTGCCATGCCCCTTCTTACGTATCCGGAGACCGGGCGGTTCAGATCATTTCCGCGCTGCAGCTCAGCCCCCCGCGAATGGCGGCAGTACCTCGATCACGTTGCCGTCGGCCAGCAGGACCGCCTCTGCTGCCCGGCGACCGACCGGGTTCCCGTCGATGAGGAACGACGACCGGGCCAGGACGGCCCTGAGCTGGCCTCCCTCCGCTCGCGCCGCACCCTCCGCCAAGGCAGCCGCCAGGGTGTCAGCGGTCAGCTCGTGCTCGGCAACGCCTGCCGCTTCCTTGGCTGCCGCCCAGTAGCGCATGGTGACTACGGCCATGTCAGCTATCCTCGCTCATAGCGGCACCGGACGACGACGACCTGGGTGTACCCGCGGGACACACAGCTGAGTTCTCGTTGCGGCGGCTGACGCCGTGAGCCGGAGGTGGCAGCAGTTTGAGCAATGTCCTGCTGCTGACGAGCGGGCGAGAGCCTGCCGCCGACATCCTCCCGTCCTTGAGCCTGTTGCCACACGGCGTCCGGATTGCCCCGGCAGGTGCCGAGCACACGGCTACCAGCCCTCCCCCCGATGTCATCCTGGTAGACGCACGCCGCGACCTCGTCCTCGCCAGGCGGGTGCTGCTGGCGCTACGGTCATCGACCAACAGCGCACCAGTGATCGCGATCGTCACCGACGGCGGCTGGGCCGCGGTCTCAGCCGACTGGGGAGCGGACGACCTGCTCCTGCATACCGCAGGGCCCGGCGAAGTCGAGGCCCGGCTGCGACTCGCGATCGGACGCCGGACGCAGGCGGGCTCGGAGCAACTACCGGACGAGATCAGGTCCGGCGGGCTGGTCGTCAACGAGTCGACCTATTCGGCTCGGATGCACGGCCGTTCGCTCGACCTCACCTTTAAGGAATTCGAGCTGCTGAAGTTCCTTGCGCAGCATCCGGGGCGGGTGTTCAGCAGGGCACAACTGCTCCAGGAGGTGTGGGGTTACGACTACTTCGGCGGAACGCGGACCGTCGACGTCCACGTTCGGCGATTGCGGGCCAAGCTGGGCGCCGAAAATGAGGCGCTGATCGGCACGGTGCGCAACGTGGGCTATCGGTTCGTGCCGGTCAAGGGATCTGCGGCCCGATCGGACGGCACCGCCGAACGGCATGGCAGTGAGGGCCGGCCCGGTAGCGATGGCCCGGACGAGTCTGCTGAGCCGGACGACAGCACTGCCGACCTGCCATCCGCCTCGCAGCCGGCCGGGGCGCATGGCCAGCGATAGCCCTGGCAGCAAAGTGGTCCGGGTTGGCGGCCAGCTATCACCGCACGATGCGGCGGATGTCCTCGACCTCGTCCAGCACGCAGCCGAGGAAGACGGCGTCAGCCCACTGTCGGAGCACGTTATGCTGCATCTGCGCTACGGCGGCGACCCGCGCGCTCGCAATGTGCTGCTCTGGGACAACGGCGAGCTAGCCGGATATGGCCACCTTGATCCAACCGACCCGGTTGAAGGACCCGCCGGTGAGATGGTGATCGAGCCGACCGCCAGGCGGCAAGGTCTTGGCCTGATCCTCGGCCGGGCCCTGTCGGAGGAAGCCGGCAGCGCGGGACTGCGGTTGTGGGCGCACGGGGACCTACCGTCGGCGGCCAGGCTTGCATCAGCCGCAGGCTTCAGCCGTTCCCGTGCCTTGTGGCAGATGCGTCGGTCGCTGCAGGCACATATCGGCAAGCCGCAGCTTGCCGCCGGCATAACGGTTCGAGCCTTCATTGTCGGTCAGGATGAGGACGCGTGGGTCGACCTCAATCAGCGGGCATTCGCGCGCCATCCCGAACAAGGCGCGTGGACAAGGGCCGATCTCGATATGCGGGAACGGGAACCCTGGTTCGATCCGAACGGCTTCTTCCTTGCCGAGCGGGACGGGCGCCTTGTCGGCTTCCACTGGACCAAGATTCACGGCGGGAACTCCGAACCCCGCCAGCCCGCGCCAGCACCGGCCGAGGCGGCCGGGCTGCTAGTGACCAGGCACGGGCACGAGGCCATCGGGGAGGTCTACGTGGTCGGGGTCGATCCGGCCGAGCGCGGCAACGGACTCGGCCGTGCGCTGACTCTGGTCGGCCTGCGCTACCTGCGCGGCCGCGGGCTATCTCAGGTGATGCTGTACGTCGACGAGACCAACACCGCGGCGATCGGGCTGTACGAGTCACTCGGCTTCACGCACTGGGACACCGACGTGATGTTCTCCCGAGGGTCCGCTCCCGCTTCCGGCGACGGCTCGTGAATCAGCAGGCGCCAGCTTCGGCGCCAGCACGTGTGCGGAGCCCCAGCACCTCGTCAATTTCCTCGGTAGTGAGGGGCCGGTCGGCAACCGCCACCGCGCTGAGCACCTCGGCGTAGAGCTCGATCTCCTCGAGCGCCACCAGGTCATGGACCCTGAGGTCGACGTCATTGTGCATGCGCCCACCTCCAGTGCCGAATGGAACCCGATAAGACCTGTAACACCCCCGTAACAGACAGGCTAGCGGCCACGCTGGTCACGCGCATGGCTCATCCGGGCCATTTCCCTGACCATCCGCTGATAGGCAATCCGCGGTGCTGCCGCCCAAATGCAGCGACGATTCTGTCACGTTTCGCTGGCTGGATCGGCCCACGCCGCGGTCCGGTGATGGGCCGCATGCTGCACGTAGCGCTCGGCCGTCTCGGCGAATATCTGCCGGTCAGATTCGGTGAGCTCACGCAGGATGCGGCACGGAACACCGGCGGCGAGCACACCCGGCGGGAGCGTCGTCCCTGGAGGCACCACCGCGCCGGCCGCCACGAGGGTTCCGGCGCCGACTCGCGCGCCGCCGAGTACGACCGCGCGGATGCCAACGAGCGCGCCAGTTTCGATGTATGCGCCGTGGACGACGGCTCCGTGTCCCAAGCTGACGCGGTCCTCGAGCGTGGCGGGCTCGCCGGGATCGACATGGATGCAGCACAGATCCTGGATGTTGCATTCGGCGCCGACGTCGATCCGATCCAGATCTCCCCGCAGGACCGAGCCATACCAGACCGAGGCTGCCTTGCCGAGCGTGACGCTCCCGACGATGACCGCACCCGGCGCGACCCAGGCATCTGGGTGGATTGCCGGGCGCTGATAGTGAAGCGATCCGATCAATGTGCGTGGTTCCATTGGCCAGTTCCTCTGCCCGTTTCGCGCCTGCGTATCCGACGCGCCGATTGCTCAAAGGAGCACGCTAGTCGCGCCGGTACTGAGCATCCTCGCCCGGCGCCCACGGCAGTTGGACGGCAGTTGGGGGTGGCTTGTGAGATGCCTGAGATAAAAGCAGACAAAACAGCGTTTCGGTTGCGCTGGCGGAAGCTTGGGGACATAGTCGTGCCCGATATAGCAGCTCGTTGCGCTCGCCCGGTAGCCGGTCAGCTCCCGCAGTTCGCGCCGCGGGCTCCTGCAGCTGCAACTACCGCAGTCCACGTCACCGCCCCGCCAGGCGCCAGGTCCGGCGTGACTGCCTGGATGACCTGATGGGTGGGACGATGAGCGACCAGGGCCACCTCTCCGAGCTGGGATATGAGGGCCAGTTCGGGCTCGAACGACGCGGCTACAACCGGTTGCAGGTTGACGAGGCCATCGCTGCCTTGCGACTGGAAGTGCGCGTCCAGGAGGAAGGCCGGCGGGATATCGAGGAGCAGCTCTCCCGCACGCTCGATGAGTCCGAGCGGCTGAAGCTCGAGCTGTCGGCTGCGCGGTCGAGCGGCAGGCCGCCACACGAAGAGATCAGCGAGCGCATCGGCCAGATTCTCAAGCTGGCCGATGACGAGGCCAAGTCGCAGCGCACCAAGGCAGAGGACGAGATTGCCCGGCTGCGCGCCGAAGCCAAAGCCGACACCGACAAGCTCCGTGCCGAGGCCAAGGCGGACACCGACAAGAACCGTGCCGAGGCGCAAGAGCAGGCGGAGCGCATGCTGAGCGCCGCCCAGGAGCAGGCCGAAAACACGGTATCCAGCGCGAAGGCCGAGGCTGACAGCACCCGCAAGAGCGCAGCCGCCGAAGCGCAGCAGCTGATCGCCGATGCGTCCAAGCAGGCTGAGACAGCCGTCGCCACCGCGAAGAGCCAGGCTAAGCAGCAGCTCGACGAGGCGACCGCGCGCGCAACGGCCATTCACGACGGCGCAGAGCGCAGGCTGAACCTGCTCATGTCGCGGCACACCGAGGCGATCCGCCGGCTCACCGAGATCCGGGACGTGGTGACCTCGCTCGTGGCCGGCGAGGCCGACCGAGGCTCGCTGGAGGACGAGGTGGCCAGGATCGTGGCGGGCACCGCCCACAGTGACTCGCATCAAAGCGGTCGTTCAGCCGGGAACGGCAGGCCAGGCAACTCGGCCGAGGGCAGGCATGCTGGTGGCGTGACCAGCCAGCCAGAGGCGCGGCCGAGCCTTTCAACTGCCCAGCGCCCGGGCCAGGCTGCACAGGGCCAGGCCGTTCCGAGCCAGGCCACACGGGGTCAGGCCGGTGCGAGCCAGGCCGGTGCGAGTCAGGCCGGTGCGGGCCAGTCGGTACTCGGTCCGGCAATCGTTGGTCCACTCGGCGCAAGTCCAGCCGGCGCAAGTCCAGCCGGCACCCAGGCAGGACCGGGCAACGGCCAGTACCCGGCGCCTGCCCAGAACCCGCCCTCGCCCGGCGGGGCAGCGCCAGACCGGGACGACACTGCCGAGGGCATCAAGATCGTCGGCGACTAGCTGGGCAGCATGTCGAGCTGCCGGAGGATGACCCCCTCCCGCAGCGCCCACGGGCAGATCTCGAGCACAGGCAGGCCAAGAAGGTCCATCGCTGCGTCAGCGATGATCGCACCAGCCGCTAGCTGCGGCGCCCGGCCGTCGGAAACGCCCGGCAGCTCGGCCCGCTCTGCTGCCGACAGCTGCGGCAGCCGCTCGGCGAGCGCGATCACGTCGGTGTGCTTGAGCATGCGCCTGACGTAGGGGCCCTCGCTGGAGGGCGCTCCCCCGGCGATCCTGGCCAGCTGCCGGAAAGTCTTCGACGTCGCGACCGCGTGGTTCGGAGGCCCGTCCCGCAGCATCACACCAGCCACTGTCGCGATCTCCGCGCGCACGTGCCTGCGCAGCTTGCGCACCTCGTCAGCCGAAGGCGGATCGCCGTGCAGCCAGTCCCTGGTGAGGCGGCCGGCGCCGAGCGGCAGCGAGACCGCGGTCTCGGGCACCTCGTCATGGCCAGCGGCGATCTCCAGTGAACCGCCGCCGATATCCAGCATTAGCAGTCGGCCCGATGACCAGCCGAACCATCGGCGCGCAGCAAGGAAGGTCAGCCGCGCCTCGTCTGGACCCGGCAGGACCTTGACCGCGACACCGGTCTCGGCCTCGATCCGGGCCAGCAGTTCGTCGCCGTTGGCCGCGTCACGGACGGCCGAGGTGGCGAAGGCCAGCATCTTGCGCACGCCCTTGTCCTCGGCGACCTGCAGCGATTCGCGCACAAAGTCAAGCAGGTGCTGCGCGACACCTTCAGTGAGCCGGTTCTCGCCGTCGAGGTGCTCACCGAGCCGTATCTCGGCCTTGTGGGAGAATGCAGGCAGCGGCCGCCCGCCCTGATGCGCATCGACTACCAGCAGGTGAAGGGTGTTCGATCCGACATCAAGTACGCCAAGTCGCATACCCATGACGCTACCCGCACGTGATCACCGGGAACATCTGCGCACCCGCTCGGGCTAATGCCAGATAGGGAGCCTACGCAGGAGGACAGTCATGAGCGCAGCCAACGAGATAAGGGTGGAGCACGGTCGCAAGCGCGTGCGCATCCAGCTGGCGGGAGAACTGGTAGCCGACACAACCAGCCCGATGCTGGTCTGGGAGATCCCGTATTACCCGACTTACTTCGTACCGGCCGCCGACGTGCGCGCCAAGCTCGTGCCGTACGGAACCGATTCGGACAAGCTGCTCGGCGAGGCCGAGGTGCTCTCGGTCGAGGTGCCTGGCGGCGCGACGGCCATCGGTGCGGCCCGGCGGTACCCGGCTAGTCCGGCTCGCCAGATTCACGACGCGGTGCGGTTCGAATGGAACGCGATGAGCGAGTGGCTGGAGGAAGACGAGCCGGTCTACACCCACCCTCGCGACCCGCACACCAGGGTGGACATCCTGGCCAGTTCGCGGCACGTCCGGATCGAGATCGACGGAGTCACGGTCGCGGACTCAACCAGCCCGCGCATTCTGTTCGAGACCGGCCTGCCGCCCCGCTACTACCTGCCCCTCACCGACATCAGGACAGACCTGCTGCGTCCGTCGGACAGCGTCAGCCACTGCCCCTACAAGGGATCAGCTGCCTACTGGTCGGTCGACACGGGCAGCAACGTGCACAAGGACGTGGTCTGGATCTACCGCACTCCGCTGCCGGAGAGTCAGAAGATCGCTGGGCTAGCCGCGTTCTACGACGAGAAGGTCGACGTCTTCATCGACGACGTACCCCAGCGGCACCCGCAAACCAAGTGGAGCTGACTGGCGGAGGCTACTCACTGGCCGAGGCCAGTCGGCTGGCGGAGGTACTAGCCGGCGGAGGCTAGTCGGGTGCGCTGATCGCGAAAGGCCGGCCGCGTCAGCCGTCCAGGTCCTGGATGCGGGCTGCGGACGGCGGCCGGCTGGCCTCGATCAGGCGCGCAGCCGCCTCCGCCTCGCGCATAGCCCGCAACAGGTTGCCGCAGGTGAGCTTGCCGCAGTCCTCCTGCGACCAGCCCCGGTCGAGCAACTCCGAGATGAGGGCCGGATAGCACGAGACGTCCTCCAGGCCCGCGGGCAGCCCGTCAACACCGTCGTAATCACCGCCGACGCCGATGTGGTCGATCCCGGCCACCTCGCGAACGTGCTCGGCATGGGCGACCACCTCGGCTAGCGTTGCGCCCGGCTTGGGGTGCTGAGCGGCCCAGCCTTCCCTGACCTTCTTACGGCTGGAAATGTCACGGTAGTCCAGGCCCTGGCGTTCCATCTCCGCCGCGAAGTCCTGTTCCCAGTCCCGGCAGCGCTGCGACACAAAGGCCGGGACGAAGGTGATCATGCACACTCCGCCGTTACCGGTCAGTCTGGCCAGAATGTTGTCGGGCACGTTCCGTGGATGGTCGCAGAGCGCGAACGACGAGGAGTGCGAGAAGATTACCGGCGCCTCAGCCGTGTCCAGCGCGTCGCTCATGGTGGTCGCAGCCACGTGCGACAGGTCGACGAGCATGCCGAGGCGCTGCATCTCGCGCACGACCTCCCGGCCGAACGCTGTCAGCCCGCCCACGGCTGGCTGGTCAGTCGCCGAGTCTGCCCACGGCAGGTTCAGGTTGTGGGTCAGCGTCATGTACCGGACACCGAGCAGGTACAGCGCGCGGAGCGTACCGATCGAGTTACCGATCGAATGGCCGCCCTCCGCGCCCATCAGGGAAGCGATCCGGCCGCCGGCCATGATCCGCTCCACGTCGGCCGCGGAGAACGCAAGCTCGAGAGCGTCCGGATGTCGCGCCACAAGCTGTCTGACCAGGTCGATCTGCTCAAGCGTCGTCGTCACCGCAGTCTCGCCCTGCAGTTCGGCAGGCACATATACGGACCAGAACTGTGCACCGACTCCGCCGCGGGCTAGCCGCGGTAGGTCGGTGTGGGTGAACTCCAGCGAGGCGGCGATGTCGGTCGATGCCGGGTCCGGCGAGCCGGATTCGCGGAGCGCCCAGGGCAGGTCGTTGTGCCCGTCGATGACCGGGAAGCGGTCCAGGAGAGCTCTGGCCGCAGCTGGGCTGACGGCGGGGCGCTGCGACGTCACCATGACACCTTAGGCGGGGTGGGGTGAGAAGGGCCAGCCGCGGATGCCAGGATGTGAGCGTGCACCCGCAGCGTCTGACCATCTGGATCATCGGCACCGTGCTTGTGTGTGCCGCGCTCGGTGCCCTCGCGGGCCATCACATCGGCGACGGCGGCTCCGGCAACATTGCCCTGATCAGCGCAACCTGCGCGGTGCTCGGATCGTTCATTCCCGGCGGCGCGGCCCGGCTGCTAGCCCGCCTTAGAGGCCGGAAGCGGCCGCACCAGGGCGCCGCCTGATCCGCCCAGACCGTTGTCCGAGGGGACCGTTGTCCCAGCAGGAAGACAGCAGACCTGAGCAGGCGCCAACCATGACACAAGTCCACAATTCTGGCTAGCGTTCAGGTGACGGCCGTCACATTTTCGACATATCACGGATTTCGTGCGCTCTAGCGCCCGTTTCATCCGGATATGGGCGCACCAGATCCGTGAAGAGTGCGTCAGCTCGGCGACATAGCACGCGTTCTGTCGATTGCAAAGCTCGCAAATAATATTATAAGGCGCGCAACCGGCGCTGAACCGGGCGCAAACTCGCCGCTAGCCGCCTCGGCCAAAGTCGCCGCTAGCCGCCTCGCCTGCAGCCGACGTCCCGCCGTTCTGCCTGGCGGGCGCAGACATCAGCTCCTTCGCGCCCCCTATCCGACAACCGCTGTTCACTGTCAGGCCGGATACTGAACTCGCGGGTCTGAGCGGCGGGTCTGAGCGGGAGGAACGCGGACCAATGACCGAACCGGTCGGGATCATCGCGGAGCTGTTCGCGAGTGAGGGCGCAGCCGATTACCTCGGCGAGCCAGTCACCCAGGCATCCCACATGCTCCAGGCGGCCGCCCTGGCTGAGCAAACCAGCGCGCCGCCCGCACTGATCGCCGCCGCGCTGCTGCACGATGTCGGCCACTTCACCGGCACTGTCACCGGCCGCGACCTTATGCAGGGCACCGACAACCGCCACAGCGAGCAGGGCGCCAGCTGGCTCGCGCAATGGTTCGGCCCGGAAGTTACCGAGCCGGTCCGGCTGCACGTCGATGCCAAGCGCTACCTGTGCGCGATCGAGCCTGACTACCTCAGCCGACTCTCGCCTGCGTCGGTGTACACGCTCGGCGTGCAGGGCGGGCCGATGCACGGAGACGAACTGGCCAGCTTCGAAGCGAATCCGTTCGCCGCTGCCGCCTGCCAGGTGCGGCGCTGGGACGATCAGGCCAAGGATCCTGCTGCGGTGACGCCCCCGTTCGCGCATTTCGAGCCGGTTCTGGCAGCGCTCCTCCGCTAGGGGCGGGCTGTACGGCAAGCAAGGCGCAGGCCCGGACAGACCGGCCCAGGTCGACTGCGTCTCCCCTGCGGCGGCTAGCGTGGCGGCCATGCTCATCGATGCGGTGACGCGCATCCTCCAGGAAGCGGCCGAGGCGGCCATCGCGCCGCGGTTCCGCGGGCTGGCCGAGGCGGAGGTGTTCGAGAAGTCACCTGGCCAGCTGGTTACGGTCGCGGACCGTGAGGCCGAGGACATGATCACTCCGCGGCTTCAGGCGCTGGTCGACGTCCCGGTCGTCGGCGAGGAGGCAGCGGCCGCCGACCCGCGACTGCTGGGCGCTCTTCGCGAGGCGCCTGCCGTCTGGGTCGTCGACCCGCTGGACGGAACGGCAAACTTCGTGGCTGGACGGCCAGAGTGGGCGGTGATGGCCGCGCTGATCCGCGACGGCGTCACGGTCGCTGGGTGGATCGTGCGGCCGGCCGATGATCTCGTCTACGAGGGTGAGAAGGGGTCCGGCACCTGGCGTAACGGCATCCGCGTCCGGCGAGCGCCGGCCTCGGCCCGGCTGACCGAGTTGCGCGGGGCCGCATACGCCAGGTTTATGGATCCGTCAGCCAAGGCGCGCCTGCGGGCGGCGGCGCCGCTGTTTGCGGAGTTCGGCCCTGGCGCGTCTTGCGCCGGGTTCGACTACACCCGGCTGATCGACGGCGAGCTTGATTTCGTCCTGTTCTGGCGGACTCTGCCCTGGGATCACGCGCCCGGAACCCTGCTCGTGACCGAAGCCGGGGGAACCGCCCGGCATCTGGATGGGGCCGAGTACCGCCCCGCCGACACGGGGCGTGGCCTCCTCAATGCGGCCGGCGACCAAAGCTGGCATGCGGCCCGTCAGCTGCTTAGCTGACGGGGCTGGATCAGCCCCGACCACCTCGTTCCTGGCATGGATGGTTGCTTCATCACCGATACTTGGCAGGGGCGGCCACCATGGCGAGCGGCTGAGAGGGGACTGGGGCATGCGGCGGTACGACCGGGTCGTGGTCAAGCTCAGCGGCGAGGCGCTCGCCGGAGATGCTGGCTCGGGGGCGGATCCGGCGAGCCTGTCGCGTGTCGCTGACGAGGTCCTGTCCGTGCATGACCTCGGAGTCCAGGTCGCGGTCGTCGTCGGCGGCGGCAACTACTTCCGGGGCCGGATGGCGGACGGCTGGGGGATCAGCCGCGCCGAGGCCGACAACATCGGCATGCTGGGCACGATCATGAACGCACTGATGCTGCGCGGCGTGCTGACCGCGCGGACTGACGCCGATGTGCGGGTGATGACCGCGGTTCCGATGCAGAGCGTGGCAGAGCCGTTCATCCGGCTGCGTGCCATCCGGCACCTCGAGCACGGCTCGATCGTCCTGCTAGCAGGCGGCATCGGCCAGCCGTACGTGACCACCGACTACCCCGCGGTTCAGCGGGCGCTCGAGCTCGACGCCGACGCGCTGCTCGTTGCCAAGCGCGGCGTCGACGGGGTCTACGACAGCGACCCGAAGGTCAATCCGGCGGCGATCCGGTACGAGCAGCTGACCTACGAGGAGGCCCTGGCAGCCGGCGTGCGGGTGATGGACACGAGCGCCTTCGTCCTGGCAAACGAGCTGTCGCTGACGATGCATGTCTTCGACGTCGCGGCCACCGGGGTGATGCGGGAAATCTGCGAGGGCAAGGATCACGGCACCCGGATCGGCGTTAAGAACTAGCCGTCCCGGTCGCAGCCGCTGGCTTCAGGCCGAATCCCCAGTTCAGCAGGCGTGTCGCTGCCAGCGCCGCGGTGTCAGGCCCGGTGGCAGGGCTGCCCAGCACAACGCCGATCAGCGTCGTACCGTGGCGCACAGCCTCGAAGAGCAGGCAGTGCTTCGCTGCGTCGGTATAGCCAGTCTTGATGCCGTCGGCTCCTCGGTAGCTGGTGATCAGGTCGTTGGTGTTGTCCCACCAGTACGCGTGGTGCACGCCCCGCTTCTTGGCCAGGTGATAAAACGGCTGCCCCACGATCGCGCGGAACAGCGGCAGCTTCATCGCCGCGATGCCCAGCGTCAGCAGATCAGCGGGTGTTGAGTAGGTGGAGTACTCAGTCGGATAGGGAAGGCCGTCCGGGCTGGTGAAGTGCGTGTGGGTCATGCCGAGCTTCAGTGCCGTCGCGTTCATCTTGGCCAGGAAGGCCGGGATCCCGGGTCCGTAGGTACTGGCCAGTACGTAGGCCGCGTCACAGCCTGACTGCAGCAGCAATGCATAGAGCAGTTCCCGTGGGGTTACGACGTCACCAGGGTGCAACCCGGCGCTCTCCCCCTGGTACTTCGCTACGTACCGAAGCACCGCCCTGGGGATCCGGATCGGCCGGTTGAGTCCGCCGGCCTCGATGACTATCAGGGCTGTCATGACCTTGGTGATGCTGCCGATCGGCCGTTCCGCATTGAGCTGGCGGCTCCATAGCAGCCGCATCGTGTTCGCGTCTGCCAGCGCCGCACCCGTGGCTTTAACGCGCCGCGGCACACTCGCGACGTTGACTGCGGGCATGCCGGATTGGGTGGGCGAGCCGGACGGCGTGGAGGCGCCGGATCGCGCTGACCCGCTCGACGGGCCGGTGCTGCTGGCGCTCGGCTGCAGGTGCGCGGCAGACGCCGGCGGAATGCCCGGTGTTCCGGCACAGGCGGCGAGGCCCGCAGCAGTGATGCCGACGGCGGCCGCGAGCGCTGTCACGCGGACGGCGGAGCATGTCATTCCCACCTTTTTCGGCTGCAACTGCACGGAATGACAGTACTCCGATCAGAGGCCGAGGGCTTCGGTGATGTCGTCTCGGCGAAGCTGCGCGATGCACCACGCGAAATGCCCGTCGCTTCCGTCTCGCGTGAACGCATTGCTCGTCGCCACGGCATAACAAGCCTGGTAAATCAGCAGCACCTCGGCGGGGTATCCGAGTTCTCGGGTCAGCCATGTGGTCATGTCTCGGGTGATGGATGGCGCATGCGGACCGTACATGTTCATCACGCTTGCGGTAATCGCCGCGTCCAGCCGCGGGTCGCCCGCGGTGGTGAGAAAGCCGAAGTCGAGGACGGCAACCGGGCGAACGTTGTGGTCGACGAGAATGTTGGCGCCGAACAGGTCACCATGCACCACAGTGTCGGGGAACGGGCTGATAGTGGCGAGACGGTTGCGCAGGGCGCGGTAACGGCGGTCAACATCTGGCAGACGCTCGCGGATGACCTTCCCGAAGCGGGCGACGCGTCGGTCAAGCAGGCCTATCGTTGCTGCCCGGAAATCCCGCATCCCGGACCACAGGGGCTGATCCTCATCCAGAACGGCCAGCTCGCGCATGCTGCTGGTGGCGGGCACAGCGGCCAGGGCACGGAGAACGTCTCGTAGGTCACGGAGGTGCCGTCGACTTGCCGGATTTCGATGATCTCGGGCGTTTGGAAGGGCAGACCGGCCGCCGCCACGTCGGCATAGAAGCTCTGCATGCGCTCTAGGTCGACGGTGGCTCGCTCGCGCCAGACCTCGGCGATCAGCCCACGGCCCAGGTCATAGATCGCGCCCTCCACCCCGGCTGCTAGCGCCCTGGCGTCATGACCCTGGCTGGCGAAGTGGTCGATCCAGCTTTGCGTGTGGCCGAGCACGAAATCTGGCATGACTCAGTCTCCACGCTCGCGCCCGCCCGGCTGTCAGGTCCGTCGCAACTGCAATGCCACAGCGACCTCGCCAATGCCTGCTCTTCTGGCCGGCCCTCTGGCATAGTGCGGTGCGTGAGTGATAACGGGCCCGACCTGCGCATGGCCAACCTTCTTGTCGGCGACATGGCCGCGAGTCTGGACTTCTACCGCCGCTTAGCGGTTCCAACGCCCGCAGGCGAAGAGGCCGGCGGCTCGCACGTCGAGCTGAGCATGCCGGGCGGCTTCAGCCTCGAGCTCGATATCGCCGAGTCGGCGCATCTCTGGCACGCCGCGTGGCGCGCTGACAATGCGGGGACCGGTATCGTCCTCGGGTTTTCGCTCAGCACGCGGGAGGCTGTCGACGAGCGCTATGCCGAGCTCACGTCGGCTGGCTATACCGGCCGCCAGCCCCCGTTCGACGCCTTCTGGGGCGCCCGGTATGCAATCGTCGCCGACCCGGATGGCAACGATGTCGGGCTGATGAGCCCAATCGACGAATCGCGCCGCACTTGGCCGCCCGCGCCGTCCCCGGATCGGTGAGCAAACCGGAAGAAGGTCAGGGCACCTGCGAGCAGCGGAAGTCGTTCGGAACGAACAGATCTCGGCGGAGTGCCACCGGAGAGTCACTGCATGACGAGCTGATTTAGCAACGTCCTGCGCGGGATAAGGCGTCCGGCCGTTGTGGTGCGACCGGGGCCTAGCTGCACAGCGTCGCGGCCACTTCCCGTGCGCGGCGAGAAGCCGATGTGACGCAACTCAGGATTCTGGTGATCGACGCTCATGGCCATCGCGGGGGTCGGAGTCATGTTGACGGCGGTTGCAGTCCCGGTGCTCATAAACGCGGCCGCGAGACCGGCGATCACAGCCACCTTCCCGCCGTCGTGCCCAAAACCGATGAGATCCCGGACATTGCTGCCCATGAAATCGTTCCCCCCAGTACGCTCTCGTGGTTTTGTGTTACCGAGCTCTGACGCAGGGTGACGACGCTAGGTTTCGCATTGAGACGCAGATCACTGCCGATGGGAGTCCTTGGTCACTTCGCAGATACCACCTGATCGGGCGGAATCGGACTTGTCGGTGGTAGGTCCTTGGCTGTGCCTGGCGCGGATCCCCCGATGCGACGGAGCCGATCAGGGTGCCTTCGACGAGTCCGCGTGGCAGCAGTACCTCGCCCAAATTCAATCCGCGGCAGACACTTTCGTCACCGGCAACCCGGGCCGGGCCCCGTCAGGCGGATTACGGTCGCCAGAGCACGTTCTCCCGGACGACACGCGCCGGGTTGCCGGCCACTAGCGCCATGCTCGGCACGTCTGAAG
>Ga0335073_10002344_pt1 | contig 25929 bp, 26 predicted proteins | sample Lox_Sample_22_FD_207093 | JGI IMG/M metagenome (GOLD analysis project Ga0335073, IMG submission 207093) | Soil microbial communities from Loxahatchee National Wildlife Refuge, Florida, United States - Lox_Sample_2.2 | ecosystem: Environmental > Terrestrial > Soil > Wetlands | place: USA... | reverse complement strand
AAGTCCCTCATGCCGTCAGCAATGTCTCGAAGGAAGCCAAACGCGTTTACCCTTACGCAGTCTCACTTGTCGAGACGATTCGTACATATACTCAGACCCTCCGCAAAATTGAGTCAATGTCGTCAGTCTCTACTCTGCTCTCTGGGTTCCGCATGGAGGTCCAGAATCTTATCGCGAAAGGTTTGTTTTTTATCCTTCAAATGTTGAATGGCCAGGTATGCAGATGAAGTGGGAGTCCTTTGTGCACTCTTTTGATCCTCATCATCGATCAGGAGCGTATTTGGCAAACGGCAGCACTGACGGCTCTGCACATCCTCCAGTCCGGGAGAGTCGACATATTCAGTTTGTTAGAGATTTTGCAATATCGACATCCACCTTGCAATCTAAAACGGACACGCTGATCTCAATCCATGATGAAGTTCTCTATTGCCTTAATGAACTCAAGTCGTGTACTTACGTCTCCAGCGCCTTTTCAGATTCTGTTTGTCGAATACAGGCCCTGGTATTCGATCTCATGAGAAACACAACTAAATTTTGAAGGTCGACCGAATGAACTTGGAAAATTATGTTAACTTGTCGGTGTGGGTGGAGGAGCTCAACGGTATCATCGAACAAGTGCTTCTTGAGCGCCTGAAAGAGGCAATCACCGCTTGGACTACAGCCTTCAATTCTGAAAATCGCCCTGGCGAGATCTACGGTCACAATTCGCGTAAAGCGGCTTTCAACAAGTCTGCAGATGAGAGCCACAAGAAACAACTAATTTCCGTTGAAACGATCCTTCATGAGCTTACAATACGCAACCAAACCATCTTTCTTGAGCCTCCATTGGAGCACGCAAAGGCCATTTGCTTCTCAAGCTTACACAACTGGCTAGGTGTTCCGTTTCCATAAGGATTGTCTAATTTGATAGGAGTGGTTTGCAACCTTCAAAGAGTACAGGCCTCTCGCTATGAATTGTCTGTTCATCGTTCCTCGGGGGAAGGACTGAGTGGGACGACCTATATGTCTTTGGTAAACTCACCTCTGAATCAGGCTAAGATCGATAGCTTGACAAAATCGCAACCTCGGAGTTAAAATCGGCCTATTTGACAGTGGAAAATCGACTCTTAGAAGCCGCGTTGTACGTTGATCGCTGGTTACAGTTCCAGTCCCTCTGGGATCTTCAGGCCGATCAAGTTTACAACACTCTCGGCGATGATCTCGGCAATTGGTTGCAAATTATTATCGAAATCCGGAAATCTCGAGCTACTTTTGACACATCAGAAGTTTTCCGTTCCTTTGGTGTCATCGCAATCACGTTTGATCAAGTACAAAGCCGAGTCAACGCGAAATATGATTCCTGGCAACGGGATATTATTCAGCGCTTTGCCGGCGTCCTCTCGATCGCAATGAGGGAGCTATATACTGAACTGCAGAAAGCCCGGATCGATCTCGAACGCCAATCTCTCGAAACCTCCACAACAGCCCAAGCGGTCTCATTCATAACAATTGTTCAGAAGTCGGAACAGAAGATGAAATCTTGGGCTCCGCTCGTTGACATATTCCAAAAGTCGCAAAATACACTTTCTCGAGAACGCTATCACTTCCCAGACGATTGGCTCCATGTTGATCAGATATCTGGCGAGTGGACTGCGCTGAAAGAGATTCTCGCTCGGAAAAGCAAGCAAGTGCAAGATCAATTTGGTAATGGCATATTCTGTGCTCTTTCTGATCCTAGAAACTTTATGCTCAAATATCCTTGCTGAAGATCGTCTCGTTGCAGAGAAAGTCTCAAATCTTATTGCCAATTGGAATTCAGAGAAGCCAGTAGCCGGGAATCTTCCTCCCGAGGAAGCACTTGCGACTCTGCTCAGTTTCGAAGGCAGATTCAGGAATGCCGAAACGGAATACGACACTGTTGCGAAAGCCAAAGAAGCCCTCGATCTTCCACATTCACCGCCGAACCCCGTCCTTCCATTACTTGATGAACTGCAAGACTTTAAATCGGTTTGGACAGCATTATCGAAAATATGGGAAGCCCTGCAAGACCTGAGAGAAACAGCATGGACAAGCGTAGTTCCTCGAAAGGTGCGTCAAAGTCTGGATGGTCTCGTTGCTGTTACGAAAGATATGCCCAGTCGGATGCGTCAATACTCGGCGTTCGAATACGTCCAGGCGGTGCTCCAAAAGCTGATCAAAACCAATCCCATGCTCACCGAACTCAAGTCAGATGCCATCAAAGAAAGGCATTGGACAAAGATCTTCAAATTATGCCGGAGCCGAGAAAGATATCTCCCATCGTCTATGAATCTCGGCATCATTTGGGATCTAGATCTAGCGGCAAATGAAACAGTGCTACGGGAGGTGATCATCCAAGCGCAAGGGGAGATGGCACTGGAAGAGTATCTTCGTCAGGTACCAATCTTGCCGTTGTTGAAGCTCACAAGTTAGGTAAGGGAAACATGGACGAATTATATCCTCGATCTCGTCAATTACCAGAACAAATGTCGACTAGTTAAAGGATGGGATGATTTATTCTCGAAATGCGGAGAAAATCTAAATTCTCTGACCGCGATGAAATTCTCTCCTTACTACAAAGTTTTCGAAGAAGACGCTTCACACTGGGAGGACCGATTGAACCGAGTACATGTCACATTCGATGTTTGGATTGACGTCCAACGTCAGTGGGTGTATCTCGAAGGTATTTTTGCCGGCAATGCGGACATCAAACAACTTCTTCCAGTCGAATCCTCACGATTTCAGAACATCAACTCGGAATTTCTATCCCTAATGAAGAAGGTCTCGAAGTCACCTTACGTCATGGATGTCCTGAACATTCCAAACCTTCAGAAATCTCTCGAACGTCTGGCAGATCTCCTTAGCAAAATTCAGAAGGCGCTTGGTGAGTATCTAGAACGCGAACGAGCCGGATTCCCCAGGTTCTACTTTGTCGGTGACGAAGATCTGCTCGAGTTGATCGGCAATAGTCGCGATGTTGTTCGGGTACAAAAACACTTTCGCAAAATGTTTGCAGGACTGCATAGTCTGAGGCTGAGCGAGGACGCAACTGCAATTATCGGAATTACTTCGAAGGAAGGAGAAACAATTGCGCTTCGAAAACCCATCTCTTTTGCGCGGAATCCGAAGATTAACGATTGGCTATCAGCTCTTGAACATGAGATGAAGCAAAGTTTGGCGGTGTTGACAACCGAAGCGGTTCACGATTTCTCTGATTTGTTCGGAACGACATTCGATCGAACTCAATTTCTTTCGTTCCTCGACCGCTATCCGGCGCAAGTCGTCCTTCTGGCCACTCAAATCGTTTGGACTCAATCCGTCGAAGCAGCTCTTTTGAAACAGGGGTCAAGCGGTCAGTTTCTCGCCACGGTCCACGATCAGATCGAGCATGTCTTGCAAGCTTTAGCAGAAACCGTCCTCCTCGATCTCGAAGTAATCCAACGTAAAAAATGCGAGCATCTCATCACAGAAATGGTGCATCAGCGAGACGTGATTGTTGGCTTATCAGGTCATTCAGTCTCGTCTCCCGACAGCTTCCACTGGCTGTATCATATGCGCTTCTATCATTCCACGAACGGCGACATTATCGACAACCTGGTAGTTCGGATGGCGGATGCTTCTTTTCAATACGGCTACGAGTATTTGGGAGTCGGAGAACGATTAGTTCAAACTCCTCTGACTGATCGCTGCTATTTGACCCTCTCACAAGCACTCAGTCAGCGGCTTGGTGGGTCACCCTTCGGACCTGCTGGAACGGGTATTTCCAATTACTGCTTTTCTAAAGTCCTAGGTAAAACGGAGTCCGTTAAAGCGTTAGGTGGTCAGCTCGGCCGATTTGTGCTCGTATTTTGTTGTGATGACACATTCGACTTCAAAGCGATGGCCCGTATTTTCCTCGGAATATGTCAGGTGGGAGCTTGGGGATGTTTTGACGAATTTAATCGCTTGGAAGAAAGGATCTTGAGTGCAGTCTCCCAGCAAATCCAAACAATCCAGCTTGGGTTGCAATCGTTGTCAGACACAGGCAAGGCAACTATCGACTTGACAGGAAGGTCATTTGAATTGCATAAAGATACGGGTAAGAACATGAATCTTCCCTACTCATGATAGGTATTTTCATCACTATGAATCCCGGCTACGCGGGCCGTTCGAATCTCCCCGACAATCTCAAGAAGCTGTTCAGAAGCGTCGCCATGACCAAGCCAGACAAAGAATTAATAACCCAAGTGATGCTGTATTCACAAGGATTCCAAACAGCCAAACAGCTCGCCACCAGGATTGTTCCATTTTTCGACGAATGTCTACGAGATTTATCTAAGCAGACCCACTACGATTTTGGTTTGCGCGCATTGAAGAGCGTTTTGGTCACATCTGGTAATCTCAAGAGAGCACGATACCAGGAGGGGTATGTCGAGACCAACAGCAGGGACGGCGAGGACGCTCTGGAGGCAAAATTGATATTACAAGCCCTCCACGAGACGGTATCTCCAAAGCTCGTTGGAAATGATGTTCAAAAGTTAATCAGGTATTTGTCTTCGGAATGCGGGATTTCTAATCTCCATAGAATCGAGGAACATGCGTTCCCGGGCGTGGCTTACGAACCCTCACGGTTAGTAGAGTTGGTCGAAAAGATAAAGTCTGTTGCAGAAGGCCAACATCTTGTCATTTCGGAAATATGGATAACGAAGATTTTACAACTCTATCAGATTCAGACCATCCATCACGGCGTAATGATGGTTGGGGCTTCTGGAACTGGAAAGTCAACGGCATGGAGAATTCTGCTCGAGGCGCTTGGCAAAATCGATGGGGTTGAAGGAGTTTCCTATGTAATCGATCCGAAAGTCATGTCGAAAGATGCTCTATACGGAACTCTTGATTCTACGACGAGGGAATGGACGGACGGTTTATTCACCCAGGTGTTACGGAGAATCATAGACAATGTCAGAGGCGAGGGTGATAAGCGGCACTGGATTGTGTTTGATGGTGATGTTGATCCAATATGGGTGGAAAACCTCAACAGGTATATTATATTCCTATCTCAAGTTAACTATATTTAGTGTTCTCGATGACAACAAAATGCTTACACTCCCTAATGGAGAACGTTTGAACTTGCCGCCGACGGTCCGGATTATGTTCGAAGTCGAAACCCTCAGATATGCAACTCCTGCGACCGTTAGCCGATGCGGAATGGTTTGGTTCAGTGACGATATCGTCGATTCCGACATGCTTGTGCGTCATTACTCCGAGATGCTGAAGCATTCCGTATTCGAGGACCTTGACGAAGACGGACTCTCGGGCGCGATTCAAGCGGGCAGCGCCGCACGCGAAGCGCAAGGGGTGGTCGTCGAAGTTACCGGTAAATACTTCAACAGTGCCTTTATCGCCAGAGCTTTGCAACGCGCAAAGCAATTTGATCATATAATGCAGTTTACGGACACACGAGCGCTCAATACCCTATTTTCTCTCATTCAACGAGCCTGCCATACCGTTCTCGAGTATAATGATCAACACTCCGATTTTCCGCTTGAATACGATCAGATCGAGCACTTCATATCGCGAAAACTCCTCTTATGTTTTGTCTGGAGTTTCGCCGGCGATTGTCCTCTTGATATGAGACAAACATTTGGCGACTTTCTTGCTCAAATGACGACTATCTCTGTTCCCGTTGGTAGCACATTGCTCGACTTCAATGTAGTACTGCCATCGGCAACCTGGGATCCTTGGCAAGAAGTTGTACCTGAGCGAGATGTTGATCCTCAAGATGTTAATACGGCTGATACCGTCATTCCAACCATCGACACCGTCCGACATGAAGAGGTTTTATATTCATGGATGTCAGAGCACCGGCCGGTCATCCTCTGTGGGCCGCCAGGGTCCGGAAAGACCATGACACTTTTCAACGCCCTTCGAAAGCTCCCTAATTTCGAAGTTGCGTCAATCAATTTCTCGAGTGCGACGACCCCGGACCTCGTAGTCAAATCATTGGAACAGTATTGTGAATACAGGAAGACGATGAACGGTACAATGCTCGCCCCCGCACAAATCGGACGTTGGCTAGTATTATTCTGTGACGAAATCAATCTCCCGGCACCAGATACTTATGGCACGCAGCGAGTGATATCATTTATGCGACAACTGGTTGAACAAGGCGGGTTCTGGAGGGCATCAACCCGTACATGGATCACACTCGAACGAATCCAATTTGTCGGCGCTTGCAATCCTCCAACCGACGCCGGCCGTGTCCCGCTTTCCCCGAGATTTTTGCGCCATTCCCCCGTCATTTTGGTCGACTACCCCGGTAAACCGTCACTGTATCAGATCTACTTCACATTCGTCCGTGGTGTTCTCAAATGTACGCCAGATTTGCGCGGATTTGCCGACGCTATTACGCGGGCGATGGTCGAGTTTTATTCAAGATCTCAGGCTAAATACACCACTTCGGTACAGTCGCATTATATCTACAGTCCACGCGAGCTCACCAGATGGGTGCGAGGAATATACGAAGCTGTTCGGCCGCTGGAAGGTCTTCGTCTCGACGACCTAGTAAGGATTTGGGCACACGAAGGGTTGAGGCTATTTCAGGATCGTCTGGTTGGAGAAGAAGAACGAAGCTGGACCCGTGATAACATTTTCTCTATCGCGGAAGATCATTTCCCAGGTCTTGATCTCTCCATCGCTCTCGCCGAACCCATCATGTTCTCGAACTGGCTCTCGAAATACTATGTCTCTGTCGAGCGAGAAACCTTACGCGAATTTACCAAAGCGCGGCTTCGCACGTTTTGTGAGGAAGAAGTTGATGTTCCCCTTGTTCTCTTTAACGAAGTCCTGGACCACGTTCTACGAATTGATCGTGTATTCCGTCAACCTCAAGGTCATCTCATCTTGATTGGCATCAGCGGCAGTGGCAAGGTACGTTCTCTAGCCAGTGGGCAAGTTGCTTATCAATAGACAACTCTCGCTAGGTTTGTGGCTTGGATCAACGGACTAAAGGTCTTTCAAATCAAGGTCCATGGAAAATACTCGGCCGATGATTTTGACGAAGATCTCAAGGACGTCCTCCGTCGAGCAGGTTGTAAAGGCGAAAAGATCTGCTTTATTATGGACGAGGCGAACGTTCTAGACTCAGCATTCCTCGAACGAATGAACACTCTCCTCGCGAATGCTGAAATCCCCGGTCTGTTCGAAGGCGACGAGTACAACGCTTTAATGACGAGCTGCAAAGAAGGCGCGCAACGCGACGGCTTACTCCTCGACACTCCGGAAGAACTTTACCGCTGGTTTACACATCAAATAATCAGAAATCTCCACGTCGTCTTTACCATGAATCCACCCGAAAGCGGTCTGTCGTCGAGAGCTGCTGCCTCTCCCGCGTTATTTAACCGGTGCGTCCTAAATTGGATGGGGAGTTGGAGTGATCAGGCATTCTATCAGGTGGGGATGGAATTTACACGTCGACTCGATCTGGAAGTTCATAACTATCAGGCACCGTCGCAAATTCCTGTCTCATATCGGGATTTACCTCTCCCGCCCTCACATCGCGACGCAGTCGTCAATGCTATGGTTTTCATCCACGAATCTGTGCACGAGGTGAATAACGAAATCCGCCAGCGGAAGGGAACGGTAACATTCTTAACTCCGCGTCACTACCTCGATTTCGTGAATCACTACGTTCGCCTGTATGTCGAGAAACGCGACGATCTCGAGGAACAGCAAAGACATCTCAACGTCGGTTTGGAGAAGCTCAACGACACAGTCAAAAAAGTTTCGGAACTGCGTGCCAGCCTCGCCGATAAGCAGAAGCAACTCGAACGCACGAACGCCGAAGCCAATGCGAAATTGCAGCAAATGGTTGCCGATCAAAAGGAGACGGAGCAGAAACGGCTTGCATCTCTGGAAATCCAAACCGCACTCGACCAACAAGAACACGAAATCTCCGAGAGGACCAAAGTCGTTCTCGAAGATCTCGCCATGGCGGAGCCTGCTGTTGAAGAAGCGAGAAAGAGTGTTAGCAATATTAAAAAGCAACACCTCACCGAAGTTAGATCGATGCAGAACCCGCCGGAGGCTGTCAAACTCGCGATGGAATCTGTATGTTCATTGCTTGGTAACAGGGTCGATGGTTGGAGGTCCGTTCAAGCGGTCATTCGAAAGGACGATTTCATCGCCAGCATCGTGAATTACGACAACGAACGACAGATGACCAGAGCCCTTCGACATAAGATGGAGACAGAGTATTTATCCAATCCGGCGTTCACTTTCGAGATTGTCAATCGCGCCAGTAAAGCCTGTGGACCGCTCGTGCAATGGGTTGCAGCCCAGGTCAACTACTCGTCGATCCTGGATCGTGTGGGGCCTTTGAGGGACGAAGTTAAGGCACTTCAAAGTCGGGCGCAGGACACTCGTGTAAAAGCGGAAACCATCACCGAGATGATTGATGAATTGGAGAAAAGCATTGCACGTTACAAGGAGGAGTATGCGGCACTGATCAGTCAAACTCAGTCGATCAAGAACGAAATGAGTCGGGTAGAATCGAAAGTGGAAAGGAGTATGAAGCTTCTTGGTAGTTTATCCTCTGAGAGAGAAAGGTGGGATGCGGAGAGCAAGGCGTTCGAAGCTCAAATTGGCACGTTGGCGGGCGACGTGCTTCTGGCGGCGGCTTTTCTTTCCTACGCGGGACTCTACGATCAGCAATATCGGCATATCATGCTTCAGACATGGCGACGACAGTTACGCGAGTCCGGAATAGGATTTAAGGACCAACAGTCGATGATTGAATATCTGTGCACTGCGGACGACAAGCTTCAATGGCAAGAGAACTCGCTCCCGAACGACGAAGTATGCCTGGAGAATGCCATCATTCTAAAACGTTTTGATCGATACCCTCTCATTATCGACCCATCCAATCGCATCACGGAATATCTCGTCCAAGAATACAAAGAGCGCAAACTCGTTTTGACTAGTTTCCTTGACGACTCTTTTGTCAAGCATCTCGAAAGTGCGATACGGTTCGGCAATCCTATACTAATCCAAGACGCCGAGCATCTCGATCCTGTATTGAATCACGTTCTCAACAAGGAATACCAGAAAACCGGCGGCCGCGTCCTGGTCAGGTTGGGCAAACAAGAGATCGATTTTGCACCTTCATTCCGACTTTTCCTGTCGACACGGAATCCGACTGCAGCCTTCTCTCCCGACATCTGCTCTCGAGTTACCTTTGTCAACTTTACGATCACCAAAGCCAGTTTGCGTACCCAAAGTCTGAATCAAGTCCTCAAATCGGAGAGACCAGATATCGACCAGAAACGTACAAATCTCATGAAAGCGCAAGGCGAATTCCGACTTCATCTTCGTCGACTTGAACGAAAGCTTCTTGAAGCCTTGAACGCCTCCAAAGGAAACATTCTCGACGACGATGTCATTCTCGATACATTGCAGACGCTGAAGAGCGAGGCAGCCGAGATCGCAAGAAAAGTTGCGAAAACTGAAGAGGTCATGGTGGAAGTACAGAACATAATGAATCAATATGAAGTCATTGCATCGGCATGCACGACCATTTATGTTATCCTCGAACAACTGAGCAACCTCAACCATTTCTATCGCTTCTCTCTCGACTATTTCCAAGAAATTTTCAAACTTGTTTTGGCGTCGCACAACCGAAGCACGAAAGCTCCGAACGAGCGTATCACCTACCTTGTCAATCAGTTATATATCACGACTTTCCAATGGACTTCGCGTTCTCTTCTTCACCGGGACCACCTCGTTCTGGGACTGCTCCTTGCTCAGGCGGCCGGCGTCGATATCAAAAATAACACGTTCGCTGCACTTTTATCTGCACAACTCGGTTCGACTTCTAACGACATCTCTCTTTCTCAAATCGAATACCCTAACGGAAACGACTTTCATTCGGATGAGTTGGAGAACATGGTCGAGGAAGATCGCTCAAGCTGGAAAAAGTTTCTCCAAAGTTCTGACGGCGACATGAAAATTCCTGTGTCACGCGACTCCGGCCAGAGTAACTTACCCGCTGTGATCTCAGCTAACACTTCAGATCATTCTGCACTGACCATGATCTTGATCAAGGTTTTCCGACCGGATCGGTTAATGGAGAGTGCTGAACGCCTTATAAACAATGTCTTCGCCACCAATTTAAGTACCCACACCGACTACGACTTCAGAGAAGTCATCCAGAAGACGTCAACTGCTTTGACGCCCATTGCATTAGTTTCGGTGCCGGGTTATGACTCGAGCTACAAGGTCGAACAATTGGTTCGGCAGGTAAACGTTCGATGCACCTCGATTGCAATGGGTTCAGCGGAAGGAATCAGTCAAGCCGAGCTTGCATTAAATTCGGCGTGCAAAAATGGGACTTGGATTCTCCTCAAAAACGTCCATCTCGCACCTCAATGGCTCGACTATCTGGAAAAACGGCTACACGGCATTCAACCCCATCCGGACTTTAAATTATTCATGACGATGGAGACCAATCCTCGCGTCCCGATCAATCTCATCAGCATGTCTCGAATTTTCATGTTCGAACCTCCTCCTGGTATCAAAGCCAACATCACCAACTCTCTACGAGGTTTGCCATCAACTTTCGTTGACAAGATGCCGGTCGAACGGGTCAGGATGTACTTCCTTCTCGCTTGGTTGCACGCGGTAGTCCAGGAGCGCTTGCGGTATGTACCAATTGGATGGTCGAAAGGATACGAATTCACTGAGGCCGACTTCGACGCAGCGGCGGTTACGATTGATCGATGGATAGAACGTACAGCAGCGGGACGCTCGAACATCGCCCCTGAAAAGATTCCGTGGCATGCCATTTGCACGTTGCTGTCCGAATGTGTTTATGGTGGCCGGGTCGATGAGGATAGCGATCAGAGGATTTTGTCGGGTCTCGTTGCCAAGTATTTCACTCCAAAGGCGTTCGATGTCAACTTCAAGTTGGTCAACGATTCGGGTCATGTGATAGGGATTCCAGATGGGAGTAGGCTGGACAATTTCAAAGCTTGGATCAATAAACTTCCCGAGCGAGAACCTCCGGTGTGGTTGGGTCTGCCGGACAATTCTGAGCGCCTACTTTATAGCGAACAAGGTAGCAAAGTTCTTACACCCCGGCTGATTCATCTAGGCAAGGATATGTTACTTAGAGTGGAGAAAATTTGGTACGCGGTGGGCAAGGAGGAATCGCTAGGTTAATCGAGCCTGGCTGAGATGGCGGTAGTTTGGAGATCACACAGTAAAAGTATTTCTAGCATGAAGCGCTCAGTTTGCGATATCAGTATCTGTAGTATCAATATATATATATCAAAGTATCATTATATCACATCATGGTCTTGTTCAATTCATTTGAATAGTGTTTCCATGTACAGCAAAGATCCACCCAATACTGATTTCCCAGGTTACGTAAAATGTCAGCGAATGCGCATCTAAACGAATCAATCAGGCCACATTCCCATTCCTATCTTGATTAACGGAGTTGGTTGTTTCGCTTCCCTCCCAACAGACCACGTTCGCAATGAGATTTGATTATTTTACTGTGCGATAACTACTCCCCTTTTCTCCGTAAGATGTCAGCCTCTTCACACGAAGATTCCGAAGACTCGGCGGAAGATCCACAGCTGCCCGTCAATGCGGACATGCCTAACGCAGTGGACGACGACTCGGACGAATCCTACTTCCCTCCTTTCAAGTCTCGACGGTCTCACCAAGGGTCAACCGGCTCAGCCATTCTTGAGGCACTTCCTTTGCTTCGACGGCCAAGCATCTATTTGGATAGGACAAAGAGCAATGTTTCGCTTGGAACAGGACGAGGTCGAACCTATGGATCAGACGATGGAGAAAGCCCCGACAATGACGGCGAGCCATTGGTGCATGTGCAGAGTGGAGTAAAGAAAGTAGAAGCGATAACCTTGCTATGGACCAGAAAGTCGCTGATAGTGGCCTATGTCAGGTATGCTCAAGTCAAGTTACTTTAAAGTGACTCAACAGTATCTTCCTGATTGCCACCATCACCTCGCTTGACAGCAATACAACGCAAGTGTTGGTGCCATATGCAACCTCGTCGTTCAACACGCATTCTCTGTTGAGTGTCATTGGAATCGTCTCTGGAGTAATGATTGCTGTGGTCAAGGCCCCGATGGCTAAAATTGGCGACGTCTTTGGCCGAATGGAAGCATTCCTGCTAAGCGTCCTCCTGTATGTAGCTGGATACATACAAATGGCCGCCTCTAGCAATGTTGAGACGTACGCGGTACTGCCACTTGAAGGGTCATTTAGCTCATGGTCAGAGCGCGGTGGTATTCTATGCGGCAGGACTTACCGGTCTCCAGATTATGCAACAGATTGTCATCGCGGATACCTCTACTCTCCTCAACAGAGCACTCTTCTCCTCCATTCCTGACACCCCTTATCTCTGGAATGTCTGGCTTGGCCCCACTCTCGGACAATTCTACCTCGACCATTTGTCCTGGCGTTGGGGATATGCCACTTTCGCTGTGGTGCTGCCCGTCTGCGCCGTCCCGCTGCTGGCTATGTTATGGTGGAATGCACGGAAAGCTGAAAAACGTGGACTCGTGGAGGAAAAGAAATGGCGGAGTATGAAATGGAAAGAGCTCGCCTACCATCTATTCCGCGAGCTAGATATTCCGGGAACATTACTCCTTACGGCTGGATTCACTCTGTTACTCCTCCCCTTGGCTTTGGCGGCGTCACATCCCAGTACTTGGGGCTCGAATATCATCGTAATCATGTTTGTCGTCGGTGGAGTCAGTCTGCTTGGCTTTGTTCTATGGGATATCCTCTTCGCCACATTCCCAATAGTGACTTTCCGTCTTATGAAGAATCGTACGGTCGCGTGCGGATGTCTTGCTGGATTTTGGTATTTCATGGCGTATTTTATTTTCGGTCAGTACTTTCAAAGTTATCTTCAAGTCGCTCGATTCAACTCTGCGGCCGGCGCAGGCAGAATATCGTACATCTCAAGATTGAACCAAATCTAACGGTAGTGAAACTTTTTCCTTCTCTGCAACCGTATCCAACCTTCTCGTCGGGTTAGCTATCAAATACACATACCGGTATCGGATTTACTCGCTCATCGGTGTCCCAATCTACGTCGCAGGATTGCTCCTAACAACTTTTTTCCGCGGTCCGTCCAATCCTCTCACGTACGTCCTCTTCAGTCAACTCGTCACTGGAGTTGGCGGAGGAATGTTCCATGTGCCCGTTCAGTTGGGCATTCAAGCAGTCGCCAATCATCAGGAAGTCGGCATCGCGACGGCAATGTTTTTAACGTTCACATCACTTGGGGGCAGCGTTGGCTCAGCTATTGCAGGCGCTATCTGGACCAGACTTTTGCCTGAAAGATTGGCAGAATATCTACCAGACATGTCCCCGGAGGAAAGGAGACGTATCTATGACGATTTCAAGTTCGCGATGAGCTTTCCGAGGGGTAGTATAGAGCGGGATGGCATCGTCAATGCCTACGTGGACGTTATGCATCGACTTACGAGGGCCGCAACATTAGCAGCTCTACCAATGATTATCTTCGTTATCGCGATGAAAGAAGTCAAACTCGATAGGCGACGGAGAGAGACGACAGTCAGCGAGGAGTCTGCTGTAATCGATGACGACGATCAAGAAGGAGAGTCTGAAAGACCCAGGAGACTATCGCGTCCACGAAGAATATCTACGTCGAGTCGTCGCCCGCTAAATCCGGATCGTCAAGGCAGTTGGTGGAAGATGGGCAGTTGGATTCCACGACATCGGTCGGGTGCCGACGAGGTGGCGTAGAATCGGGTTGAAGGGACAATGTCTTCACATCACTGCGCCCGGGCCATGGCTGTTTTTCTGGTTGCAACAATCCCCGTAGTCCTCGCCAAAGTCCAAGAGATTTGCAGTGCAACCGTGCTTCGAAGGGTCTAAAAAAAGTTCAAAAGAAATCATCGCACAGATAGTTGGATCTCAGAGCATTTTTGTAGACATTGTGTAATAGTAAATCGCATTCCTGGGCATATGCCCAATGTCGAAGTTATATTCATGGGACTGTTGAAGTGTGCATATTATAGTTCTAGATATACACTATCATATATTGCAGATTCAGTGCTATCCATTAACGATCGTATTGCCAGTTCAGATCGTGCAGCAAAAGCGATAGTAAATCCAAATCCTCTGTTCCAGCAGACGCCATTTTTCCACAAAATAAAAGTCCGTTGAACCATCCGCATCCCCCCTTCAGCACTTTATATTACAAAGGCTATTGCTCATTACCACGTATTATGTCTTGTTCCTTCCCTTCGTTGCTGACAACGAATTGAGGCGATGAGAGCTTTTCGGCAACTCGATCGACATCGACATCCAAGAATTTATGTCGATCCTGACTTTGTGTGCGCGCCATCGGTGGTCTCGACAAGTGCGAGTGCAAAGACTTGGGCGACACTTCCTCATCGTCCTTATAGCGTCGTGATTCGGAACTTTCCAACGGGGCAGAGCTCGGTGTCGACAGTTGTCCATTCTTGTTTCCGGCTGCTTTTCCGTCGTAGCCGCCTAATCGACCGTATTCCGCCAGCTGGTATATGAGAGACATGTTTGGACCAATCCAAGGCGATCGGTGTTGGACGTACGCGTAGGCTTCGTTGATTCCCATTCCGAGTTTTTTCATGACAAGGGCAATTACCAGCGTTGCTGAGCGCGAAACACCACACTAGCCATTAGCGGAGGTGAAGAGGTGAACTTACTTGACAGTGAACTAGGACCTTCTTTCCCTGTTCAGCGCGTTCAAGGATGTCATCCACTATCCCGGGCAGCTCCTGAGAAAGAGTTGAATGGTGATCCCATGGGATGTGCATGTACTCGACATTATTGTATCTGTACGAAGTTGGCACGACGCCTTCCGGTTGCTTTACTGGGTGTTGAGGAGAGAGAGTGGACGAAGTACTGGATGGAAGGGATGGAGAGGGATTCGAAATCGACGATGAAGATGGTGAATATGGGGATGGGGTGGCTTCTTCGAATTCCGAGCCTGGAGATAATCGTCGGGGATCCAAAGTTTCGGTTACAATGAAGGGGTTTCCTACTTCTCGGGCGACATTGACAACGAGATCATAGGTCTTTGCAAGTTCGAGATCTGGCTCGGCATATAACCATATATTGGGCTCCAGAATGAGTCGTGGACCATCTGGATAGGCCTTTTCTCTTTCCACAGATTCCTCGTACGGGACTTTACTTGCCGTTGGATCAGTATGACGCGCCTTCGGTCTTTCCGCATTGGCATGTTGTGAATCGATACTGAAGTTTGGAAACTGCTTGGAGGTATACGGGGCGGGGGAAGCCACAACTGGTGAGCCAATATTACTCGCATATAATTCGGGCGTGGAAGGGTGACGATGGAGTGAGTGTATGTTGATGGTGAGATTCGAGGGCCGTCTGCTGGGTAATCGCGGAGATCGAAAAGGAGACGCAGGGGCCGAGGTGGATCCTGGAGTACTTTTAGGTATGGAAGGAACACTGAGACTTAAATTTTTGGCATTTCGTGGACGTTTGGGGGGAGATGGTGACCGTTGCGAGTTGTCGGGGAATACCTCTTCAGGTATGGTTGTCGGTGATAATGACTGCCAGTCATTGTAGTTGCTTTTATTGAGGTAGTGTGGAACAAAAGGGTCAGGGTCCATTGTCGGGAGCGTGTGATTCTCGTTGTACGAATAGATAGTCAAATTAAACGGACAAGTCCTTTTTAACGTCAACGACATAGACCCTTGTAGTGGAGAGCAGAAACGAAATCTAGGAAAGTTGTCGAAGGGTAGGTTTTAACGTTTTTGGAATGACACGTTCTTGTTGGTTGAACGAGAGAGCGGAACGAACGAGTTATATGAGCGAAAATTGATTTGTGGTTTTGGGATCGGGATGCCGAAACGGGAGGAGGGCAGAAGGCAGTGATCCAGGGGTGGCTGCGGTGTCAACAGTGGGGCTGAATCGTGTTTCAAGGTACGATATGGTAATTGTGTGAGAAACGTCGGTGATAGGGGTGACCGACTCGCTCGGCTCTATTGATCGATAATCGGCTTTGATGTTAGGGAGCGAATTGCACTGCCATGCTTGGCTGTTCTTGATGTTTTTTTCGGTCCGTTGCGATGACGTGGGAAATGGCGATAGGCTGTGGGCAGAAATAATAACAGAGTATAAATCGGGCAACAGCAGGCTTGGGGAGTCGCAATGTGATCAGGCGATGGTGGCACACGGAGAAGAAAGAGCCGAGAGGAACGAGGATGCCTGTGCCTCGATCCTGGAGGAAACGTGCGGCGCGGAAGGCTGAAAAGGCGAATAAAAATCGCTCGACCTTGTTTTTACCCCGTCGTTGATGAGGGAACAGCAAAGGTGAGTCAGGCGCTCCCCCAGCCGCCCTGGTTGTTTTGTGTAATGAGTGGGTATGTATCAATGTATGCTGTGGAGGGGTGAAGGCCGAAGGAAAGGGGCCGCCTAAACCTTCCAATGGAAAAATAGACTATGCTTCGTGTATCACACACCATAATCTCCATCAACCCTAACATCCCGCCTATTTTTAGCACCCCGCCTCATGTATTAAGGGGGGAAAACGGTTGGCACACCCATAATTTAATTGCTGTCTGCGCACATCCCTAATTTTAATCAAAGTCTTGGCATTTTCGAGAGGATCTAGCTTAGGCCCTTGACCAAAAATAATCTTTAATCGTCTGATTTGACGCAATGTTATTTTGGCACTCGCTCTCCCTCCCCCATCCGAAAAGATTTCCTATCAAAAGGATATTTTTATATTTTTTCAACAAAAAAGTTTTGATTGCGGCCCCTCATCCGCCACACCAATGGAAATGCGTCATCACACGCTTAACTTTTTTAACACTCAGGAGGTTGAGCTCCCTCCAAACCGGGTCAGGGGCTGACCGGCCCGTACAAGCCCGCGCCGCCTGTCTCAGGGACAAACCTCTTCAACTCCCACAGCAAACGTAAAGAGCAGAAACTCATCCAAAACTCACATGGTCGTACATAATTTCTCCACCTGAGACCCGTGCGCTGTTTCAAGGGGTTGTCTTTACTACGACGATGTCATGGTGAAACCATCTTGCCCCTGAATTTCGTTTCAGGTACCCGAGACACACTAATTATGTGTAAATATGACGAGCGGAGATGGCACGGGCCGATGATCGTTCATCTCTTAAAATAATAGAACACGTAAGAAACACGTTGCTATATATCCGCAAAAATGACTCTTCCCTATATGAATGCCGTTCGACTGTTCCTATATCGGAACGAGGGGTCCGGCGGAAAGATGTTGCGGATCCAATTGCCGAGGGGGACATCAAGTACGAATTATGCTAATTACCACGGAGAAATAGCTCAACTTGTGAGGACTGGAGTCGCACGGAGGCACCCTGTGACCCTACTAAGGTCACCGAACTTTACCCGTCCCACAAAAATCCTCAAACCTCTGACCTTTTCAACCCGAGTATAATCATGACAAGAAAATGAAATAATATCTATCTTTTGACTTCCTAACCTGCCTGAAGTATCGCTGTTTTCACGTTATTTATGGCAACTGTACCGATGCTGGAAACCAACCAAACAGGGCAAGATCCACTCTTCCTGCTCCGCCGTCAAAATTGGCGTCCATTCCACCATCTTCAACCGGCACCCCTTCCGCCATCAATCGCACTCGCTGTCTGTCCGCTGCACCCGGTTCGTCACGAGGGGATATAATCCCCTTGTGATTGACTACTCTTTGCCAAGGAACAGTATCATCTTGAAGGTACTTGAGCGCTTGTCCGACTTGTCTCGAATTTCGTGGTCGACCAATTAATTTCGCGACGTGTCCTGGGCGTCAGTGGGCATGGGCGTCGGAAGACGCACCGTACGTTGTCACTTGACCTTTAGGGATGAGATGGACGACGGAGTAGACCGCATTGTAGAAAGCCTGGGCTTCATCCGTGGCCATAGTCTGAGGTATCAGCGTGACGGCGCGCGCGGCGGTCGATCAGTCCGCAATAAATTTGGCGGCACAAAATCTTGCACCGCAGTCAGTTTAATCATAACACTTCACATTTTTTAAACTCGATACTACCTACTTGAAATGTCCATGCAATACCAACGTGGCTAATCCTTCCTTTAAAGCCTAGCAGACCCCTCAAGGAAGGTGCTTCCCAATCTCAACTGTTGGACAGCATCCTTTACCATCTCATCGATTATCTCCTTGGCAGGCTTCACATCCTTAATCGCAGCGGCAACTTCTCCCATCAGATATGGACGTTCCACATCATCGATATCCAACCCAGCAAGTCTCCCTGCCAAAGAACTATTCTTCTCCTCTTCGCTCTTATTCTCTTCCTCAAGCTTCTCGACGGCTTCCAAGTCTTGTTGGACAGGCAACACACCTTTGTCAAGGAGGGATTGCATTTCTTCACGACGCTCCGTTTCCCAGTTCATGATGTAGGGGTTTTTGCGCACGCGAAGAGGGCGACCAGTGAAGATGAGAGTGCGGATAGTTTCGTCATAGGTAGAATCAATGATGGCTTGTTGGTGAGATTTAGGCGCTCCGGCTTCCTTTGCACAAACAAAGCGTGTACCTACCCACACTGCCTGGGCGCCAAACCTATTTGTCAATCATAAGATCACTCAAGAGGGGTACATTAATGCTGCTGCGAGAGATCTGCCATTGTAGATTCCTCCTGCTGCAACTACGTAGATGGGTTGTCCATTCAAAGAGGATTTCTTGCCCTGGCAAAGAGCGACGACCTCGGGGATTAAGATGGATGTAGGGACACTATTCATCAGTTTTAATCCGAAAGGTAGGAATTACGCTCCGGTATGTCCTCCGCCTTCTCCACCCTGAGCACAGATGATATCGACACCAGCTTCCAGAGCCTTAGCTACGTGTTTAGGATGCCCAATCATGTCTTCGAATCAGTACAGGCGTTTCGTGGGAAACGGACTCATGATGGGGATTCCAGCTTTGTGAAGCCGGTCGACGGCGTGTCGAGGAGGAACACCGACAGCAGAGACGAACAGTTTTGTACCACTCTCGATAATGACATCGATGAGTTGATCAAGCTGACCGTGAGTGTAATCGTAGTTTGTCTTCCTTGCTGAACCGCCGACTTGAGGAATCAATAAATCGACTCCAAACGGTGCGTTCTTATCCTTGAGTCCCTCTTTCAGTTCATCGATTTGTTCCTTGAGCATTTTGGGAGTACTAGATAGTCAGCCTACTCCACGATTCGGATGATACTATCCAACACCACCAATAACACCTGAACATTAGCTATAAACCCTGTCGAGCGAGGGTACCTAATCCACCGGCATTGGTCACAGCAGCCGCGAGTCCCGGACCAGCTGCAACATTCATTCCAGCCAAGAAAATAGGATGTTTTATCTTGAAGAGCTTGGTAAGGGGAGTATTTATTGTCGTCATCGTGATATCGCTTTCGAACTGCCGTTACCAGAGATATGTGTGCTGGTTTTTGTCTTCTCAAAAGTTGTGTGTCGACTGTGCTCCACTGTATTTAAGTGGGGAAAGGGAACGGATTTCGCCTATTACGGTTGGCGGCACCGGATACAGGACCGGCGTTTACTCACACGTGACAGAATTCTCGAGGACTTCGCTAAATTAGCGAGACAGTCAAACGTCGATCCGCCTGCCCGGCACAAAATTCCTATTGCGCCGACTGGTACCGGCGTTATATCTCCGTAGTCCTTATGCCCGGACGTCCATCGAGTCTCGTTCGAAGATAACAAAGAAGCTGTGCGATAGAACATCTATCTCATTAATTGCTACTTACAGATTCTCTTTTGAACCCCCGCGACATCATGATAACTATGCAATTGCTTTCCCAACACAAATAGGATACAACAAAACAAACGGGGGATCCAGCCCACACCCAAGATCACCAAACAAGACAACTATTTTACCGTCTACTGATCTTCCCTTGGATACCTAGCCGTAATACTTCCATTCCGTCGTAAATCCCCCGTCCCAACAATACTCCGTCTATTCGAAGTGCTCCTTCCCAACGTCGTAGATCGCACATCATCATCGATATCCGTTGCATACAGCTTTTCTGCACCAACAATTGAAGCCGCTGGTCGTCGACGTATTGTCCCATCTCGTCGATCAGAGTTGGTCAACGGGCTATTTTGACCGACATTGACCCGCGGCGGACTAATGAGTGAAACAGGCCGCGACGGAGGAGTCGCTAGTCCGGAGTCCCGCGAGTATTCCGTCCGTGTTCTTGGGGGCGAGGCGAGATATGAAGGTAAGTTTAACGATCGACGACGATCTGACATTGTTGTCGCGCGAGTGGGCAATGGCGGTTCAACTTCTCGTGATACCTCTTGGTCCGACGATGTCGGACGGACTTGATATTCTGACAAAGATGGTCCGTGACGAGACAACAGTGATCTTCGGTTCGTGGAGAAGCGTTGGACATTAGCTACCGGTGGCGTGGTTTCGCGAAAAACTTCCGTCGCCGCACGAGATGGAGGACGGTATTGGACCGTCGAGAGCCGTGAGAGACCAGGACGGGATATTGTGCTTACTCCATCGTCGTCGAAATCTTCGGCTGGGATGCCGACGACCGAGTGCACTGGTCGCCGGGCTCTTGATACAGTGGTGTTTGCTGCGTTTCTGGATACAGTCGACGCACCACTGACACGCCTTGCTGTTGTCCGCGAAAGCGTCATCGATTGACGGCCTGTGGCAGAGAGGGGCGAACTATCTTGGGCGTCTTCTGCTCTATGTTGAGCCGCTCTCGTCATCTGCCGCTGCGAAAACTGTTGATGATCTGAGATAGCAAGACAAACCTCGGTTAATCCTCGACAAACGCCGTCGACTTTTCGGCGAATCGCTCTTGGGGACGGAGGTTGAGAGGAAGGATCATGATTCGTCATCAATGCCAGCGAAATGGCCTCTTGTGCAGTAGCCTCAATAGCTTGAGTGATTTCAAGAGATAACCCGGATGCCTTGACTTTGGTGATGGCAGCATTGAGGAGAGGATATGAAGGGGGAGAAGAGGCGGACGTGATTGATGTCCCTGTCTGAGAGGGAAATGGCGACGATCGCTGGGGAGACGAAGACGAGTTTGTGGTTCCTCGGGTATGCGGTCTTTCGCCTCCCCCGGGAGACGGACGCCCTAATTCTAATTGCCGGAGTCGTCGTTTGATCGCGTCTAATTCATCCCACATGTTTGCAGATGAGACACTGCCTGCTGGAGGGGACGTCGGAGACATTAATTTGCGGCTCGACACGTAATCTTTCACTCTGGGCTCGGAGAGCGATTCTTGAGTGGGCGTTTCATCGACGTACATGTCATCTGGGGATTGTGCGTGGGACAGTCTGTTGACGGTGATTGTGTCGTCATCGGTAGAGGCGAAATTTTGGACATTGGAGTTGATATTTTGTTGAGAAGCTGCTGTCGCCCATGTGTTGTCCGTACTTTCCGATGGGGTAGTGTCAGAAAGGCGTTGTTGGGATGTATTTAGATTGTCTGACAATGCGAGTTTGAGTCGGGCTTTTAGTGTTTCAGGAGACGGATGGCGGCGAGAACGAGAGAACTAGAGAAGGAAAAGTCAGCAATACAATTGTTGAGGGATACGTTTGTGTTGACAGAGGAGGCAGATGGGCGATTTGAGGCTGCGAGGGAGAGGAACGGGTCGTCGGTCAGCAGGTTTTGCTGTTCCTGAGTGTCGTCATCGGCGTGGGAAGCGAGTCGGTCAGGATGCCCCATTTGTGCGGTTCAGAGACAGAGAGCGGCTGACTATAATATACCGAACATCAGAGTCTGTGTCGAGACAAACGAGGACAAAGAGAGAGACGTCAAGGAGTTGGAAGTGGAGGAGCACGGACAGGGATGTATAAATAGCGTTTGTGTGTTGTGCTCGACGCAAAGGATTTTTTGACTTTGGGTGGGAGGAACCCGCCTTTAATAAAAAGTGGCTGTCCGGTTGTTGCCCTGTGAACACATGGGTGCCTTTTGACCCAGCAGAGAAAATGAGGAAAATATTTGAGCCGACATAATTTCCAGTCCAAAGCCGTGGACCAATAATAAGACTTCACGAGGAAAATGTTCCTGACTTTTTCCCCACGGCGGAACATCCTAATATCATGCATGCAAGTACTGCAGCCACCCCACGGTTCAAGTTTCAGATGCGGAAGGACCCAGGCCCACCCACATGCATGAAACGATGAGCAGCTACCATTTCTGCCTCCCTTATCTTGTTACTCGGACAATGCAATATGCAAGTGCACGGGCCAGTCTTAGTATTTTCGGGAGGGAGCACATCGTAACCTTTTCGACAGTTACTCACACCATCACGGTCAATGTCACTCATATCGAAATTATAGCAGGAAACTCTAGATACGGTCTACAGTCAATCCGGGTTCCCGCGCAAAAATGCAAGTCATACCTTATCAGATAAAACGATTTCTCCATTTCATGAGGAAGCATATCATCCATATCACCACCGATAATATCCACCATCACCTTCAACCTCTCTTCTTCGACGTCTTCGTTCACCGTCTTCTATCAATATTACCTCCAGCCGGTGTGTACCATACGCAAAATAGCCAGCAATTGCGCGGCAGCAGTCATTTCATGTCGACCACAGTGCTGTTTGAACCGAGCCAGAAGCGCTTCCTGTCGAGTTTTGGCAAATAAGACTGGCCACTTTGCAAGGTCCGAGCAACTGTCACCTGGTGACATTATCTAATGATGAGTCCAGAGGAATGGTGACCGACGATAAATAGCAATCCCAATAGTTCTTCCGAAAACGGCGGTGGAGTTTCCTCATCTCTCAGATATTTGTCAAGTAGTATTCTGCATATCGTGATGTTCCAGAGAGAGTTGGAAAGATATGTTTCTACAGATTAGTTCGTCAAACGAAATGCAAGACTTGCGCTTTGAGGAGCAACTTCAAGTGTGACACTCAACGCATGAGTCACTCGTGACAGCAACTGACCCAAGCAATCCTTATCCTCCTTCCATCAATTCTGCCGGAGACGGAAAATACCATTACAATTCTGTGAACCATATTCACGACATGCAATGAAAAACCACCTGCATCTTTCTCATTCCCCCATATGCCCGCCGTTGCCACTACAAAGGCAAGAATTCCGTCTATCTCAGATACTGATACTAAGTGGGTGAATACCACAACTCATCTGTAACTCGGGTCGAGATGAAAAGCACAGTCGCTCAATCATCCCGACGACCTCTGCACCATTCCGGACCATATTAGTTTCAATTCCTTGCTCTTTGAGGGACGCAAGAAATCGAGCAAATGTCCCCGTGATTGCCGAGTGAACCATGTAAATATGCAAACCTTGCTTCTTTGACCACACCAGGGAATCTGCCTGTAGGAAGTAGGATAAACCAGAGATGATCCAGAGATGATCCGCAATAATGGTGCCTTCATTAGCTTCAGAGCAGAAAGATCAAATACAGACCCGACTATCAAGGACGCCCATCACCCACAGGAATTGAATTGCATATAAGACTCGAGAGAGCAGGTTGTACAGGTCGCATCCTTCAGATTCCCTGGCTTTCAACAATTCCAGGTTTCTGGAGTCAAACATTGTTCTCGAATGACTAACCTTGCAATTGATTGTATCACTACAATCACTTTGAGAGCCTGCAGGGATGTACCACATAATATCGGACCATCTACATCGACACGACTTATCACATATCGGAGATTCTCAAGAGGAATGCTGGTTAAGTACCAGAAAAATGTTTTCCAGCCTACCATCGGTCAGCTACTTCAGATGAGATATACCGTCCAGATGTATTTCTATATCACTTGACCATGACATGAAATATCCCTCAAACATCATATATCCCAGCTTCGAGGCTTGGATTTCGTTCGATCTGTTACCGAGGAATGCTGTGACTCTCAACAAAACGCGAATGAGACGAGAGAATGACGGAATCGATCGCAAGTCAAACGCCGCCGTCAACAAGCCCTGTTTCCAGTTCATGACTACTTGGATCACAAACCTCCAAGACGTCATTTGCACAAGAAGTCTTCTCTAGAATCTCCACAACAATATCATCGACTCCACCTCGTTTTCCCTCCAGATCTTGAATATGGCGATAATGAAATAGCAACCATAATGACGTCTACATTAGACTCGTCAGCAACAGGCGAGATTACCGTACTCTGCACAAAGTCACTCTGAATCCCATTTTGACTTGCCCGCCATAGCCAGGGAAGCACAATATCGGCGTATTCCACTATAACGTGTTCAGCCTGAGTAACCGCGTTATCATTTCCAAGGCCGATATTGTCCACTTCCGTTTCGATGGCAGTCCGGAGGAGATGAATAATTCCCCTGACTGTATGCGGCTTGTCCACTCCTGCCATGAAAAGGTGGCCAATACCCGAATTGTGGGCAGAGTCGAAATGAATATATGAGATAGCTAATTTCAAAGCCTCCTGATGGGATATCCCCGTGGATTCCAAGATATCGGTTACGGAGGAGAGAAAAGCTGAGGCCATTTGCGGGTCTGATTGATATGCATGCTCGCGATCGGTCGCAATCGTGTATAGCTTCTCTACCCTAGAGGAAGAGTCTGGAAAGGATGCCATTTGCAAATGAACTGATGGTGTTAAGCGGGAGCAATCCTTTGTACAATCAGCCCAACGAGGTCAAGCATGGCTGCGGAACGCGTTGGTTTGGCGTGGTCACTGCCAATTTGATTTCGGAGTTCAATGCGCGTGCCAAAAGCACGGATCCCATTGAAATAGCATGTGAAAAGTTTACAATTAGTTCGTGCGCTTTTCACGGTCCACCTGTACACCCTGCACAAGCGGCTAATGATCACCCACCAGAGCGATATTGCGCACAATTGCAACGCTTTCCTATTAAAGTTATCTCGTGACATACGATATGAAGCCATAAACAGAGATCTTTGACTAATGCGAAAAGCCGAAATACTACCTTCTCAATCACGTATTGTTAAAAGTCCCGACTTCATGATAGTTCGGTAAATTTGACAAGTCTTGCATTCATAATCTGGTATCTGGGAAGTAATAGGCGAGCATGAGGCACAGCTTCTAGGAAGGATTTTTAGCTTTCCCCGTTAGCGGCAATACTTTACACGAACAAAACGATCGATCACAAGACTATCACGAACGCCGTGATCATTCTCCAGATCCAAGTTGCCCTGCTCAAAAATGCCCGCCGTGGCGCGAGTTGCGAGTTGCATTGCGAAGCGGGCGACTTTTGCCGAACTAGCCGTTCGAGTAATTTATGCCGACATGGTTGGCGGGCCTGCCGCTATAATTGGTTCCCTGCAACCAAAGTCCCCACACCACATCAAATTTTTTTGACCTCGGCCCGATGCGCGAATGGCCACAGTGACACAGCATAATGTCGTGGTTTATATGACGCTTAAGCGGCATCTTGACTCCAGATTCCCCTCTCATCACCACCATGTCGACCAAAGTTGAACCCCCGGACCTTCTCAGCCCTCCGGAGAGTAGACATGGCACAGATCTTGAACTTGGGGTTGCAGATGCAGCTGGATCAGAACAATTAGAGAGATTACGATCGAAATTATCACTTCAAGATCAAACGTCGCGACTTCCATTTAAAAAATTGTTGGTTGTATTTTTCGGACTTGCCATTTCTCTGTTACTGTCGTTTTTGGACATGACGAGTGTCTCGACTGCGTTGCCAAGTGTGGCGAGAGAATTTCAATCGGCGAGTGAGGTTTCATGGGTTGGCACGTCGTTTCTCATTGCAAACACGAGCATGCAAATTTTGTATGGACGATTGAGTGACGTTTTTGGACGGAAAGTGGTTCTCATGAGTGCCATTGCATTGTTCGCTGTGGGTAATCTCTTGTGCGGATTTTCTCAGTCGATGGTAATATACTCCAAAATCTCGACTGACAATAGCTTCAACTAATCATC
>Ga0335073_10002343_pt1 | contig 25932 bp, 23 predicted proteins | sample Lox_Sample_22_FD_207093 | JGI IMG/M metagenome (GOLD analysis project Ga0335073, IMG submission 207093) | Soil microbial communities from Loxahatchee National Wildlife Refuge, Florida, United States - Lox_Sample_2.2 | ecosystem: Environmental > Terrestrial > Soil > Wetlands | place: USA... | reverse complement strand
CGGCTGTTGAGCCGGTTTTGGTTTGGTCTTCACTTCTTTCGTACGGCACCGGGTTGGTGTACGCGGAGGGTTTGGGTGGAGTGCCGCCCGTACTTTGAGAACTGCACAGTGGACGCGAGCATCTTTGTGGCAAATTAATAAGGGCGCACGGTGGATGCCTTGGCACTAGGAGCCGATGAAGGACGTAGGAGGCTGCGATAAGCCTCGGGGAGCTGTCAACCGAGCTGTGATCCGAGGGTGTCCGAATGGGGAAACCCGGCTGGAGTCATGTCCAGTCACTCTCACCTGAACACATAGGGTGAGTGGAGGGAACGTGGGGAAGTGAAACATCTCAGTACCCACAGGAAGAGAAAACAACCGTGATTCCGTGAGTAGTGGCGAGCGAAAGCGGAAGAGGCTAAACCGTATACGCGTGATAGCCGGCAGGCGTTGCGTGTGCGGGGTTGTGGGGCCGTTTGGCTGGTTCTGCCGGACCGGCGAGGAGTAAGAAATCATTGTGGTTAGTCGAAGCGATTGAATGTCGCGGCATAGAGGGTGAAACCCCTGTAGACGAAAACCTGGTGACTCCTGAGCGTTACCCCAAGTAGCAGCGAGCCCGTGAAATTCGCTGTGAATCTGGCGGGACCACCCGCTAAGCCTAAATACTACCTAGTGACCGATAGCGGACAAGTACCGTGAGGGAAAGGTTAAAAGCACCCCGGGAGGGGAGTGAAATAGATCCTGAAACCGCGCGCCTACAAGCCGTTGGAGCGTCGTCGCACCTTGTGTGTGATCGTGACAGCGTGCCTTTTGAAGAATGAGCCTGCGAGTTAGTGGTATGTGGCGAGGTTAACCCGTGTGGGGTAGCCGTAGCGAAAGCGAGTCCGAATAGGGCGGTTGAGTCGCATGCTCTAGACCCGAAGCGAAGTGATCTACCCATGGCCAGGTTGAAGCGCGGGTAAGACCGCGTGGAGGACCGAACCCACCAGGGTTGAAAACCTGGGGGATGAGCTGTGGGTAGGGGTGAAAGGCCAATCAAACTTCGTGATAGCTGGTTCTCCCCGAAATGCATATAGGTGCAGCGTCGCGTGTTTCTTGCCGGAGGTAGAGCTACTGGATGGCCTAGGGGGCTCACAAGCTTACCGAAGTCAGCCAAACTCCGAATGCCGGTAAGTGAGAGCGCGGCAGTGAGACTGCGGGGGATAAGCTCCGTAGTCGAGAGGGAAACAACCCAGAACACCAGCTAAGGCCCCTAAGCGTGTGCTAAGTGGGAAAGGATGTGGAGTTGCACAGACAACCAGGAGGTTGGCTTAGAAGCAGCCACCCTTTAAAGAGTGCGTAATAGCTCACTGGTCAAGTGATTCTGCGCCGACAATGTAGCGGGGCTCAAGCACACCGCCGAAGCTGTGTCATTCACGCAGTCGCCTGCCTTCGGGCCAGGTGCGTGGATGGGTAGGGGAGCGTCGTGTGCCGGGTGAAGCGGCGGAGGAATCCAGCCGTGGACGGCACACGAGTGAGAATGCAGGCATGAGTAGCGAAAGAGGAGTGAGAAACTCCTCCGCCGGATGACCAAGGGTTCCTGGGCCAGGCTAATCCGCCCAGGGTAAGTCGGGACCTAAGGCGAGGCCGACAGGCGTAGTCGATGGACAACGGGTTGATATTCCCGTACCCGCAAAAGAGCGCCCATGACGAACCCAGTGATGCTAAGCGCCCGAAGCGTGAGGTCCTTTCGGGGACTGATCGTGGAGCGCGCGGCCCGAGCTGGTAGTAGTCAAGCGATGGGGTGACGCAGGAAGGTAGTCGTACCAGTCAGTGGTAATACTGGAGCAAGGTTGTAGGGCGTCGTGTAGGTAAATCCGCACGGCAGGTGCCTGAGAACTGACGCATAGCCGATTGAGGCGAATTCGATGATCCTATGCTGCCGAGAAAAGCCTCTAGCGAGCTCTTCGCGGCCCGTACCCCAAACCGACACAGGTGGTCAGGTAGAGAATACTAAGGCGATCGAGTGAACCATGGTTAAGGAACTCGGCAAAATGCCCCCGTAACTTCGGGAGAAGGGGGGCCGGTTGGCGTGACGGCACGTGCTGCCCGAGCGCTGGACGGCCGCAGAGACCAGCGAGAAGCGACTGTTTACTAAAAACACAGGTCCGTGCGAAGTCGCAAGACGATGTATACGGACTGACGCCTGCCCGGTGCTGGAAGGTTAAGAGGACGGGTCAGCCGTAAGGCGAAGCTCAGAATTTAAGCGCCAGTAAACGGCGGTGGTAACTATAACCATCCTAAGGTAGCGAAATTCCTTGTCGGGTAAGTTCCGACCTGCACGAATGGCGTAACGACTTCTCGACTGTCTCAACCGTGGACTCGGCGAAATTGCACTACGAGTAAAGATGCTCGTTACGCGCGGCAGGACGGAAAGACCCCGGGACCTTTACTATAGCTTGATATTGGTGTTCGGTTCGGATTGTGTAGGATAGGTGGGAGACTGGGAAGCCCGCACGCCAGTGTGGGTGGAGTCAACGTTGAAATACCACTCTGTTCGAATTGGATGTCTAACCTCGGTCCGTAATCCGGATCAGGGACAGTGTCAGGTGGGTAGTTTGACTGGGGCGGTCGCCTCCTAAAATGTAACGGAGGCGCCCAAAGGTTCCCTCAGCCTGGTTGGCAATCAGGTGTTGAGTGCAAGTGCACAAGGGAGCTTGACTGTGAGACTGACGGGTCGAGCAGGAGCGAAAGCTGGGACTAGTGATCCGGCACTGGCTTGTGGAAGCGGTGTCGCTCAACGGATAAAAGGTACCCCGGGGATAACAGGCTGATCTTCCCCAAGAGTCCATATCGACGGGATGGTTTGGCACCTCGATGTCGGCTCGTCGCATCCTGGGGCTGGAGTAGGTCCCAAGGGTTGGGCTGTTCGCCCATTAAAGCGGCACGCGAGCTGGGTTTAGAACGTCGTGAGACAGTTCGGTCCCTATCCGCCGCGCGCGTAGGAGTCTTGAGAAAGGCTGTCCCTAGTACGAGAGGACCGGGACGGACGAACCTCTGGTGTGTCAGTTGTCCTACCAAGGGCACTGCTGATTAGCTACGTTCGGAAGGGATAACCGCTGAAAGCATCTAAGCGGGAAGCTCGTTTCAAGATGAGGACTCCCATCCTTCATGGAGTAAGGCCCCCGCGTAGACCACCGGGTTGATAGGCCAGAAGTGGAAGACCAGTAATGGTTGCAGCTGACTGGTACTAATAGGCCGAGGATTTGCCACAAACATGCTCACGCGTCCACTGTGCAGCTCCCGAGGTACGGTCACCCCTGGCCACCACGGCAGCGGGAAGAACCACATATCTCCATAGAGTTACGGCGACCATAGCGAGAGGGAAACGCCCGGTCCCATCCCGAACCCGGAAGCTAAGCCTCTCAGCGCCGATGGTACTGCGCGGGCCACCGCGTGGGAGAGTAGGACGTCGCCGGACACAACCACCAGCCGAGGTCGCCCCACCACACGGGGCGACCTCGGCCGCATTTGCGCACGTACTGTTCTAGGGAACAGACCAGATCGGGATGGATATGGCTGACCACTCAGCGCGCAGGACCAACAAGCCGACCGGTGGCGCCGGCAAGCGTTCGTACGGGAGCGGCGGCGCCGGCCGGACGGACGGCTCCGGGTACCGGGGCGGCTCCGGCCGTGATGCCGCGGCTCGGCGTAGCGACCGCCGTGATTCGCCGGGATCCCGGAACTCCGACGACCGTCGGTCCGGTGGGGGCCGAGGCACCCGCGGCTCGGCGGCCGGCAACCCAGAGCGCGGTGGGCACTCGTCCGGTCGTGGATTTCGTTCTGAGGATCGTCCGTCCTACGGCGGCGGCCAGGCAGGACGTCGTAACCAAGGTTCGGCCGGCGAGGGTTCTGTGCGTGGACGCTTCGGCGATGACCGCCGCGTGGGCGGAGCAGACCGCGACGGACGACCGTGGCGCGACGATCGGTCCGGCCCGGGCCAGGGCGGTTTCCGGGGCAGCGGCGCCGAGCGGGAACTGCCGCGTCGCGGTGGACGACCGGCTCAAAGCTCGCGATCGTTCGGGGATCGGCGTGACCGTGACGGCCAGGACCGGTTCGGGAGCCGGGGCGCTGCGAACCGGTCCGGCCAAGGCGGGCGTCCCGGCGCTGGCAACTGGTGGGAGCCATCAGGCACGGCAGGCGGGGAGCGGCGATCCGGAGCCGGCAGCGGCGCGGAACCGCGCGGCGCCGACAGGGGGAGCCGTCAAGGACGTGACGGCGGTTTCCGGGGCCGGGACGTCGGGGGCCGCGGGCGTAGTTCGTCCGAGCGTACGAATTCGCCGGATCGGCGCGCCGGTGGCGGCTCCCGAGGCGGGTCGGAGCGCGACGCGCGCCAGTTTGGCCGCCGTCCGGAAGGAACCTCGCACTACGCGGCCGAGCGAGCCGCTCGCCGTCGCGAGGAGCAGGAGCAGTACGAGGCGACCCGGGGCTCGCGTCCCAGCCGAGGCGGTGAACTGGCGGTACCCAAGGACGCCGATCCGCGCCTGCTGGACCCAGCTGTGCGCTCAGAGTTGCGTTCGCTGAGCAAGCTGGCGGCAGAGTTCGTCGGCGCCCACCTGGTGGCGGCCGGTCAGCTGATCGAGTCGGACCCGAAGCAGGCGCTGGAGCATGCGCGCGCCGCCCGTGGCCGGGGTGCCCGGGTCGCCGCGGTCCGCGAGGCGACGGGCCTGGCCGCCTACCACGCTGGCGAGTGGGCCGAGGCGCTGTCGGAGCTGCGCGCGGCGCGCCGGATCTCCGGCGATGCGAGCAACCTGCCGGTGATGGCCGACTGCGAGCGTGCCCTCGGCCGTCCCGAGCGTGCGCTGAAATCCCTGGACGACCCGGCCATCGGCAAGCTCGATCCGGCGACCCGGGCCGAGCTGCTGATCGTGGCGGCCGGTGCCCGACGTGACATGGGCCAGCTGGATGCCGCACTGGCCGTGCTGGAGCGGTTCGGGTTGGACACGTCCCGTCCCAAGCCGGGCAGCGCCCGGCTCTGGTACGCCTACGCGGATGCGCTGGAGGCGGCAGGGCGTACCGAGGACGCGGTGCGCTGGTTCGGTGCGGCGGCCACGGTCGACCACGAGGACGAGACGGACGCCGCAGACCGCGCGGCGAACCTGTTGTGATGGGCCCGGTGACGGGCGGGACACCGTGCCGCTGACCGGCTCCCGGCGGAGCCTGGTCGAGCGCCACGACGTCGCGCTGCTGGATCTCGACGGCGTCGTCTACCTGGCCGAACAGCCGGTGCACGGGGCACCCGAGGCGCTGGCCCGGGTACGTGAGCACGGCATGCGGCTTGCCTTCGTCACCAACAACGCGTCGCGGACCCCGGACCAGGTGGCAGCGCTGCTGGCCCGGGTCGGCGTTCCGGCCGAGGCGTCCGAGGTGATCACCTCCGCGCAGGCTGCGGCGCACTACCTGGCCGACCGTCTGGCTCCCGGCGCCGCCGTGCTGGTGCTGGGCACCAACGGCCTGATCGAGGCGATCACCGAACGGGGGCTGCGTCCGGTCTTCTCCGCCGACGACGGACCGGCTGCCGTCGTGCAGGGCTTCTTCCCCGACATCACCTGGAAGCACCTCGCCGAGGGAGCGCTGGCGATCCGGCACGGAGCGTTCTGGCTGGCCACCAACCTCGATGCCACCGTGCCGTCGCCGCGCGGCTCGCTGCCCGGCAACGGCTCGCTGGTCGCCGCGCTGCGGCACGCCACGGGCGTCATCCCGGCCGCCACCGGCAAGCCGGATCCGAGCATGCACGCCGAGAGCGTGGAGCGTTCCGGTGCCCGCGCGCCGATCGTGGTCGGCGATCGGCTCGACACCGACATCGAGGGTGCGAGCCGGGTCGGCTGCCCATCCCTGCTGGTGCTCACCGGGGTGACCGACGCGGCCCAGCTCCTGGCGGCGGAGCCGAGGCACCGGCCGGACTACCTCGGCCGCGACGTGGGCGCGCTGCTGGAGTCGCACCCGGCGGCCGAGGTCGATGGCTCCTCGGCGCGGTGCGGCACCGCGATCGCCCGGCTGGTGGGCGGTGACCTGGTGCTCGCCGACGCCACGGACGAACTCGACGCCCTCCGGGCGCTGGCGGTTGCCGCCTGGCAGGCCGCGGACGCCGGTCGCCGGCACGCGGACGTACGCGGCGGCGACGAGAAATCGAACAGCATCCTGCGCAGTTTCGAATTAACCGGCTGAGCTGTGGAGCGTTGCCACGGTCATGTCGTTGGCTGCCGGTAGCCTTGCACGTGTGACTGATCCGGCATCGGCGACCGATCTCACCGCGCAGGCAGAGGCGGTGCAGCACCTGATCGCCCAGATCGAGGCGGCCACCGACGCCCTCGGCACGCCGGAGCAGTCCGGTGCGATCCCGCTGACCGAACTCGCCCAGCAGTTGGCCGGCCTGCACGCCGGCTTGCACACCGCGCTCAGCGAACTGGACCGAGCCTGACCACGATGGTGCGGCGGTTGCGGCTTGACGCCGAGCTGGTCCGGCGCCGCCTGGCGCGCTCCCGGGAGCAGGCCGCGGAGCTGATCACCGCCGGCCGGGTGCAGGTGCGGGGCACCACGGCAACCAAGGCCGCGACCGGGGTGGAACACGACACCCCGATCCGGGTGATCGACGACGCCGACGACCCCGGCTGGGCGTCGCGCGGTGCGCACAAGCTGCTCGGCGCGCTGGAGGCTTTCACCGGGCTGGCCGTCGCCGGCCGGCGGTGCCTGGATGCCGGCGCGTCCACCGGCGGCTTCACCGACGTTCTGCTGCGCCGGGGCGCGGCCGAGGTGGTCGCCGTCGACGTCGGATACGGCCAGCTGGTCTGGTCGTTGCAGACCGACCCCCGGGTGACCGTGCACGACCGCACCAACGTGCGGGCGCTGACGCCGGCGCAGATCGGCGGCCCGGCGCAGCTCACCGTCGCCGACCTGTCGTTCATCCCGCTCGAGCTGGTGCTGCCTGCCCTCACCAGCTGCACCACCGAGGACCTCGTCCCGATGGTCAAGCCGCAGTTCGAAGTCGGCCGCGAGCGGCTCGGCAAGGGCGGCGTGGTCCGTGACCCGCAGGCGCACGCGGACGCGGTGCGCCAGGTGGCCGAGGCGGCCCGCGCGCTCGGCTGGGGCACTGCCGGCGTCGCCCGCAGCCCGCTGCCGGGGCCGAGCGGCAACGTCGAGTTCTTCCTCTGGCTGCGCCGCGACGCCGGTGAGCTCGACCTCGACCAGCTGGCAGCGGTGACCCGGCCGACGGGGGAGGGTGCATGAGATCGGTGCTGCTGGTCGTCCACTGCGGGCGTCCCGATATCCGCGAGCTGGCACGCGAGGTGATCCAGCGGCTGAACCAGGCCGGCATCGAGGTCCGGATCCGGGCGGCGGAGGCAGCCGAGCTGGTGCGCGACATCGACGGCGGCGATCTCGGCAACGTCACCATCACCGACGGTCCGGACGGCGCGAAGGGAACCGAGGTGGCGTTGGTGCTCGGCGGGGACGGCACCGTGCTGCGGGCCGCCGAGGACGCCCGGCCGGCCGGTGTCCCGCTGCTCGGGGTGAACCTCGGCCACGTCGGCTTCCTGGCCGAGAGCGAGGTGGACACCCTCGACGCCACGGTGACGGCCATCGTGGAGGGCGCGTACGAGGTGGAGCAGCGGTTCACCCTGCGGATGACGGCAACCCTGGACGGCGAGGTGATCGCCGAGGACTGGGCGATGAACGAGGTCTCGGTGGAGAAGAGCTCGCGGGAGAAGCTGCTCGAGGTCGCCGTGTCGGTGGACGAGCGCCCGCTGCTGCGGTTCGGCTGTGACGGCATCATCTGCGCCACACCGACCGGCTCGACCGCGTACGCCTTCTCGGTCGGCGGCCCGGTGGTGTGGCCGAACGTCGAGGCCATGCTGCTGGTGCCGAACGCCGCCCACGCGCTGTTCCAGCGTCCACTGGTGATCGCCCCGAGCTCCCAGATCGGCATCGCGCTGGTGGGTGAGGGGCATATCGGGGTGGCCAGCTGCGACGGCCGGCGTACCCATGAGCTGCCCGGCCGGACCACGCTGGTCATCGAGCGGGCCGACCAGCCGGTCGCGATCGCCCGGCCGCATCCGGTGCCGTTCGGGGAACGGCTGGTCGCGAAGTTCCAGCTGCCGGTGCGTAGCTGGCGCGACCGCGAGCCCGGGAAGCGCTGAGGCGATGCTGGAGGAAATCCGGATCCAGGGCCTCGGCGTGATCTCCGACGCGGCTCTCGAGTTCGACCCCGGGCTCACCGTCGTGACCGGCGAAACCGGAGCCGGCAAGACCATGCTGGTGACCGGCCTCGGCCTGCTGTTCGGCGGCCGGGCCGACACCTCGCGGCTGCGGCCGGGAGCGGACTCGGCCAGCGTCGAGGGGAGGTTGGTCGTCGCGCCGGGTTCGGCCGCGGCCGGGATCGTCGCCGACGCCGGGGGCGACGTGGAGGAGGACGGGAGCCTGCTGCTGCGCCGGGTCGTGAGTTCGGCCGGACGCTCCCGGGCCGCCGCCGGTGGCGCCTCGGTGCCCGCCTCGGTGCTGTCCCGCCTCGCCGACGGCCTGGTCGCGGTGCACGGGCAGAGCGACCAGCAGCGCCTCACCCAGCCGGCCGAGCAGCGCCAGACCCTGGACCGCTACGCCGGCATCGACCTCGCCGAGTGCCGGGAGGCGTTCGCGACCTGGCAGGCGGCGGTGGCGGAACTGGCGCGCCGGACCGGCCAGGTGCGCGAGCTGGCGCGCGAGGCCGAGCTGCTGCGGCACGGCATCGCCGAGATCGAGGCGGTCGCCCCGCAGCCGGGCGAGGACGCGGAGTTGGCGAGCCTCGCCGAACGGCTGCAGCACGCGGACGCGTTGCGGGTCGCCGCCAGGCTGGCCCACACCGCGCTGTCGGGCGACCCGGACGACCCGGTCGCCGACGCCGCCGACGTGCAGACCCTGCTCGGCCAGGCCGGCCGGGCGCTCGGTCAGGTCGGCGGCACCGACCCGGCGCTCGACTCGCTGGGCAGCCGGCTGACCGACCTGGTGGCGGCGGCCGCCGACCTCGGCGCGGAGCTGGCCGACTACGAGGCCCAGCTGGATGCCGACCCGGCCCGGCTGGCCGCGGTCCACGAGCGCCGGGCCGCGCTCACCGCGCTCACCCGCAAGTACGGCCCGGACCTGGCCGCGGTGCTCGCCTGGTCGGCCGAGGCCGGCGCGCGGCTGGCAACCTCCGACACCTCGGAGGAGGCGCTGCGCCAGCTGGCCGCGGACCGGGACCGGGCCGCCGCCCGCTACGCCGAGATCGCCGCGGCGGTGTCCGGCCAGCGGCAGTGGGCCGCGGAGAAGCTCTCCGGACTGGTCACCGCCGAACTCGCCGCGCTGGCGATGCCGGCTGCCCAGGTCCGGGTCGCCGTCCGGCACCGGCCGGCCACCGACGGCGGTGCCAGCGTGCCGGTGGCCGATCGGCCGGTGGGCGCCGGCCCGGACGGCATCGACGAGGTGGAGCTGACCCTGCAGCCACATCCGGACGCGCCCGAACTGCCGGTGCAGCGGGGCGCCTCCGGCGGCGAGCTGTCGCGGGTGATGCTCGCGATCGAGGTCGGGCTGGCCGGCACCGACCCGGTGCCCACCATGATCTTCGACGAGGTGGACGCGGGTGTCGGCGGCCGCGCGGCGGTCGAGATCGGCCGGCGGCTGGCGCGGCTGGCCCGCGACCACCAGGTGATCGTGGTGACGCACCTGGCGCAGGTGGCCTCGTTCGCCGATCGGCACCTGGTCGTCGACAAGGTGGTGGCCGGCGATGCGTCCGGTGGCGTCACGCGCAGTGACATCAGGCAGGTCGCGGGCAAGGACCGGCTGGCCGAACTGGCCCGGATGCTGGCCGGCGACGACACCCCGGTGGCCCGCGAGCACGCGGCCGAACTGCTCGAGACCGCCCGGGCCGACCGGATGGCGAGCCTGTCCCGCAGCCCGGCCCGGCGCAGGCGCGGCTCCGGCTGATCGTCCGGCATCCGGTCGGGTTCCGGACGTGCCGCCCCGGGCGTGGCATCCGGCCGATCACTCTCCGCGATGGCAGCATGGGAACCCATGAAGATGGCAGCACTGCGTTCCGGTCGCCGCGAGGTTCCGCTCAGCGGAGTGGCAGGCGTCGTCCGGCTCGACCGCAAGGTCAGCCGGCTGCTGAACCGGCTGCATCCGGGCGATATCGCGGTGATCGACTTCAGCGACCTGGACCGGTCCACCGCCGACGCGCTGGTCAACGCCAAGGTTGCCGCGGTGGTCAACGCCCAGCCGAGTATCTCCGGCCGGTACCCGAACCTCGGTCCCGAGGTGCTGATCGCACACGAGATCCCGCTGCTCGACGAGGTGGGGCCCGGCATCTTCGCCGACGTCAAGGAGGGCACCCGGGCCCGGCTCGACGGCGAGGTCCTCTACGCCGGTGAGCGCGAGGTGGCCCGGGGCGTCCGGCAGGATGCCGACTCGGTGGCCGACGCGCTGCAGCGGGCCAAGGCCGGCCTGTCGACCCAGCTGGAGCTGTTCGCCTCCAGCACCCAGCAGCACATGCTGCGGGAGAAGGAGCTGCTGCTCGACGGCATCGGGCTGCCGCAGCTGCGTACCCGCTTCCGCGGCCGGCACGTCCTGCTGGTAGCCAAGCAGTTCGACCACAAGGCCGATCTGAAGGCGCTCAAGCACTACATCCGGGACTTCCGTCCGGTGCTGGTCGGGGTGGACGGCGGCGCGGACGTGCTGCGCGACGCCGGCTACCGGCCGGACCTGGTGATCGGCGAGTTGGACCAGGTCTCCGACGCGGCCCTGCGCGAGGCCGGCGAGGTGGTCGCGCACGCCGACTATCACGGCCGGGTGACCGGGCTGGCCCGGGTGCAGGACCTGCGGATCGAACCGGAGATCTTCGCGACCTCGGGCACCAGCGAGGATGCCGCGATGCTGCTCGCCGAGGCCGGCGGCGCGCGGCTGATCGTCACGGTCGGCATGCGCGCGACGCTGGAGGAGTTCCTCGACTCCGGCCGCGGCGGCATGGCCTCGACCGTCCTCACCCGGCTGAAGGTCGGCGGCCGGCTGGTCGACGCCAAGGCCGCCGCGCAGCTGTTCCAGACCCGGATCAGCGCCCTCACCGTCCTGCTGCTCGCGCTGGCCGCGCTGATCGCGATCGTCTTGGTCGTGGTTGCCGGCAGCTCCACCGACAGTTACCTGCACCTGTTGTCCGACGGCTGGCACCACGTGACCAGCTGGCTGAGAGGCCTGTTCTCGTGATCTCGTTCCGCTACCACCTGGTATCCCTGATCGGCATCTTCCTGGCGATCGCGCTCGGCGTGGTGATCGGCACCACCGCCCTCAACGGCGCCGTGGTGGGCGACCTGCGCCGCCAGGTCAGCGACCTGAAGCAGAGCAACGCCGCCTCGCAGACGCAGAGCCACAACCTGCAGGCGCAGGCGGGCAGCGCCGATCTGCTCGCGCAGACCTTCGGCGGCAAGATCGCGGCCGGCGCGCTGGGCAAGAAGGCAGTGGTGCTGGTCGGTGCCCCCGGAGCGTCGAAGGGCATGCGTCAGGCCATCGCCGGCCAGATCACCGCCGCCGGTGGCAGCGTGGCCGGGGAGGTGCAGCTGAGCAAGGAGTTCGACGACCCCCGCCGGGCGGCCGACATCCAGTCGCTGGCGACCTCCGGCGCGCACCCGATGGGCCTGCAGCTGCCCACCACCGACAGTCCGGGGCTGCTGGCGGGCGCGCTGCTCGGCTACGTGTTGCTCGGGCACGGCCAGGGCACCGACCTGACCCAGGTGCTGGCCGGCTTCACCACGCTGAACATGCTCAAGGTCGACAGCTCGGCGATGGCCGCCGGCAACGCGCTGGTACTCGTCGCGCCGGGTGGCCTGCCCAAGAGCGACGAGGGCGGTGCGATGCTGCAGTCGTTCGCCACCGAGCTCGGCACGCTGGGCGGCCCGACGGTGGTGGCCGGTGACGCCGCGTCTGCGAACCAGAACGGGCTGATCGCGCTGGTCCGTGGCGACGACGCGGCCCAGAAGGCGGTCTCGACCGTCGACGACGCGGGCAGCTCGCTCGGCCAGCTGACCACCGCGCTCGCGGTCGCCGACGCCCTCTCCGGACACAAGGGGCAGTACGGCACCGCGGCCGGCGCCGAGGGCCTGCTGCCGGGCGCGTCGAACTGAGCCGCGGGCGCTGCACGGCCAGCGTCGTGTTACCGTGAACTCCCGTGGGAAAACCGCTGGATTCAGCTACTGGGTCCGCCGTCGAGCGCGCGAGCGCCTACCACATCACGCCGACCTTCAATCGTGAAGCTGCTCGGCATTCGATGCGACCACGGGAGTCTCGTTGGCTCAATCAGCCCGGATCACCAAGCACCTGTTCGTCACCGGCGGGGTCGCCTCGTCCCTAGGCAAGGGCCTCACCGCCTCGTCGCTGGGCAGCCTGCTCAAGGCCCGCGGCCTGCGGGTCACCATGCAGAAGCTGGACCCGTACCTGAACGTCGATCCCGGCACCATGAACCCGTTCCAGCACGGCGAGGTGTTCGTCACCGAGGACGGTGCCGAGACCGACCTGGACATCGGCCACTACGAGCGGTTCCTCGACACCGACCTGGTCGGCTACGCCAACGTGACCACCGGCCAGGTGTACTCCAGCGTGATCGCCAAGGAGCGGCGCGGCGAGTACCTGGGTGACACGGTGCAGGTGATCCCGCACATCACGAACGAGATCAAGGACCGGATCCGGTCGATGGCCCGTCCCGGCCCGGACGGCGAGACGCCGGACATCGTGATCACCGAGATCGGCGGCACGGTCGGCGACATCGAGTCGCTGCCCTTCCTGGAGGCCGCCCGGCAGGTGCGCCACGACGTCGGCCGGGACAACTGCTTCTTCCTGCACGTCTCGCTGGTGCCCTACCTGGCCCCGTCCGGGGAGCTGAAGACCAAGCCCACCCAGCACTCGGTGGCGGCGCTGCGCAGCATCGGCATCACCCCGGATGCGGTGGTGTGCCGCGCGGACCGCGAGATCCCGGACAACGTCAAGCGCAAGATCTCGCTGATGTGCGACGTCGACACCGAGGCCGTGGTGGCCGCGGTGGACGCCCCGAGCATCTACGAGATCCCGAAGGTGCTGCACGCCGAGGGGCTCGACGCCTACGTGGTGCGCCGCCTCGGGCTGCCGTTCCGGGACGTGGACTGGACGCTCTGGGGCGGCCTGCTGGAGCGCGTCCGGCACCCGAAGAGCGAGGTGACGGTGGCCCTGGTCGGCAAGTACATCGACCTGCCGGACGCGTACCTGTCGGTGACCGAGGCACTGCGGGCGGGTGGTTTCGCCCATCGGGCAAAGGTGAATCTGCGCTGGGTGGCCTCCGACCTGTGCGAGACGCCGAGTGGCGCGGCGGCCCAGCTCAAGGGTGTCGACGCGGTGCTGATCCCGGGCGGCTTCGGCATCCGGGGGATCGAGGGCAAGCTCGGCGCGATCCGGCACGCCCGCGAGCAGCGGATCCCGACGCTGGGCCTGTGCCTGGGCCTGCAGTGCATGGCGATCGAGGTCGCCCGGCACGTGGCCGGCATCGCCGGTGCGAACTCGGCCGAGTTCGATCCGGACACCACGGACCCGGTGATCGCGACGATGGCCGACCAGGTCGACATCGTGGCCGGCAACGCCGACCTGGGCGGCACCATGCGGCTGGGCGCGTACCCGGCGGTGTTGACGCCCGGTTCGGTGGTGGCCGAGGCGTACGGGACCACCGAGGTCTCCGAGCGGCACCGGCACCGGTACGAGGTGAACAACGCCTACCGGGACGCCCTGACCGCGGCCGGGCTGGTCATCTCGGGCACCTCGCCGGACGGCCGGCTGGTCGAGTTCGTCGAGCTGCCGCGGGAGGCGCACCCGTACTTCGTCGCCACCCAGGCGCACCCGGAGCTGAAGTCGCGGCCGACCCGGCCGCACCCGCTCTTCGCGGCGCTGATCGGTGCGGCGATCCGTTACAACGCCGAGGAACGGCTACCGGTCGACTTCGGCGACGACGACCTGCCCGGCAACCAGGAGGAGTACGCGGGCGCCGGGACGGCCAAGCGGTGAGCGGCGGGCACGGTTTCGCGGTCCGGGATTCCCGCCACGTCCACTCCGGGCACGCCTTCGAGGTGCGGGTGGACCAGGTCGAGATGCCGGACGGCTCGGTTGCCGCGCGTGACATCGTCGCCCACGTCGGTGCGGTCGCGGTGCTGGCCCTGGACGAGGCGGAGCAGGTGGTGACGGTGCGGCAGTACCGGGCCCCGCTCGGTCACGAGCTGCTCGAACTGCCGGCCGGCCTGCTCGACGTCGACGGCGAGCCGGCCCTGGCCAGCGCCCAGCGGGAGCTGCACGAGGAGGCGGCGCTCACCGCGACCGACTGGCAGGTGCTGATCGACCTGCACACCTCGCCGGGGATGACCGACGAGGCGATCCGGGTGTACCTGGCGCGCGGGTTGGCCCCGGTGCCGGAACAGGACCGCTATCGCGCCGAGCACGAGGAGGCGTCGATGACCGTGCGCCGCTACCCGCTGGACGAGCTGGTCGACCTGGCGCTGGCCGGGACGCTGACCAACGGGCCGGCGGTGGCGGGGGTGCTGGCCGCGCACGCGGCGCGGGGCCGCGGCTGGGCCGGCCTGCGCCCGGTGACCGCGCCGTGGCCCGCGCGCCCCGACCGGGTGCCGGACGCGGGCTGACGTGACCGCGGTCGAGGCAGGGGCACCGTCGGCGGTGGCGGGGCTGATCAGCAGCTATCTCGACCACCTGGCCGTCGAGCGCGGCAGCTCGCCGAACACGCTCAGCTCCTACCGCCGGGACCTGACCCGCTACCAGGACTACCTGGCCGAGCGCGGCATCACCTCGGCGGCCGAGGTGGACACCCGGACAATCGGGGAGTTCCTGGCCGCGCTGCGCGAGGGGTACGCCGGGTATCCGCCGCTGTCGGCGAGCTCGGCGGCGCGCGCCGTGGTGGCGGTCCGCGGGCTGCACCGGTTCGGGTATTCGGACGGGCAGCTGGCCGCCGACGTCGCGCGCGGGGTGAAGCCGCCGGCACCGCCCCGCCGGCTGCCCAAGGCGATCTCGGTCGAGGACACCGAACGGCTGCTGGAGGCGGCGGACTTCGACCAGACCCCGCTCTCGGTCCGGGACCGGGCGCTGCTGGAGGTGCTCTACGGCACCGGTGCGCGGATCTCCGAGGCGGTCGGCCTCGACGTCGACGACCTCGACCTGGCCGGCCGAGCGGTGCTGCTGCGCGGCAAGGGCGGCAAGCAGCGGCTGGTGCCGCTCGGCTCGTTCGCGGCCCGGGCGCTGGAGGCGTATCTGGTGCGGGTGCGACCGGAGCTGGTCCTGCGTGGCCGGGGCACCCCGAAGGTGTTCCTGAACTCGCGCGGCGGCCCGCTGTCCCGGCAGAGTGCCTGGACGGTGCTGCGCGGCGCCGCCGACAAGGCGGGCCTGTCGACCGACATCTCGCCGCACACGCTGCGGCACTCCTTCGCCACCCATCTCATGGAGGGCGGCGCGGACGTCCGGGTGGTGCAGGAGTTGCTCGGCCACGCCTCGGTGACGACCACCCAGATCTACACCCTGGTGACGGTGGACCAGCTCCGCGAGGTCTACGCGACCGCCCATCCCCGCGCGAAGGCGCGGTAGGCACGGCTGGTCCGGGCGTTGGCGAGCCTGACCGGTGCTGTTGGCCAGCCCACAGCCGGCCACTGTCCGGTTCTCAGGGAATGTCACCCCTCACCGATATAACTGTCCTCACCGGTGCGCGCCGTGCACCGTCCACACGGGGGTGTGCATGACCGAGCCGACCGACCACGACCATCCGTCCGGTCCGGAGCAGGAACCAGGCTGGGTGGCGGGCCCGCACCCGTACGGTGGGCCGCCGGCGTACCCGGGCTGGGACCAGCCGCCGTTCACCGAACTGCCGGCGAGCGGCGAGTTCGACGGTTCCTGGCCGGAGGGAGGTGGCTGGGCGGGCGGCGTATCGGTGCCAGGTCACCCGGCGCCTGGTCACCCGTACCCCGGCCAGCCCGGTGGGTATCAGCCCGGTGGCTACCCGTCGGGTGGCTACCCGGCCCCGCCGCCGGGATACCCGCAGCCCGGATTCCCGCAGCCGCGTCGCCGCTTCCGGCTGATCCTGGCCTCGGTGGCCGCGGTGCTGCTGCTGGTCGTCGGCGGGGTGGCGGCCGCGGCGTACGAGGTGCTCAACGGCGGCGGGACCCAACCGGACGCGGTCGTCCCGGCCGCGGCCGTCGCGTTCGTCAAGCTCGACCTCGACCCGTCCGCGCAGCAGAAGGTCGGCGCGGCGCGCTTCCTGCACCGGCTGCCGAAGGTCGGTGCCGGGTTCACCAGCTCAGCCGACTGGCGCAGGGCGATCTTCCAGGCGTTCTCCGGCAGCGGCTCGATGCCGGCCGGCGTGGACTACGACCGGGACATCAAGCCGTGGCTGGGCAAGCGGATGGCGGTGGCGCTGCTGCCCACCTCCGGCAACCGCGCCGGTGGGGTGCTGCTGATCCTGCAGTGCACCGACGAGGCGAAGGCCAGGACGGGCATCGCCCGATTCGCCCCGGCCAGAGGGGTCAGCTTCAGCAAGGGGTATGCGATCGTCGCCCCCAGCCAGCAGGCGGCGGACCGGATGGTGGCGGATGCCGAGACCGCCAACCTGGCCGGCAGCGACCACTACCGTTCTGACATGAAGCGCCTCGGCGGGCTGGGCGTGCTGTCGGGCTGGGCCGACACGTCCAGCGCCCTGCAGTTCATCGGTGGCGTGCAGCCCGACACCTCGGGGGGCGCCCCTGCCGGTTCCGAACGGCTGGCATTCACCCTGCGGCTGCAGGGGAACTGGGCTGACCTGACCGTCAAGATCACCGGTGGCACCGCTCAACCGATCCGGCCCGCGGAGTCGCTGGGGAGCCTGCCCGCGACCACCGCGGCGGCGGCCAGCCTGGCCTATGACGCCTCGAAGATCGAGACCCGGTTGCAGGATTACGACCTGCTCCTGGGCAGCCTGCCGGTCGCCGGCAAGGCGCTCGCCGAAGGTGACCCGCTCACGACGTTGGCGGACCGGTACGGCCTGAGCGTGCCGGCGGACCTGTCCACCCTGCTCGGCACCGGCGTCCGCGCGTCGGTGGACGGCGACGGCCTGGACAGCGACAACCCGAAGTACGCGGTGCATTCGAGCACCGACGGCGCCGCCGCCACGCGGGTGATGGACCGGATCCGGGCCGCCGCCGGCGGCAGCCTGCCGTTCACCTACCGGTCCGACAGCACCGGGTTCGCGGTCGGCAGCGACGCGGCGTACCTGGCCAAGGTCAGCGCAGGGTCCGGACCCACGCTGTCCAGCCGGCCGGAGTACCGGCAGGCGCTGCCGGACGCCTCCGGGGCTGGGCTGATCACGTTCGTCGACTTCGACGCCGTCAGGCGGTCCCTGGCCAGGAGCGGTACCACCGCGCTGGATCACCTCGAGTCGTTCCGCTCGGCGGGACTGACCGTGGGGGACGTGGACGGCACCCCGACGGTCCACCTGAGGCTGCTGGCGCACTGACAGCCACCGCCGGTGCGCCGAGCGCGCCGTCCGGCCGAACCGTCCCGGTGCGGTAACCTCCGAACCAGTCAAGGCACCGCCGGTCGCGAGGAGCATGCAGTTTCGATGACCATGTCCGACAGCGAGGGGACCGGCCAGCCAGCTCCCGAGTCGGCTCCCGGGACGTTCGAGCCGCTCGCGGTAGCGCTGCCGGGCTCGGGGAACGAGGCCGACGGCCCGGCGAAGTCGGTGGATCCGGCCAAGGCGCGCCGCCGCCGCGCGCTGGTCGAGCCGCAGCCGCTGGACCACCACGGCCCGGCCCGGGTGATCGCGCTGTGCAACCAGAAGGGTGGCGTCGGCAAGACGACCTCCACGATCAACCTCGGCGCGGCGCTGGCCGAGTACGGCCGGCGGGTGCTGCTGGTCGACTTCGACCCGCAGGGTGCGCTGAGCGTGGGGCTCGGCGTCCAGCCGCACCAGCTGGAGCGCACCACCTACGACCTGCTGATGGAGCGCAGCGTCGGCATCGACGAGGTGCTGCTCAAGACCAGCGTGCCGGGCATGGACCTGCTGCCCTCCAACATCGACCTGTCCGCGGCCGAGGTCCAGCTGGTCAACGAGGTGGCCCGCGAGCAGAGCCTCGCCCGGGCACTGGCGCCGGTGACGGGGGAGTACGACCTCATCCTGATCGACTGCCAGCCATCGCTGGGCCTGCTGACGGTGAACGCGCTGACCGCGTCCAGCGGGGTGATCATCCCGCTGGAATGCGAGTTCTTCTCGCTGCGGGGCGTGGCGCTGCTCATCGACACGATCGACAAGGTGCAGCAGCGGCTCAACCCGAACCTCCGGCTGGAGGGAATCCTGGCCACCATGTACGACGGCCGGACGCTGCACGGCCGCGAGGTGTTCAGCCGGGTACTGGAGGCCTTCGGTGACAAGGTCTTCGACACGGTGATCTCGCGGACCGTCCGGTTCCCCGAGACGACCGTCGCGGGGGAGCCGATCACCACCTGGGCGCCCAGTTCGAACGGTGCGGTGGCCTACCGGGAACTGGCCATGGAGGTGCTGGCCCGCTCGTGAGCGGTATGCCGCCGGCGCCGGGCAACGGGGCACCGGTCGCGGACCCGGCACTGGCCGAGCTGCCCGAGGAGTGGGAACTCCCCGAGCCGGCCGGCCAGCCGGCCGAGGCCGTGCCCGGCAGGTTCAACGTCCGGCTGGAGAACTTCGAGGGCCCGTTCGACCTGCTGCTGACCCTGATCGGGCGCCGACAGCTCGACGTCACCGAGGTCGCGCTGTCGCAGGTCACCGACGACTTCATCGCCTACCTCAAGGCGGCCGGTGCCGACTTCGACCTCGGCCAGGCCACCGAGTTCCTGGTGGTGGCGGCAACCCTGCTCGACCTGAAGGCCGCCCGGCTGCTGCCCGCCGCCGACGTGGAGGACGAGGAGGACCTGGCGCTGCTGGAGGCGCGCGACCTGCTCTTCGCCCGGCTGTTGCAGTACCGGGCCTACAAGCAGGCGGCGGCGCACCTGGCTGAGCTGGCCCGGCGCGCCGGCCGCCGGTTCGGCCGGGACGCCGAACTGGAGGAGCGGTTCGCCAACCTGAGCCCGGAGCTGCGGATCGGCGTCGACCCGCACCAGTTCGCGGCGGTCGCGGCCAACGCGCTGGCGCCCAAGCCGGTGCCGATGGTCGGGGTCGGCCACATCCACGCGCCGCGGGTGAGCGTGGCCGAGCACATGGCCGCGATGTCGCAGCGGCTGGCCCGGGCCGGCAGCGCGACGTTCCGCGACCTGGTGGCCGAGTGCGACTCGACGCTGGAGGTGGTGGCACGCTTCCTCGGGCTGCTGGAGCTCTACCGCAACGGCGACGTGCTCTTCGAGCAGCCCGAGGCGTTGGCCGAGCTGCTGGTCCGCTGGACCGGGGGCGAGCCGCGGACCCCCACCGACGACGACACCGACCCCGACGAGGAGTACCAGTGACCGACCAGCCGGCCGATGACGCCGTAGCGGCCGCAGCCGATGACGTCCCCGTGCAGGACGCCGCCGCCCGGCCGGGCACCGGCGTACCCATCTCGGTGGACCGGTCCGGCACGCCGTCGATGGACCTGGCCGACCCGGCGGTGCTGCGCGGTGCGCTGGAGGCACTGCTCTTCGTCGCGGACGCGCCGCTCGAGCTCAGCCAGCTGGCGGCCGCGGTGCAGCGGCCGGTCACCGAGGTGGCCGAGTCGCTGGCCGGCATCACCGCCGACCTGGACGCGCGCGAGACCGGCTGGCAGCTGCGCCCGGCGGCCACCGGGTTCCGGCTCTACACCCGCGAGCGGTACGCGCCGATCATCGAGGCGTACCTGCTGGAGGGCCAGCGCAGCAAGCTCAGCCAGGCGGCCCTGGAGACGCTGGCGGTGATCGCCTACCGGCAGCCGGTGACCCGGGCGAAGATCTCGGCCATCCGCGGGGTGAACGTCGACGGCGTGGTGCGCACCCTGCTGACCCGCGAGCTGATCACCGAGGACGGCACCGACCCGCTCACCGGCGGTGGCCTCTACCGCACCACCCCGACCTTCCTCGAGAAGATGGGCATCGCCTCGGTGGACGAGCTGCCCTCGCTGGCGCCCCTGCTACCAGAATTGGACACCCTCGATGCCGACGAACTCTGACTTCGCTCAGCCGGACGGCGTCCGGCTGCAGAAGGTGCTGGCCGGCGCCGGCATCGGCTCCCGGCGGGCCTGCGAGCAACTGATCGCCGAGGGCCGGGTGAGCATCGAGGGCCGCGGGGTGGCCGAGCTCGGCGCCCGGATCGACCCGTCCACCGCGGTGGTGCGGGTGGACGGCCAGCGGGTGAACCTGCGCTCGGACCTGCTCTACCTGGCGCTCAACAAGCCGGCCGGCGTGGTCACCTCGATGACCGATCCGCACGGCCGGCCCTGCGTCGGCGACCTGGTGCGGCACCTGCCCGAGCGGCTGTTCCACGTCGGGCGGCTCGACGCCGAGACCGAGGGCCTGCTGATCCTCACCAACGACGGCGATTTCGCCCACCGGCTGGCCCATCCCTCGCACGGGGTGCGCAAGACCTACATCGCCGAGGTGTCCTCGCCGGTGGACCGCTCCGTCGGCGCCCGGCTGCGTGACGGCGTGCTGCTCGACGACGGGCCGGCCCAGGTCGACGACTTCCGGATCCTGGACTCCACCGCCCAGCGGACACTGGTCGAACTGTCCCTGCACTCCGGCCGCAACCACATCGTCCGGCGGCTGCTGGACGCGGTCGGGCACCCGGTCAGCCGGCTGGTCCGGGTCGCGATCGGCCCGGTCCGGCTGGCCGACCAGCGGCCCGGCACGGTGCGCGAGCTGACCCCGGTCGAGCTGGGCGAGCTGTACCGGCAGATCGAGCGATGAGCGGGAGGGCGCGATGACGGTCCGGGCGATCCGGGGCGCGATCCAGGTACCCGAGAACGAGCGGCAGGCGGTGCTGGACGGCGCGACCGAGCTGGTGCTGGAGGTGCTGCGGCGCAATCAGATCGATCCGGACGACCTGATCTCGATCCTCTTCACCGCCACGCCGGACCTGACCGCGGAGTTCCCGGCCTACGCCGCGCGCCAGCTGGGGCTGACCGACGTGCCGCTGATGTGCGCCACCGAGATCGCGGTGCCCGGCGCCCTGCCGCGCACGCTTCGGCTGCTCGCCCATGTCGAGACGGCCCTGGCCCGGGCCGACATCAGGCACGTCTACCTGCGGGGCGCGGCGGCCCTGCGGACCGACCTGCCGCGCTGAGCCGGCCACGTATCCTTGCCCTCGTGTTCAGCGAAGCGCAACCGTTCACCGGGGTGATCGCCCTCGACGGCCCGGCCGGCACCGGCAAGTCCACGGTGGCCCAGCGGCTCGCGGCCCGGCTCGGCGCCCAGTACCTCGACACCGGCGCGATGTACCGGGCGGCCACCGTCGCGGTGCTGCGGGCCGGTGCCGATCCGGCCGACCCGGCGGCGGTGCTCGAGACGGTTGCCGCCAGCCGGATCGAGGTGAGCCTGGATCCGCAACGGCAGCGGACGCTGCTGGATGGCCAGGACGTCAGCACGGCGATCCGCGGCGCGGAGACCACCGCGGCCGTCTCGGCGGTGTCGGCGGTGCCCGAGGTGCGCGAGCGGCTGGTCGCCCAGCAGCGCGAACTGATCGGCCGCGGCCCGACGGTGGCCGAGGGCCGCGACATCGGCTCGGTCGTCTGGCCGCAGGCCGAGCTGAAGGTGTACCTGACGGCCCGCGAGGAGGTCCGCGCCCAGCGCCGGGCCGGGCAGCTGGGGCAGCAGGACCTGGCCGGCATCGCCGAGTCGATGCGCCGCCGGGACGCCTTCGACTCCGGCCGGGCCGCCAGCCCGCTCCGCCGGCCGGACGGAGCGGTCGAGGTCGACACCTCCGACCTCGGCATCGACGACGTGGTCACCGTGCTCGCCGACCTGGCCCGGCAGGCGATGCCGGTCAGCGCGGCGCACCGTGACTGACCCTCTTCCGCGCACCGAGTTCCGGCACGCCCGCTTCGCCGACGTGCTCGCCCACGGCCCCGGCCTTGCCGACCGGGTGGCCGGTTCGCCGGGGTTGCACCGCCGGCAGGTCGCGGCCCGGCAGCTCTGCCAGGCACTGGGCCGGCTGCGGGTGCTGGGGCTGGAGCACGTCCCGGCCGCCGGCCCGGTGATCCTGGCGGTCAACCACACCTCTTTCATGGACGGCCCGCTGCTGTTCGGCCTGCTCCGGCGGCCGGTGTCGTTCCTGGTCAAGGCCGAGGCGTTCGAGCCGGCCGGTGGCCTGGCCGGGGTGGTGCTGCGGGGTGCCGGGCAGCTGCCGGTGCGCCGCTCCCAGGTCGACCCGGCTCCGGTCCGGTACGCGCTGGCGCTGCTGGAGGCCGGCGGCGTGCTGGGCATGTTCCCGGAGGGCACCCGCGGCCGGGGACTGGCCCACCAGGTGCGGCCCGGCGTCGGCTACCTCGCGGTGCGGACCGGCGCGCCGGTGCTGCCGGTGGCGGTGCTGGGCACCGCCGGCATGCTGCGTTCGGCCGGCCGCGGGCCGGTGAGCGTGCGGATCGGCAGCCCGCTGCGGTTCGCCCGCGCCGCGCCGGGGCCGCTGCACCGGACCCGCTGGCTGGCCGCCGCCGAGGCGGTGCGGCGCGCGCTGGTGGACCAGGTCCGGCTCGGGATGGCCGAGCAGCCCGCGGTCGAGCCGGGGAGCCCGCCGCCGGGTAGCCCGGCGCCACGAACGACAATGGGGGGATGAGCACCGAGCTGCCCCCCGCCGCCGAGCCCGCCGACGGCGCCGCCACTCCGGACGACTACGCGGACGGGTACGGCGAGCCGGCGGTCGCCCCGGTGGTGGCCGTGGTCGGCCGGCCGAACGTCGGCAAGTCCACCCTGGTGAACCGGATCCTGGGCCGCCGGGAGGCGGTCGTGCAGGACGTTCCCGGCGTCACCCGCGACCGGATCGCCTACGACGCCGAGTGGGGCGGGCGCCGGTTCACCCTGGTCGACACCGGTGGCTGGGAGCCGGATGCGACCGGCCTGCAGGCGATGGTGTCGCGGCAGGCCGAGCAGGCGGTGGCCACGGCGGACCTGGTGCTGTTCGTGATCGACTCCCGTACCGGCGCCACCGAGACCGACCTGGTGGTGGCCCGGACGCTGCGCCGGTCCAACCGGCCGGTCGTGCTCGCGGTGACCAAGGTGGACGACGAGCGCGGCGAGTCCGACGCGGCCGAGGCCTGGTCGCTGGGCCTGGGCCAGCCGTACCCGGTCAGCGGCCTGCACGGCCGTGGCTCCGGCGACCTGCTCGACGCGATCCTGGTCGAGCTGCCCGACGCGCCGGCCGAGCGCGGGGTCGAGGGCGGCCCGCGCCGGGTGGCCCTGGTCGGGCGGCCGAACGTCGGCAAGTCCAGCCTGCTCAACCGGCTTACCGGCACCGAGCGCAGCGTCGTCGACTCGGTGGCCGGCACCACCGTCGACCCGGTGGACGAGCTGCTGGACCTGGGCGGCGAGACCTGGCGGTTCGTCGACACCGCGGGCCTGCGCCGGCGGGTGAACACCGCCTCCGGCATGGAGTACTACGCCAGCCTGCGCACCGCCAGCGCGATCGAGGCGGCCGAGGTGGCGGTGGTGCTGCTGGACGCGTCCGAGGTGCTGTCGGAGCAGGACCAGCGCGTCATCTCGGCGGTCATCGACTCCGGCCGCGCGCTGGTGATCGCCTTCAACAAGTGGGACCTGGTGGACGAGGACCGCCGGCTGCAGCTGGACCGGGAGGCCGACTGGGAGCTGCAGCGAGTGCAGTGGGCGCCCCGGGTGAACGTCTCGGCCAAGACCGGCCGCGCGGTGGAGAAGCTGGCCGGGGCGCTGCGGACGTCGCTGACCTCGTGGGACAAGCGGATCCCGACCGGCCAGCTGAACACCTGGCTGCGCGAGGTGGTGGCCGCGACACCGCCGCCGGCCCGCGGCGGCAAGCATCCGAGGGTGCTCTTCGCCACCCAGGCCGACACCCGGCCGCCCCGCTTCGTGCTCTTCACCACAGGCTTCCTGGAGGCCGGCTACCGGCGCTTCATCGAGCGCCGGTTGCGGGAGGATTTCGACTTCACGGGCAGCCCGGTGCAGATCTCGGTGCGTGTCCGGGAACGCGAGCGGCGGAGCTGAACCCGGCGTGCGCTAGAGTTTCATCTCGGTTCACGCAGCCCGCCTGGGTTGCGGAACGGGCTGTGGCGCAGCTTGGTAGCGCACCTGACTGGGGGTCAGGGGGTCGCAGGTTCAAATCCTGTCAGCCCGACCGAATGTGTTCGGCGTCCGAGAGGGGTGCTCGGCGCGGAGTGGGGAGGCTCGCTGGTGACGTCCGACCAGCCGGCCGCCGGTCCCGGCACGGTGGCGGTCTCGCCGCTGCGCGACGCGCTGACCATCCCGAACCTGCTCAGCGCGGCCCGGCTGCTGGGCGTGCCGCTCTTCCTCTGGCTGATGCTCGGCCCGCATGCCGACGGCTGGGCGCTGCTGGTGCTCGCGCTGTCCGGCCTGACCGACTGGGCCGACGGGGTGCTCGCCCGCAAGCTGAACCAGCAGTCCCGGCTCGGCGCGCTGCTCGATCCGGCGGTCGACCGGCTCTACATCCTGGCCAGCCTGCTCGGCCTGCTGCTGCGCGGCATCATCCCGTTCTGGCTGGTGATCGTGCTGATCGGTCGTGACCTCGTGCTGGCCGCCACCCTGCCGGCGCTCAAGCGGCGCGGCCTGACCGGCCTGCCGGTGCACTACCTGGGCAAGGCCGCCACCTTCTGCCTGCTCTACGCTTTCCCGCTGCTACTGCTCGGCAGCCATCCGGGCACGCTGAGCGCCGTCGCCAAGCCGATCGCCTGGGCGTTCACGCTCTGGGGAACCGGGCTGTACCTGTGGGCCGGCGGGCTGTACCTGCTGCAGGTGCGCCGGATCGCCTCCGCAAGCGTGCCGGCCCGATGACGGGTTCGACGGCGCCCGGTCCGACCGACCGCCCGCAGCGGGTCGACCGGTCCCGGGCGGCCCTGAACGACCTGCTCAACAACACCCTGGACGCCGGCTACCAGGCCGCGGCCGCCCGCGACCGGCCGCGGCGGTGGTGGGACGGCCCGCTGGTGTGGGTGGGCTGCCTGGCCGTCGGGCTGCTGCTCGTCGTCGCCTACCAGCAGAGCCACCTGGCCGCGCCGGCCCGGGACGCCGCGCGCAAGGAGCTGATCACCCGGATCACCGCGGCCCAGTCGGCGGCGAACCGGCTGGAGAACCAGGGCAAGCGGCTGGCCGGGCAGGTCGCCGCGCTGCGGGACGCACAGCTGCCGGCCAACGACCGGGCGGTGCGGGCGGCCGAGGTGGCGGCCGGCAGCGTCGCGGTCACCGGCCCGGGCATGCAGGTGGAGCTCGGCGAGCCGACCAGCCAGCCGACCGCCGGCAACGGCCGGCCCGGCACCACCCCGCAGAGCGCGGTGGCCGTCATCCACGACACCGACGTCCGGGCGGTGGTCAACCAGATGTGGTCCGACGGGGCCGAGAGCATCGCGATCAACGGCCTGCGGCTGACCCCGACCTCGTTCATCCGGGTGGCCGGCGAGTCGATCCTGGTGGACTTCTCGCCGCTGCGCAGCCCGTACACCATCTCGGCGATCGGCAACTCCGACCAACTGCAGGTCGGCTTCGCCCAGTCGGGGATCGCCCGCCGGCTCAAGACCCTGGACGCGGTCGACGGCATCACCTTCAAGTTCGGTGGCAGGTCCAAGCTGACGCTGCCGTCGGTTACCGTGGGTGACCTGCAGTACGCGGCGCTCGGCCCCGCCCCGAGCCCCTCACCGGCCGCGACACCGTCCGGCTCGGTCACCCCGTCCGGGCCCGCCATCCCGACCAGCAGCCCGTCCCCGAGGGAGACCCGATGATTGCCGCGATCGCCCTGGTCATCGGCGTGATCCTGGGAATTGTGTT
>Ga0335073_10002341_pt1 | contig 25934 bp, 23 predicted proteins | sample Lox_Sample_22_FD_207093 | JGI IMG/M metagenome (GOLD analysis project Ga0335073, IMG submission 207093) | Soil microbial communities from Loxahatchee National Wildlife Refuge, Florida, United States - Lox_Sample_2.2 | ecosystem: Environmental > Terrestrial > Soil > Wetlands | place: USA... | reverse complement strand
GAAGCTTCAGGTCGGGAGGCTCAATCACCCCTCTTTTGAGTCACAACAAACCCGATTCGGGAATCCCCCGCCGCCCACCTGAGTCAATTGGTCGCAGGGGTGAGCAATTACCAAACCTGCATCGGTCGCGGTCGCGGATACCCCTGCCGCGGCTCGCGTCCCGGACCCTGGCTGGCGGCTGCCGAAGACCGGCCAACTGAACGCCTGGCTGGATTGGTTTGCAGAGAACAAGTCCTCCCTGGATAAGGTCTCGCGCTTTCGAAAAGATCGGATCCAGGTCGCCCTTGTTGTTAGTGGAGGGCTTGGCGACCTTCTGAAGTCGACTCATCTGGTGGGCCCCATCTCGGATCATTTTTCGTGCGACCTGACGATCATCGCGGCGCAGCACGCTGTGAGCGAAGCTGTTGCGCATAATCCTTATGTCAGGGACACGATGGTTCCCGTTTCTCGGCATGTTTTTAATTTAATCGATAGTCTTCGAGAGATCCCGGTCTTCGATTTAATCATAGTGTGGACATATGCTACTCAATACCTGATTCCTCCGGGATCAAGAATCCGGCACGGAGACGTCCAACTTCTTAGATCAAAAAGTTCCAAGCTCAGGAAGATAACGGAGAGGTACACCTTCTTGCATGGGTGGCCTAAGTTTAACTTCTCGCTTTCTCGAGAGCTGATCCGACTTGGACTGTCAGCGATGAAGGTGAGCGTTGCGACCTCGGGTCTGCCTCATCGTAATCCGGACGAGATACCCTTCTTTCCGGGCAAACAAGCGCTTCGGGTCATAGGTCGGCTTCTGACGAAGCGTTACGTCACCGTCCACCATGGCTTCGATCTAAATTTCCTTCCCGCCAAGACAAGAGAAACGGACTACAGTTCAACAAAGAATCTCTCGATGGAGCAATGGCGTCAAATCGTCTATCGTCTCGCTGCTTCGAACCGAAGGTCTCGAAGTCATCCAGCTTGGGGTGGTCGAAGAAGAGAGAATCGCAGGAGTTACCCATTACTTGAACGGTCAGACCACTCTCGACGAGACTGCACTCCTGATCAAGCATGGCTTATGCCATGTCGATACCGAGGGAGGCCTGGTTCATCTCGCGGCAGCAGTTCACAGTCGGTGTGTGGTTGCATTCGGTCCCACGCCGGTCGAATTTTTCGGCTATCCGCAAAACATCAATCTGGCGCCGTCGGGCTGCACGGCCTGCTGGTTCGCCACAAAGACCTGGCTTGTCGAGTGTGCGCGGCATACGAGCGGGCCGGAATGCATGCAGGAGCACTCCCCGGCCAGCGTGGCGGGCGCAGCGAAGACGATCATCGCGGAAACGGAAAAATTCTCGGCAAAGCTGATCGTGGCCGAGACGCGATCCTGCCGGACGCCGCTGGCGGAGGCGGTCGCGATGGGGCAGAGCCTCCTCAGGCATGACGCTGCAAGTCGAGCTCTCATGATCCTTGATGACTGGCCGTCCGACATCGGGTCGGCGCTACCCGACAGCGTCCTCGCGAGAAGCGACTTGATGCTCTGCGCCGATGCGCCGCCCGCGTTCGAGCCTGACGACCGTGTCGCCAAGAAGGTGGAATATGGTTGCTTGCTCAATCTCCCGAGACCGTCCTCGTCGGTCGACGCCGCTCTCTGGATCGCCAGCGAATTGGAGCCGGATATCGCCCCGTTCGCGCTCCGAGAAATCTTCCGGGTTCTGAAACCCGGCGGCCAATTCGTTTTTACCGCCATCGGCGAATCGACAGGTCTGGACCTGCGTCGGTCGCTGCTCGCGGCGCGAATCGCATTTGATGAAGGGGAGCCGCCATCTGCTCCGGTTTACTCCTGCTCCCTGACCAAAAACGCCGCACAGGCGGAGTTCGCTCCGCCCTGTTCCCGGTCCGAGGCCTCGGTAAGAAGTCCCGAGGGGGGGCTAGGGCAGGGCGCTGCAGTCGATCCTCCACTCTCGCTGCTCGAAGACGAGAACACACGGCAGATATTGCTCGTGCGTGACAGGTTTGATGAGCGGCAAAAACTGGCGGACGAAGCGCTCGCCGTTGTCGATGGCGCAGTTCAGGACGGGTTCGGGGGAGACGGATGGATCTGGATCTCGAACCGCTTTGCCGAGGGTTATGCGACCAAATTCTTCATGCGCGGATGGCATGAAGCTTTGCATTATGTGATCTGGAGCCGAGAGAACAAATGCGTTCTCATGTTGCCGCTTCCGCCGGAGCAGGCCGTGCACGACCATGCCGTGGAGCTGGAGCTCCACCTCACCCTTCCAGAGACCAGCGCAACAAACCCGATGACCATCGGAGTTCGCGTCGACGACGGACCGGTCGAGAATTTCCGACTGTCGACTGACGACGAGATTTTGAAAGTGCAGTATTCGACCAACTCCTCAAAGTTCCGCGGCGTATCTCTGGTCGAGTTCCGCCTGGGCGCTGAGACGGGCGACGCAGAGAGCGGAGGACGAGACTGCAATATGGCGATGGGCGTGCGAAGGTTCCGCTATTGCCTCTTGAGCGGCTGGAGGGCTTCGCCGCCGCCTTGAGACGGGCCGAGGGCGCTCGGGCGCGGGCCGGAGGAAGCGGCGTGGTCGCGGGCAACCTCTGACTTTCCGCGATGCGCCCCAGCGCCGCACGCGGCTCGGTCGCCTCGCCCTAACGTGGAGTGAATGGATGGCGTCGAAGAACAAGGTCGTCATCACCTGCGCGGTGACCGGCTCGATCCATACGCCGTCAATGTCGCCGCATCTTCCGGTGACGGCGGAGGAGATCGCCGAGGCGGCGATTGGCGCCGCCGAAGCCGGCGCCGCCATCGTGCATCTGCACGCGCGCGACCCCGGAGACGGGCGGCCCGACCAGTCGCCCGAGCGCTTCAAGCCCTTTCTTCAGATCATCAAGCAGCGCTCGAACTGCGTGGTCAACATCACCACCGGCGGCGCGGCGACCATGACGATTGAAGAGCGGCTAAGGCCGGTCGCCCAGTTCAAGCCTGAGGTCGCCTCGCTCAACATGGGCTCGATGAACTTCGGCCTCTTTCCGATGCTCGGCCGCTTCAAGGAATTCAAGCACGAGTGGGAGCGCCCCTATCTCGAGGGCTCGCGTGACCGCATCTTCAAGAACACTTTCGCTGACATCGAAAAAATCCTGACGACCTGCGCCGACAACGGCACGCGGTTCGAGATCGAGTGCTACGACATCGGTCATCTCTACACGCTAGCACATTTCGTCGATCGCGGGCTGGTGAGGCCGCCGTTCTTCGTCCAGAGCGTGTTCGGCATCCTCGGCGGCATCGGCCCCCATCCAGAAGACGTCATGCACATGCGCCGCACCGCCGACCGCCTGTTCGGCAAGGACTACCACTGGTCGGTCCTCGGCGCGGGCCGCAACCAGATGGCAATCGCCGCGCAGGCGATCGCGCTCGGCGGCAACGTCCGCGTCGGGCTCGAAGACTCGCTTTGGATTGAGCCCGGGCAGCTTGCGCGGTCCAACGCCGAGCAGGTCGCCAAGGCGCGCCGGCTGATTGAGGAATTCAGCCTCGAGATCGCGACTCCCGACGAGGCGCGGGCGATTCTGGCCCTCAAGGGCGCCGACCGTGTCGAATTCTGAATGGCTGACGTCCGGCTCCGGCGGAGCTCACGAGCCCCGTGACCGGCTGCTACGGCTGGCAGGCATCGGGCGTTGCTGCTTGCGCGAGATCAATCGCGGCGAGGCCCGGGCGCGCCCCCGCCGCCGTCCATTAAACGCGCCCACCGTCATCCCGGCGCCGCGCGCCTTTAGAGAAATGTAAAAGCGACCGCGGGGGATTCGGTGAGCGCGTGCGCCATGAATTCGAGCGCGTGACGCAAGGCCGCCCGGGTTGTCGGGCCTCCGAGGCAGACGCGCACGGCTTCCGGCGGCTCGCCTCCGGCGGTGAACGCGTCGCTCGCCACGACGCCTATTCCGGTCCAGCGCATATGGCCGGAAAACGCGGAGCGCGTCCACCCTGCTGGCAAGCCCGCCCAGATGTTGAAGCTCAAGCGGTCGGCCCGGAAGCTTCCGACCGGCAGGATCTCGCTCGCCAGCGCCTGGCGGGCCGCGGTCTCGGCGCGAATGAAGCGCAGGATCTGGTCGGCCGTTCCGTCCTCGATCCAGCGCGTGGCGAGCGCGACCGTGAACGGCGAAGCCATCACATTGGCGGCCCTCACCGCGGCGGCGAACGGCCAGCCGCGGCGCGCATCGGGCGCGACCACGTAAGCCGCGCGCACCCCCGCGCCGATGCATTTGGCGAGCCCGGCGATGTGCCAGGTAAGCTCTGGCGCGAGCGCCGCGAAGGGGGCGGGGCCATGAGGCGGGATGAAGCCATAGGCGTCGTCCTCGACAATCGGCAGGCCGTGCCGCCGCGCGATCGCGGCGATCTCGCCGCGCCGGGGCGCCGGCACGGTGAGGGTGGTCGGATTTTGCAACGTCGGGTTGAGGTAGAGCGCCTTCGGGCTCAGGCGAGCGCAGGCTTCGGCCAGGGCCTCGGGCTCGATCCCGTCGCGATCCATCGGCAGGCCGACAAGATTGAGACCGAGCTGGGCGGCGATCGCGCGCGCGCCGGGATAGGTGATCGCCTCGCAGAGGATCGTCTCTCCCTTGGCGGCGAGGGTCGAGAAGGCGCCGAGAATGGCGGGGTGGGCGCCCGGAGTGACGAAGATCCGTTCTTGCGCCGGAACCAGCGAGCGCCGGCCGAGCCATGATGAGGCCGCGTCCTTATCGGCTGGCGAGCCCCCGAACCCTTGGTATCTGAGCAGCGCGACAATGTCGCGCGAGACCTCCTGAACCCCCTCTTGCATACGCTCGATCAACGCGGGATCGTTCGGCTCCGGCGGCAGATTCATCGAAAAGTCGACGACGTTGAGCCGCGACGCGGCCGGCGGCGTCCGAGCCCGTGCGCCGTTCACCGGCGAGCGGACATAGGTTCCCTGTCCGACCCGCGACTCGATAAGGCCGCGCTTCTGAGCCTCGGCGTACCCTCGCGCAACGGTAGTGAAATCAATCTCCAGGCGGCTCGCGAGCTTGCGCTGCGGCGGCAGACGATCGCCGGTGGCCAGACGACCAGTCTTGATGTCGGCGGCGATGATGTCGGCGATCGCGAGATAGCGCGGCTTGTTGCTGCTCGCGAGGTCCGGGGTCCAGTCGATCATTCGGTCAAGTCGGGCTCGCGGTCGGGTGTTCAATCGAATCCTTCAAAATTGACTGTATCGTGAAGCAAGTCACGGCGCCAGACCTCGTGAACGGCCGAAGCGCGGAATTGAGCTGAGAGCGTCCGGCCGCGGCATTTGGCTGCTGCCTGAGATTTGCGCGCCGCGCGCTCAACAATTCGGCGGATTGATCGCCGATTGACCGCATGGCGGCAGCAGGGCGAATCGGTGTCGGTTCCGAGGGTTTAACGGATTCAAGGCCTTAATGAGTGGATTGTGATCGCAGTTCATTGGCACATTGATTGCGTTCTGCCGAGCCGCCGGGGGCGCGACCTCGGAGACTCGAGCGAGAGGATGCCCATGCCAGCCGTGACCAAGCCAGCCCATCAGGCGGGCGACTATCTGGTCGACTACGAACAGAAGGTTTTCGAGGACGTCAAAGCCGAGCCGGGCGAGAAGGCGCTTGTGACTTTCCATACCGTCGCCTTCGAAGGCTCGATCGGGCTCGTCAACTTGCTGCAGGCGACCCGGCTCAAGCGCAAGGGCTTCGACACCACGGTGTTGCTCTATGGACCCGGCGTCACCCTAGGGGTCCAGCGCGGTTTCCCCCGCCTCGGGGATGAGGCCTTTCCCGGGCATCAGAACTTCAACAACCAGCTGACCAAATTCATGGGCGAGGGCGGGAAGGTCTACGCCTGTCGGTTCGCGCTCCAGGCGCTTTACGGGCACGGCGAGCCGTCCCTCATTCCAGGCATCACGCCGATCAGTCCGCTCGACGTGCTCGATCTCATCCTCCTGCATCGCAAGGACAACGCGTTCATCCTCGATACGTGGACCGTTTGAGTTCCCCGATCGCGAATGCGGGAGATAGCGATGGGAGAAAAGGACGTCATCCGCGTCGCCGCGGTTCAAATTGCGCCCGACCTCGACAGCCAGGCGGGCACGCTCGAGCGCGTGCTCGCCGCCGTGACCGATGCCGCGGGCAAGGGGGCGCAGCTCGTCGTCTTTCCGGAGACCTTCGTCCCCTGGTATCCCTATTTCTCCTTCGTCTCCCCGCCGGCTTTAACCGGGGCGGAGCATGTCCGCCTTTATGAGCATGCGGTCGTCGTGCCCGGCCCGGCGACCAAGACGATCGGCGCCGCCGCGCGGCGGCTCGGGATTGTCGTTGCGCTCGGCGTCAACGAGCGCGATCACGGTTCGCTCTATAACGCCCAGCTCATTTTCGACGCCGACGGCGCCCTCCTGCTCAAGCGGCGCAAGATCACGCCCACCTTCCACGAGCGGATGATCTGGGGGCAGGGCGACGGGTCGGGCCTAAAGGTGGTCGACACCGCTGTCGGCCGTGTCGGCGCGCTCGCCTGCTGGGAGCATTACAACCCGCTCGCGCGCTACGCGCTGATGGCCCAGCACGAGGAGATTCATATCTCGCAGTTTCCCGGCTCGCTGGTCGGGCCGATCTTCGCCGAGCAGATCGAGGTCACGATTCGGCATCATGCGCTGGAATCGGGCTGCTTCGTCGTCAACGCGACCGGTTGGCTCAACGATGATCAAATCGCGCGCATCTCGCCCGACGAGAGGCTGCGCAAAGGACTGACCGGCGGCTGCATGACCGCCATCGTCTCGCCGGACGGCCGCCATCTCGCGCCCCCGCTCGTGAGCGGCGAGGGAATCCTCGTCGCGGATCTCGACATGTCGCTCATCGTCAAGCGCAAGCGGATGATGGACAGCGTCGGCCATTACGCGCGGCCTGAATTGCTTTCTCTCGCGCTCGACGACCGGCCCAAGGCGTCGATGACGTCTTTGACTGCCAGGCCCGCCACAACGTCCTCGTCCGGGAGCTTGCTCGATGCTGCAAACGAGACCAACGCCCATGAAGACGGAAGAGCTGATCAACGAGTTGCAGTCCTTCGGGTTACGCCTGGTTGATCCGAAAGCCGGCGTCGAGAGCCGCCGCGGCGGCGCCGGCCCGTCCGATCACAAGGCGATCACCATCGACGGCGTGACGGTAATGGCGCCGGTGCACACCGCGCCGGCCTTCGAAAGCCCGTATCTGGTCGAAAAGCCCGATTCGCGGGGGCGCAGCCGGGTCCTGCGCGATGGCGTAGCGATCGCCGAGGCAAGCTTCCCCGCCCAGCCGAATTTCTATCGCCTCAAGACCGCAGACGGAATTCCCTATTCGAAGATCGCCGTCCTGCACGGCCGGGACGTCTTGGCGACGACGGTGCTGCAGACCTGCATCCGCTATCAGAGCCGGACCAAGACCTGCCAGTTCTGCGCCATCGGCCAGTCGCTTGCGGCCGGCCGCACGATCGCGCGCAAGTCCCCGGCCCAGCTTGCCGAAGTCGCGAAGGCGGCAGTGGAGCTCGATGGCGTCAAGCACATGGTGATGACGACAGGAACGCCGCCCGGCGCCGATCGGGGCGCGGCGATCCTCGCCGAGAGCGCAGCGGCGATTAAGGCGACGGTCGATCTGCCTCTGCAAGGCCAATGCGAGCCGCCTGACGACGATGCCTGGTTTGCTCGCATGCGCGACGCCGGGATCGACGCGCTGGGCATGCACCTGGAAGCCGTGACCGAGCCCGTGCGCAAGCACGTCATGCCCGGCAAGGCGCAGGTTCCGGTCACGCGCTACTTCTCCGCCTTCGAAGCTGCCGTTCCGGTATTCGGCCGCGGTCAGGTCTCAAGCTACATCCTCGCCGGGCTCGGTGACGGTGCGGCGGAGATTCTGGCGGTCTGCGAGAAGCTGGTCGCGATCGGCGTTTATCCATTCGTCGTGCCGTTTGTGCCGATTTCCGGCACGCCGCTCGAAAGCCGTTCGGGTCCGGCCCCCGAGTTCATGGACGCGATCCTGAGGCCGCTCTCGCGCCTGCTCGCTGCGAGCGGATTGAGGGCCATCGACGTCAAGGCCGGCTGCGCCAAATGCGGGGCCTGCTCGGCATTGTCGACCTACGAGCGAGGCTTGAGCGCATGATCTTCGAGCCGTTCAAGCCGTTTGTTTCGAGCGAGTTCCAGATCAAATACGCGACCGAAGCCTGGGAGCTTTCGGGCGCGGCGGCGTTGCGGCGCGCCGTCTTCTGTGACGAGCAGGGGCTTTTTCACGGCGACGATCGCGACGAAGTGGACGACGTCGCAACGACGATTGTCGCGCTCTCGTCGTTCACCATCGTCGCGGAGAGCGTGGTCGGCACGGTGCGCATCCACGAACAGGCGCAGGGCCTCTGGCGCGGCTCGCGGCTCGCGGTTGCGCCGAACTATCGCCGGGTCGGCGCAATCGGCGCCTCGTTGATCCGCCTCGCCGTGTCCTCGGCCCATGCGCTCGGCTGCGGGCGCTTCCTTGCCCATGTGCAGAGTCAGAACGCGCTGATGTTCCAGCGACTCCATTGGCGAACGCTGGAAGAGGTCGAGCTTCATGGCCGTCCGCATCATGTGATGGAAGCCGATCTCGCCTTCTATCCGCCATTCCGCGCGCCCGAGACCGGCTTCCTCGCGCTGCGCCATGAGCCCGCGAACGACGGGCGTTCTTCCGAACGGGCCAAGGCTGCATAGTGGCCGGGCTCGACATGCGCGCGCTCGGAGAGACGCTGCGCAACGCGCGGGGCCTTGCAGCGAAGGCCGAGATCGGGACGGTCGCCGATCGGCTCGGCCTCTCGCCGGCGTCGTCGATTCCCATTGGCGACGACTGCGCCGCGATCCCGGACAGCGAAGGCTACCTGCTCTTCGCCATCGAAGGCTTCATCGAGGAATTCGTCGCCGCCGATCCATGGTTCGCCGGCTGGTGCGGGGCGATGGTCAATATTTCTGACGTCGCCGCGATGGGCGGCCGGCCGATCGCGATCGTCGACGCGATCTGGGCGGAGCGCAGCGAAAGCGCCGGACCGATCCTTGCCGGACTTAAGGCCGCGGCCGAGGCCTTCGCCGTTCCGATCGTCGGCGGCCATGCGAATTTGCGCGCCAGCCGCAGTCAGCTTTCGGTCGCCATTCTCGGCCGAGCCGGCAAACTCTTGACCAGTTTCGACGCGCGTCCCGGCGACCGGCTGGTAAGCGCGATCGACCTGCGCGGGCGCTATCGCGATCCCTTCGCCAACTGGGACGCCGCGACCGGGGCGCCTTTCGCGCGGCTGCGCTCGGACCTTGAGCTTCTGCCGCGGATCGCCGAGGCAGGCCTTAGCCGGGCCGCCAAGGACATCAGCCAGGGCGGGATCGTGGGCACCGCGGCCATGCTGGCTGAGTGTTCGGGGGTCGGGGTCAGGATCGACGTGGCCGCCGTTCCGAAACCGGAATCCGCGCCGATCGACCGCTGGCTGATGACGTTTCCGAGTTTCGGCTACCTCCTTGCGGTCGCGCCCGCCGATGTCGGCGCCGTCACACGACTGTTTCGCGAGCGGGACATCGCCGCATCCGACATTGGCGCCGTCGTCGAAGGCGATGACGTCGCGATCGCGGACAGAGAAACGGTCGACGTCATCTGGGACTTCGCGCGCAGGCCGTTGATCGGCGCGGGCCGGCGCGAGACGGTCGGATGAACGCGGCAAGCGCTCTTCGGATCGCGATCCTCGCCCACTCGACCAACCCGCGCGGCGGCGTGGTCCATGCGCTGGAATTGGGCGACGCGCTCGTTCGGCTCGGTCATGAGGCCGTCGTGCATGCGCCGGACGCCAGCGGAAATGGATTCTTTCGCCCGACCCTGTGCCGTTCGGCTCTTGTCGCCGCCTCTCCTGTCGGCCCCGATGTCGCGACGATGATCGAGACGCGGGTCGCCGAATATGTCAGCTATTTCGAGTCCTCCGCCAATCGCCGATTCGACGTTTTTCACGCCCAGGACGGCATGTCGAGCAACGCTCTGGCGACCCTTAAGGAGCACGGGCTCATCGGCCGCTTTGCTCGAACCGTCCATCACGTCGATCATTTCGAGGACCCGCGAGTCGCGACGCTTCAGGTCCGCTCCATCGTCGCCGCTGATGAGCTCTTCGTCGTCAGCGGCACCTGGCGCGACGTCTTGCGGCGGCGCTTCGGCCGGAGCGCGACGATCGTCGGCAACGGCGTCGACGGCGCTCGGTTCGCGCCCGCGCCTGATGGACGGGAGGAGGCCCTGCGCCGACGCCTTGGTCTCGGCGAGGGACCGGTTTTCCTCGCGGTCGGCGGCGTCGAAGAGCGCAAGAATACGCTCAAGCTTCTGGAAGCCTTCGACGAGGTCCTGAGGGTTGAACCGGCCGCGCAGCTCATCGTCGCCGGCGGCGCTTCCGTGCTCGATCACGGCGCCTATCAACGGCGGTTCGCCGCGGCGCTCGCGCGAATGGCCCTTCCGCGCCGCGCGGTCGCTGTGGTCGGGACGCTGCCTCAAGATGACATGCCGGCGCTTTACCGCCTGGCGAACGCGCTCGTATTTCCTTCGATCAAGGAAGGGTTTGGCCTCGCGGTCATCGAGGCGATGGCGTGCGGCGTTCCGGTCGTCCTGTCAAAAATCGCGCCGTTCACTGAGCATCTCGGCGATGACGACGTCATATGGTGCGATCCGTTGAGAGCGGCGTCTATCGCCGACGCGATGCTGATTGCATGCGCGGAGCCGATGCGCGCCAGGCTCGCGCGGCGTGGGCCCGTTGTCGCCTCCCGGCACGACTGGGGCGCGACCGCAAAGGCGCACTTGCCGGTTTATGCGAGGCTCAGCGAGGCCATTCATGCCTGAAATGCGCTTCCGCATCGTCTGGCCCGATGGCGTCGCGGAGACATGCTACTCGCCCTCGCTCGTCGTCAAGGAGCATCTCTCCGTCGGAGCGAGCTATGAGACGAGCGAATTTCTCGCCCGATGCCGGGTCGCGCTCAATGTCGCCAGCGATCGGGTGAAGGAAAAATACGGCTACGCCTGCACTCGTGCGCTCGGCCAACTCGCCCGAATCGAGGAAGGCTGCGCGAAGTTCTCCGGTCGCGCCGACGCGCGGGTCAGCGTCGAAGCCTTTGAGGAATGAGAAGGAGTCAGTCGATGCCCGATCCCATTCCCCATGTCGCTGTTGCCATCGTTGGCGCTGGCCAGGCGGGCCTGTCGATCAGCTACCATCTCAAGGCGCGCGGGATCCAACACCTGGTGTTCGAGAAGGATCGGGCGCTTCACGTCTGGCGCGACCGCCGCTGGGACAGTTTCTGTCTCGTTACTCCCAATTGGCAATGCGACTTGCCCGGCTACCCTTATCGTGGCGGCGATCCGCACGGCTTCATGGTGAAAGACGAGATCGTCGAATATCTTGACGGCTTCGCGAGCGCGGTCGACGCCCCCTTGCGCGAAGGCGTCGAGGTCGAGCGGGTTTCGCCCCGCGCCGAAGGCGGGTTCGACGTCCGGACGTCGGACGGCACCTATCTCGCCGACGTGGTGGTTGCGGCGTCGGGGGGCTATCATGAACCGATTGTGCCGCGGCTTGCCGAGCGCCTGCCCAAATCGATCGTCCAGCTTCATTCCGAGCAGTATCGCAATCCGCAATCCTTGCCGGAGGGCGCTGTCCTGGTGGTCGGCGCCGGCCAGTCGGGAGCGCAGATCGCCGAGGATTTGCATCTCGCCGGGCGGCGCGTCCTGCTGGCGGTCGGCGGTGCGCCCCGCTGCGCGCGCTTCTATCGCGGCCGCGATGTCGTCGCCTGGCTTCACGACATGGGCTATTACGACATGCCGGTCGAGCGTCACCCTTTGCGCGAGGGCGTGCGCGACAACACCAACCACTACGTGACCGGACGCGGCGGCGGCCGCGACATTGATCTGCGTAAATTCGCCCTCGAAGGAATGGAGCTTTATGGCGCGCTCAAGGGCTTCGAGGGCGAAAGGCTTCACTTCGAGGAGAACCTTCGCGCCTGCCTCGACAACGCCGATCGGACTTACAACGGCATCAACGCCGGCATCGACGCCTTCATTGCGGAAAGAGGGATCGACGCGCCGCCGCCTTCGGTCTATGAGCCCGTCTGGAGGCCGGAGGTCGAGCGCGGTTCGCTCGCGCTTGGACGCTCTGGCGTCAGCGCCATCCTCTGGTGCATCGGCTTCCGACCGGATTTTCGCTGGCTGGACGCGCCGGCGTTCAACGGCGCCGGCCAGCCGAAGCATACCCGCGGCGTGACCGGCTGCGACGGCGTCTATTTTCTCGGCTTGCCGTGGCTCCACACCTGGGGTTCCGGACGCTTCTCGGGCGTCGGGAGGGACGCGCTCTATCTTGCCGACCGCATCGAGCAGCGCCTGCGCGCCGAGTCGGGCGCCTCGCGCCCGCTCAGGGCCGCAGGTTAGCTGGCGAAAACGTTCCTTCCGCGGCTGCGCGGCGCTTTTAAACGGCGGCCGCCCGCCCAGTATGCGGTAGATCTGAGGGAGCGCCCTGCGGCCCGCTGAACGCAAACGAGGATGCCCGCGCGCTGCGCTGCAGCAAAAAGACGCGAATCGGCGAGAAAGGTTCCCCATTAGCCAGAAGTTTTACCGGCCTGCGAGGTGCGACGGGAGGATGGTGCCAGGGGCGGAATCGAACCAAGCTAATTTTGTCTTTTGTTTCAATAAGCGGGGTTATAGATTTGTGCAAAAGGCCAACAGATAGGCCAACAGCTCATTTCGCGTTTGCAAGCGCTAAAAATTTACATCATGGTTATGCATTACCTGTGCATATCCTGTGGAAAGCAGATTCGGAGGTTCGCGAAACGCCGTAGTTCTTCTCCCTGTCAAGAGCTTCCGCTCCAAAAAAATCAAAAAAGTGGATATTGGGGACAAACTCACTTCAGCGTTGCGATTCGAGGCGCTGCTTGCTCTCATGGCTGTTACCGCATCCCAATGGATACGACGACGACCAAAAAAGAGCCGCCTGCCCGGCAAGGCTAAGCGGCTCTGGCGGGGTTGAGCCCGCGCTCTGCGAAGAGCGGATCGACCCTACCTTCAGCGGCAGCGATTTCAAGCGAAAACGTTGCCGCTGAAAGTCGTCCCTTACGAGAAAGGGTCGATATGCACGCGTTTAAGAATGAATCCGCCAGCGAACCGGTTGCTCTGCGGCTTCCCCACGCAGGGTTTATCAGGCTTTCAGCAATTCTCGCCCCCGAGGGGCCGATCCCCGTTGGCCGCTCAACGTGGTGGGCCGGCGTGAAGAGCGGGCGGTTCCCCAAACCCGTCAAGCTTGGGCCGCGCACCACTGCCTGGAAGGTCGAGGACATAAGGAAATTAATCGAATCCGCGGAGTAGCCCATGGCGAGGCGGTTCGATTGCCGCCGCGTCAAGTGCCATCGCAGCTACACGATCAGCGAGCTGAGCGCCCTCATTGGGGCACATAAGCATACGATCAGTCGATGGATCGCGGCAGGACTTAGCACCACTGATTCGAGGCGCCCGCTTCTGATCCATGGCGCGGATTTCCGTGCGTTTATGAAAGCACGCGAGCCGGTCAAACAACGTTGCCAGCCGGGCGAGTTCTACTGCGTCGGCTGTCGCGCGCCCAAGCGGCCGGCGCTGGATATGGCGGACTATCGCCCACTCACGCCCCTCCGGGGTTGTCTAAGCGGCATCTGCCCCGAGTGCGGACGGTTGATCTATCGGGCGACCACCCTCGCCAAGCTAGACGAAATCAAGGGTGGGCTCGACATCGCGTTTCCGAAGGCACAGCAACGCATAGGCGATATCGCCTCCGCCCTCCCTAATGCTGACTTCAGATGGGTCCAACACACATGATTAAGCGCAACGGTGAAAACGAGCGCGTGAAGCGCCGCTATCTCATCTATTTGAAGGACGCGAAGGGGCGCGATGAAGCCTCAATCGACGCCGCCGCGAGCGCGGTCGAGCGCTTCGAGGAGTACGTCAAACGACGCGACTTCCGAAACTTTCATATTGAACAGGCTCGGGGATTCAAGGCTCATCTCCTGGCTGCAACCAACACGCGAAACGGCAAGCCTCTCTCCGCGTCGACCGTCCACGGGACGCTCGCAGCTCTGAAGGCGTTCTTTGTCTGGCTCGCTGACCAAACGGGCTACGCCTCGCGCATCAAGTATGCAGACGCGGAGTATTTCAACGGTCCCGACAATGTGTCGCGGATCGCGACAGCGCGTCGGTTCAAGAGCTGCCCGACGCTTGCGCAGGTTCGCGCGATGATCGAAGCGTGGGGGGACGAGACGGAAATCGGGAAGCGTAATCGGGCGCTTGTCGCCTTCACGATCCTGTCGGGCGCCCGAGATAGGGCAATTATCTCATTTCGTCTGAAACACATCGACATCGAACGCGGCCTGATTGCGCAAGACTCGCGCGAGGTCCGCACCAAGCGGGCGAAGACCTTTACAACCTGGTTCTTTCCCGTCGGAGAGGAAAAGGGCTTCGGACCCGACGACCCGCTGTTCCCGAAAACCAAGGTCGCCACCGGCGACGATCTCGCATTCCGCGCTGTGTCGCTCGATCGCGCGCCTTGGGCGAACGCGAATCCGGTTCGCGAAATCTTCCGTGAAGCCTGTGCACGGGCGGGAACGCCCTATTTCAATCCGCACCTGTTTCGGAACACGCTCGTCCAGGTCGCCTATGACCGGAAGCTCAACGCCGAAGCATTCAAGGCATGGTCGCAGAACCTCGGGCACGAAAGCTGCCTGACGACGTTTTCCAGTTACGGGCAGATTCCGCCAGCTCGCCAGGCGGAAATCATTCGCGGGCTCACTCCCGTGACAGAGGGGTCCAACAATCTGATCGAGCCCGCGCTTCTGAGACAACTGGCCGACGTATTGGAGCGGGGGAAGTGAGTTTCCCCATGACGCGTCCGTCGGCGACGTTTGAGCTTCCCTGTTGAGGCATAGATGGTCCGGGATACGGCAGGAATGCGCAAAAAGCGGTCATTTCCGGGCGGCGTACAAACGGGTCAAACTTCTTCTCTCAGGCGCTCAACCACGAAAGGCTGCCGCCGAACGTCCCTATGCCAGAGTTAAGTCGAGACCGCACTCGAGTAGCCGCCCTTACCGCGCGTCAACGTCTCGGACGGGCTCTCGCCGAAACTTTCGCGATAGTCCCTGGCGAAATGGCCGGGGTTGCCGAAGCCGCACTCGAACGCAACCGCGGTGACTGAAGTCTCGGCGTGCGGCCGCGACAATTTCTGCCGGGCGCGCCGGAGACGCACGCGCTTGACAAAGTCCATCGGCGTATACCCTCGCCCTGCCTTGAACGCCGAGAAGAGGCTTCGGGCGCTGACATTGGTCGCGACGACCAACGCCTCGATCGTGATCGGCTGATCCCAGTTCGCTTCGATGAACTGCTCGGCTCGGCGGACCTGCCACGGCGCAGCCGCTTCGGACTCGCCCAGTAAAAGCCCGCTGTAATTGCTAGCGTTGGCCAGCAGGAACGACGTCATCATCGCCTGCTGCAGTTCGGATTGCATGATCGGCGGCATGAGCGAAGACGAGGCGTCGAACTCGGCCGCGACGAACCGGACAAGCCGCTCCAGCCTCTTTGCCTGGGGAGAGCTCGCCATGACCGCCGGGTCGAAATGCAGCGGACCGAGACGCAAGTCGCCGACGATCGCGGCAAGCTTGCCCACCAGCGTGCCCGGCCGCACCATCATGCTGAGGTGCTCAAATTGGGGGCCGTAGTGAAGCGTGACGCCCCCGGGAGACAACACGACGCCGCGGCTACACGACACCGTCACCCCCTGTCCGCCGATCTCGTGTGCGCCGGCGCCTCTGAGCGGGGCGGGGCTTCCGGCGAAGGTGTTGAAATCGGGGAAACGGGCCGTGAATCCGGTATCGTAATTTCCGTGGAAGATTCCGACGTCGCCGAGGGGCAGGTAACTCATCCGGCCGCGGAAATTGCCTTTTCTCCCAAACGGTTCCAGCCAGACCCGCCCGACAAGGCGGCCAAGTCCAGCGGCAAACTCATCCGGATCGCGGGTGTCGACGACCTGGGATCTCTTCAGCGCAACCGACACCGCCTCGTCCACTTCCGCCCCGCTGCGGCTCTTACTCAGGCGCGCAACCCCAACGGACCGCAGCGAACCCGACCCCCCGCGATTGGGCTCCCTGGGTAGCGAAGAAGAAAAATGCAGTCAATGAGCAGCGTTTGCGCTCTCTGAGTTGCGGCCCCTCCGCGGTTTCGTCTCATGCGCGGGCACGGCCCTTGGCTACTTGCGTCGCTGATACGCCCCGCTGGCTGCGGTCTGGCGTCGCGCCGCCCCCCAGGTCAGCCGCGACGGGAAGCCCATAATGAAATCCCACGTAAAGGACCAATGCTCGGTCGATCCAGCAATCAAAAACGGGAGAACCCATCATGACAACTGAAACATCAACATTGAAAGTCAAGCCCTCGCAGATCAACTACAAGAAGACGACGCTGAAGAGCGACTACATGAAATACCCCGCCAACGCCATCGCGGTCGGCAAGGTCGGCGCAAACAAGGGCAAGCTGATCCTCGCATGCGGGATGCTGAACCGGATCACCATCATGGACCCCGACAGCGGACATGTCATCCGGGAATATGGTGAGGAGTATGGAACCACAGGCGTCACCGACGACGTCTCCGAGGGGCCGGACGGCACCCTCTACTTCACGCAATTCTGGCCTGGGAAGGTCGGCTGGATCAAGCCCGACGGCACGCACGGCGATATTCCCACGAAGCTCTGGACCAACTCGATCGCGGTGAGCCATGACGGGAAGTGGCTCTACTACGGCCTCTGTATCGGCGACGACCAGCTCTGGCGGGTCCGGTTGGAAGAAAACGGTCTTCCCAAAGAAGGCGCCGAGCATGAGCTGGTTGAGGAGAACGGCGGCTGGTCCAACAGCATGGATCCGAGCGAAGACGGCTATATCTACTCCTGCACCAACATGTATGGCGAGCTGCGGCGCATCAACCCGGAGACCAAGGAAATCACCAATCTCTACACCAACGTGGAGTTCCCCTCCTCGGTCGAGGTCAACGACGCAACGGGCGTTCTCTATTGCACGGAGTTCCACCTGGGCTACATCACGCGGGTCGATCTGAAGATCAAGGATCCGATGAAGGCGAAGCGCGTCCTCGCGAAAGTCGGCCCCTGCCAGGACAACGTGGCGTGCATGGACGGGCCCAATCCCCGGATTTTCGGCTCCAACTTCGGCGACGACTGGATCTTCGAGTGCTACGAGAACGGCGATCCGATGCGCATCATCCACCAAGGCGGCAATCTCCCCTTCCAGATCCAAGTCATCAAGGGCGCGCATGGCGACCGGATCTTCATCAAAGAGCCAGGCCGCGTGCGGGAATATTTCCCGGCGGAAAACCGCTACAACACGCTCGCCCACGGCGAATTCTGGAGTTACATAGAGGACAAGGCGTTCGAGCGGGGCGTCCCACGAATCAACCCGAAGAAGCCGGTAACCTGGACCGCCAGCTTCAACGATTACCTGACAATGCCGTTTGGCAGGGTCATGCAGCCCACCGCCGAGGGGCACCTCCTCTGTGGCGGTAACTTGGGGGATACCCCCGGAGGCCGTCTCGTGCTCTTCGACTACACAAACAGGAAGGCGCTCCGAACCGTGAAGAATCTCGATGCCGTCCAAGATGCCATCATGGTGGGCAAGGACATCTACATGATGGAAAGCACGGAAAAGGAGTTTCCCATCGCCCCGAGGATCATCCGCATCACGCCGGACGACAAGCGCGAGACCGTGTTCACGGGCAAGAGCTTCGTCGCCTTCGCGCGCACTAATGACGTCGCTTTCGCCAGCGATATGGGAACGGGCACGATCTACCAGGTGGTCAAGGACGGCAAATGGCTTCCGCAGCCCACCGAGATCGTCTCCGGACTGAATGGCCCGCAGGGGATGACTGTCGCCAACGACGGCAGCCTGCTGGTGATGGAGATCAACGAAGGCTACAACGGGCGCATGCTCCGAGTGGATCTCAAGACCAAGGAGGTCACGGTTCTCGCCGACTACCTGGGCGTCAATCGGGAACTGGATAAGCGCGCCTGGGCTACCATGCGCCCGCACGCCGTGGTTGCCCAGGCCTCCGACGGGACGATCTACTTCACCGAGCCCGGCGCCACGAGCTTCTGCGTGCTTCGGGCGGTCTAAGACAGCCCAACTGCGGCGTTAAGTAGAGAGTAGCCGCACCCCGTTGGACGCGTTCCTGATCGGGACGCATCCAACGGGTCCGCAGTTTGTCTCACTTCCTGCCGATCAATCCGCTCGCCGCACCGATGGTCGTTGGCGACTGACGAGATCACATGCGGCGGGGGACGCATAAGATGAACAAGGGCATCCTCGGGGCGATCCTGATTTCGCTCGGCGCGCTTGCCGCAGCGCCGGCGATCGCCGCGGATCTGCCGACGAAGAAACCCGCGCCGGTGGTCGAACCCGCCCCCCTCGTTCTGCCGACATGGCGGTTCGACCTTACGTTTTACGGCTGGATTGCGAGCATGGCCGGCGACGCCGGCGCCAGGCAGTCGCCGACGGTGCCCTTTCACGCCGGCTTTGGCGAACTCCTCGATCACCTCCGGGGAGCGTTGTCAGGAGACGCGATCGTTCGCTACGACCACTTCATCGGCGGAGTCGATTTCATCTGGTGTGACCTAGGGACACACGTGAATATCCAGGCCCCTTCGAGTCCTCTCGTTGGGGCGGGAGCGGACCTCGAATTGGACGCAGCAATCGTCAGCGCGTTCGGCGGCGTCAGGCTGCCGATCGGATCGCCCGACCTCGACCTCTACGGAATCGTCGGGGCAAGGTACTTCTACGACGCGCTTTCGATCACGCTGAGAAGCCCGGCATCCGGCTTCGAGCGCGACACGTCCGCCAGCAAGAGCTGGGTCGATCCCATCGTCGGATTGTACGGGCACTACCGAATCAACGACAGGTGGTTCGTCAACGGCGCAGGCGATATCGGAGGCCTCGACAAGAGCGCGACCGGCCAGGCGCTCGCGGCGGTGGGCTACGACTGGACCAAGAGCTTCGCCACGACTTTGGGTTACCGGGTGCTCTACGCCTACGACAAACAGAACGCTTCGAACGGCAGTTTCCGTATGCAGGAGTGGGTGTACGGGCCATATGTCGCACTGAGATTCTCTTTTTAACGCCAATGGCTATGGCCCCGACCATGGCGCCCCGCGCTCGGCGGAGAAAATGTCGGTGAAATCAGAGACGAAGACTTCGGCCCCGGAGCCCCCGCAAGCGAACGAGGCTCGCCGCGCCGCCGCCGTTGAGCCTCGCTGGCCGGTCTCTCTCGCGATCTTCTCCGTGTTGTTGCTCTTCTGGCTGATGCCGGGGCGTTCGAGACTCCTGCCGAGCTGGTCTGGTTTCGCCATCGCCATTGCCCTCATTCTGCTGATGACGGCCGTGTCGCTCGGCGGCAATCGCCCGAGTTGGCTGCGCTTCGAGCGCGCGGCGATGCTCATGCTGGCGACAATCCTGCTCGCCCTGACGTTCCTGGTGGTCGGCTTCCTTGTCGGGGAGCTCCTCTACCAGCCGACGAAGTTCGCCGGCCAGCAACTGTTGACCGCGGGAATCGAATCTTGGGTCACCAACGTGCTGGCGTTCTCGATCCTCTACTGGGACGTCGATCGGGGCGGTCCCGAAAATCGCATGAACCGGTCCGAAACGCGGCCCGACTGGCTCTTCCCGCAAACAGGCGTTCCGGACGCGGTCGCGCCGGACTGGCGGCCGACCTATGTCGACTACCTCTTTCTCGCCTTTTCGACCGCGACCGCCTTCAGCGCCACCGACGTCGCGCCGATGACCGGACGAGCAAAATTGCTGATGATGCTCGAGAGCTGCATCTCGCTCGCAACGCTCACCATCGTCGCCTCGCGCGCCCTCAACGTCCTCGGCGGTTGACGGCAAAGGCGCGCAGGTTGGTTAGAGCAGGGACTTTCATGGCTGCTACTCGAATCGGAAACCGCGTAGAACGGTGCGCCGGGATAAGGATGCAAAGGCAATGACCAAGAAACCATTCGAAGGCGTGATCAAGCTCGATGTCCGCGATTCCGTCGCTGACTGGGTGCCGTACACATCTGAAAAGGCGCTGGCGGACGCGCCTAACGTCCTCTTCGTTCTCTACGACGATACCGGGCTTGCGGCGTGGTCCCCGTATGGCGGCCGGATCAACATGCCGACGATGCAAAGGCTGGCGGATCGCGGCCTAATGTACAGCCAGTGGCACACGACCGCGCTATGCTCGCCGACCCGCTCCGCCCTTCTGACCGGTCGCAACCATCATCTCACGGGGAATGCCTGCATCACCGAAGGCGCCAACGGGTTTCCTGGCCAGCACGCCAGAATCCCGGAAGAATGCGCGACAGTCGGGCAGATCCTGCAGGACGCCGGCTGGAGCACCTTTTGGGTGGGCAAGAACCACAACGTCCCCGAGCAGGACGTCGCGTCCGGCGGAAGCCGCAAGCAATGGCCGCTCAATCTTGGCTTCGACCGGTTCTACGGCTTTCTCGGCGGGGAGACGAACCAGTGGTACCCGGACCTCACCGAGGACAACCACTTCATCGACCAGCCCTACCTTCCGGAAGACGGCTACCATCTGTCGAAGGACCTCGCCGACAAGGCGATCGGCATGATCCGCGACCAGAAGGCCAGCAATCCGTCGAAGCCCTGGTACATGTGGTTTTGCCCCGGCGCCAACCACGCTCCGCATCACGCGCCGAAGGATTACATCGAGAAGTACAAGGGACAATTCGACGACGGCTACGACGCCTACCGCAAGTGGGTGCTGCCGCGCATGATCGAGAAAGACGTCATTCCGCCGGGGACGGAGCTCACGGCGTTCAATCCCGTGGCCGAGGAGGTGGCGAACGCCGGGGACTTCGTGCGCCCCTGGGAGTCCCTCAACGCCGACGAGAAGAAGCTGTTCTCGCGCCTGGCCGAAGTCTACGCCGGCTTCTCCGAATACACCGACGCCCAGATCGGCCGCATCATCGACTACCTCGAACAGAGCGGCCAGCTCGACAACACCGTCGTCTTGTACGCGGCGGACAACGGCGCGTCCGGCGAGGGCAGCTCGAACGGCTCGGTCAACGAAAACAAGTTTTTCAACGGCTATCCGGACGAGCTGTCCGAGAACATGAAACTCATCGACGTGTTGGGCGGCCCGGAGACCTACGAGCACTTTCCGACCGGTTGGGCCGCGGCGTTCTCGACGCCGTTCAAGATGTTCAAGCGATACTCCGAGTACTCCGGAGGCACGTGCGACCCGCTGGTGATCTCCTGGCCGAAGGGCGTCAAGGCCTGCGGCGAAGTCCGCAATCAGTATCACCACTGCACCGACATCGTCCCGACGATCCTCGACATCTGCGGGCTCGAGATGCCGAAGGTCTACAAGGGCGCCGAACAGACGCCGCTGTCGGGCGTCTCGATGCGCTACACCTTCGACGCCGCGCCCGACGCGCCGACCCGAAAGCAGCGCCAGTACTACGCGATGCTCGGAAGCCGCGGCATTTGGGAAGACGGCTGGAAGGCTTCAGCGGTCCACGCGCCGTTGTCCGGGAAGGGGCATTTCGACAAGGACGAGTGGGAGCTCTACCACGTCGATGTCGACCGATCGGAATCCAACAATCTGGCGAAGACGCACCCCGAAAAGCTCGAGGCGCTGGTCAAGGCCTGGTTCGAGGAGGCGGAAAAGAACCTTGTGCTGCCGCTCGACGATCGCACAGCCGTTGAGCTTCTGGCCGTGGAGCGGCCGTCCGAAGAGGCGCCGCGCGAGCGCTACATCTACTATCCCGGAACGGCGCCGGTGCCGGAAGGGGTGGCGGTGAACACGCGGGGTCGTTCGTACAAGCTCATCGCCAATGTCGAGATGGCCGATCCGGATTGCTCGGGCGTCATCTTCGCTCACGGGTCCCGGTTCGGCGGGCATACGTTGTTCATCAAGGATCGGAAGCTCCATTACGTCTACAATTTCCTCGGCATCAAGCCGGAGCAGACGTTCGTCTCCCCCGAACTCAAACCCGGCAAATATACGCTCGGCATTGAGTTCATCCGCGAGGGGGCGGGTGAGCACCACGAGTCGCTGGGCAAGACGACCCTCTATGTCAACGAGGCCGTCGTGGCGTCCGGCCCGATGAAGACCCAGCCGGGCAAATTCACATTGTCCGGAGACGGCCTTTGCATCGGACGCGACAGCGGCGACGCCGTCAGCGCCGCCTACGAGTCGCCCGGGACATTCAAGGGAGGAACGATCCTCTTTGTCGGCGTCAGCGTCGAGAAGGAGCAATACCTCAATCTCGAGCGCCTCGCGGCGGCGGCGCTTGCGGTGGATTAGCGGGGAAGACCGCAGGGAGCGCGGGGCCGTCGCTCGGCGCGCCCCGCCTCTTGCGCTGAGGATGTTGGTGTCAGAGGTGTGATGAAACACACGAAGACCGCGACAGCCTTCAGCGCCACCGACGTCGCGCCGCTGACCGATCGGGCCAAATTGCTGATGATGCTCGAAAGCTGCATTTCGCTTGCAACCCTCACCATCGTCGCCTCGCGTGCGCTCAATGTCCTCGGCGGCTGACCTCGTTGAGATCGCTCACGGCTTCGAGTCTAGTTCCTTCAGCTTTCTCGCCGCCGTGCCGAACTGGCCCAGCTGATAGACGGCGGCGCCGGCGGGCGAAAAGGTGAACGGCTCGAAAGGCTCGGCCAGCATTTGGTCGAGGTCGGCTTTGAGCGCCACGCCTGTCGTCACGTGCGGGTTGAAATGGTCGCCGGAAGCCTTCGGAACAAACGCGGAAACGTACTCGATCAGCGCCGGATCGATGAGCGGATCGTCGGAGGTGGTGACGAAAGCCGCCGAGTCTCCTGTTTCCACGGTGAATGGCGTCACGGCCGCGATCAGGTCCCCCTGCAGCTTGAGCAAGTCGGGGGTCGGCTTCGCCACGATGCCTGCAGCGCCAACGTCCTTGTTCGGGATATAGTAATACTTGAAAGCTTCCAGCTTCATCGCTTTGATATCGACGCCGGCGAGGACCTGATTGAGCGCGGCGTAGACCTTGTCGAGATCGGCCGTGCGGACGAAACGCTGGATCAGCGTGATGTGCGGGTTGTGGGCCGCATCGAGTGCGAAGCCTTTGGGGAAGAGCTTCAGCAATCGGGCATTGTTGGCTTCGGCGCGCTGAACCATGGTCGCGTCCGGCTCCAGGAGAATGTCGATCGCGATCACGTCGCTCGCCTGGTACCCCAGGGCGAGCGCTTTGGCTTCCGCCTCGCAATCGGCCGTTGGCTGGACGCCTTTGGCGCGAATGGCGGCGAGCTCGTCCCGGGCTGCATCCAGATCCGCGCGGAACGTCGGATCGGCGTGGAGCCGCGCCACAGTGGCCGCGCCGACGACCCGGCCCCAATCGACGTCGCTATAACAATGATGGTTGACGACCATGCGGCTCTCCCCGAAGGCTCGGCCTCGGGCGAGGACTTGGTCGCCGCGATCGGGGGCAAGCTCACTCAGGATCAGCGCAAATCCCCAGCCAATGGCGGTATGGCCCGACGGGTAGGCCGGGTCCTTCTCCAGCTGCGCCCTATATTCCGGTACGCCAATCGGCCCCTGATCTTGCTGAAAAGGCCGCTCACGGTGGTAGTAGTTCTTCGCGGCATAGGTCGAGAGAGCGAGGTCGCTGAAAGACCGACGCAACAACGTCGTCAGATACGGGGCGTTCTCCTCCGTGATCTCAGCGTTCAGCGCGCAGGCAAAATCGTCCGTCAATCTCGGGAGCTTCAGATCGAAGTCGGAGACGGCCAGCGCGAACCGCGGCGTGTCACGCAAGCCGAACGTTGCGCGGGCGACTTCTTCGTCGTGCGCGAACGCGGCCGATCCACGGACGGGAGGCGGAGGGATCAGGGCGAGGCTGTCCGGCAGCGCCTTCGGGTCCAGATAACCCTGCAGGGCTCCCAGGCCAAGTTCAGGATGGAACTCGGGAACGGTTCCAAGTTCGGTTCGACCCTGAGCAACATCCTTCGAGAGCGCGCCGCCGCTCGGTAGACAGACGGCAAGGAACCCGATCAACGCTGCGTTGAGGAAAACCGGGAGGGCGGAAATGGATTTCATTCTGCTCCGTCCGCTTCTGGCGAGGCCGGCGTCGGTCGCCGATATACGCCTTTCAATGTCCGCGAGAATACTGAAGGACGACCTTGGTCATCGCGCGTTTGCATGGCTTGCCGACCTCCGCCAGTCGTGACTCCATGCAACTCCCAATCTCCGCCGCGCGCGCGGCGCCGCCGCAAAGCTTATGCACATCACCCTCGCACGCTTTGGCGGCGGAAGCGGCTTGCGTCAGCTTGCTCTTGCAGGGCTCCGAGAGCGTGGCGATGTGCGAGTCAAAACATGCCTGAACTCGCCCTGCGCCCGTTTTGACATCGCCGCAAGTTGCCTTGAGGGACGCCGCGCACGCCTTAAGCGATGCGCCCCCGGCGCGCGCTTCCGGCGCAATCGCTGAACCGAGGAGCGCGATGGCCGCGCCCAAGACGAGTGCATGCGACGACGCCCTCATTGCGGTCTCCTCAAGCGCTAAGCGCCGCTTGCGCCTGCTCAGGGGTGAAGATGCCGGCCTCGACAAGGCGACGGATCGCGGCGGGCGAAGCCTCCACCGCCGGCGCCTCGCCGGCGATCATCCCCAGGATCAGGCCTTCGTCCTTGCCCGGCGGGCTCTCCACGCATTCGAAGCGGCGTTGTACGCCGATCGGGCAGGCCATGAAATCCAGCGGCTCGAGTATCGTGTATTCGGCGCCGACGTCCGATTCCCATTCCAGCTTCCATTTGCCGCTGATGACCAAGAAGGTCTCGACCGTGTCGTGGGTGTGCATCGACACGCCGCAGCCCGGCCGGGCCGCGATAAACGAAACGCCGAACCCGGCTTTCAGGTGCGACACCGCGGCCGGCGCCATATCGCCGAAAGGCGAGTATTGGCCCTCGCCTTTGGGCTGTCTGAACCCCAAGACGTTCAGGAAGGCGCGGCGGCATTCGGGCAGCTGGATGTCCGGCAGGCCCGAGTCGCAGCGTTCGAGCTGGCTGAATCGCGCAACGCATTTGTCCATTTCCGCGCGCGTAGGCTTCACCACCTTAATAGGCATGATGTTTCTCCTGGCGATTGATGATGGGTGCGCTCGGCTGGACACTTCAGATACAAAACAAAGGCGCGCCGGCGCCGGCAACTCACCGAGCGCAAACGCCGCTCACTGAGTGCAAAAAATCTTTGACGTTCATCGCCGCTTTGACCCGAGCACCGCTTTGCAGCCGGGCTTGCCCGGGCGCCGCTGAAGAAAAATGCGGTCAATGAGCAGCGCTTGCGCTCCTTGAGTTGCAGTTCCCGTGACGCGTTGGCTCTGTGAGCCGGCCACGGCGGGAATGGTGTGAAACCCGTTCCGGCCATTCCGTGACACACACGCCACCAAGCTCGAACGGAGGAATAACATGTACGGTTTTGAAGCGGTCGTCTTCAACGGCAGGCGGACCGCGCGCAAGGCCCTCGACACCCTCGAGGATCACGCCCCGGCCTATGTCTGGATCGACAATGTCGCGATCCTGGCGCGCAACAAGCTCGGCTTCGTCAGCATCTACAGCACCTGGGCGCAGGATGACCGCAATGTCGGCGCCGGAGCCAGTTGGGGCATGGTGACCGGGGCCCTGCTCGGCCTGATCGCCGGCCCGGGCGGCGCGCTGGCGGGCGCGGCTGCGGGCGGCTCCATGGGCGCGCTGATGGGCATCGGCAGCGAAGTCGTGCTCGATGATCCGCGGCTGGACGCCTTTGCGCAGGCGCTCGAAAAGGACACCTCGGCACTGGTTCTCGTCGGCGAGAAGCCGACGATTGCCGACTTTGGCGCGATCGTCGAGCCCCTGGGCGGCAAGGTGGTGAAGACGGATCTCAATGAGAAGGACGTCG
>Ga0335073_10002340_pt1 | contig 25936 bp, 19 predicted proteins | sample Lox_Sample_22_FD_207093 | JGI IMG/M metagenome (GOLD analysis project Ga0335073, IMG submission 207093) | Soil microbial communities from Loxahatchee National Wildlife Refuge, Florida, United States - Lox_Sample_2.2 | ecosystem: Environmental > Terrestrial > Soil > Wetlands | place: USA... | reverse complement strand
CCGTGAATATCGCGGTGTCGCTGCACGCGACGACCAACGAGATGCGCGATCGGCTCGCGCCGATCAATAAACGCTACCCGCTCGAGCAGCTTATCGATTCGTGCAAACGGCTGCCGATTCGGCGCCGCGATCGGATCACCTTCGAGTATGTGATGCTCGCCGGCGTGAACGACGGCGCCGCCGATGCGAAGCGGCTCGTCAAGCTGCTCGCGCCGTTGCGTGCCAAGGTCAACCTTATTTTCTTCAATCCGTTTGCAGGATCGGATTTGGGCGCCAGTTCGCGTGCGTCAGTCGAGGCCTTTCAAGCCATCCTTCAGAACGGTAATTTGACCGCTACAATTCGCGAGAGCCGGGGACTCGATATCGCGGCGGCGTGTGGCCAGCTTTACGCCGAACAGCATCGCGCAGCGTGAACGCGGCGGCGTGCACAAAACATTGAGTCGGAGTGTAGATGGGACAGAACGTACTCGGGGTCATCGGGGGCAGTGGCTTTTACCAGATGCCGGGGCTCGACAAAGTCGAGCTTATGGAGCTGGAGACGCCCTTCGGGCGGCCGTCCGATCCTTTCTACCAGGGACGCATCGGCGATATCGAAGTCGTGTTCCTCGCACGCCACGGCCGCGGCCATCGCGTGCTGCCATCTGAGATCAACTTCCGCGCGAACGTCTTTGGCATGAAGCAGCTCGGCGTGACGCATCTGCTCTCGGTCTCGACCGCGGGCAGCCTCAAAGAAGAGATCAGACCGGGAGAGCTGGTGGTTCCCGATCAGTTCATCGATCGAACATTCAAACGGCCCGAGACGTTTTTCGGCGACGGGATCGTCGTCCACGTCTCGCTTGCCGATCCCACCTGCCCCCATCTTGCGCGGAACGTCGCCGAGGCGGCGGCCTCGACGGGCGCGACCGTTCATCGCGGCGGCACTTACCTCTGCATCGAAGGCCCGCAGTTCTCGACGCGGGCTGAATCGCGGCTGTATCGGCAGTTCGGCGCCGACGTAATCAGTATGACTGCGATGCAGGAGGCGCGGCTCGCGCGCGAAGCTGAGATCTGTTACGCGACGCTGGTTCTGGTCACCGACTATGACTGCTGGCACGAATCGGTCGCGGCGGTTGACATCGGCGAAATCCTGCGCGTGATGAAACAGAACGTAGAGAAAGCGCAGCGCTCAGTTTCGGGCCTCGCGCATGCGCTACAGAACCAGTCACGCACCTGCGCCTGCGCGAACGCGCTCAAGGGCACGATCATCACCGATCCCGCGCAGATCCCGCACAAGCTCAAAGAGGATTTGCGTCCTCTCGTCGGCAAATACCTGTGATTTACGAGGCGAGCATTTCCAGATGAGTATCGTAGTTGTTGGATCGGTCGCGTACGACACGCTCGAGACGACGGAGGGCAGCGCGCCCGACGTCCTCGGCGGCTCGGCGAGCTACTTTTCGGTCGCGGCGCGTTTCTTTGCGCCGGTGAGCATCGTCGCCGTCGTCGGCAACGATTTCCGTCCCGAGGACCGTAGGATTTACACCGATCGCGGAATCGACGTGCGCGGACTCGAGCAGAAGGACGGCCCGACCTTTCGATGGCACGGGCGCTATCACGAGGACATGAACAAGCGCGACACGATCAAGCTCGCGCTCAACGTGTTCGAAGGATTCTCGCCGAGCCTGCTGCCCGACCAGCGGCGATGCGACTACCTGTTCCTTGCCAACATCTCGCCCGAGCTGCAAACCCGCGTGCTCGAGCAGGTGATGAGCCCCAAGCTCGTCGCCGGCGACACCATGAATCACTGGATCGATGAGCGCCGCGACGATCTGATCGCGATGCTCCCGCGCATCGACATCCTGACGCTCAATGACGAAGAAGCGCGCATGCTTTCGGGCGAGAGCAACCTGGTCAAAGCCGCGCGCGGCATTATCAAGATGGGAACGCGCACCGTGCTCATCAAGCGCGGCGAGTACGGCGTGCTCCAGTTCAGCAAAGAAGGGATGTTCGCGGTGCCGGCCTATCCGCTCGAAGAAGTGATAGATCCAACCGGCGCTGGCGACACCTTTGCCGGCGGCATGATGGGCTTTCTCGCGCGCAACGGACGCGTCACGGAGTCCGCATTGCGCACGGCGGTCGTTTACGGCAGCGTGCTCGCGTCATTCGTCGTCGAGGACTTCGGCCTGCGGCGCCTCGAGCGGCTTTCGTGGGACGAAATCGACAACCGCTATCGCGCATTCATCGAACTTACCGACTCGCATCATTCGAAATGGATCTCTCAGTAGTCGTTCCGCTCTACAACGAGCGGGATAATCTTGTTCCGCTGCACGAGGAGTTGACGCGCTCGCTGCGCAAGCTCGGCCGCTCCTTCGAGGTTATCTACGTCGATGACGGTAGCGTCGACGGCGGTATCGAGGAGCTGCGCAAGATTCGCGCGAGCGATCCGTCGGTGCACGTCGTCCGCCTCGCCCGCAATTCGGGGCAGACCGCCGCGATGTCGTGCGGATTCAATCGCGCGCGCGGCGACGTGATCGTCGCGATGGACGCGGACATGCAGAATAATCCCGACGACATCCCGCTGCTGCTCGCCAAGATCGGCGAAGGCTACGACATCGTCAGCGGATGGCGCACCGAGCGCTGGCAGGACGAAAAGCTGACGCGCCGCATGCCCTCGATGGCGGCCAACTGGCTCATCTCGACGATCACCGGCATCGAGCTGCACGACTACGGATGCACCTTCAAGGCGTATCGGCGCGAAGTCGCGCAGGGGCTCAAGCTCTACGGCGAGATGCATCGCTTCGTTCCCGCGATCGCGGCGGAGCAGGGCGCGCGTGTCACCGAGGTCCCGATCAGCTTTCGTCCGCGTCATGCCGGTACGTCGAAGTACGGGCTGTGGCGAATCGTGCGCACGCTGCTCGATCTGATCACGGTCAAGTTTCTGTCGGTCTATTCGACGGCGCCGATCCAGGTCTTCGGCTTGATTGGCTTAATTCTCAGCGGCATCGGCGGATTGTGGACGCTGATGCTGGTGATGGAAAAGCTTCTGCTTGGCGCCGAGCTCGGCAAACGTCCGGCGCTGTTGCTCTCGGTTCTTCTGATCGTCGTCGGCGTTCAGTTCATCAGCTTCGGGCTGCTCGGCGAGATGCTGGCGCGGACGTATCACGAATCGCAGGGCAAACCTATCTATCTCGTTAAAGAGGAGTTCTAGGAACATCCAATGAATATAGCGGTCATCGGCAGCGGCTATGTCGGCCTGGTCAGCGGCACCTGCTACTCCGAGAGCGGCAACGAAGTCATCTGCGTCGATATCGATCCAAAGCGAATCGCGGGCCTGGTCGAAGGCAAGGTTCCGATCTACGAACCCGGCCTCGAAGAGCTGGTGCGCCGCAACACCGGTGAGCATCGCCTCAGCTTCACAACCGACACGCCGAGCGCGGTTGCGCAATCGATGGTCTCGTTTATCGCCGTCGGTACTCCCATGAGCGCCTCAGGCGCCGCCGATCTGTCGGGCGTTTTCAAAGCCGCCGAGGATGTCGCCAAGGCCGTCACCGGTTATCACGTGATCGTCGTGAAGAGCACCGTGCCGGTCGGCACCAACGATCGCGTGCGCGAGATCGTCGCGCGTCACGCCAAGCATCAGGTGGATGTCTGCTCGGTTCCTGAATTTTTGAAGGAAGGCTCTGCGATCGAGGATTTCATGCGGCCCGATCGAATCGTGATCGGCAGCCTGAGCGACCGGGCCACCGCGATCTTGAAGGAAATCCACGCGCCGTTCGTGCGCACCGACAATCCGATCCTGGTGATGGATCCGAAGTCGGCGGAGCTGACGAAGTACGCCTCCAATGCGATGCTCGCGCTGCGCATCTCGTTCATCAACGAGATGGCAAACCTGTGCGATGCGGTGGGCGCCGATATCACCTCGGTGCGACGCGGCCTCGGCTCGGATAGGCGGATCGGATCGTCGTTCCTATTCCCGGGCGTTGGCTACGGCGGCTCCTGCTTCCCAAAGGACGTGCAGGCGCTGGTCCATACTGCGGCAGAGCACAATCTCGATTTCGCCCTGCTGCGCGCCGCTGAATCAGTGAACGGGCGCCAGAAACAATTGCTGCCCAAGCGCGTGAAGCAGCATTTCGGCGCCGATCTGACGGGCAAAACGTTCGCGCTGTGGGGGTTGGCATTCAAGCCGCGCACCGACGATATGCGCGAGGCACCGTCGCTGGTCGTGATCGAGGAATTGCTCGCGGCAGGCGCGAACTGCCAGGTGCACGATCCCGAGGCGCTCGAGAACACCCGCAGAATGGTCGGCGACCGCGACGGCCGAATCACGTATCATCGAATTAACTACGAGGCTCTGAAGGGCGCCGACGCGCTGCTCATCCTCACCGAATGGAACGAGTTCCGCCATCCGAATTTCCAGCGAATCAAGAGCGAGCTCAAACAGCCAGTGATATTCGACGGCCGCAACCTGTATGATCCTGATCTGATGAAGGCTCTCGACATCAATTACTACTCGATTGGCCGCAAGCCGGTCTGAGCCCAACCAACGATGCGAATACTGGTAACAGGCGGGGCCGGATTTATCGGCTCCAACACGGTCGACGCGCTCGTCGCGCAGGACGCCGGCGAGATCTCGATCCTCGACGATCTGTCGGCGGGCAAACAGCATCAGGTGAATCCGAGGGCTGCGTTTTTCAAGGTCGATCTGCGCGAAGCCGCGGGAGTGAAGGGCGTCATCGAGAAGGTTAAGCCCGAGGTGATCATTCATCTCGCGGCGCAGATGGACGTGCGGCGCTCGGTTGCCGATCCGGCGTTCGACGCGCAGGTGAATATCGTCGGCTTCCTCAACATGATCGAAGTCGCGCGGCAGAACGGTCTGAAGCGCGTGATCTTCTCCTCGACCGGCGGCGCGATCTATGGCGAGCAGGATCAGTTTCCCTGCGACGAGGAGCATCCGCGCCGGCCGATCAGTCCCTACGGAATCGCCAAGCTCGCTACCGAGGCCTACCTGTTCTTTTACAAGAACGAGTACGGCATCGATTACACGGCGCTGCGCTACGGCAATGTATATGGCCCACGCCAGGATCCGCACGGTGAGGCGGGCGTGGTCGCGATTTTTTGCGGGCGGATCCTCGACAAGAAGCCCGTGACTATCTTCGGCGATGGCAAGCAGACGCGCGACTATGTCTTCGTCGGCGACGTCGTCCGCGCCAATCTCGCGGCGCTCAGGAGCAACGCTTCGGGCGCATTCAACGTCGGCACGGGGATCGAAAGCGACGTGAACGTGCTCTATGAAACGCTCGCGTCGATCGCGGATTTTCCGGCCAAGGCCGAATACGGTCCGGCGCGGCCCGGTGAGCAGCGGCGCTCGGTGATCTCTCCGGCCAAGGCTGCGCAGGTGCTCGGATGGCGTCCGGAAAAGAAGCTCGCCGACGGTCTCGCCGAGACCTTCAAGTATTTCAAGGAACAGCGGACCCGCTCGGGGTGAAATGACCGAACCTGCCTCGATTCGTAATTTCTCGATCATTGCGCATATCGATCACGGCAAGTCCACGCTCGCCGATCGATTGCTCGAACGCACCGGTGCGCTCAGCAAGCGCGAGCTCAAGGAACAGTTTCTCGACTCGATGGATTTGGAGCGAGAGCGCGGCATCACGATCAAAGCGCGCTCGGTGCGTCTTGCCTACGACGCGAAAGACGGCAGGCAGTACACACTCAACCTGATCGACACTCCCGGTCACGTTGACTTCGCCTACGAGGTATCGCGCAGCCTCGCCGCCTGCGAGGGCGCGCTGCTCGTGGTCGATGCGAGCCAGGGTGTCGAAGCGCAGACGCTGGCGAACGTTTACCTCGCACTCGATCATGGCCTCGAGATCGTGCCGGTCATCAACAAGATCGATCTGCCAGGGGCCGACGTTGAGCGCACGCGCAAGCAGATCGAGGACATTATCGGTCTGCCCGCCGACGACGCGATCCTGACCAGCGCGAAAGAGGGTGTCGGTATCGACGAGGTGCTCGAAGCGATCGTCAAACGTATCCCGGCGCCCAAGCCTCAGCCGGGCGCAGGCACGCGCGCACTCATCTTCGACAGTTGGTATGACAGCTACGAGGGCGTGATCGGTCTCGTGCGCGTGTTTGGCGGCGAACTCAAGCGTGGGATGAAAGTGCGCCTGATGGGCACGGACAAAACCGGCGAGGTGATGCGCCTGGGACACTTCACGCCGCACGAGCAGCCAGCCGACACGCTCGGCCCCGGCGAAGTCGGCTTCGTCGTCGCGGGAATCAAGACCGTTCAGGACATGCGCGTCGGCGATACGATTACGGACGACGACAATCCCGCCGCCGAGCCGCTGCCGGGTTTCAAAGAGCTCAAGCCGATGGTGTTCGCCGGTCTCTATCCGACCGAGGCGAATCAGTACGGCGCGCTCCGTGATGCGATCGACAAGCTCCGTCTGAACGACGCAAGTCTTATCTGCGAGCCCGAGTCCTCCCAGGCGCTGGGCTTTGGCTTTCGCGCGGGGTTCCTCGGACTGCTGCACATGGAGATCGCGCAGGAACGCCTCGAGCGCGAGTTCGGTATCAATCTGATCGTCACGGCGCCGACCGTCGCCTATCAGGTGCGCAATTCTGCCGGCAAGACGACGATGGTCGACAACCCCGCGTTCCTGCCCGACGAAAATTCGATCGAGGCCATCGAGGAGCCATTCATTCTCGCCTCCATTCACATGCCCGAGGAGTTTCTCGGCGGGGTGATGGCGCTCTGCGAGGATCGCCGCGGCTTGCAACGCGATCTGAAGTTTCTCGGCAACAACCGCGTGATTCTCCATTATGAACTGCCGCTGGCCGAGATCGTCTTCGACTTCTACGACCGGCTGAAATCGGTCAGCCGCGGCTACGCCTCGCTCGACTATGAGTTTCTGGACTTCCGCGCCGGGCCTCTGGTTAAATTGGATATCCGGATCAACGGCGACGTCGTGGACGCGCTCTCGGTCATAGTGCATCGCGACAAAGCCTACGAACGGGGCCGGGCGCTATGCGAGAAGATGCGGCAACTCATTCCGCGCCAGATGTTCGAAGTCGCAATTCAGGCCTCGATCGGCGCACGAATCATCGCCCGTGAATCGGTAAAAGCGCTGCGCAAGAACGTCACCGCCAAATGCTACGGCGGCGACATCACGCGCAAACGCAAGCTTCTCGAGAAGCAGAAAGAAGGCAAGAAGCGGATGAAACAGGTGGGGCGCGTCGAAATTCCGCAGGAAGCCTTCCTGGCACTGCTCAAGGTTGGAGAGTAGCCGATGGCGCAACCGGCCCGTGACGTTAACAAGAGTTCCTTGTCCGGAACGCGCCCGCCACTTGGCTCACCGGCGCCGCACAAGTCGGTTATCCGCGAATACGGCGAGGCAATGGGTATCGCGCTCGTCCTCGCGATCGTCATCCGCACCTTCTTCGTCCAGGCGTACAAGATTCCCTCGGGCTCGATGGAGCCGACGCTGCTGGTCGGCGACCACATACTTGTCAACAAGATCATCTACGGCCTGCGGATGCCTGATTCGTTGTTTGGCGTGCAAATCCCGGGGCTCCCTTACGGGAAATATCTTTTCCATCTCGAGCCCGTGCATCGCGGAGATGTCGTCGTGTTCGTGTTCCCGCCCGACCCGACCAAGGACTTCATCAAACGTGTTATCGGCCTTGCGGGCGATACGATCCAGGTGAAAAACGGCGCTGTATGGCTCAACGGAGAGCCGATGCCCGATCCGCATGCGCATTTCGAAGTCGCGGCCGGCGACCGATCGGACGTCTCGCCGCGCGACAATTTCGGCCCCATCACCGTCCCGCCCGGCAAGCTCTTCATGATGGGCGATAATCGCGACCGCAGTTACGACAGCCGCTTCTGGGGATTCGTCGATGATGATGAGGTTGAAGGCAAGGCCATGATCATTTACTGGTCTTGGGACAGCGATGGCACCAGCCTGATTCCGATTCGATGGAACAGGTTCGGGATGCTGGTGCGTTAGGCGAGGGGAGATCACGTGGCTGACGAGGCGGTAACCAAGATCGGAACGATCCTCGAGGAACTCGGCGCGCGCTTTGAGCTGGTGGTCGAAGCGGTCACCGGATTCGGCGGGCGCGTCGATGCCCTGCGCACGGAACTGTTCGGGCAATTCGCCGAAGTTGGCGGGCAGGTGCGGTTCCTTTCCGAGCAGATTGCGGAGAATCGCAAAGGTATCACTATTGTTCGCGAGGACCTGGGCGCCGAGATCATTCGTATCGGCGAGGCGCTCGGCAAAGCGCGCGTGGAGATCCGGGAGAACCTCGCGGCGCTGCGCGATCAGATCGGCACGCCAGCCGAAGCTCCCGTGGCAGACGGCGCCATGCTCCACGCCGAGCTCGCCGACACGACCAAAGTCATCAAGCGCGAGATCGCATCGTCAGCGGAATCATCCGCCAAGAAGCTCGCCGCGGAACTGAAAACGACGAACAAAGCACTCGCTGATCTCGCGCGCAAATTCGAGCGCTTCGACGATCGAATCACTGTCGCAACGCGCGACCAGGACCAGCGCCTGCGCAAGCTCGAACGCAAACGCGCAAGTTGATTTGTTCCGCCCGCTTGATCCATCTCAGGCGCGGCGATAAATACTGATCACCTTTAAGTCACCACTGCGATGGTGAGAAGGTCGAACATGACGAATACGATCTCAATTATGCCCGGTTGCGTTCGCATCCGGGATTTTTTTTGGGTCGGCCGATGAGCAACGGCAAGCCCAATGTCGTGCTCGACGCCGCGCAGGTCGGGCGCTCAATCAAGCGCATCGCGCTCGAAATTTCCGAACGTAATAACGGCGCCGAAAATATCGTCCTCGTCGGTATTGTGCGCCGCGGCGCAAACCTCGCTGAGCGTATCGCAGCCGAGCTGCGGCAGCATGGCAAGGGCGAGGTGCCGGTCGGCACGATCGACATCTCGTCGTATCGCGACGATGGCCGCGGCACGCCTGGCGATCCGCGTCTGCTCGGCCGCGACATTCCTTTCGTCTTCGATGGCAAGACCGTCGTGCTCGTCGACGATGTCCTCTATACCGGGCGCACGGTGCGCGCCGCGCTCGATGCGATAACCGATCTCGGCCGTGCTGAATCGGTTCAGCTCGCGGTGCTCGTCGATCGCGGCGAGCATGAATTGCCGATCCGCGCCGACTATGTCGGCAAGAACATTCCCGCCCCACGCGGCCAGCGCGTTTACGTGCGCCTATCTGAAATCGACGGTGCGGACGCAGTGGTAATCGGAGAGCGAAAATAACGATGCCACGCCTTACGAAACTGGACATCGTTTCAATCGAGGATCTTTCGACCGCCGAGATCGAGCGCATCTTCGAGATCGCCGAGGAGCTTGAGCGCGGTCTCGAAGAGGGTAAAACGCTTGGCGCCGCTGGCAATCTCGTGATGGCGACGCTCTTTTACGAGCCGTCGACACGCACGCGGCTCAGTTTCGAATCCGCGATGCATCGCCTCGGCGGCTCGGTGATCAGCTCCGCTGACATGCACGCGAGTTCCGCCGCCAAGGGCGAGAGTCTCGCCGACACCGTGCGCGTCGTCAGCAACTATGCCGACGTGATCGTGCTGCGGCATCCGCACGATGGCGCCGCACGCGTGGCCGCGGAGTACGCGACCTGTCCCGTCATCAACGCGGGCGACGGCAGCCGCGAGCATCCCACGCAGACCCTCTGCGATCTCTACATCCTGAAGAAAAAGAAAGGCCATCTGAAGGGTCTGACTGTCGCGCTGTGCGGTGACCTCAAGTATGGCCGCACGGTACATTCGCTGATCTATGCGCTCGCCCGCTTCGGCGCGAATATCGTCGCCGTGCCGCAGGCCGGCATGAATGTTCCCGAGTACGTGCTCGATCGCCTCGCCGCCGAGCGCAGCTACAGCTTCTCGACCGTGACGATGGACGAGCTGAAGTCGCTCGCGGGCGGGCTCGACGCGCTCTATCTGACTCCCAGCGGACCGCATCAGATGGCACTCTTCACGGGAGATACTTCGGCTGGAGGACGCGCGCCCGCGGGCGAGCCGCCCGCGGCGCTCGATGCGTTCTACGTCACGCGCCTTCAGAAAGAACGCCTCGGCAGTAAGGAAGCCGCGACTGACAACTACGTGCGCTTCGATGCGCGCGCGCTCAAGACCAGCCGCACACAGGAAGCCGTCGTGATGCATCCGCTGCCGCGCACCAACGAGCTCGCGTACGAGCTCGACGAGGATCCGCGCGCAATCTATTTCCAGCAGGCAGCGGCGGGTGTGCCGGTCCGCATGGCGCTCATCGCGTGGATGATCGAAAACACCAAGCGCGCGGAAAAACGCATCGGCGCCGATGGCGAGGCGGCTGCGATTCGTTTTCGCACCGAGGCGGCGCCGCGATGCGCCAACGCCAACTGCATCACGCGGTTTGAAGGACTGTATCTGCGTCCACGCTTCAAGCAGGCGCGCAGCATCGATCCCGATGCGCTCAATCTGCGCTGCGACTATTGCGAGCGTGAAGTGCGCGTCGAATTCGTTGGCCATACGCGCTCGCATCGGTACTACCGCTTCGACCAGGCGCTCCATGGCTACGTCCGCCAGTGGATCGCGGAAGGCTCGCTCGCCGTTTTCGAAAGCGTCAAGCAGGCAGAGGAGCACGGCTTCGAGCCGTACAAGCGCGGACCGCAGCGCGAGATCATGAAGGGCGGCGAAATCTCGAACGCCGTCGAATCGCTCGCCGATCAAATCATCGCCGACCTGCCGGATCTTGCTGACGTCGCGATCGTCGGCGTCGTGAGCCACGGCGCGCTGCTTGCGATCAGACTGCGCGAGCTCATCCAGAAGAAGACCGGGATTCGTCCGCCGTGCGCGGCGGTCGACGTGTACAGCTCGAGCGATCCGATTCGTCCGATCGATGCCACCGAGGAATTCAGCGCCGCGGATCGCACGATCGTGATCGTCGACGACGTCATCAACAGCGGATGGACCGTGCAGCGCGCGATGACGATGCTGTGGCAGCTCGGGCGGCCTGCCAGCGTGAAGCTCGCGGTCTTGATCGATCGCGGTCATCGCGCGGTGCCGATTCGCCCCAACTACGTCGGCAAGAATATCCCGACTTCGCGCACGGAGCGCGTGCAGGTCCGCCTGACGGCTCCTGGAGCCGACGCGAGACATAAGTCGCAAGATAAGGTGATGATCTATTCGATGGTCGAACCGCTCAAGGAGTCTGAAGCGGCAACGTGAGTGCGATTTTGTTGAAATCCGGCCGAGTGATCGATCCGGCCAACGGCATCGATGGTGTAATGGATCTTCTGGTTCACGACGGCGTGGTTGAAGCGCTCGACGACCCTGGCGCGGTCTCGTCCCCCGGCGATGCGACCGTGATCGACGCGAAGGGTCTGTGGGTCGTTCCAGGCTTGATCGATCCGCACGTGCATCTGCGCGATCCCGGCTTTCCCGAGAAGGAAAATATTTCGAGCGGTCTGCGCGCCGCTGCCGCCGGCGGATTCACTACCGTCGCGGCGATGGCGAACACTTCGCCGGTGAATGACACTCCCGAGATTACGCGCTACATGCTCGAGCGCGCGCGCGAGGTTGGCGCATCGCGGCTTGTTCCGGTTTCTGCCGTCACCAAAGCGCTCGCGGGCAAGGAGCTGGTTGATTTCGATGCGATGGCAGCGGCGGGTGCCCGCCTCTTTTCCGACGACGGAATTCCAATCGATGATCTCGCGCTGCTGTCGCGCGCATTCGATGCGAGCAAGGCTCTGGGCATGGCGATCTCTCTTCACGAAGAGGATCGCGGTCTTTCCTGCAACGGCGCCGTCAATGCCGGCGAAGTTTCAAAGCGCCTCGGCGTTGCCGGTTATTCCGACGCCGCTGAGAGCGCTCGGGTGCGTCGCGATCTCAGCATTGCGCTTGGAGCCGGCGCTCCGGTTCATGTCGCGCACGTTTCAACCGCCGACTCGCTGGCGCTCATCCGTGCCGCGCGCCGGAGCGGCGCGCAGGTCAGTTGCGAGGTGACGCCTCATCACTTCGCGCTCAACGACAGCGCCGTGTTGACCTGGGGCCCGAACGCGAAGATGAATCCGCCGCTGCGCAATGCGCGCGACGTGGAAGCGCTGCACGAGGCGATGGCCGACGGCACGATCGACATGATCGCGACCGATCACGCGCCGCACGATCCGCGCTCCAAGCAGATGGATCACCTGGCCGCGATGTTCGGCCCCGATACGCCGACGCCGCATCTGACGCACGACCTTGCCGAAATATTCCAGCAGGCGGCCAACGGCGTCGTCGGCCTCGAGACTTCGCTCGGTCTAGCGCTCGATCTCGTTCGCCGCGGGATCATCGGTGCATCGCGAATGGTTCAGATGATGGCGACAAATCCGGCGCGGCTGCTTAGATTGGATCGTGGTGCGCTTGCGATCGGCGACACGGCGGACATCGCGCTAATCGATCCGGACATCGAGTGGATCGTGGCGCCGGAAAAGTTTTTATCAAAGAGTCGTAACACTCCGTTCTCAGGGACTCGGCTCCATGGCCGCGCGATTTTGACTATTGTTGACGGCGCAATTGTTTTTGACGGGAGGAAAAAGACGCCCTAAATGAGCAGGCGCGAAGCGATATTGGCGCTCGCCGACGGCCGCATCTTTCGCGGTCGCGCCTTCGGCGCGATCGGCGAGACGGTCGGCGAAGTGGTCTTCAACACCGCGATGACCGGGTACCAGGAAGTGCTGACCGACCCGTCGTATCGCGGGCAGCTCGTGTGCATGACCTATCCCGAAATCGGCAACGTCGGAGTCAACCGCGAGGACGCCGAGTCGCAACGCGTCTTTGCTGAAGGATTTATCGTCCGCGAGTATTGGGAGCGTCCCTCGAACTGGCGCTCCGAGATGCCGCTCGGCAGGTACCTCGAAGAGGCCGGTGTCGTCGGTATCGAGGGCATCGACACGCGTGCGCTGGTGCGTCATCTGCGCGATCACGGCGCGCAGGAGGGCGTCATCTCCAGCGTCGATCTCGATCCCGCTTCGCTCATCGCCAGGGCCAAGGCATCGCCGGGCCTCGTCGGACGCGATCTGGTGAGGGAAGTAAGCTGCGCCAAGCCTTACGACTGGAACGTCGGCGACTGGGAACTCGGACACGGCTATCGCCATGCGAGCACGGAGCAGATGCTCGATGCGCCGCTCATCGTCGCGCTCGACTACGGCATCAAGCACAACATCCTGCGCCGCCTCGTCGGCAACGGTTTTCGCGTCAAAGTCATGCCCGCGGTCTCGACCGCCGAAGAAATCCTCGCGCAGGAAGCTGATGGTATCTTTTTGTCAAACGGCCCCGGCGATCCCGCCGCATTGCCATATGCGTACAAGGCCGTTGCCGGCCTGCTGGGTAGGAAACCGGTATTCGGTATTTGCCTTGGGCATCAGATGATCGGACTCGCGCTCGGCGGGACGACCTACAAGCTCGATTTCGGCCATCACGGTGCGAATCATCCGGTGATGGATCTGCGCACGCAGCGCGTGGAAATCACTTCGCAGAATCACGGCTTCGCGGTCGATACCGATTCGCTAAACGGCAAGGCGGAGCTGTCGCACCTGAATCTGAATGACAAAACCGTGGAGGGACTTCGCGGAATCGGTTCGCCGTTTTTCTCGGTGCAGTATCATCCCGAGGCCTCCCCGGGCCCGCACGATTCGAGCTACCTGTTTCGCCGCTTCCGCCGGATGGTCGAGGCCTTCCCGCGCTTCGGCGCCGAGACGCTCGAACGAATCATCGCCGATGAAACCGCGGGGGCGCGTGCTTAACTCGATGTCAACAACCGTATCGCAAATCTCGCCGGACTTCGGATTGTAAAGTGCCGCTTCGCAAAGATCTGAAATCGATATTGCTCATCGGCTCGGGCCCGATCGTCATCGGCCAGGCCTGCGAGTTCGACTATTCGGGAACCCAGGCGGTCAAGGCGCTTCGCGAAGAAGGCCTGCGGCTGATCCTGATCAATTCGAATCCCGCCACCATCATGACCGATCCGGAGCTTGCCGATCGGACGTATATCGAGCCAATGACCGTCGAAGCGGTGACGCGGATCATCGAGCGCGAGCGTCCCGACGCCGTGCTGCCCACGGTCGGCGGACAGACCGCGCTCAATCTCGCGATCGCGCTCGCCGAGGCGGGCGTCCTGGAGAAATACAACTGCGAGTTGATCGGCGCCAAGCTGCCCGCCATCAAAAAGGCCGAGGATCGCGACCTGTTCAAGCAGGCGATGCTCAACATCGGACTCGAAGTACCGCGCTCGGCAATCGCACATTCGCTTGAAGACGCTGATCGCATCGCCGAGGAGATAGGAATCCCGCTCATCATCCGCCCCTCGCGCACGCTTGGCGGAACTGGCGGATCGATCGCGCGCAATGCCGGCGAATACCGGGCCAAAGTCGCCTACGGCCTCGACCAGTCGCCCAATCACGAGGTTCTCATCGAGCAGTCCGTCGAGGGATGGAAGGAGTTCGAGCTCGAGGTGATGCGCGACATGGCCGACAATGTTGTCATCATCTGCTCGATCGAAAACCTCGATCCGATGGGCGTGCATACGGGAGATTCGATTACCGTCGCGCCTGCGCAGACGCTCACCGACAAGGAATACCAGGTGATGCGCGATGCGGCGCTGCGCATCATTCGCGAGATCGGCGTCGATACGGGAGGGTCGAACATCCAGTTCGCGATCGACCCAAAGACCGGACGGATGGTCGTGATCGAGATGAATCCGCGCGTGTCGCGCAGCTCGGCGCTTGCTTCGAAGGCGACAGGCTTTCCGATTGCAAAGATCGCGGCGCGGCTCGCGGTCGGCTACCGGCTCGACGAGATTGCCAACGACATTACGAAAAAAACACCGGCGTGTTTCGAGCCGACCATCGATTACGTCGTAACCAAGATTCCGCGCTTCACCTTCGAAAAGTTTCGCGGCGCTGCCGACGAGTTGGGCCCGCAGATGAAGTCCGTCGGCGAGGTCATGGCGATCGGCCGCACCTTCAAGGAATCGCTGCAAAAAGCGCTGCGCTCGCTCGAAATCGGAACTTTCGGGCTCGACAGCCGTCTTTCGGAGCCTCCGACCGACGCGATGCTCGCGGAGCTTCGCAAGAACGTGGCGACCGCCAGCAGCCATCGCCTTTTTCATCTTGCCGATGCGCTTCGGCTCGGTATTTCGCCGTCCCAGGTGCACGATCTCAGCAAGATTGACCCGTGGTTTATCGATGCGATCGCCCATGTTATCGACCTTGAGAAGCGTGTCGCTTCGGAGCCGCTGACGCCGGAGTTCTTCCGCGAGTTCAAGCCCGCAGGATACTCGGACCGGCGTATTGCCGATCTGCGCAAGAGCAACGAGGCGTCGATCGCAAGGGCGCGCCGCGAAGCGGGTGTCATGCCGGCGTACAAAGCAGTTGATACCTGCGGCGCCGAGTTCGAGGCTTTCACTCCCTACCTTTATTCGAGCTACGAGGGCGAGGATGAGGCGCCGCCGACGGATCGTCGCAAGATAATGATCCTGGGCGGCGGTCCGAATCGAATCGGGCAGGGTATCGAGTTCGATTACTGTTGCGTGCACGCCAGCCTCGCGCTCAAGGAAGCCGGTTTCGAGACCATCATGGTCAACTGCAACCCCGAGACCGTCTCGACCGACTACGATATTTCCGATCGGCTGTATTTCGAGCCGCTGACCTACGAAGACGTTCTTGCGATCGCCGAGCGCGAGAAGCCCTTGGGCGTGATCGTGCAGTTCGGCGGCCAGACGCCGCTCAAGCTTGCAGTGCCGCTCTCGAAGGCGGGAGTCAAAATTCTCGGTACCAGTCCCGACGCGATCGATCGCGCCGAGGATCGCGAGCGCTTCAACGCCGTCGTGGAGAAGCTCAACCTGCGCCAGCCGCTCGGGATTCTCGCGCGCGGTCTCGATGAAGCAGTCGCGGGAGCCGCGCGGGTCGGCTATCCGGTTTTGATTCGCCCGTCGTATGTTCTCGGCGGCCGCGCGATGGAAGTGATTCCCGACGAGGCTTCGCTGCGCCGATATGTCACGCTGGCTCTGCAGGCCTCCGAGCAGCATCCGTTGCTCGTCGATCGCTATTTGCAGGGCGCCACCGAAGTTGATGTCGATGCGATTTCGGACGGCGAGACCGTCGTCATCGGCGGAATCATGGAGCACGTCGAGCACGCCGGAATTCACTCGGGCGACAGCGCGTGCGCGCTCCCGCCCAACACGCTCAACAAGGAGATGCAGGACGAGCTGATGCGCCAGACTCGGATGCTGGCGCGCGAGCTCGGCGTCGTCGGCCTCATTAACGTGCAGTACGCGATCTTCAACAACGACGTGTACATCCTCGAAGTGAATCCGCGCGCCTCGCGTACGATCCCCTTCGTGAGCAAGGCGATCGGCGTGCCGCTGGCGAAACTGGCGTCGCTCGTGATGGCGGGCAAGAAACTCACTGAGTTGGGCTTTACATCTGAGCGGGTGCCCAAGCACGTCGCCGTAAAGGAATCGGTCTTTCCGTTCGGCCGCTTCCCGGGAGTCGATACGATTCTTGGTCCGGAGATGAAATCGACCGGCGAGGTGATGGGCATCGACTCGTCGTTCGCGATGGCGTTTGCCAAAGCGGAGCTTGGCGCGTCGTCCAACCTGCCGGCGCAGGGCCTGGTTTTCATCAGCGTGCGCGACGACGACAAGCCGCACCTCGAGCCGATTGTGCGCGGCCTCAAGGACATGGGCTTCAATCTGATCGCGACGGGAGGCACCGCGAAGTATATCAACAAGCTTGGGATCGAGTGTCAGACAGTCAACAAGGTGCTGCAGGGCAGTCCGCACATTGTCGATGCGATGAAAGAGGGGCGGATTGCGATGGTGATCAACACTCCGGATTCCTCGGGCACCGCCGACTCGTTTTCGATTCGCCGCACCGCGCTCGAACTTCGCCTTCCATTTTTCACCACGATGTCGGGGGCCAACGCCGGCGTGCAGGGTATCCGCGCGCTTAAGACGCAGCCGCTCGAAGTTCGCTCGCTGCAGGATTATCATCGCGCCTGATCGACTGGCGCGCGCCGGCGCGCGGCGATCAGAGATGAATAATCCCGCGCCGCCAGACTTGCGAATCACGCTCGCGACTCCGCTCGTCAACTTGAAGGGGATTGGGCCCAAACGCGCCGAGGCGCTACTGGAGCGGGGCCTGGCGACAGTCGCCGATCTGATCTTTCATCTTCCCACCCGGTACCAGGACTGGCGCGAGAGAACGGCGCCCGAGAATCTCAAGCCCGGCGTTATCGCGATCATCGAAGGCGAGCTCGGCAAGATCGAGGAGCGTCCAATGCGCGGCCGCGGCTGGCGGCGGCTCGCTTCGGGGACGATCGCTGTCGCTACAGGCAAGATTCGCGTGGTCTGGTTCAACCTGCCTTCTTACATGCGCGGTTACTTGCCAGGCGGGCGCCGCGTGCTTCTGCGCGGACGCGTTACGGCCACGGCCGAGGGTGGAATTGAAATCGTTCATCCGGACGTGATCGCGCTCGACGAGGAGACACCGGCGCCGATTCGTCCGGTGTACCGGCTGCCCGCGCAGATTACTCAGCGGACGTTCGCCTCGATCGTCGCCAGGGCAATCTCTGGAGTTGCCCGCACCGTACCATGCTCGATACCAGCGGAGCTTCGCCGCGATCAGATGACGGTTGGCGATGCACTCGCGTACCTGCATCAGCCGCCAGATGACGCGGATCCGACTTCGCTGCAGATGGAAGACTCGCCGGCTCATCGCGCGCTCGCGCTGGATGAACTCTTCGCGTTCGAGACTGCGCTCGCGATCGAGCATCGTCGTTCGCAAAGGCGCGCTGGCGCGGAGCTCAAAAGCGGCAAGAACGTAACAAGCAAATTCCTATCGACGCTTCCGTTCGCGCCGACCAACGCGCAGCGCGCCGCGATCGAACAAATCGCCGCCGACCTCGCAAAGCCGACCCAGATGAATCGCATGCTGATGGGCGATGTCGGCAGCGGCAAAACCGTGGTCGCGTTCTGGGCGGCTCTGAGAGCCATCGAGAACGGTTTCCAGGCAGTGGTGATGGCGCCGACGGAGCTTCTGGCCGAGCAACACTATCGAACCTTCGCGCGTCTGTGCGGCAACCTCGGCGTCCGTAGCACGCTGCTCACGGGACGCGTCGCTGGTGCGGAGCGCCAAACGACGTTGCGCGATCTTGCCAGCGGTCGTATCGCAGTCGCGTTCGGAACGCAGGCCCTTATCCAACAGCGTGTGAAGATCGCGAGGCTGGGACTGGGGATCATCGACGAACAGCATCGCTTTGGCGTCTTCGATCGCGCGCGGCTGAAGGACCTGGGCCCCACGGCTAACGTGCTGCTGATGACCGCGACGCCGATTCCGCGCAGCCTCGCGATGACGCTATTCGCGAATCTCGATTTGTCAATTCTCGATGAAATGCCGCCGGGTCGCACGCGGATCTCGACTGAGCTCTATCGCGAAGCGCAAATTCCGCAAGTGGATGAATCGCTGCGCGAAGAGATCGCCCACGGTGGACGCGCATACTACGTCGTTCCGTTGATCGAAAGCGATGATAACGAGGCCAAGTCTGTCGCGCAGACGGCGACACGCCTGGCTGGCGCGCTGCGTGGGGCGAAGATCGGCACGATGCACGGCCGGATGCGCGGCTCCGAGAAGGATCACGTAATGCGTGCGTTCCGCGATGGCGCGCTCGACGTGCTGGTCTCAACCACGGTCGTCGAAGTCGGTATCGATGTGCCGGAAGCGACCGTGATCGTGATCGACGCGGCCGAGCGCTACGGCCTCGCGCAATTGCATCAGTTGCGCGGCAGGGTGGGGCGCGGCGCCGCGCCTTCGCGATGTATCCTGGTGGCATCCAACGACGCCGACGACGCCGCACTCGCGCGTCTCGATATGATGCGGCGTGCGGCGAGCGGGCGCGAGATCGCCGAGGCGGATCTGCGGATGCGCGGTCCAGGCGATCTTTTCGGTGCGCGTCAGGCAGGAGCCTTGCCGCTGCGCTTTCTCCATATGGTGCACGATTTTTCGGTGATCGAGCGTGCTCGGGCGATGGCCGCGGAGTGGCTGGAGCGCGATCCGCGCCTCGAAGCACCCGACTCTGCCGCAGTGCGCGATGCGGTGCGCGCGATGCTACGCCTCGGCTTTAGCTTAGGCGACGTAGGCTAGGACTCGGGCGGGTCGGAATCAGCCGACTGCAGCTTCGCGGCGGAGTGCGCGCCGTTGATCGTCGTTTCCTTCCAGATCGTCGGCTCGAGGTCAGTAAAGTAGTTCGCGCCTTCGCCGATCATGACGAGCACGTCGCTGCCGCGATAGTCGATGCGATGCACCGTCGCATCGCCGAGCAGGCGGTCGAGGATTCCCTCGTAGACGACGGCGAAGTGGCTGGCGTTGTACGCATCCTGGAACGCGAGCATCCAAATCACGGTGATGCCGCGGCCCTGTTTCAGGATGATCATCTGATCGCCGGCCCATTGCGCGCTCACGGCGACGTCGGTCGAATGCTTGCCGAGGTTCCGCTCGAGGATCACGCGCAACAGGAGTTCGCCATAGGTGTCCTGGTCGGCCTTCCTCCAGCCGGCCATGACCGTGTTGTAGCCGCCCAGCGAGATCTGGAGCGGTGGCTCAGGCCGATCGAAGTAGAATGTCGGATGGATTATCTGATGTGTCGATTGAGGCGGATTAGTGTACAACTTGTTGACCGCGTTCCATCCCCCGCGCCGATATGCTTCGGCGACGAAACGAGTTCCTTGCGAGTATTGAAAAACCAGCGGCGCGGCGAGGCCTTCGGGAGCGTTGCGCGCTTGCGATGCGAAGACACTCGACAGGTTCTGTAGATTGTCGGCGAGAGAGTCGGCGACGCTGGTGTCCATCCGGTTCCAGACGTAAGCGTAGCCCGCAATCATCGCATCGCCCTCGGCGACAGATTTCAGCGCGAGCTCGCGATCGTCATTGTTCTTGTACTTGTCGAGACTTTGCTCGAGGCCGAAGTTCTGGTCCTGCAGCGCGTGCGTCAGCTCATGCGCCAGCAGCATCTCGCCGATCACGTCGCGCTGGGCGAGAAATTCCTTGGTGCCATTGACGAGTCCCGCGTCGTCGCCGCCTTCAACCAGCACCATCTCCTTGCCGTGTGGATCGTAAAATCCCGCGACCTGCGATTTCAGCAAACTGAGCGAGGCGGCTTTGAGGTCGATACCGGGCGGGTAGAGACCGACCAGCGAGCCCGCGATGCCGTCAACCTCGAATTGCTCGTCGCTATAGTCGCGCGCGAGATCAGCCTCCATCATTTGCTCAGCCTGGTCGCGGGTCTTCACGACCATCGGCACGGGAGTCTTGAAGTTGAGCTGGCGGATTTTCTGGATGCCGGCCTCGACCTCGGCCGACTTCTGCTGATTGATTTGATCATTTTGGACGATCGCGTAGCTGCAGCCGAAGAGGCCGAGCGCCAACGCGGCGAACGTCAGCCTGCTGCGCTTAGCGCGAAACCGAATTCTCATTCACAAACAATCACGACGTGAATTCCGAGCCGCGACGTGTCCGCCGCGCGGGCCTCAGCCTCATGGCGGGATGCAAATGCGCCCATGCGCACACGGTAGTATCGGTTCGCACCTGCATCAACCTGATTGATGCGAACGTCGTTGAAATACGCGGCAATCCTGTTGCGCACACTTAACGCGTGGGCCTGGTTGCTGAACGATCCGACCTGGACGAAAAACTCCGGCATCGAGCCCACCGGACGCGAGCCCGCGGGCGCGCTCACGAGGTCGATTCGCACCCGCGCGGTGCCGGGACCGATCATGCCGATGACCGCGGCGGCTTTGTGTGACAGATCGATCTTGCGGCCCTTCTTATATGGGCCATGGTCCGTGATGGTGACCTCAACGCTCTTGCCGTTGTTGAGATTCGTGACCATCACGCGGCTTCCCGGTGCGAAGAGTTCCGACGCGGCAGTCATTTCTTCCTGATCGTAGATACTGCCAGTAGATGTGCGATGGCCGTCGAAGCCGGGGCCATACCATGATGCGACGCCGACGATCGATTTCGCTCCGGGCTGGATTGATGTGGTGGTCGGCGGTGGAATCGTCTCATACGGAAGAGGGGCGACGCTCGTCGAGCACGCCGAGAGCGTTAAAAGTGCCGCGAGCCCAACCCACGCGGCCAATCCGCGATACAGGTTCCACCGCACAAGCATCAACCCCGCCTCGAAGTATAGGGATGACGGCGCGCGAGATGAAGTGGCGCGCGAGTGCCGTAGTTGTGCCCAGGTAAGCTGTTGACCGGCGAATCACGGGTCATTGGGGCTCAGCGTGACCCGTGATAGCATCGGCGTGTCACGCCGGAATGGCCGCGACGATGCTGCGGACGAGGCAGGAGCTGGAGGAAATTGAAGCGCACACGCTGGCGCCTTACGCGATGCACTCGCGGGCCAGCCGCGGGCGCCGTTTCGTCGAGCTCGAGCATCCGATGCGCACGGCGTTCCAGCGCGATCGCGATCGCATCATCCATTCGGCAGCTTTCCGCCGCCTCGAGTACAAGACGCAAGTCTTCGTGAATCACGAAGGCGACTACTATCGCACGCGGCTGACGCACACGCTCGAGGCCGCGCAGATCACGCGCACGATCGCCATCGCGCTCGGACTCAACGAGGTGCTGGCCGAGGCAGTCGCGCTGGCGCACGATCTCGGGCACACGCCGTTCGGTCATGCGGGCGAGAAAGTCCTCAACGATCTCATGAAGCCGCATGGCGGCTTTGATCACAACGCGCAGAGCCTTCGCACCGTGGATTGGATCGAGATTCGTTACCCGGGCTTCCGCGGTCTCAACCTGACGTTCGAGGTGCGCGAGGGGATCGTCAAGCATTCGCATTTTCATGGCCGGCTCGCGGCGCAGCAGTTCGATCCTTCGACGTATCCATGTCTCGAGGCGCAGATCGTCGATCTGGCCGATGAAATCGCGTACCTCGCGCACGATGTCGATGACGGCGTGAAGGCGCAAATGCTCACGGCCGACGATCTCTCTCGCTCCGCGCTCTATCGCGAAGCGGCGGAGGCGGCGCGCGAGGCAACGCCGGGAGCCGAGCCGCGGGTCCTTCGCTATCAGACGGTCATCAGGATGATCGACGCTATGTCAACCGACCTGATGCGCGCGATCGCCGACGAAATCGAGCACGCCGCGATTGGGAGCCTCGAAGACATACGTAAGGCAGGACGCGCGATCGCGACCTTCAGCCCTGTGATGACGCCGAAGGTGGCAGAGCTCAAGCAAATCATGGCGGAGCGGCTCTATCGGCATTATCGCGTGAGCCGGATGACGGAGAAGGCAGCTCGGGTGCTCGCGCAACTCTTCAATGCTTACATGGCGGAACCGCGGCAGATGCCGGCGCATGTGCTGGAGCGCGCCGAGCGCGACGGCGAGACGGTGGCGCGCGCGGTCGCGGATTATATCGCGGGCATGACCGATCGCTTCGCGCTCGACGAATATGGAAAGCTGTTCGATCCCAATGAGCGAGTCTGACGATCAATCGAAATCGCCGCGCCCGGCCTCAAGGGTCTGGCACAAGCGCACGCTGGTGCTGCGGCGCGACGACCATGTCGGCGATCCGATCGGCCTCATCTTCCTCGAGGATCCCGCGGCGATCTCGGATCGAATCATCGCAAGACTCCGCGACTATTTCGGGCCGCGGGTGCGAATTCTGAAGGCGGAAATCTCTTATGAGGAGATCGCCGTTGACCTCGAGTCGCGCGGATGGCGCGACGAGTCAAATCACCTCGCGTCGGCTGCCGCGGATCTTCATCGCAAGGGCGCGAAGCGCAACGCACAATCGATGTATCGCGAAGCGCTCGATATCGATCCATTGAACGCCGATGCAATGCTCGGACTGGGGCTATCTCTGGTCGAGACCGAGAAATGGGCCGAGGCGCTCGCCACGTTGAAACGCGCGCGCGAGTTCCAGGGCACCGACAACGTCGAGATGTTGCTGGCGATGGCGAAATGCGCGGCGCGTCTGCAACGGGCGGCGTCCGCGATCCTGTACCTCGAGCGCGCCTACGACATCGATCCGCGCAACTTCATGGTGCGTCGCGCCCTGCGCGCTCTCGGCCGCGATCCTTCGCAAGGCGGAAGCGGGCAGGGCGGCGGCGCCGTCAATAGCGGCGAAAGTTAAGCACCGTGCCCTCCGCGGCTGCTCGACGTTTACTCTCGTAATCTTTTTGAGTAGGTTCATCCGCCAACTGATTTGGGGAGTCGCTGAGCGGAACACGGGAGGACACGATGAAGATCGAGCGATTGATGTTGGCAGGGTTCGTCGCGGCGATCGCGATTGCGAGCGGCGGATGCGGCGGCTCAAGTGGCGGACCACCGTTCGCTCCTATCCAGACGATATACGTCCCCAATGTCTTCAATGAGAACGTCACGGAATATACGAATCGCGATAACGGCGACGTCGCCCCGATCGCGACGATCGGCGGTCCCGATACGCAACTCAATACGCCTCGCGGAGTTGCCGTCGAGCGTGACGGCGACATTCTTGTCTGCGATGGATCGGGACTGATAGCTCGCTTCGCCCATGACGCAAACGGAGATGTGGCGCCGATCTCGACGATCGCCGGCTCGAACACGATGATCAGCAACTGCGCCGGCATTGCCGTGGACCGCCAAGGCAACATCGTTATGACTAACATCATAACGAATCTCTTGATTTTGAAATTTCCGCCCAATGCATCCGGAAATATCGCGCCGAGCGCCGCGATTTCCGGTAGCAATACTCAGTTCATGACTCTCTTCGGCGTGGCTATCGACCGAAGCAATGACATCTGGGTCACCGACTCGGGCAATAGTGCGATATACGAGTTTGCCTCCGACGCCGACGGCAATGTCGCGCCGATCGCATCGATCAGCGGGGCCAACACCATGCTGAATTCACCCGCGGGACTGGCATTCGCGCCCAACGGTGATCTCTACGTCGCAAACGGAAATGCGAATCAGATCCTGGTGTTCGCCAAGGGTTCCGACGGTGACGTCGCGCCGGCGAGCACTATCGAGGGGCCAGCGACCGGACTGAACTCGCCGCTCGGTATCGCATTCGACAACTTAAGTCGCCTGTGGGTGGGCAATTTCATCGCGCCCTCGAGCCTGGTCGCATTCAATGGAAATGCCACGGGCAACGCGGCCCCACGGTTGACGATCTCAGGTAGCGCAACACTTTTGAACGCGCCTGAGTTTCTGGCTGCATTAAGAACCGAAGACGGTAAGCGCGATTAACCGATTTCTCTCCCAGCGCGAGGGCTGTTCGGAGCTAGTCCGAACCAAAAGCGGTTTCACTCAGGAATTTCGCCGGCGACTGGACCGGCCAAGCCAATTGCTGACGCCGATCGCCGAGTCGGCGAGCGATCTGCTCTGCAATCATGAACTGAATTCGGATCAAGCGCTGCGCGAATCCGACTTGCGGGCTCTTCTTCCTTGAGATCGCGAGGAACCGGCAGCGCCGCTGGTGCAGTATGAAGACCTGCGGCAACCGAGCGAAGTTGGCTGCCTTCCGTCGGCGACACAGCATCGGTGGCCGACGCGCCCTCCATTAATCCTGCTAGCCAGCGAGGCGCGTGAGGACCGAAGCCGCACGGCGACTTGAAAACAAGGCTGGCCAAAGCGCGGTACTGGTGTCATTTCAGCGTGATCAGATGTAAGTGGCGTCTTTTGAAATGCGGGTGGCTTCATTTGGCGAGGCGGGGATCGTCAGACGCAATACAGACCGCATTCGACATTACGCCCATCGCGCCTTTGATTTGTGCTTCGCTAAAGTTTTTGAACATTTTCCCAAACATTTGTTGGGCTTGTTTCACACTGAATGCGGCTGCTGCCTTTCGCGCTTGCTCACACTCTGAAAACGAACCAAAGAGGCCATTCGGACTCCAACTCATCATTGGAGCGTTCAGTTCAAGCTGACCTTCCTGCACTGGCGGCATCATCATTAGCCAGAAAGGTTTCCGCCTTTCGCAACCGACCATTGATGCGACTAGTAATAGCAGCGCGAGCGCGGCTGCGTGGCGAGCGTTCATTCGCCCGAACGCTTGTACATCTCATCCAGCGCTAGTTCGAGCATCCGCATCCATTGCTGACGTGCATCTTGCGGCCAATCGGACCCGCTCGGTGGAAGCGATTTCAGTAGGAATGAAAGGACGGGATTCACATCGCCTGACGGCGTGAATTGCGGCTGCTGTTGGTGTTCCATCTTTCGACCTTTCTCCCCGTTCGATGGAGTTGGCCTCGAATCGAGAGATACACCCGCAGGCAACACAAGTCGATCCCTGCCCAGTTTTGCCTGTTCTGCTGAGCGTTGAAATCCTTGTCGCGCACGCGCCTTTTGTTTCTCGGCAACGCCAAGGTCAACCATGTCTTGTTCGAGCACGGCGTTGCCACCTAGTAGCCGCCCCTTGTACTTTTCGTAAATCGCTTTGTAGAGCGGAACGGACAAAAATGCGCGGGCTTTGGCTTGCTGCGCTTTGTCAGGTCGGACGATCTCGAAGAGCGTCGCCAATCACAGATATGCGAGGATGTTGCCATCGATCTCCGCGCCAAGAATGATCCGACATGATTACTGCCCCTACCAAACTGATGCCGTCGAGGTATGAACGAGGCCCCATGAAAAGTGGCGTCATTTCAGCCCCACAGTGGCGTCTTTTGACCGAATGACGCCAGTACCCAAAGCGCAGGACAATTGTAAATAATTTGGCATTTCCCGTGCCGAGCGATTGCTGCGGGAGGCCAAGGAGCGTTCGTTCCAGGGCTGAGACTTCTCCTATCTGGACGGGCCGCGTAGCGGCGCTGAAGACCCTCGAAGGCACCCTGCTCTCGATGATGCTGAGCCATCGGGTGGCGCTTCTAACGGAAAGAATGGCGAGAGCGCGCTCCTGAGCGCTCTGCAGGTCGTG
>Ga0335073_10002339_pt1 | contig 25937 bp, 20 predicted proteins | sample Lox_Sample_22_FD_207093 | JGI IMG/M metagenome (GOLD analysis project Ga0335073, IMG submission 207093) | Soil microbial communities from Loxahatchee National Wildlife Refuge, Florida, United States - Lox_Sample_2.2 | ecosystem: Environmental > Terrestrial > Soil > Wetlands | place: USA... | reverse complement strand
TCTTCAACCAAATCCCCGGCGCGACCTGCACGAGTACCTGGCCGCCGAAAACGCGGATCTGAGCACCTACCGATGGGTGGATCCCGCCAAGGGGATCGTTTCCATACCGATCGATCGAGCGATCGAGTTAATCGCGCAGCGGGGCATTCCGCCCCAGCCTGCGCCGCCTGACATGACTTATTTCGACCCGCAGGCGGGCACGCGCCGGACGGGTTTCGAAGGAAAGGTAGTGCCCGAACCAAGATGAAACTGTTGATGCAGTCCAGTGTCTTTCTGCTGTTTGCCGCCTTCTCCGCCGCGGCGCAAACGTCGGACCAGCCGCAAGTACCGAAGGAGCTTCAGGGCATCAGGATCGACCAGCGGCTGAACGCCCAGATCCCTCTGGATGCGCAGTTCCGCGACGAGTCCGGGCGCCAGGTGCGGCTGGGAGATTATTTCGGACAGAAGCCGGTAATCCTGGCCCTGGTGTACTACCGCTGCACCATGTTGTGCAGCTACATTCTGAACGGGATGGTATCGGGTCTTCGTCCGCTGTCCTTCCGGGCGGGCCGCGACTTCGAGGTAGTGGCGATCAGCATCGATCCCTCCGAAGATCCGCCATTGGCGGCCTCCAAACGCGATAACTATGCGCACTCGTACTCATCCAAAGACGGGACCGCCGGCTGGCATTTCCTCACGGGAACCGAGCCGAACATCCGCGCCGTGGCCGACGCCGTAGGTTTCCACTACCGCTATGATCCGGCTACCAAGATCTTTCTCCACGCCAGCGGCATTATGATGATCACGCCGCTCGGCCGCATCGCGCGCTACTTCTATGGAGTGGAATTCACGCCCAAAGACCTCAAACTGGGGCTGATGGACGCGTCGGGAAATCGCATCGGCTCGCCGGTCGACGAGATTCTGCTGCTCTGCTACCACTACGATCCGAGCAAAGGAAAATATTCCGCGGATGTCCTGAACCTGTTGCGATTTGCTGCCGGCCTGGTACTGCTCATCCTGATCGGCGCCCTGGCCGTGCTGTTCCGGCGCGATTTCCGGCTGGCGCACGCCCGCGTAAGGGAGGCGCCGAATTTGTGAACTCGCTGCAATTACTGCCGCAAACCGCTTCCACGGTGGCCACCGAGTGGAACTGGTTGTTCTGGATGTTGGTGGCGGTCTGTTTCCTGGTTGCGAGCGGAATCGCGATTGTCCTGGTCTACTGGGCGTTCCGCTACCACCGCAAGAGCGAAAACGAGCTGCCGCCGCAAATCGAAGGCAACATCAAGATAGAAGCCACCTGGAGCATTATTCCATTTGTCATTTTCCTGGGAATGTTCGGGTGGGGCGCTCATCTTTATGTCCGAATCGAAAAACCGCCGGTCAACGCGCGCGAAATCTACGTGGTCGCCAAACAATGGATGTGGAAGCTGCAGTACCAAACCGGACAACGGGAGATCAACACGCTGCATGTTCCAATCGGCGAACCCATCCGGCTGGTGATGACGTCCCAGGACGTGATTCACAGCTTCTTCATTCCGGCTTTCCGGGTGAAACAGGACGTGCTTCCGGACCGGTATACCACCCTCTGGTTCGAAGCCACCAAACCCGGCAAGTATCACTTATTCTGCGCCGAATATTGCGGGACCAAACACTCCGGCATGATTGGCTGGGTGTACGCGATGGAGCCGCAGGATTTCCAGCGCTGGCTCGAAGAAGGAGGGTCGGAGGGGTCGCTCGCCTCCACCGGGGAAAAGCTCTTCCACCAGTTCGGCTGCGCGAATTGCCACCATTTCGACGCGTCCGGCCGCTGCCCGTTGCTGACCGGGCTATACGGCACCGAGGTACACCTGATCGGCGGAAAGACGGTGGTAGCCGACGAGACTTACATCCGCGAAAAGATCCTGCACCCGCGCGGGCAACCGATCGAAGGGTACCTGGAGTCGGTCATGCCGACATTTGCAGGCCAAGTCAGCGAAGAACAGCTGCTGGCGCTGGTCTCTTTTATTAAAGCGATCGGACCGGGCGCCGCTGCGCTGCCGCGAAGCAGTTCGGGAACCAGCAATGTGCAATTCGGGCAGCAGAAAGGAATTGCCGGACCGGGCGCCACCTCCATCTCCGGCTCGAGACCGAAAGACCGATGAGCACTGTCGTAAAGATACCAACGGCGGAAACGCCCAATTACCTTACCGAAGAGCGGGGGATTCTCTCCTGGCTGCTGACCACAGATCACAAGCGCATTGGATTGCTTTACCTCGCGTCGGTGACCTTCTTTTTTTTCATCGGCGGAATTTTCGCGCTTCTGATGCGCCTGGAATTAGCCACACCCGAGACAGACCTGGTCTCGCCGCACACCTACAACGAGCTGTTCTCGATGCACGGCATCATCATGGTGTGGTTCTTCCTGATTCCATCCATTCCGAACACGCTGGGGAATTTTCTGATCCCCATGATGATCGGCGCCAAGGACCTGGCCTATCCCAAGCTCAATCTCGCGAGTTGGTACATCTACATGTTCGGCGGCATCGTCGCGCTGTATTCGATGGCTCGCGGGGGAGTCGACACCGGTTGGACGTTTTACACGCCCTTCAGCACCATCTATTCCAATACCTACGTGGTTGGGGCCGCGCTGGGAATCTTCATTTCCGGGTTCGCATCCATCCTCACCGGCTTGAATTTCATCGCCACGATTCACTGCATGCGGGCGCCCGGTTTGACCTGGTTCAAGCTCCCCTTATTTGTCTGGTCTCACTACGCTACCAGCATCATCTTCGTGCTGGCCACGCCGATTCTGGCGGTGGTCCTGTTGATGATCGCGGTGGAGAGGATCTTCCAGGTGGGTATTTTCTCCGCGTCTCTGGGCGGCGATCCGGTCCTGTTCCAGCACATGTTCTGGTTCTACTCTCACCCCGCGGTCTACATCATGGTGCTGCCGGGAATGGCGGTCATCAGCGAACTGGTGGCGGCCTTCTCGCGCAAGCGCATATTCGGATATACGTTTGTAGCCTATGCCAGCGTGTCGATCGCCGTGATCGGCTTTCTGGTGTGGGGCCACCACATGTTTGTCGCCGGGACCAGCGTCTATTCGGCGATGTATTTCTCGCTTTTGAGTTATGCCGTGGCGGTGCCGTCCGCCATCAAGGTGTTCAACTGGACGGCCACACTTTATAAGGGTTCCATCTCCTGGGACACCCCGATGTTATACGCCATCGGGTTCATTGGCCTGTTTACCATCGGCGGGATGACCGGACTGTTTCTGGCAGCGCTGGGAGTGGATGTTCACGTTACCGACACATATTTCGTGGTGGCGCACTTCCACTACATTATGGTCGGCGGAACGATCATGGCGTTCCTGGGAGGGATGCACTACTGGTGGCCGAAAATCAGCGGCCGCATGTACCCCGAAGGTATCTCCAAGCTATCGGCACTGACGGTGTTCCTGGGATTCAATCTGACGTTTTTTCCGCAATTCGTCCTGGGTTACCTGGGCATGCCGCGCCGCTATGCCGCCTACCCCCCTGAATTTCAAACGCTCCACGTGCTTTCCACGGCGGGGGCCACGATTCTCGGCGCGGGGTATCTCATGCCGCTGATTTATTTCTTCTGGTCGTGGCACTACGGGCCGATCGCTCCGCCGAATCCCTGGCGCGCCACCGGACTCGAATGGCGAACGCCGTCCCCGCCGCCAAAACACAATTTCGAAGTCACCCCGGTAGTGACTCAGAAAGCATACGACTACGACGCCATGAAAGAGGAGTTGGGACTTGTCTAATCCGCAACAACTCATGCTGCGCGAGCAGTACGGAACGCCGGAGCAGCAACGTGAGAGCGTCACTTTCGGCATGTGGATTTTCCTCGCCACCGAAGTGATGTTCTTCGGCGGCTTGTTCATGGCATTTACGGTTTATCGCGTGCTTTATCCCCTGGGTTTCGATGAAGGCAGCAAGGATATGAGCATTGTGCTGGGCTCCATCAACACAGCCGTGCTGATTACCAGCAGCCTCACCATGGCACTGGCAATCCACAGCGCCTCGATGGCGAAGCTAAAGCGCGCCTCCTTCCTCCTGCTTACCACCGCGTTCATCGGGCTGGTCTTTCTGGCGATCAAATTCACCGAGTATTACCAACATTACGAGGCCCATAAGGCGCCGGGCGTCTGGTTCGAATCGTCGAGCCCGCATGCTAACGCCATGGAGCTTTTTTATGTGTTCTATTTCGCCATGACGGGGCTGCACGCGATTCACATGATCATCGGAATTACCCTGGTGGTCATCTTCGCGGTGCGGGCGTACTGCGGCTCGTTCAATTCGGAATATCACACTCCCCTGGAAGCCTTGGGATTGTACTGGCATTTCGTAGATATCGTCTGGGTATTTCTTTTCGCCATTTTCTATATTTCGGGGTTGCATACCTGATATGGGACCGGTTGTTTCCGCAAAACAGTACGTTCTTACTTTCGCCGCGCTGCTCGCGCTGACGCTCTCCACCGTCTTGATCGGATTTCTCGACCTCGGATGGGGCAGCATGTTTGTCGCGGTGGCCATCGCGCTTGCCAAGGCGACTCTGATTGCCTGCTTCTTCATGCACGCTCTGCTGGAAAGGAAGCTCGTCAAACTCGTCATTGCCGGAGCGATTTTGTGGTTCCTGATCCTGGTGACCCTCACCGTTGGCGATTATCTGACCCGGGGCTGGCTCGGATTCGGGGGGAAATAGCGCCGAGCATTTGGGCGTCCGTCCCGCCCGGAGAGGAGCGTTTATGTCCGACGATTCCTTAAGGTCGGTTCCCACCAGCAGGGCACACGAAGGAGACGACTTGGTTTGTTATCGCTTTCACGGCACGGTGGCGTTTGCGCGCACGGCTGACATTCAGGAGGAAGACCGCAGCGATTGCGACGGTCATGAGAGCTTCTGGTCTACGCTGACCGATCCCTTTTTTCCTCACTCTTCCCGGACGGTCCCCACCGTATGTGTGCCGCCAGGAACGCGCCTGATGCTCATGGATATCACCGAAGACCTGCAGGAAGCCATGGGTGTTGGACGAATCGTGGAGGTTTCACTCACGCTGGTCCATGAAAACGAAAGTTCCTACGATGCGGTTCGCTTTCCGAACGGGTGCGAGTTCCCGGTCCGCGGCCTGCGTCCGGGGCAGCGCGTTCGAGTTCTCTGGCTGCCGCCGGAACCGGTTGTGCCGGACGCGCACCATCGTCATGAGTAGGGCAACCACGTCGTAAGCGCCCGAAGCGATGTCTAATCCGGTGCTTCCCGTCCCGCACGCCCGGGTCTCCCACCCGGAACCGTACCGTCCTCCTCGCGCCGGACGGCAGATCGAAAAGTTTATGGCTCTGGTCGGACCGGTGAGCAAACAGACGCCCGTTATCGCGAGGAATCGCAGAGAAAAATAAGTACGGCACGTCCGGCGATTCCTCCTGTCTCGATTGTGCGATTTACCTACCGGTACCGCTGTCATACGCCATACTGCGCCTTGTGGCTGCCGGGCGATGTCGTGCCTCCGCATACCAGCGGCGTCTGGAATGTGCGGAAACCGCTAACAACTTCTCTGTCCGGACTGCTGGAATGGAAGTAAAGCAGCATGCCCACCGCGCAACGGGCCATCTGGAGGGGATTCAAAAGTGAAGATTGAAACTCTGGACGACCTTCTTTTCGAGGAACTCCGGGAATTGTACGATGCAGAACTGCGCCTGGTGGAGGCGCTTCCCGGGATGGCCGGGAATACCGCCTCGGAGACTCTGCGGCAAGCCTTTCAGCAACATCACCAACAAACAGTGGAACATGTCCGGAGGCTGGAGCGTGGTTTCCGCGAACTGGGCAAGGATGCCGGAAGAGCAACCGCGAATGGCATGAAGGGGCTGATCGCGGATGGGGAACGGGCCATCGAAAGTATCCCGCTCTCTCCACTGCGCGACGCCTCGCTGATCGGCGCCGCCAGATGCGTGGAGCACTACGAAATCGCGGCCTACAGCACCGCCATTTTGTTCGCGACGCTTCTCGGGTTCCAAAAGATCGGCGACCTGCTCGAGCAGACGCTTCGCGAAGAGCAGCAGACCGACGCCCGGCTCACGGAAATCGCGGAGACCGTCGTGAACCAGGAAGCACGGCAACTAGGAGCGCACCAGCGGGGGTAAACAGGCCATGAGTCCCAAAACACACACCAAGAAAGTGACCGGCGAGGCCACCAAAAAGAAATCCAAGAGCCCATTCCAGTGCGATAACTGCGGCGCTACGTTCGTCTCGGAAAGCGAGAAACAGAAGCACGAGAATTCGCAACATGGGTCCGGCAAGCCAGCGCGGTGAGGGCGGAAGGAGCAGGAAATTGTTCGTCGAGCAAATAGCATCGGTGGCATCGAGTTCTCACCCACCAGTTCCGGTCAGTTTGGCCGCCGCGACGGTAGCGCAGATCGAAATGGAATTGCGGGCGTCCGTCCAGGGAGAAGTGCGTTTCGATGCGGGTTCTCGCGCGCTGTATGCGACGGACGGATCGAACTACCGCCAGGTTCCGATCGGCGTGACGTGCCCTCGAAACGCGGCCGACGTGGAGGCGATCCTGGCGGTCTGCCGCAGCCACGGCGCCCCGGTTCTGCCGCGCGGCGGCGGCACCAGCCTGGCAGGCCAGTGCTGCAATGTCGCGGTGGTCATGGATTTTTCCAAGTACATGTACGAAGTGCTGGAGGTAGACGCGGACCGGCGGCTTGGCCGTGTGCAGCCAGGGACGGTTCTCGATGCGCTCCGCGACGCCGCCGAAAAATATCACCTGACGTTCGGCCCGGACCCGGCTACCCACACCCATTGCACTCTCGGCGGAATGGTGGGAAACAACTCCTGCGGCATTCACGCTCTGATGGCCGGCCGCACCGCGGACAACATTCACGAGTTAGAGATTCTTACGTATGACGGTTGCCGCATGCGAGTGGGCCGCACGAGCGACCAGGAATTAGAATCCATCATTCGACAGGGCGGCCGCCGCGGCGAGATCTACAGCGCCCTGAAATCATTGCGCGACCGGTACGCGGATCAAATCCGCAGGCGTTACCCGCGCATTCCCCGCCGCGTTTCGGGCTACAACCTGGACGAACTGTTGCCGGAAAACGGATTTCATGTAGCCCGAGCGCTGGTGGGCTCCGAAGGTACCTGCGTTACGGTGCTGGAAGTGGTGGGAAACCTCGTCCACAGCCCGCCGAAGCGCTCGCTGCTGGTTTTGGGCTATCCGGACATTTACTCCGCCGGAGACCACATTCCGGAAGTTCTCGAAGCGCATCCCATCGGCTGTGAAGGCATTGACGACCGGCTCATTGGTTACTACAAGAAAAAAGGCGAGTACCTCGAGGACATGAAGAAACTCCCCGAGGGGAGCGGCTGGCTTCTGGTGCAGTTCGGCGCCGATACCAAGCAGGAGGCTGACGAACAGGCGCGGGCACTGATGAACATGCTCCGGAGCAAACCCAATGCTCCATCCATGAGGCTCTATGACGATGCCGCCGAGGAGCAACGCATCTGGGAATTGCGCGAATCGGGCCTGGGCGCTACGGCTTGGGTCCCGGGTGAGCCGGCGGCATGGCCGGGATGGGAAGATTCGGCGGTACCACCCGCTCGCGTGGGTCCTTATCTACGCGACTTGCGAAAGCTGTTCGAAAAGCACGGATACAACCCCTCGGTTTACGGGCATCTCGCCCAGGGGTGCATCCACTGCCGCGTGCAGTTCGATTTGCGCACTAAGGCGGGGCTTGATAACTACCGTTCCTTCATGGACGAAGCTACCAGCCTGGTAGTGAGTTACGGCGGTTCGCTGTCCGGCGAACATGGCGACGGCCAGGCGCGCGCGGAGTATCTCCCGAAAATGTTCGGTGAAGAGCTGGTCCAGGCATTTCGCGAGTTCAAGTCGATATGGGACCCGGAGTGGAAGATGAACCCGGGAAAAATAGTCGATCCCTACGCGATCACCGACAACCTGCGCTTAGGCACGGATTACCGACCGCCAGAACTCCATACGCATTTCCACTATCCGGACGATCACGGTTCCTTCGCTCACGCCGCGTTACGCTGCGCGGGGGTGGGCAATTGCCGCCGGGAAGAAGGGGGCACGATGTGCCCCAGCTACATGGTCACGAGGGAAGAGCAGTACTCCACGCGCGGCAGGGCACGCCTTCTTTTCGAAATGCTGCACGGCGATCCGCTGACGGAGGGCTGGCGTACCGACGCAGTCCGCGAGGCGCTGGATTTGTGCCTCGCTTGCAAAGGCTGCAAGAGCGATTGCCCCGTGAATGTAGACATGGCCACCTACAAAGCGGAGTTTCTGGCTCACTATTATGAACGCCGCCTGCGCCCGCGCCACGCGTATTCCATGGGCCTGATTTATTGGTGGGCACGCCTGGCCTCGTATGCTCCGCGTGTGGTCAACTTTCTGGCACATGCTCCGGTAACCAGCGATATCGCCAAGGCGATCGGGGGTATCGCGCCGGAGCGCACCATACCGCGGTTTGCCACGGAAACATTTAGGCACTGGTTCAATCGCCGAGAGAGCAGGAATGCCGGTGGACGGCGCGTGCTGGTGTGGCCGGACACATTCAACAATCACTTTCATCCACAGGTTGCACAAGCCGCGGTCGAGGTGCTGGAACATTGCGGCTTCCAGGTAGCGATTCCGGGACGCAGTCTGTGCTGTGGGCGTCCGCTGTACGATTTCGGGATGTTGAAGCTGGCCAAGCACCTGCTGCGAGAGGCGCTGGACGAACTCTCGAATGAAATTGAGAATGGCGTTCCAGTCATCGGGCTGGAGCCCAGTTGTCTGGCGGTGTTCCGCGACGAAATGGTGAATCTGCTGCCGGACGACTGGAACGCCAAGCGGCTGCAGAAGCAGTGCTACACCCTCAGCGAGTTCCTGGAACACGAGGGGCTCGAGGACCACATGCCTCGCCTGCCGCGTAAGGCGGTCGTGCATGGACATTGCCACCAAAAGGCTGTCCTGACCATGAAGGCGGAGGAGCGGCTGTACGAGCGCATGGGCCTGGACTTTGAGGTTCTCGATTCGGGTTGTTGCGGGATGGCGGGCAGTTTCGGATTCGAAAAAGATCACTATTCCATCTCGGTAGCCTGTGGCGAACGGGCGCTGCTCCCGGCAGTCCGAAAAAGCGCGGAAAGCACGCTGGTCATCGCCGACGGATTCAGCTGCCGCGAGCAGATTTCGCAACTGGCGCACAAGGAGGTACGCCACACCGCGGAGATCCTGCGTTTGGCAATCGACTCTGCGAGCGCAGCCCCGGCGAGACAGCCAGCTCAACCCCGCTCAAGGTGGAGGGCGGTGGCGGCATCGCTGGCGGCGATTGCGGCGGGTGTTTTATTGAGTCGGGTAATTCGACAGCGTAAAGGACGTCACTATGGCACAAACGGTTGGCGAAGCTCTGGTAGAGAGACTCATCCAGTGGGGAGTTGATACCATTTTCGGGCTTCCCGGAGACGGGATCAATGGCGTGTTCGAAGGATTGCGCAAGCACCAGGACAAGCTGAAGTTCATTCAAGTACGGCATGAGGAAGCGGCGGCTTTCGCGGCTTGCGGATACGCCAAATTTACCGGCCGCCTGGGCGTCTGCATCGCCACCTCCGGTCCCGGAGGCGTGCACCTGCTGAACGGTCTCTATGATGCGAAATTCGACCGGCAACCCGTTCTGGCGATCACCGGGCACACGTTCCACGACCTGATCGGGACTCATTATCAGCAGGATTTGGATCTCGACAAACTGTATATGGATGTCGCGGTTTATAACCAGCGGGTTATGGGGCCGGCTCATGTAGAGAACGTTCTGGACGAGGCCATCAAGACCGCTCTGGCTTATCACGGCGTCGCGCACGTCACCATTCCCAAAGACATTCAGGAATGGAAGGCATCGGCCGATCAACGCTCAGGTATGAATGTAAAAAGCCACAGCGCGAAGATTCTGCCGCCGCGTTTTCCGATTCCGCCCGAGCAAGACTTCGAGGCCGCGGCGCGGCTCATCGCCCCGGGCTCGAAGATCGCGATCCTCGTAGGCAGAGGCGCGCTGGGGGCGCGAAAGCAAGTACTGGATCTCGCGGCCAAGCTGAAGGCGCCGGTGATCAAGGCGCTTCTGGGAAAGGGTGTCATTCCCGATAAGAACCCGTACAATCTGGGTGGCATCGGACTTTTGGGCACAGCCCCGTCACAGGATGCGCTGCACGAATGCGACACGCTGATTATGGCAGGGACCAGCTTTCCATACGTGGAATTCCTGCCCAAGCCCGGCCAGGCCAAAATCGTACAAATCGACATCGACCCCACCAGAATCGGTTTGCGCGCCGACGTTGACATTGGCCTGGTGGGCGACTGCGCGACGGTTCTGGAACTGCTGGCGAAATTCCTGCCCCAGAAAGAGGACCGCAGCTTCCTCGAAAAGTCGCAGCGCAGGATGGAATCGTGGAACAAGCTGATGGAAGAGCGCGGCACGCGGCCGGATAAGCCGATGAAACCGCAAGTTGTGGCTTACGAGCTGAATAAACTGCTGGAGCCCAATGCGATCGTGGTTTCAGACAGCGGCACGATTGCGACCTGGGCGGCGCGATATATCGACATTCGCGACGAAATGCAGTTTTCACTTTCCGGCATGCTTGCCACGATGGCGAATGGCCTTCCTTATGGCATCGGCGCCGCGGCCGCCTATCCCGGGCGGCAGGTAATCTGCATCGTGGGAGACGGCGGGCTGACCATGCTGATGGGAGAGATCGCCACCCTCGTCAAATACAAGCTGCCGGTAAAGGTGGTCGTGATCAAGAACAACGAACTCGGCCAGATCAAATGGGAACAGATGGCGATGGATGCGAATCCCGAGTTCGGAACCGATCTCCAGCCGATCGACTTCGCTCTGCACGCGCAGGCTTGCGGGGCGGCCGGATTCACCATAGAAGACCCCAAAGAAGCGATCGAAGTACTTCGCAAGGCCCTGGCGCACCCGGGACCAGCCGTGATCCAGGCGGTGGTGGATCCGAATGAGCCTCCGCTGCCGGGCAACGTGACGCTGGAACAGAGCGTTCATTTTGCCGAGGCCCTGGTGCGGGGCGGCAAGAAGCGGAACGACATCATCAAAACCATCGTCGAGAACAAGGTCCGAGAAGTAATTTGATGTGCGTTGGAGTGCGATTAGACCGATGAATTCACCCCTTGCCCATTTGCGGCCCCGCGATTCGGTTTTTTACGTGAGTCGAAATCGTACCGTGCTGGCTACGGCGCGCGACGGTTTCATTCACGGAGACGCCCAGCAGGGGCTTTTTGTATCGCAGACCAGAATCCTTTCCCGCTACCGCTATCGCGTCAACGGCAACTCGCCGCAGCCGGTGGGCGTCTCGAACCTCGAGGAGCACAGCCAGATTGCCTATTATGTGATCGAATCGCCGAATGCCGATCGCGACCTGTTTCGAGGAGCCCTGGGACCGGGTGGGCAAGCGGCGACCGAACCGATTGAACTCCGCCTTTCGCGCTTCGCCGGCGACGGGCTCGAAGAGGAAGTCGAACTGCGCAATCACACTTTGCGGCCGGTCGATTTACGATTGGAACTGGAAATCGATGCCGATTTTGCCGATGCCACCGAGATCGATGGAGATCGAAAACAGCACGGCCAAATCGACCGGAAGTGGCTGGCCAGCGTAGACTGCGCCGAACTGGCCTGGACCTATACGGCTGCCCATGAGTATCAACACCAGGGCCACGAGGGTAAGGCAACGCTGCGGAGGGGCGTCAAGGTTGTCTTCCTGCACTGCGTGCCGCCGCCCGTCTTCGACCCGGATCGCCATTGCGTGACCTTCGCCGTCAGTCTGCTTCCACACTCGGCCTGGCGCTGCTCGGTCGTGATTTCAGCGGAAATCGAAGGCCGTGAGTATCATCCGGCGCAACCCGGGGGAGGCTTCCGGAAGCCGGCGGTTTACCAGAAAGAATCCGACCGGTTTTTTGCCGGCTCCGCCGAAGTGCAACTCGGCACACCGGATCTTGCCTTCAACGTGCGCCGTACCCTGGAGCAGGCGCGGCGCGACTTACTGGCGTTACGCCTTTTCGATCTCGACCACGCCGATGGAGGCTGGACAGTGGCGGCCGGCCTGCCGGTTTATATTGCCCTATTCGGAAGGGACAACCTGACTACCTCCTGGCAAGCGTCGATGCTGACCGAGCGGATGATGCGCGGCACCCTGGCGGAACTCGCGGCAACCCAGGCGAAGAGCGAAGACGACTGGCGCGATGCCCAACCGGGCCGATTCGTCCACCAAATGGAAACCGGACCCGGCGCCACGCTGATGTACAATCCCAACGCCCGATATTACGGATCGATCACGGGTCCGGGCTTCTACCCGGTCGTGCTTTCGAATCTGTGGCACTGGACCGGCGATCGCGACCTCGTGCGAAGCTTTCTGGATCCGGCACTCCAGGGAATCGTCTGGCTTGACCGGTATGCCAAAACCGACGACGGATTCTACGCGTACCAAACCCGCTCGGAGCAGGGTGTCAAGAATCAAGCTTGGAAAGATTCATACGATGCCATCGTTTACCCCGACGGACGCCAGGTAAAGGACCCGATTGCGCCAGCCGAGTTCCAGGCTTTCGCCTTCGCGTCCAAAGTCAGGCTTTCGGAACTGACGTGGTGGCTGGGAGAGAGGGATACCTCCAAGCGCCTTTTCGACGATGCCATGACGCTCCGGGACCGTTTCAACGACCGCTTCTGGATGGCGGACGAAGGTTGCTTCGGAATGGGGCTGGACGCGAGCGGGGAACTGATCCGTTCGGTAGGCTCGGAAACCGGTCATGCACTCGCGGCAGGCATTGTGCATCGCGACCGGGTGGAACGGGCAGTGGAGCGGCTCTTCCGGCCGGATCTGTTCTCGGGTTGGGGAATTCGCACGCTATCGTCCCGCCATCCGGCCTTTAATCCCTTCAGCTATCACCGCGGCTCCGTCTGGCCGGCGGAGCAGGCCGCGTTCTGTATGGGACTGATGCGTTACGGCCTGCATCATCGCCTGTCTCAATTGGCCAAGGCTCAGTTCGAAGCGGCGGAATTGTTTGAGTTCTACCGGCTGCCCGAACTGTTCAGCGGGCACCAGCGAGACGACGACCATCCCATTCCCGCTCTATACCCGCACGCGGATTCGCCGCAAGCGTGGTCCTGTTCGGCGGTGTGGTGCATGCTCCAGGCGATGCTGGGCATCTTTCCGTATGCGCCGCTCGGTATTCTGTTTGTCGATCCGCACCTGCCGGAATGGTTGCCGGACATCCAGCTGAAGAATCTTCACGTGGGCGCCGCGGTGGTGGATCTGGAATTCCAACGCAAGGATAACGGCGATACCAGCTATCGTGTAGCCGGTCTTCGCGGAAAGCTACATGTAATCCGCCAACCGAGTCCCTGGTCGTTGACCACGGATTTCTCCGAGCGCGTGGTGGACGCAATCACCAGCGCCCTTCCGCGGAGATGAGAGGAGCATATGAACAATCAGCCGGAAACAGTCGTAATCACTGGAGCATCGGCGGGGGCGGGTCGTGCGGCCGTTCGCCGGTTTGCGCGGGAGAAGGCGAGCATCGGCTTGCTGGCGCGCGGTGCCGATGGCTTGGAGGCTGCCCGCCGTGAGGTGGAACAAGCCGGCGGGCGCGCGATTGCCATTCCCACCGATGTGGCAGACGCGCAGCAGGTGGAGGCCGCGGCCGAAAAGGTGGAGAAAGAATTCGGCGCCATCGATATCTGGGTCAACGATGCAATGACGACCGTCTTTTCGCCTTTCCTCGAAATTACTGCCGAGGAGTACCGGCGCGCGACGGAAGTTACGTACCTGGGGTTTGTCTATGGCACGATGTCGGCTCTGAAAAGGATGTCGCCGCGCAATCGAGGCGTGATCGTACAGGTGGGATCGGCGCTTGCCTATCGCTCGATTCCCTTGCAGTCGGCATATTGCGGGGCCAAAGCGGCGATTCGCGGCTTCACGGACTCGATCCGGACGGAACTTTTGCACGCTGGAAGCAAGGTTCACATCACGATGGTCCAGATGCCGGCGCTGAACACGCCGCAGTTCGATTGGTGCGCTACCAGGCTGCCCAACCAGCCTAAGCCGGTCCCTCCGATTTTCCAGCCGGAACTGGCGGCGGAGGCGATTTACTACGCAGCCCATCACCGGCGGCGGGAGGTATATGTGGGCCGCTCGACCGTGGCTGCGATATTGGGAACCAAGATGAGCCCGGGGCTGCTCGATCGATACCTGGCGAAAACCGGCTTCGATTCCCAGCAGACCGGGGCGCCGGTCGAGCGGGATCGTCCCAGTAACCTGTTTCATCCGATTCCCGGCGATCGGGGTGCCCGCGGCCGGTTTGATGCGGAAGCCCAAAGCGGCAGTCCGCAGTTTTGGGCCGATACTCATCGTGGCTGGCTGGCCGCCATCGGGGTGGGCATCGGAGCGCTACTGGGGACTGTTTGGTATAAGTCCGGTTCGCCGATCAGGACGCCAAGTTCTGCCTTTCACTCTTCCGAGGAGGGGTAGCGTCGCCCGAAAATCAAGTGCGGTTACAAGGGTAGCTGCGCAGGCTGCGAAAGAATGCGGCCGGACCCTTGCCATCATCCCGCCGCTCCTCCCTGATGCGTTAATGTTTGTGGACCAGGAGAGGCAACAGAATGATACTTGTGAAGTCCTGCAAGAAGTGCATCACGATTGGCGCTATCAGATTACGTCTCCATAGATACACTGCGGCGAGGCCGAGGCCAAGAACCCCGACGGTCGCAACCCCCGCCGTGCCTTCATAGCCGTGGCCGAAGGAGAATATACCCGCCGAGAGCACTGCCGCTGCGAACGGGCTGCCGGTAAGAGCTTCGAAACGGAGGATCAGGTAGCCCCGGAACATGGTCTCTTCGGCTACGGCAACAACTGCGACCAGTATGAATGCAAGGACAAACTGCCACGGACCGGAAGGACGCAGGAATCCTGAAAGGGCTTTTGGCGTTCCGGTAAAACCGGCAGCCCGAAGAAACCGGTCGACGCTTGTGGCCAGGATAAGCAGAGGTGTGAACAGGAGGAGCCCGAGTATGGCTTCTCTTGGTGCCGCGGACATAGTCCAGCCGATCCGAATTACGGGTTCGCGATTGCGCCACAGGAAAAAGGTAATCAGGGTAACCAGAGCGAAATCGCGCAGGATGGTCGAGGTGGCTATCAAATCGAATGACGCGGTTCCGAGTTTCAGTGCAAAGAACGACAAGACCATGGAGGGGACAATCAGGAAAAGAAATACCATCACTTCGAAGAAATCGGCCTTTCGCCGGGGAATGCCGAATCTGGGTGGCAGTTCCGAATCCGCCTGCCGGTTGCTATCGATCGCGTTGTCCACAAAATCCCTCCGGGTTCAGAAAATGAAGCCGAACCTTCCAGCCGGATAAGAGTACGAGCACCCGGACAGCCAGAGATCCTGTCTCAATGAAATTGCCGTTAAGCTTTCACCGGCCTCCGCCCATGCCGGGTCCGGTCAATGGACGGCGCGCATTGCAGCGATCTGCGGAGACCGCCGGGAAGCGTCGGGCGCACGCCGGAGCCTTTGGAGAATGGAATCTACGAAATCAATAGTAATCTTGCTGACGCTCGCGCCAGTATTCCCAGCTCGGGTTCGAGGAAGATTGCCACAACGGTCGGTATCATGCACGCCATCATTCCGGGCGGAGCGCAGCAATTGGCGGCATTCGTGCTCTTTCGACATCTTCCTCGATGTTAGAAGGCGAGCATTATAACCGAATAAAGCGCATCTTACACTTTTCCTTATGGCGTAAAGAAAACCGTAATGCGGTCTTTATTCGTTCCTGATTGCATACGCCTACCGTAGAGGGTAGAAGGTACGGAAAAAGCGCGGCTGGAACCGTGACTCAGCGAGCCTATGAGACGACCGGCGATTCGTGAGTGGGCCATACGCATCCTTTTGCTGGCGCCTGCACTCCTGACGCCGGCGAAAGGGCAAGCGTTGGTCGAACCCGCACAGGCAACTGGCGGCTGCTGCCGGGGGGCGGTCTCCCAGCTACGGCAGGCGCTGCTCGGGCTCCCCGACTACGGAGTGTTCGACGCCGTGCAATTGGAGGCCTCCGGGAATTCCATCACTCTCCTTGGCGAGGTCACGTGTCGTAACTTGAAGGAAGATGCCGCAGCCGTGGCCGGCACCAACCCGGGAGTGCGGAGAGTCGTGAACCGGATCGCGGTAATTGCGCCCGACCCGGGCGACGACCGCATCCGGCTGGCTACCTTCGACGCGATCTACGGATATTCACGATTGAATTGGTACGCACATAGACCGATCCCGCCGATTCGCATCGTCGTAAACCACGGAGCGGTGACGCTCATGGGCACGGTGGGAAGCGAGAGCGATAAGAACCTGGCCGGAACCCTGGCCCGTCATGTCGCAGACGTATCGAGCGTGGTGAATCAATTGCGAGTGGAACCGTGACGCGAATCGACAGGCCCGAGTTAGTGCAGGAGAGGCTATGAGCAGGAAAAACGTAATGTGGTTGCTGGCGCTGGCGCTCGGGGTGGGCGTGGCCGCGGGATCGTGGGCGACAGCCAAAACCAGCCACTCGGTGGTGGGACGCGTAGGAATGACGGTCGATGTTTCCAATGCGGGCGAAGCCGTCGGCAGTCAAGTGTCATTCCTGAATGGCTTCGTGCCGGTCGCGAAGAAGGTGCTGCCGGCGGTGGTCAACATCGCATCCACCAAGATCATCCGCTCACCCGATACGGGGCCGCCGTCTCCCTTCTTTTCCGATCCTTTCTTCCGCCAGTTCTTCGGAAATCAGTTTTGGCAGCATTATCAGACGCCGCGCAGTGAGCGGGAGCACAGCTTGGGATCGGGCGTTATCGTCAGCGCAGATGGCTATATCTTGACTAACAATCACGTGGTGGCCGGCGCCAATGAAATTCAAGTGGCGCTCAGCGACGAACGCCAGTTCACCGGCAAGATCGTCGGCACGGACGCCAAGACGGACGTCGCGGTGGTAAAGATTCCCGCCAATAACTTACCAATTCTGACGCTCGGCGACTCGTCGAAGGTGCAGGTGGGAGAATTCGCGCTGGCGGTCGGGAACCCTTTTGGGTTGGGCGAGACACTGACGATGGGAATCATCAGCGCCACTGGACGGGGCGGACTGGGACTCGAAGATTACGAGGATTTTCTGCAGACCGACGCGGCCATTAACCCCGGCAATTCGGGCGGCGCCCTGGTGAATGTGCGCGGCGAACTGGTGGGGCTCAACACCGCGATCGTTTCGGGCGGAGGCGGGGGCAACCAAGGTGTGGGGTTCGCGGTGCCGGTGAACATGGCGAAGGCCGTAATGGACCAGATCATCGAGCACGGCAAGGTCACGCGCGGATGGATGGGGGTAGTGATCCAGGAGGTGACGCCCCAACTCGCCAAATCGTTCGGACTTAGCGGAGAACCGCGCGGCGCCCTGGTGGCCAATATCACGCCGGGATCGCCGGCTGAAAAAGCCGGAATCAAGCGAGGAGACATCATCCTGGATCTGAACGGAAATGCCGTTCCAAACAGCCGGGACCTTAGTTTGAAGCTCTCCATGACAGCGCCAGGAACGCTGGTAAGGCTTAAGGTGCTCCGCAACGGCAAGGAAGTCAGCATCCCCGTGTCGCTCGGACAGGAACCGGCGAGTCCCCAGGCGGCCAGCGCCGCGGCTCCTCCAGCGAGTGGACCGAAGTTGGGGATCTCCATCACACCACTTACTCCGGACATGGCGCAACAGCTCGGATTGCCGGCCGTGACCAAGGGAATCGCGATCACCGGTGTGGATGACGGCAGTCCCGCTCAGGACGCGGGCTTGCAGCGCGGCGACGTGATCCAGGAGGTGAACCATAAGCCGGTCACGAGTGTCGACCAGTTTCAGAACGATTTGGCGCGGAACGGGAACCAGGACCTCCTGCTGTTGATCGATCGCGCTTCGGAGCATCTGTATGTGGTGGTGCAGCCCAGATAGAGCCATGATATTTGCTTGCGCATGTGTCGCCTCCACCCTGGCGGCGGCCGGACTTTTGTATGCGCAAACGCCGACGGAAGGGCGGCTGATGCGCTTTCCGGATATCCACGGCAATCGCATTGTCTTCAGCTACGCCGGAGACCTGTGGCTGGTATCGAGCGAGGGTGGAACGGCCAGCCGCATCACCAGCGATCCCGGCCTGGAGTTGTTCCCGAAATTCTCACCGGACGGGAAATGGATCGCCTTCACCGGGCAGTACGACGGTAACTTCAACGTTTACGTGATGCCCAGCGAGGGCGGCCAACCCCGGCAGCTTACTTTTGTGCCAGATCAGGTGGAAGCGCCCGAGCGCATGGGCCCTAACAACGAAGTAATCGCCTGGACGCGGGACAGCCGGAGGATCGTCTTCCTTTCGCGCCGCCAGGCCTTTAACGAATGGTTCGGGAAACTTTTCACGGTGAGCGTGGATGGCGGATTACCGGTGGCGCTGCCGCTGGATAAGGGCGGGCTGCTCGCTTACTCGCCTGACGGCTCGACGATCGCCTACAATCGCATCTTTCGAAATTTCCGCACCTGGAAGCGATACAAGGGCGGTATGCAGCAGGACATCTGGACGTATAACTTCAACACCAAACAGGCTGATCGAATTACCGATTACGACGGCACGGATACCTTTCCGATGTGGCGTGGCGACACCCTTTATTGGGCTTCCGACCGCGGTCCGGAGCAGCGGTTGAACCTCTACCGGCGGGCGGTGAATGGCGGACCGGTCCGCCAGTTGACGGATTTCAAGGACTTCGACGTAGAATGGCCCAGTCTGGGCGGCGATTCCATCGTATTTCAAAATGGCGGCTATCTGTACGTGCTGGATTTGAAGACAGAGAAGGATCGCAAGCTCACCATCCGGCTGGATGGAGATTCCCCACAGGCGCGCAAGCACTGGGCTTCGGTGGCGGGTCTGATCCAGTCGTTCGACATCGCGCCGGATGGCAGCCGCGCCGTCTTCGGCGCGCGCGGGGATGTCTTCACGGTACCCGCCAAGCAGGGGCCCACGCGAAATCTTACACACAGTTCGGGTTCGCGCGAGCAATACGTCGCCTGGTCGCCCGATGGGAAGTGGATCGCTTTTGTTTCCGACGAGACGGGGGAACAGCAGTTATATATCGCACCCGAGGATGGAAGCGGGAAGGAGCAGCAAATTACATCGGCGGACAAGATGTTCCTGTTGAAACCGGTCTGGTCGCCGGACAGCCGTAAGCTGCTGTACACCGATAACAGCGCGCGCCTGTTCTATGTGGACATCCAGACCCGGCAGCCGGTGCTGATCGATCGGGACTTGTTCGACGATCCGGAAGGCTACAACTGGGCACCGGACAGTCAATGGGTGGCCTATGGAAAGACAGGCGAAAACCACAATTCCGCGATCTATCTCTATTCCTTAGCGGACAAGAAGATTACGGGTGTGACCGACACTTCGACGCAAAGTTGGGACCCGGTGTTCGACCCGGGCGGCCGCTACCTTTATTTTCTTTCGAATCGGAATTACAACGAGGTGCTGGGGGTTTTCGACACCGAGTTCTCCAACCCAGACGCCACACGGATCTACGCGGTCACGCTCCGCAAGGATCTTCCATCGCCGGTGGCGCCGCGAACCGACGAAGTGGGGCAGAAGACGGACACCGCGGATCCGCCCTTCGGGATCGATTCGGACGGGTTGCCCGGGCGCGTCGTGGATCTGCCCGTAGCCGCCGGAAATTATACGGCGCTGTTGGCGAATAAAGACGTTGTCTTCTACCTCTCGCAGCCGACCAACGGACTGTCCGGCCCCCTACCTGGACAGCAGCCTCGATTGGGGGCATACGACCTCGAAAAACGCAAAGACGGCGTGGTTGTAAACGGCGCGACGGACTTTGCTCTCTCTTTCCACGGCAATAAAATTCTTTACGCCGCGCGCAAATCGGGCGAGCCGGCCGAAAACGACGTCGAACAGTCCGGGCCGGTGGCCCGCAATTTCGGTGTCGTGGATGCCGATCTGCCGGCCCATCCGCATGCCAGCACGGATGGTGCGTTGAATCTCAGCGACATGCGCACGGAAGTGGATCCGCACGAAGAGTGGCTCCAGATCTTCAACGAAGTCTGGCGGCAGGAGCGCAATTACTTCTTCGAACCATCCATGAACGGCGTGAATTGGGAAGCGCAGCGCGAGAAGTATCTGCCGCTGGTGGCGCACGCCGGAGACCGGTATGACCTGACTTTCATCCTGGGCGAAATGATCGGCGAGCTATGTAATTCGCATACCTACGTGGGAGGTGGCGACTATCCGGACCTCAAACCTGTGAATGTCGGCATGCTCGGGGTCGAATTCGAAGCCGATCCGGCGAGCGGACGGTACCGGTTCGCTAAAATCGATCCTGGTGAGAACTGGCAGCCGGGCCTGCAATCTCCACTCACCGAGCCGGGATTGAACGTGCATCCCGGCGACTACCTGCTGGCAGTGAACCACCGCGAGTTACGGACGCCGCAAAATCCCTACGAACTTCTCGAAAACACGGCCGGCAAGGAGACCACGCTTACCGTCAACAGCCAGCCCACCGAGCTGGGCGCGCGGCAAATTCCAGTAAAGCCCGTGCGCAGTCAAATCGGGCTTCAGGAACTCCAATGGATCGATCACAACCGTGAAGAGGTGGACAAGATGAGCGACGGACGAGTGGGATATGTCTACCTTCCGGATATGTCGGCCCCGGGGTTGAACGCGTTTGTGAAACAATTCTTTCCACAGATCCGCAAAGAAGGCATGGTAATCGACGTTCGCTATAACGGCGGCGGATTCGTCGACCAACTGGTCTTCGAGCGTTTGCGCCGGATGCTTTCGGGGATGGAATCGGCGCGCAACTGGAAGAGCGCCACTATCCCCGAGATCGTCTTCAACGGATACCTGGATTGCATCGCGAACGCCTACACCGCTTCGGACGGCGATTTGTTCACTTATTTTTTCAAGATGTACAAATTGGGACCGGTGATTGGCGAGCGCACCTGGGGCGGCGTGCGCGGCATCCGCGGATACATCCCACTCATCGATGGCGGTTATGTGACGCGGCCGGAATTTTCGCTTTACAACCTGGATAGCCAGTGGGTGGTGGAGAACCATGGCGTCGACCCCGATATAACGGTCGATAACCGCCCGGACCTGGTGGCGCAGGGCCACGATCCGCAGCTCGAAAAAGCGGTGGAACTGGTGCTGCAGGATATTCGCGAGCATCCCAAAGCGCTGCCCAAGCGGCCGCCGGATCTTCCCGCTTACCCCAAAAAGTGAGGCGGCATGCAAAGATCACTCCGCATCCGGATGTTCGTCATCGCCGGTATCATTGTGCTGTGCCTTTACGGGATTTTTGGCATACCATTGTCCGGGCGGCAGCTCGCCCGTAACATCCGGAAACATATCCGCCTGGGATTGGACTTGAAAGGCGGTACGCAACTGCTCCTCGAAGTGCAGATTCAGGACGCGTTCAAGGCCGAGGCCGACACGATCATCAATCGCCTGAAAGACCGGCTCGCCGCGAGCGGCATCGCATACAGCTCGATCTCCCGTAACGATCCAGAAACCATCCAGCAGGCTGCGTCCACCGAGGTGGATGTGCGCGGAGTCTCCCCCACGAGTGCCGGCGATTTTCAATCGACGGCGCAGCAGACCGCAGGCCCGGGATGGATTGTGACGGCGGTGAACGCGACGGATTACCGCCTTACCATGCGGCCGGAATACGCGGCGCAACTGGAACACGACACCATGGCGCAAACCATCAACACGCTGGCCCGAAAAGTGAATGCGCTGGGACTCTCCGAAGCCAGTGTGCAGGGCCACGGCGGTAAAGGCAGCGAGGAAGCCGAGGTGCTGATTCAACTGCCGGGCATCAGCGATCCGCAACGCGTCAAGCAGATTCTTAAAACCGCGGCCGTGTTGAATCTGGATCAAGTACTTGGCGGCCCGTTTGCTTCGCCAGCGGACGCGATGGCCAGCGTGGGCGGCATTCTCCCGCTCAATTCGGCGATCCTCGGCGGCAGCACCTCCGGCGGGCAACCGGCGGAGTACTGGATTCTGGCGCGGTCTCCGGTGATCACGGGCAAAGATCTGCGCGACGCCCGCGCCACTCTGGAGCCCTCCCGCGGTTGGGAAACCGAATTCTTCCTGAGCGAGGACTCGGCGGCACGATTCCAGCGCTTCACCGGCACGCACATCGGACAGAGGCTGGCGATCGTGCTGGATAAGGTGGTGCTTAGCGCGCCGGTGATTCAAGGGCAGATCGGCGACAGCGGCGTTATCGAAGGATTATCGGGACACCAGGAAGCAGCAGACCTCGCGTTGAATTTGCGCTCGGGCTCCTTGCCGGCCGCCATCGAGTACCTGCAGCAAGACACCGTCGGACCCTCCCTTGGGGCCGATTCGATCCGTGACGGCTCGGAAGCGCTGATCGCCGGAGTGATCGCCGTGACAGTGGGGTTGCTGATTTACTACCGGCGCGCCGGCATCAACGCCATCCTTTCGCTGTTATTGAACGGGATCATCCTGGTGGCAGCCCTCAGTTATGCCGGTGCGGTTCTCACCCTGCCGGGAATTGCGGGGGTGATCCTCACCGTGGGCATGGCCGTCGATGCGAACGTCCTGATTTTCGAGCGGATCCGAGAAGAACTGCGAGCCGGGAAGGCGGCCATCCAGGCGGTAGATGCGGGCTTTCGGCACGCCTTCAAAACCATCGTGGATACCCACGTCACCACCATGGTCTCGTGCGCTTTTCTATTCGAATTCGGCGCCGGTCCGGTACGGGGCTTCGCGGTGACACTGCTGATCGGCCTGGCAGCTAACGCATTTACAGCGGTGTTCGTTTCGCGGACGATATTCGATTGGGAGCTCTCGCAAGGACGGCACGTTGCGACGCTGGGTATTTGAGCTGTGTACCCATCGGCCCAACCGGAAGCATCTACAAATATGGGGAAAGATGATGAGGATTGCAGCGATTCTGCTGGCGCTCCCATTGTCGGGTTTCTGCATCGCTCGAACCGGGCTGGAATCCATCACCGGAATCGTGCGTAATCAGGTGGGCAAGCCCATTTCGGGCGCAGTCGTCGAAATGGAGGATATGCGCACGCTGGAGGTCCGGTCATTTGTGACGCCGCGTTCCGGAAAATATTACTTCTATGACGTCGCACCCAATGAGGAGTACAGCTTGCGGGCGCATTACAGGGGCCGCTGGAGTAAGAATCATCGGTTGATGCGCTTCGATTCAGCGAAGAAAGCCATTACTCTAACGGTGGAACGCCAGGCTGAATAAGTCGCCTCATCATGATGTTGGTTCCGAACCCCGCACGACGGGCTATCGGGCATCGGCGCTGGTGCACACGGCAAGGTGTGACGGCTACCTGGTGTACACAGCCGGGCGACTACCCTGCCTGGCGACTTGCCAATGGCCCGGGCGGACGGCAGTCCGCGCGATGTGCTGATCCGTTTGGCGCGAAGGGATTTGCCGGTGAGGGCAAGCGCTCCGCCCGCACGATGAATCGCTTTGGGGCGGCGCCAACGTAGTCGAACGGGAAGCAGGTAACCAGCGTCAGGATATCCCGTCTGGTGGGGTACAGCACCTGCACGTCATCGGGCCCGACTACTCTCGTGGAGACTACGCGGTAGAGATATGCTTTTTTCAGCGTGCTGAGGGTGATGCGATCGTCGCGGCGAATCAAGCGCAGCGGCCGGAAGAAGGTATCGCGGTGGCCGGCAATCCCGATGTTGCCTGGTTCTCCGGGAAGGGACGTGCCGGGGATGTGTCCCACGGCGCGCCTTAAGTCGCCGTCTTTGACCCCTTCGACAATCATGACGGCGAGACCCACTCGCGGAATCTCGATTCTGGCGAGCACCGCACCATCTTTCGGCACGGCATGCGCCGCTGAAGGCGGAGGCGCCGCATGGCGGGCCGCTTCCTGCCGGAAGCGCCGCGCCTCGCGGTTTTGATATAGCTTCACGCCGATCCAGGTGGCTGCGCAGTATCCCAGGGCTAACAAGCCCGTCAGCGCGAAGGCATACTGCGCAAACCGGATCCGGGATCGCGCACTCATGGCGCGCCCACCGGATCTGCGGAGGAATCTTGCCGGGGCGAGGCTATATAACCATCCCTGGTTCGGACGAAGACTTTCCCGCCGCGCGGGTTCTTGACCGTCACGCGGATCGATCGATAAGTGTTATCCAGCTTGGGATTGGACGGAATGTAACCGATGGTGTATTGGTGGCGTATGTCCGCGGCAATGCGTTGGCAAATCGACGTCATCTGGCTGCTTTCGGTCGGAAAAAACGCTTCTCCTCCGGTGGCGCTCGCCAGCTTGCGAAGGACTCGCGGGTTCTGATCGCCGTTGTGTTCATCGAATATGCCGATGGTGTAGATCATGGCATCGGAGCGCTCGGCGGCCTCCAGCACCTGGCTGAGTTTGTAATGACTGGCGTTGTCTCCCCCGTCGCTGATCACGATCAATACCTTTTTTCCAGTGGTAGCCTTCTGCATATGCTCCAACCCCGCTTCAATGGCGTCGTAGAGGGCGGTCATGCCGTATGGAGGCAAGTGGTTCAGCGCCCTTTCGAGTTCCGCGGGGTTGGCCGAGAACAATTCCTGGGAGGGAAGGCCGAAGGTGACCCGATCATTGAAGTTCACAATGAAAATTTCATCGCGGGGGTTGCTGGACCGCACGAAAGCCAGCGCGGCTGCGGTTACGTCGTTGCGTTTGCTGCCCATACTGCTGCTGTTGTCGACGAGCAGTCCCACGGTGACGGGAATGTCCTCATGGCGAAACAACCGGATTTCCTGCGGCCGGCCGTCTTCGTATACCCGGAAGTCTTCCGGCCGCAAAGTTGAGATAAAATCGCCGGCCCGGTCGCGGGCAGTCACGTTGAGGACCACCAGGTCCGCGTTGACGGAGAACGTGGCGCCTGGATTCGATGTGACTGCCTGGCCGGCCAGCTGCCACGGGAACGAAACAAGCAAAAGGAGGGTGTAACCGTAAGGGCGACACCTTCTACTCCTCGCCATGCGATACGCATTCACTGCTCCGCTCTCCGGTTTTCTCTCTCACCGCATTCTGGCGGAAACCGCTCGAAGGGCTCCCGCGGCACCAAGCGACAGCATACCCAGCAGGCCAATCAGCGGAAGGGGACTAGCAGTCTTCGGCAGTTTGCTGGGTACCTGGGCGACCTGAGCGGGCGGGGGAGTAAAGACCTCGCCGATCTCAACTTCCTGCTGATTGGGTTTTTGAGCTTTCAAGGGGGCTTGCTTCATTGCCATGACATGCGATTCGTTCATGTTCGTGGTCGCTTTGGTGGTGTTGGCCGTAAGCTCGTTCGGCATCGACGGCACCGCCTCGTGGTTCGCCTGGGCCAGCGCTATGGCCTTTACCTTCGGATAGACAAACTCATGGCCGTAATTATCCCCTGGATAGAACCACGCTTTCACGGCCTCTGGATTTCCGTTCGCACGTTCTTCAAAAGTGATAATTGTTTTCCCGCTGGGCCTCAGCCGGTAGTCCGGAATTGCCAGAAAAGTACCGTAAAGATGATTCTCAGCCTTGTTGAAGACCTCCACGATATTGCGATCCGACAGACTATCGGCGAGCTTGAAGACGTATGTCCCAGGGGGCAATACTTGACCCGGAATTTCTACCGGTGCGCCGAACGTAAAGACGGTCTTCTGGTTCCACTCATCTGCGCGAGCCTGACGCGGCATTGCTATGTACATCACCGTGAGCCCGGCCGCAAGCGATACCAGACTTTTCAAATAACGCATCTCTGACTCTCCTTTCGGTGGGCCCGTTCCCTATGGGTGCCACCATTCCTCCTCGCTGTCGAGCTGTCCCGTTACGTACAAACCGGCCAAGAGTCTCTCGGAAGGGTATGTACCAGTGACGCACCACTGACAGTCATGACAACGGTTC